>Ga0302251_1000881_pt1 | contig 22277 bp, 12 predicted proteins | sample AAG_RA_Gln_MG_FD_193534 | JGI IMG/M metagenome (GOLD analysis project Ga0302251, IMG submission 193534) | Enriched activated sludge microbial communities from anaerobic digester in WTTP, New Holstein, Wisconsin, United States - AAG_RA_Gln | ecosystem: Engineered > Bioreactor > Anaerobic >...
CGGTCGTGACGCCGGGCACGGTGGTTGAGGTCCAGGCTACCCTCGTCGATCAGCGCTACGGCGGCGATCCGCAGCGGCCCGTGACGGCGGCCGAGTACTTTGTCGGCGGCCCGGGCGAGGACGGCGCCGGCACGCCAATGTTCCCGGTCGACGGCGCCTGGGGCGACACCTTTGAGACGGTCACCGCCACGCTCGACACGGCCGGCCTGCCCACCGGGGCGAGCTACATCCTGGTGCACGGCCGCAACGACCAGGGCCAGTGGGGACCCTACACGGCCGTCTTTGTGCACGTCTTTGAGCCGGGCGTCGCGCCGGTGATCGAGGGCTATGTGGACGAGGCCGAGGCCGGGGCGCCCGTCGCCGACGCGCTGGTGACGGCCGGCATCTTTCAGGACGTCACCGACGCCACCGGCTACTATAGCATGACGGTTCTCAGCGGCACGTACGACATGCTGGTAGAGGCCTCCGGCTATGCCCCGGCCTCCGCGAGCGGGGTGGCCGCCCACGACGGCGAGACGGTCCAACAAGACTTTACCCTCTTTGCCTACTGCGATATCTTTACCGACAACGTCGAAGCCGGCAACCCGGGCTGGGCGGCGGACTGGCCGTGGGGCATCGTCACCGAGACGGCGCACAGCCCCGAACACTCCTGGACCGACAGCCCCGGCCGCGACTATTACAACTTTATGAACGCGTCGCTGACCTCGCCGGCCTTTGACCTGAGCGACTTTCAGGGGATGGCGCTGAGCTTCTGGCACGTCTATGAGCTGGCGTCGGGCGACTATGGCTACGTCGAGTACTCGACGGATGGCGGCGCGACGTGGACGGAGGCTGCTTCCTACGGCGGCATCGCCTCCTGGTCGCCGGAGACGATCTACTTCCCGCCGGCGCTGGACAACCAGCCGCAGGTGCACATCCGCTTCCGCTTCGAGTCGGACGCCTCCGGCGGTGTTGCCGACGGGTGGCACGTGGACGACGTGGTCCTGCAGGGCGGCGGGCCGGGCTGCCTGCCGTGCGACCCGGTGGCAGAGCTCGATTTCGACTACCTTCCTGCGCTGCCCCTGGTCGGCGAGGTGATCGCCTTTACCGGGACGGCCACGGGGACGGCGCCGATTGCCTTTACCTGGGACCTGGGCGATGGGGCCCTGGCCGGCGGGATCACGGCCACGCATGCCTATACCGCGGCCGGCGTCTATACGGTGACCTTGGCGGCGGAGAACTGCGGGGGGACGGCCACCGCGGAGCACACTGTCACTGTGGTGCCATCCTGCACGGCGGTCGAGGTGGCCGGTGTGGCTCCCACGATCGTGGGATGCGCCGTCACCCTGACGGCGGAGCTGACCGGCAGCGCGCCCTTTGACTACCTCTGGGGGTGGGGCGACGGGATGACCTCGACGGCCGCGCTGCCCACGCACACCTACACACAGACCGGCATCTACAGCGGCACGCTCGAGGTCTGGAACTGCGCGGGTGCCGGGCACGACAGCTACGCCTTTACGGTGCAGGTGGAGTGCGCCGCGCCGCGGTGGGTGGCCTATCTGCCCGTCGTGTTCAAGTAGGGGCGGAATGGCCCTTGCGTCCCGGCTTTGGTTATAGTACAATATCGCTCACGACTATCTACCCCGTCGACCTGCGCCGGAGGAGACTATGACCGATCAGCCCTTTGAACCCCAGATCGTCGGCTTCTGCTGCCACTACTGCGCCTATGCCGCCGCCGACCTGGCCGGGTCCATGCGCCTGTCGTACCCGGTCAACGTCAAGGTCATCGAGCTGCCGTGCTCCGGGCGGATGGATGTCTTGCACATCTTGAACGCCCTGGAACACGGCGCCGACGGCGTCTTTGTGGCCGGCTGAGAGGAGGGCACCTGCCATTACCTGGAAGGTAATCTGCGCGCCAAACGCCGCCTCGCCTATGCTCGCCGGATCCTGGAAGAGATCGGTCTGGAAGGGGAACGCGTCGCCTTTTACAACCTCTCTTCCTCCGAAGGCCCGCGGTTCGCCCAGATCGCGCAAGAGATGACGGAGCGCATCCGGGCGCTGGGGCCGAACCCGTTGCGGGGTAAGAGGTGATCGGTTATCGGTTATCGGGTAGCGGTTAGCGGGAAAACCACCCCTGCACCCAATACCCGATAACCGACACCTCGGAGACGCCCATGGACCTTGCTGCCTACCGCACCGAGTTTCCCGTCACCAAAGACTGGACCTACCTCAATCACGCTGCCGTGGCCCCGCTGCCGAACCGGGTCGTGGAGACGATGTGCGCCTTCCTCCACGCCCGGCAGATGGGCGACATGGCGTTGGACGATTGGCCGCCCGCGACGGAAGAGACGCGGGGCCTGGCGGCGCGCCTCATCGGGGCCGCGCCGGAAGAGATCGCCTTTGTCGGCTCGACGAGCGACGGCCTCAACCTGGCGGCCAACGCCCTGCCCATCGCCGCCGGGGAGAAGGTGATCCTGTGCGACATGGAGTTTCCGGCCAACGTCTACCCGTGGCTCAACCTGCGGCGGCGGGGGGTGGAAGTGCGCATCGTCCCGCACGACGGCGGCGGGCTTTCGCCCGAACGGCTGGCCGCGGTGCTGGACGGGCGCACGCGGGTGGTCGCTGTCAGCTCGGTCCAGTTTCTTTCCGGCTACCGGGCCGATCTGCCGGCCCTCGCCCGCCTCTGCCACGCGGCCGGCGCCTACCTGGTGGTGGATGGCATCCAGTCTGTCGGCGTCGTGCCGCTGGACGTACGTGCGGCCGGCCCGGACATCCTGGTCACCCAGGGGGCCAAATGGCTCCTGGCGCCGATCGGTCTCGGTTTTCTCTACGTCCGGCGGGAGCTGATCGAGCAGCTGCACCCCCTCTATGCCTACTACCGGTCGGTTACCGCGCCGGAGCCGTGGCTGGAGTACGATTGGACGCTGCGCCGTGACGCCCGCCGCTTCGAGGTCGCCAGCCCCAACGTCGTCGGCCTGTACGGCCTGCGCGAGGCGCTCCGGCTGCTGCTGGAGGTGGGCGTCGAACGCATCTACCCCCACCTCCTCGACCTGGGAGACAGGCTGCTGGCCGGCCTCGACGCCCTGGGTGTGTCCGTGCTGACCCCGCGGGAGCGCGCGCGGCGCGCCGGCATCGTCACCTGCCGCACGGCCGACGTGCCCGGCGATTTCCAGCGGCTGCACGAGGCCCACGTCCAGGTCTCGCTGCGGGAAGGGTACCTGCGTATCTCCCCGCACCTGTACAATATCCCGGAAGAGATCGACCGGCTGCTGAACGTCCTGGAGGGAGCGCGATGAAGCGTGTTGCCCTGTTGATCCTCGCCGTCCTGCTGGCGGCGTGTACGGTCCCCGGCCGGCCGGCCGCGCCGACCGCCGCGCCGACCCTGCCGGCGCGGGCCACGGCGACAGCGCCCGTCCCGACCGCTGCCGCCAGGCCCACCGCCGCACCGCCGCCGGCGAGCGCCGCCCCCTCGCCCAAGGCCGCCTTCGCCGGGGTGGTCTATGCCCGCGAGGGCGCCCTCTGGGCCTATGACGGCCAGGCCTCCCGGCTCCTTCCGACCGGCGGGGTCGCCTCCGCGCCGCTCCTCTCCCCTGATGGCCGGCGCGTCCTCTACCGGCGGCCCGCAGCGCCCACCGATCTGGCCGCCGAGCCGTTCAGCCTGTGGCTGCTCGACCTGGAAAGCGGGCAGGAGACGGCGGTAGACCTCGCGGCCCTGCCGGCCTATCCCTTTGAGCTCGAGGGGCGCACGGTGGCGCTGCCGCGCCTGCCGTACCTGGTGGCATGGATGCCGGATGGACAGTCGTTCCTGTTCAACACGCGGGTGGATTTTTCCCTGTTTGGACCGGGCAGCCTGCTCAGCGACGACCTCTGGCAGGGAGACGCGGCGACGGGCCAGGTGCGCAGCCTGCTCCCCGAAGAGGAGCCCCCGGCTACCTTTGTCATCAGCCCGGACGGGAAGCGCCTCCTGGTGGGCCGGCGCACGCGCATCGAAGCGCTGGAGCTGAGCACCGGCGTGCGGCGCACCCTGCTCGAGTTCCCTGCCGTGCTGACCTATAGCGAGTATGCCTGGCTGCCCGAGCCGCGCTGGCTGCCTGACGGGCGCACGGCGCAGGTGGCCATCGCCCCGGCGGACCCCATGCAGGCATCGACCTATGCCCTGTGGCACCTCGACGTGGAAGAGGGGACGGCAGAGCAGATCGACCAGGTGGAGGGGATGGCCTATGCCTGGTCGCCCGACGGCCGCTCGTGGTCGCCGGACGGGACGCGGCTGGCCTATATCTCTTCTGCCGGGGAGCAGCCGCAGGTCACGGTGATGTCCGTGGGGCGCGGCACGTCCGGTTCAGCGGCCTCTGTGGTCCTGGGGGAGACGATCCCGCGCATTCTGGGCTGGACGCCCGATGGGCAGACCGTCCTGGTCCAGGGAGGCGAGGTTCTCTACGGCATCCAGGCCGGCCCGGGGATTCAGTCACGGTCCCTCGTTGCCGTGGGCGCGCCGCCGGCCCAGCTGTGGTACGGCCTGGGCAACATGGTCTTGTTCACCACAGCGGAAGGGGCGGTGTTTGAGTTGACGTCCGATGGGCAGGGGATCCAGAAGGTTCCGTGATTGGGTAGCGGGTGTCGGTGATCGGGTAGCGGTGATCGGGTGTCGTCACCAACCGCCGATCAGCGAGGCGCGGTCTTCCCGCCGCCAGACGATCCACGAAACCCACAGCAGCAGGACCATGTTGAGGGCCAGCGTGCTGAGGCCCATCCAGTTGTAGGCGACGTCCGATCGCAGGGCGAGCATCAGCGGAAACTCGATCGGCGGGCCGAGTAGCCACACATAGACGATGGGCCAGGGGATGTCGCCCTTGGCATAGAGGTAGAGGAGCAGCGGGATCAGCGGCAGCAGCATGTGGGTGTGCGAGTGCCAGGTGGCGGCGCAGGTGGCGGCGTAGGTGCCAAAGAGGATCAGGGGAAAGCGCCGGGAGACTTGGGAGGGCCGGACCCACAAGGAAAGGGCGATCCCCGCCGTTACGATCAATCCCCCCATCGAGATGGCCCAGGCGAAGCGCGGCAGGATGTCGTCCAGGTTAAAGGCGACGGCGCGCCAGTTCATCATCGCTTCGGGCGCGTTGGTCGGCAGCCCACGCACATAGTGCAGAATGAGGACGGCCAGATCCCCGAGCCCATAGCCGCCGGCCAGGCTGACGGACACCAACGCGACGAGGAGGCAGGAGCAGCCGAAACCGAGGAGGGTTCGGAAGCGCCGGCTCAGGAGCAGTCCGGGCAAGATCAGGATGAGCGTCTGGGGCTTCAAGAGCAGTCCACCCAGCCACAGGCCGGAGCGGAACTCGCGGGAGCCGAGCAGCGCGCTCAGCCAGTCGCAGACATCGGCGGCCGACCGGCCAAGCGTATGGAGCCAGGGGATGCGGCGGAGCCATGTGCGCAGACGCGTCAACGCCCGGCCGAGACGGCTCTCCCGGCACGACCAGGTATAGTCCCGCCCATAGGTCAGGAGCAGAAAGAACTCGCCCAGGCAGATGAGCATCCAGCCGTTGACCTGGCCGAGAAAGGTATTGGAAAAGACGGGCAGGCAGACGAGCAGCGGCATGAGGATGTCGCCGCCGTTCTCCGGCCCCAAGGCCCGTTTGAAGCGGATCATGTACAGTACGATCAGCCCCAGGTTCAGCGCAATCCAGACAAAGTAGGAGGGGATATAGGACAAGGGTGCCATGGGCAGGAAGAAGAGGGCAAAGGCCGGCAGATAGGGCATGGGCACGGGGACATAGGGCACCCGGGCCACCGCGCCCGCGCACTGCTCAAAGAGCGGGCGCTGATAGAGGTCCTGGACCTGGAGGTCATAGACCTTGGCGAAGCCCTGCTCGGTGGCGATGCGGGCGGAGGCGTAAAAGGCCCGGTAGTCGGCCCCCATATAGTCGCACAACCCGCCGGTAGCGATATACCAGCCGCCGAAGGTAAAGTAAAAGGCGGCCAGGGCCGCCCACAGCAGGTTCAGCCACTGTCTGCCGGTGAGTCGGCGAAAGAGCGGGCGCTGGGAAGGAAGCGGTCGAGGCGCGGGAGCGGTCGAATTGCGCATGGCTGCCATTGTACCTGTTTCCCGGGATTCGTCAAGTCCCCGCCCGCGTCTGCATCCGCGCGGCCTGGTCGCCCAGCACCGTGCTTTCCCCGGGCTGCGCCGCCGCAGTCGAGGGGCCGCTCTGCTCAAGGGCTGCGCCGCCCGAGCCTGTAAGGGTCCCGCCGTGACGCCAGGCCTCGCGGGCTGCCCATATCAGCAGGCCCAGGTCTAGCGGAAACAGGCCCATGCTGGCCAGGTTGGGGGCCAGCGGCGGGGCGATCGGCACCGCTCCGAGAAAGAACAGGCCGGGGCGATTGCCCAGATATCGAGGACGCCGCGGGGCAGGAACCGCTGCCAGATGAGCAGGAGGAGCGGGACCAGTAGCGGCAGCGCCATGTGCGCGTGCCGGGCCGCGGCACTGGTGGCGGCGTAGGTGCCCAGCACGATGAGGGGCAGGCGGTCGCCCGGCAGGCTGGCCGGCCGCAGCCAGGGTGCGAGCGTGGCGGTGGTCAACAGGATCCCGGCGCTGCCAGACCCCAGGCCACGGGGCCCGGCAGCGCCGGCTGCGCATTGATCGCCAGGGACCTCCAGCCTAACGGGATCAGGTTCAACACAAGCAGGCTCAGCCCGTTCAGGTTGTGGGCCAGCCGGTTCGATCGATCACTTGCCCTGCGCGCCGGGTCCAGCTGTTCCCGCTTGTGGCTCGTCAGCCGCCTGGGCACTGTCCTCCCCGCCTGCGGCGCTTTCTCCCTCGCACACCTCGGGCGCGGCAGCGGGGCCGCGCCGGGCGTCGCGGACCCGCAGGACGGCCTTGGTGACCTCGGCGCCGATGGCCGGCAGCAGGGCCAGGGGGAGCATAATCCCCCAGTCGGAGAGGGTCAGGAAGGTCGTGTCAAAGATCGGGTCGAGGAAGGGCACGTACACGATCGCCAGGAGGACGAGCAGCGAGCTGCCCACGGCCCAGAGCATGTTGGTATTGCTGAGCAGGCCCAGCTTCCAGAGCGAAAGGCGCTCGGAGCGGGCGGTAAAGGCGCGCAGGAGCTCGGAAAAGACGAGGGTGGCAAAGGACAGGGTCTGGGCGTGGGTGATCTTGAGCGCGTCCAGCTCGCCGGGGAAGAGGTAGAGCCCGATCAGGAAGGCGCCGAGGGAGGCCACCATGATCAGCACGCTCTGCACCCCGATGCCCCACCACATCTCGCGGTTGATGATCGGCTCTTGGGGGTCGCGCGGCGGGCGGTTCATGATGCCCGGCTCGGCCGGCTCCATGCCCAGGGCCAGCGCCGGGAAGCCGTCGGTGACCAGGTTGAGCATCAGCAGGTGGATCGGCTGGAAGGGCAGTGCTGGCAGCCCGAACAAGGTGGCCAGGAAGACGATCAGGATCTCGCCGACGTTGCAGGAGAGCAGGTAGTAGACAAACTTGCGGATGTTGGAAAAGATCACCCGTCCTTCCTCGATGGCGGCGACGATGGAGGCATAGTTGTCGTCGGTGAGGACCATGTCGGCGGCCTCTTTGGCCACGTCGGTGCCGGTGATGCCCATGGCGACGCCGATGTCGGCGCGCTTGACGGCCGGCGCGTCGTTGACGCCGTCGCCGGTCATCGCGACGATGTGGCCCTTTTCCTTGAGGGTGTCCACGATGCGCACCTTGTGCTGCGGGGAGACGCGGGAGTAGACGTCCACTTCCAGCGCCAGGGCGCGGAACTCGTCGTCGTTCAGCTTGTCCAGCTCTTCCCCGGTGAGTCCCTGGAGCCCAGGGGTGAACATGTGCAGGTCGCTGGCGATGGCCATCGCCGTGCGCTTGTGGTCGCCGGTGATCATGATCGTCTTGATTCCGGCGCAGCGGGCCGTCTGGATGGCCGCCCGCACCTCGGTGCGCGGGGGGTCGATCATGCCCACCAGGCCGAGAAAGGTGAGGTTGTCTTCCACCTCATCCGGCTGTGGTTCCTTGAGCGCGGCGTCCAGCGGCCGGCAGGCCACGGCCAGCACGCGCAGGGCGTCGCCGGCCATGCCGTCCATCGCCGCCAGGACGTTCTCGCGGTCGGCCGGGCTCAACGGCCGCGGTTGGCCGCCGTCCATGATGTGCGCGCAGCGCTCCAGGACCAGGTCCGTGGCGCCCTTGGTAAAGGCGAGGTACGGGGAGGCGGCGTAGAACGGCAGGCGCTCCTCGCTCGCGGTGGCCCAGGTGTGGAGCGTCGTCATACGCTTGCGCACCGAGTCGAAAGGCGCCTCGCCCACGCGGGGCACTTTCTTTTCCACCTCGTGCTGCCACAGGCCGGCCTTGGCGGCCAGCACGACGAGCGCCCCTTCCGTCGGGTCGCCGACCATGCGGTAGCGGTCTTCGCCCGCGCCTTCGGCCTGCTCGAGCCGGGCGTCGTTGCACAGCATGCCGCCCAGCAGGGTGCCGGTCAGCGCGGGCTGTTTCTCGGGAGCGACGCGCTCGCCGTGGAGCAGGATCTCGCCCCACGGCTGGTACCCCCGGCCCTCCACGCCATAGGTCTGGTCGCCGGCCCAGATCTTGACGACGGTCATCTCGTTCTGGGTGAGGGTACCGGTCTTGTCGGAGCAGATGACGGTGGCGGCGCCCAGCGTCTCCACGGCCGGCAGGTTGCGGATGAGGGCGTGGCGGCGGAGCATGCGCTGGGTCCCCAGCGCCAGGCAGACGGTGACGACGGCCGGCAGCCCCTCGGGGACGGCGGCGATGGCCAGGCTGACGGCGGTCATAAAGAGACCCACCAGCACCTGTTGGTCGGGCGGCCAGCTCCGCGCCAACCCCATGGCAAAGATCACCCCGCAGATGGCCAGCGAGGCGATCCCCAGCCAGCGGCCCAGCTGGTCGAGTTTGAGCTCGAGCGGAGTCGGCTCGGCGTGGGAGGTGCGCAGCATCTCGGCGATGAGGCCGAGCTGCGTCCGGGAACCGGTGCCCACGACGATGCCCTGCCCGCGGCCGTAGGAGACGACGGTGCCCATAAAGGCGCTGTTGCGCCGATCGCCCAGGGGAACGTTGTTTTGGAAGACGTCGGCGGCGTGTTTCTCGACCGGGACGGACTCGCCGGTGAGGGCGGCCTCTTCGACGCGCAGGTTCGCGCTGTCCACCAGGCGCATGTCGGCCGGGACGTAGCTCCCGGCCTCCAGGAGCACCAGGTCGCCGGGGACCAGCTCGCGCGCCGGGACGCTTACGATGTGGCCGTCGCGGACAATCCGGGCGTTGGGCGCGGCGCGCGCGCGCAGGGCGCGCAGGGCGTTCTCGGCCCGGCTCTCCTGGACGACCCCGAGGATGGCGTTCAGGAGGACGATGGCCAGGATGGCCGCGGCGTCGATATACTCCTCGATGCCGCCCTCGGCTTCGATCCAGCCCATGCTGCCGGCCGCGGCGATAAAGACCGAGATTGCCGCCGCGATGAGCAGGATGATGATCAGAAAGCTCTTGAACTGCTCCAGGAAGCGCTTCCACAGGGGCGTGGGGGCTTCCTCGGGGAGCTCGTTGGGGCCGACCTGGGCCAGGAGTTCGCCAGCTCGTTCTGTGCTCAACCCCCGCTCGACGCTCGTGCCGAGGTACTGGGCGACCTCGTGGGGGGGGAGTTGGTACGACTCTTCCAGTGCTTTGCGCAGTGGGTCCATAGAGTTCCTTCTCTTTTCAATCGGTCGGCCGTCTTGCGAGACCCTATTATAAACCGGTTTCCAGGGATGTGCAAGCGGCTTTCCCGGTGTCCGCGGCAAGCCTTGCGCGGATGCTGGTTCGGCCCTATAATAGCGCTCGTGGTTCGCAGCCGGCGCCCCGGGGGGGCCGGCCCGGCAGTCGCCCGCTACCATCCAAGGAGCAACAGATGAATGAGAATCTCGCCATCTTCCTGCTGGCCGGCCGGGATATGCCCTGCCGGTTGGTCCACGCGCTGATCTGGGCGCTCGATGCCGTCGAGCGCGGCGGCACGGCCCGCGTCATCCTGGAGGGCGCGGCCCCGCAGTGGCTGCTCGTCCTGCCCGACCCCGGGCACCCCCAGCACGGGCTCTACCGGCGGGCCAAGGAAAAGGGCCTGCTTGACGCCGTCTGCCGGGCCTGTGCCGTGCAGGCCGGCGCCGTGGCCGCGGCCGAGGCGGAGGGCCTGCGCCTGGTCAACGACGCTGCCGGGCACGTCAGCCTGGCGCCGTACGCCGCGGCGGGGTACCGGATCGTCACCGTCTAGGGGAGTTCAGCGGACGGTCAGCTCCGGACAGAGCTGCTCCAGCGTCGCGGTACGGCCGCGCTCTGCGGCCGCTGCCGCGGCGGCGGCCGGCAGCTGCGCGCGCAGCCGCGCGGCCAGTTGCTCCAACTGTTCAAGCGTCTGCTTTTCGCCGCCGGGCTGCCCGGCAGCAAAGGCCGCCAACTCTAGCGCACGCACCGGCTCGCCCTGGCCGGCATAGGCCTCGGCCACGCCCCGCAGAATGTCCACCACGACCGGCGCCGCTCCGCACTCCTGGGCGATGGCCAGCCCTTCCCGGTAGTACCGCCAGGCTTCATCGTAGCGGTTTTTCTCGGCCGCTACCTGCCCCAGGCTGTTCAGACAGTTGGCCTGGCTGCGGCGGTCCCCCGCATCTTGGAACGCTGCCAGGGCGGACCGCAGAAACTGCTGGGCTTGCGCATAGTCCCCCTCCTGGCGGGCGATATCGCCCAACGCCTTGAGGGAGCTGGCCACGCCCCACCCGTAGCCAATCTCGCGGCAGATCGCCAGCGCCTGCTGGCGCAGCTGCCTGGCGCGGGCCAGATCGTGCTCCAGGTAGGCCAGCGTGCCCAGGTTGTGCAGGCACACGGCCATGCCGCGGCGGTCCTCCTGGTCTTGCAGGAGGGGCAGGGCCCGTTCGAAGTGGGCCCGCGCGCCGGCATAGTCGCCGGCGATGCCGGCGAGTTTGCCCAGGTTGCTAGACGCCGCGGCGATCTCGCGCGGCGTGCCGCACGCCGCATAGAGGTCCAGCGCCTGTTCCGCGCAGTCCCGGCTTGCGGCGAATCGGCCGGCACTGGCGGTTGCGCTGTGCAGGCTGGTGGCTGCCCAGCCCATGCCATACCGATCGGCCAGGTCGCCGTACGCGGCCAGCCCCTGCCGGCCGAGCTGTTCGGCTTCGGCCAGCGCGCCCAGATCCTGCATGACCCAGGAGAGGAGGGTGAGGGCGAAGGCGGCCTCGGCGGTTGCCTGCATGGACTGGAGGGCGGGGTGGGCCTCTTCGAGTAGGGCGCGGGCCTCATCGTTCTTTCCCAGGCGGTAGGCAAAGCGCGCCTGCCGTGTGCGCAGCCGCCAGCGCACCAGGCCGGCCGCGGCCGGCTGGCTGTCTGCCGCCGCGGCAAAGGTATCCCAGCCTTCGCGGTACCAGTTGCGCATTTCGTAGAACAGGTCCAATGCGCCGAGCGCCTGGTCCAAGAGGTCGCCCCGGCCGTGGGCGACCGCCCACTGCCAGGCGGCGCGCACATTGCCGATCTCGCCGTGGATCTCGTCCAGAGCCTGGCGCTGTTCGCGGCCGACCAGGGCGCCTTCGTGCGCGTGGAGAAAGGCGGCATAGTAGCGCGCATGCCGCTCCTGCATGGCGGCTTCTTCCACGGGGTCTGCCGCCAGTTTCTCGCCGGCATAGTGGCGGACCAGTTGGTGCCAGTCGCACCGCCCGGCCGCGCCGCGCTGCAGCAGCGACTTACCCAGGAGGGCGCCGAGGTCCTGCGGTGTCGTCCCGGTCACCTGGGCGGCGGCAGCTGCGGCAAAGCTCGCGTGAAAGACGGTCAGCCGGCGGAGACAGGCCTGGTCCGCGGGCGAGAGCCGCGCCCAGGAATAGTCCAGGACGGCGCGCATGCTGCGGTGCCGCGCGGGGACGTTGCGCAGCGTCGTGCTCAGGATGTCGAGGTTGTGGGCCAGTTCTGCCGCGACCGCCGCGCAGGAGTGGGCCCGCACCCCCGAGGCGGCCAGCTCGATGGCCAGAGGGATTCCATCCACCAGCCGGCAGATCTGCGCCACGTGGAGGCGCTCGGCCTCCAGGTCCAGCCTGGGGTGGAGCTGGCCGGCGCGCTGCGCAAAGAGCTCTACGGCGCTGCCGCCGGCAGCGGCGCAGGGCAGCCCGCCCACCTCATAGGTCCACTCCTCCTGCATATCCAACCGTTGTTGCGAGGTAACCAACAGCACGACGTCCGGAGCTCGCTGCAGGACCTCGGACAGAAAGGCGCTGCTGTCCAGGAGGTGTTCCATGCTGTCGAGCAGCAGGAGCAGCTCTTTCCGGCGCAGGAATCGCACCAGCTGTTCGGCGGGAGTCTCGCGGCCCTGCAAGGTTATGGGCAGGGCGTTGGCGATGGCCGGGGGAACAGCGGCGGGAGAAGAGACCGCCGCGAGCGGGACGAAGTAGATGCCGTCGCGGTAGGCCCCCTGCTGCGCGGCAGCGGCCTGCACGGCCAGCCGCGTCTTGCCGATGCCGCCGGGCCCGACCAGCGTGAGCAGGCGGCACTCCGGCTGGGCCAACCGCTCGGACAACTCCGCCAGCTCCTCCTCCCGGCCGACGAAGGATGTGGCCGCCGGGGGCAGGCTGGAGGGTGGGGCGACCGGCCGCACGGCCTGGCCGTCGCGGATGTGCTCGCAGAGCGCGGTTGTCTCGCGCGTGGGCGCGACGGACAGCTCGGCGGCCAGGGTCCGGCGGCAGGCCTCGTACTGGGCCAACGCGGCGCTGCGCCGGCCCTCGAGCGCCAGCAGGCGCATGAGCTGCTGATGGGCCTCTTCGTTCCACGGCTCCAGATCGACCTGCCGTTGGGCGTAGGCGCGGGCCAGCGCGATCTCTCCCCGCCGCTCGTGATAGTCCGCGAGTGCGGTCAGCGCCTCGAGCGCGGCCCGGTGCAGCGACTCGCGTTTCAGCAGCGCCCATTCCTGCAAGGTCGCGCTGTCGGGGAGGGCCATGTGCTCCAGAAACTCGCCCCGGTACAGCTCGACGGCCTCGCGCAGCCGCTGCAGGCACGGTTGGCAGGCGGCCAGGCGGCGGTGGCGGTGGGAGCGGCAGGCGGCGATGCGGGTGGTGAAGTGGGCCACGTCCAGGGTAAGCTCGTCATCCACCTTGAGCTGGACGGTGTCGCGGGTGGAGAGGATGAACGCGGGGCGCTCCTCGCTCTCGCCGAGGGCCTGGCGCAGGTGCAGGAGGGCCTGGCGCAGGTTGTGGCGGGCCCGTTCTTCCGGCTGGTCGGGCCAGAGGAGGGCGGTGAGCGTCGGCCGGCTATGGAGGTGCGGCGGCTCGACCGCCAGGAAGGCGAGCAGGGCCCGGGCCCGCTCGGTGGCAAAAGAGAGGGGCCGGCCATCGAGGGCGGCGAAGAACGGACCGAACAGTTGAAGGGATAAAAGCGCCATCGGGCCCCTGCCTAGAGTTGCTCGGTGTGCCTGGACGGATTATACCATATTTCGAAAACCGGCGCGAGCCTGTCGGGCTCGTGGCGGGGCCTGGCCTTTGACACTTCTTTGACGATGGCCTGGTACACTGGATGCAGTCGCTGACGGTGAAAGGCGGACTCCTCATGACAGATCGGGCCAGGCATTACCACGCTTATCTGCTTCGTGTGTGGCAGGTCGCGGACGGCGAAGTGCTGCTGTGGCGGGCCTCGCTCGAGGCCGCGGGCACGGGCGAGCGCCGGGGCTTTGGCAGCCTGCAGGAGCTGTGTCGTTGGCTGGAGGACCAGGCGCTTGAGCCGGGTGAGGAGCCCGCATCCCTGGCGGCGGGTCCGCCGGGCCAGGCGTAGACGCATGAATGGAACCGCAAGGCCACCGCATCCCCAAGGAGGACGATCATGGCGAAAGGACATCGGCTCATCGGCATCGTGACGGCACTGCTGCTGCTCGTGTTGGGCAGCAGCCTGACGGCGGCCCAGGGTCCCGCGCCCCTGGCCCCCCTGGGGACCGCCTTCACCTATCAGGGCCAGCTGCAGGATGGTGCAGGCCCGGTGGATAATGTCTGCGATTTCGAGTTCCGCCTCTACGATGCTGCCAGCAGCGGCGCGCAGATTGGGACGACGCAGACGAAGCTGAACGTCCCGGTGAGTGCCGGGTTCTTTACCGTCTCCGACCTGGACTTTGGCGCCGGCGCCTTTGGCGGGGAGGCGCGCTGGCTGGAGATCGCCGTGCGCTGCCCGGCCGGCAGCGGCTCCTACAACACCCTTGTTCCCCGCCAGGCGCTGACGGCCGCGCCGTATGCGACCTATGCAGACACCTCTCCGTGGGGCGGGCTGGCGGGAGTGCCGGCCGGCTTTGCCGACGACGTGGACGACGACGTGCTCGGCGGGATCGTCTGCGCCAACGGCCAGGTAGCCAAGTGGAACGGCTCGTCCTGGGCCTGCGCCGACGACGAGGCCGCCGTAGTCGTGACGGGGACCAACATCGTTGCCGGGGAGGGGCTGACAGCCTTTGCCAGCGGCAACAGCATCACCCTGAGCGTGGCCGTGCCCTACCGCCTGCCGCAGGGCTGCGCGGACGGGCAGTTGCCCCTGTGGGACGGTAGCGTCTGGGCCTGCGGCGCGTTAGGGAGCCACGACCACTGGGGGCAGACCTGGAGCGGCAGCGGGACCGGGTTGACACTGCAGGGCGGATCGATCGGGCTGGCCGGCAGCGGCACCTCGCGCGGTCTCTATGGCGAGAGCGTGGACGGCACGGGCGTATACGGCATCGCCACCGGGACGGGCAGCGCCAACTATGGCGTCTGGGCGCGGACCGATTCGACGGCCGGCCGGGCGCTCTATGCCGTCGCCACTGCCGCCAGCGGCGAGGTGTATGCCGTCTCCGGCGAGGTGCACTCGCCGGACGGCGCCGCGGTCTATGCGTTGAACGGGAGCGCTTCGGGGGTCGCCTATGCTGTGTACGGCGAGACCATGTCCAATGGCGGCTATGGGGTATCCGGCGTGGCGCGTTCCAGCACGGGCTTTACCAGGGGGCTCGAAGGGCAGGCCTACTCGACGGACGGCATTGGTGTCTACGGCTGGGCCCGGGCCACCAGCGGCGTCGCCCACGGCGTGATGGGCTACTCCAGCTCGAAGGACGGCGCCGGGGTGTACGGCCGGGCCGATGCCGGTTCCGGCAATACCTCCGGTGTGGCCGGCACGTCCACCTCGACGGCCGGAACCGGCGTGCTAGCTATCGCGACCGCGACAAGCGGCGCCACCCTGGGGGTCTGGGGCCAGGTGAACTCGCCGCAGGGTTGGGCGGTCTATGGCGAGTCCTTCGCCACGACCGGCCAGACCGTCGGCGTGTACGGGCAGACGATTTCGCCGGACGGCTTTGGCGTGGTCGGCCGGGCCAATGCCAACAGCGGCGCCACCCACGGTGTGTACGGTGTGGCGGCTTCCACCAGGGGTGTTGGTCTCTACGGCACCGCCCCGATTACCGGGGTGTACGGGATCGCCATGTCCACCACGAGCTTTGGCTACGGCGTCTTTGGCGAGGCCGCCGGCCCGGGGGGGCGCGGCGTGGAGGGCGTCGCCACGCACACGGCGAGCGGCAACTATGGCGTGCTGGGGATGGCCTATGGCACGGCCGGCGCGGGCGTGTCCGGCGTAGCCATGGCTACCCAGGGCGAGAACGCCGGGGTAAAAGGGGGCACCTACTCCTGGGAAGGCTCCGGCGTGCACGGCATCTCCTACTCGGAGGGCGCTGGAGTGGGCGTATGGGGCGAGGCGTCCGGGACGAATAGCACAGGTGTCGTCGGCGGGGTGGATTCGACCACCGGCTATACGCAGGGCGTGGTCGGCAGCGTCAACTCGGTCAGCGCCAATGCCACCGGGGTCTCGGGCTACTCCTGGGGCACCACCGGGGCCAGCTTTGGCGTCCGGGGCGTGACCATTTCATCCCAGGGCGTCGGGGTGCAGGGTGAGAACGGTTCCACGGCCGGCGGGCACGGCGTCAAGGCCGTCAGCGCCGGCGGGGCCGCGGCCGGCGCGGCGCTCTACGCGGAGGCGCAGAACACCACCAACGGCATCGCTATCCACGGGCATAACAGCAGCGGCGACGCCACGATGCTGCTGGAGAACTTTGGCGCCGGCGACCTGATCAAGGCCTTTATCTCCGGCGGGCAGCTGCGCTTCCGCGTGACCAATGCCGGCGACGTCCTCTCCGACGCCGGCTTCCACACGCCGGCGGCCGATATGGCCGAGATGCTCCCGGCCGCGGCCGGCCTGGAGCCCGGCGACGTGCTCTGCGTCGGCCGGGAAGGGGCGCTGGTCCTCTGCACGGAAGCCTACCAGGGCAGCGTCGTGGGGGTCTATTCCACCCGCCCCGGCTTTGTCGGCGGGTCGGGCGTCGACGGCGACACGGGCGACAAAGTGCCTCTGGCGGTTGTCGGCGTGGTGCCGGTGAAGGCGTCTGCCGAGAACGGCCCCATCGTCCCCGGCGACCTCCTGGCCGCCGGCGGCACGGCCGGCCACGCCATGCGCTGCGTCGGCGTGGACGCCTGTTTCGGCCGTACCATCGGCAAGGCGCTGGAGGGTCTGGACGCGGGCAGCGGGACGATCCTGATGCTGGTGGTACTGCAGTAGGAGGGATCGGCAAGCGATGGAGGCCAACCATGAAACGCACAACCCTTGTTCTTGCCCTGCTCGTCCTGGCCCTGCTCGCCCTTGCCGCCTGGCGCGGCTGGCCGGCCGCGGCCCAGGCGCCGCAGCAGAGCTTTAGCGTCAGCTGGTGGACGGTGGACGGCGGCGGAGGCGCCGCGAGCGCCGGCGGCGGCTACGCGCTGGACGGCACGGCCGGCCAGCCCGACGCCGGGGCCATGGGCGACGGCACCTATGCCCTGCGCGGCGGTTTCTGGCTCGGCGGCGGGCCGGCCGCGATCTCGTACGGTGTGTACCTGCCGGCGATATTCAAGTAGGGGCGATCGCAAGGGTCGCCCCGCAAGAGCTCCGCGACGGCACCAAGGCGCTCGCCGGGTTCGCCAGAGCAGTTCGGGAGGTTCCCATGAAAGAGAGACTGCGCCTGCTCGTGCTCTTTCCGATCCTTGTCTTGTTGGCCGTGTTCGCGGTCAACGCGGCGCTGAGCAGCCCCGCGGCTCCGGCTGCGCCGACCGCGGTCCTCACCCTCGACGCCGTGGGCGATACCTTTATCTCCCAGGCGGTGCCGGGCGAAAACTATGGCGGTTTGCAGGCCCTCACCGTCGCCTATACCGACCTCGGCTGGGCCTACCGGTCGCTGATCCAGTTCGACCTGGCCAGCCTGCCGCCGGGCAGCGCCGTCGTCAGCGCGACCCTGGAGGTCTACCTCCCTGGCAACAAGGCGGCGTCTGGCCAGATCTTTACAGTCTGGGCCGATCGGTCGACGGCGGCCTGGCAGGAGATGACCGTGACCTGGCTCACCCGGCCGGGCTACGAGTCGTTGGGCGACCCGTACACCGACATCGGCGGCCAGGCGGACTACTGGGTGGCCTGGGACGTGACCAACGTGGTCGCGGCCTGGGTCGATGGCAGCCGGCCGAACTATGGTTTTGTGCTGCACGGTGAGGAGGCGCCCTGGGCCGTGGGGTTTGCCGACCTGGCGTCCCGGGAGAGCCTCGCTGTGCCCCGGCTGACCATCTCGTACATTCACGCGCCCCCCACGGCGACCGGGACGCAGTTCACCGCAACCCCCGGCACGCCCGTGCGCACCGCCACCCGCACGGCGACCCCTACGAATACGCGCACACCGACCGGCCTGCCCTCGCCCACGCCCCCGGGCGTGGGGAGCTGCCCCGGCACGGTGATCGTCTATCCCGACCGGGATACTTGGACGAGCGAGGTCGACCCCACCCGGATTGGCGGCCGGGATGCCATCCTGGACTTGTTCTCCGGCAGCGCCGGGTCGGGCAACGTGTACCTGCACTTCCCGGTCGAGGCCTTTGTCCCTCCCGGCCAATCGGTCTACCAGGCGACGCTCGTCCTGCGGACCCGGTTCTCCGTGGGGACGGCCCCCCTGCCCTGGCAGGCTATCCTCTATACCCTGAATGGACCCATTGACGAATCCACCACCAGTTGGAACAACCAGCCCGGTCCTTCCTTGTTGGTCAACCTGGTCGAGCTGGTGCAGGCCCCGCCGGGCGAGGAAATCGACCAGGAGATCAATGTCTTGACGGCCGTTCGGGCGTGGGCCTCCGGAGCGGACCCCAACCACGGTCTGGGGATCTTTCCGCTCGAGCCCGACGGCTCCTTCACCACCTACTGGGCCAGCCGGGAGTGGGCTGCCAACCCACCCTACATCCTGATCGAGTGCGGCAGCCAAACGCCAACGCCGAATCCGACCGTCACGCCGGTCCCGACGCGCACCCCTACGCCTACGCCCACGGCCTATATCCCTCCCACCTGCAACGCCATGGCACTGGACCTGGAAATCACCCAGGGCGTGCAGGACCTGCAGCAGTCGGTCCGCCTGATCAACTACCGACCCACCTACGCCCGCCTGTACCCGTGCATGCAGAACTATCCGGGTTGGGCCCGGCTCACGGCCGAGTTGGACGTGTATATGGATGGGGTCCGGGTCGGAACGTTGAGCCCGATCAACAGCTACGACGGCCGGGTCTTTCTGCCGGGCTGCAGTTTTGGGCAGAACGCCACCCGTACGACCACCGACTGGAACTTTTTGTTCGAGATTCCCTCTGCCTATACCGTGGGCGACGTCACCTTCAAGGCCGAGGTGAACCCGGACCGGTTGTTGGCCGAAACAGTCTACTACGACAACACAGTCGAGAGAAGCGTCACCTTTGAGCCGGTACGCACGATCAACCTGGTCGTCTACCAGGTTACGCACGAAGAGTCCCCCGGGACGATCTGGGCGCCCACGATGGATCAGATCATGGATTCGCGGAGCATGGCCATGGTGCTCCTGCCCCTGGGCCCGTACACCGGCACCGAGGTGCGGGCCCTCTACCGCACCAGGGAGGATGATGGGGAGTTGACCCTGGAGCGGCTTGTTTCCGCGATGCAAATGGCGTACGTGTGGGATGGGTCTCCCAAGTGGAGCCGGTACTATGGTCTGGCGCATAGCCAGGATGAGCAAGGCAACATTTGGTCCGGCGGGCTGTCCGGCGGCATCCCCGCGTCGTGGGCCGCCGGCTATACGGGCAACGCAAAGACGATGGCTCACGAGTTGGGCCACACCTTTGGCCGCCACCACACCCAATCCCCCTACTACGACGACAGAGGCAAACCCGATATCGGTTGTAAGGCGGGGACGGGGTGCTGGGTCGTGGCGGGGGCCGCCTTCTGTCACTCCGGGTTCGAGGATTACCCGTACTCCGGCGGATACATCAGCCCCACAAGCAACGAGTGGCTCGACCGGGCGGTGTTTGGCTTTGCCTACAACTACCAGGACCAGTCCGCGGTCATTGCCCCGAACAACTGGAAAGACATCATGACCTATTGTGCGGGCCGCTGGACCAGCGACTTTACCTACGGCCGGATCATGAGCTTTATCGGCCAGGTCCTCGACCAGGAACCGCTCCTGCCGGCGATTGCCCCCACGGCTCACCTGCTCATCTCTGGCTATGTCTATTCCGATACCGGCACGGTCTACCTGGAGCCGTTGTTCGTCATCACCCCAAGTGAAGTGCTGACCTCGACGCCGGGCACCTATGCGATCGTTCAGCGCGATGGCGGCGGGGGTGAGCTGGCGCGCTACCCCTTTACCCCTGAACCGGCGGCCTGCGGAGACGAGAACCTGCTGCTGCTCAGCGAGCTGGTGCCCTGGGTCGACGGCACGGCGCAGGTAGACATAGAGCGGGCCGGCGAGGTGCTGACCAGCGTCTCGAGCGGGGCCAGCGCCCCCACAATCACCCTGACCGCGCCCAACGGGGGCGAGGTGTTGGCCGGCGATTTCGTCACCGTGACCTGGGCGGCCGCGGACCCCGACAGCGATCCCCTGGTCGTGAACATTGACTACAGCGCCGACGGCGGGACGACCTGGACCCTCGTGGCCATGGGCGTCTCCGGCAACGTGCTGGCCATCAGCCGGACCAATGTCCCCTGCAGCGAACAGGGGCTTTTCCGGGCCTGGGTGAGCGATGGTATGCACACGGCCCGCGATACTTCCGATGCGCCCTTTACAGTGGCCAACCGCGCGCCGCATGTCACGATCATCGCGCCGCCGTCGGGCTCCAACTACCTGCTCAGCCAGACGGTATCTCTGCAGGCCTGGGGGTACGATCTGGACGACGATTGGCTGCTGGGCGACGCCCTCTCGTGGTACTCCTCGCGGGATGGCTTTCTGGGGCACGGCGACGACTGGAGTGTCGCCACGTTGAGCGCCGGCCAGCACACCATCCTCGTGAGCGCCGACGACGGCGATGGTGGGACGGCGGCGGACGTAATCACAATCACAGTCTATGCGGATCCCGCGCACGTGCCGCCGCCGGCCAACTCGCTGCGGGCCGGGCCGGCCGTCCTGAGCATCGACGCCAACGGGTGGGGGCCGGACAGCCTGCTCTTTACCCGCAACGTGCACGAACCGGTCCCCCTTGGCTGGACCGTGACCGCCAGCGAACCGTGGGTGCAGTTGAGCACGCTCTCTGGAAGCACGCCCCAGACGGTGACCGTGACGATCGATTGGTCGTTGTTGGTGCCGGGCTACTACTCGGCGACGATCACTTTTACCAACAGCGCGAACCCGCAGGAGCAGGTGCCGGTCGAGGTGTATGTGCAGGCGCGGCGCTTTGAAGTGTTCCTGCCCGTGGTGATGCGGCCAGATCGGTAGGCCAGGGCCGCGTGTCGCCGCCCGTTTCAACTGGCGGCTATAACGCGGCGATGGCGAGACAGGAGAAGACGATGAACCCACGCAGTCGGATCCGTGCCATTGGCGCCCTGGTGCTCCTTGTTGTGCTCTTTCCCATGAACCCGGCCGCGGCCGGCCGGCCCGGCAGCCCCCTGCTGCAGGCCGCCGGGCGCGGCGCGCCCTGGATCACCCTGACCGATGGGGAACCGGTGCCCACCGTCTACCAAGGTGCCGCGGTGCTCGCCGTCCAGGAGGCAAGACCCCTGTCCCTGGCCGGCGCCGATTTCGACGGTGACGGCGCGCTCGACGTCGCCGCGGGCTATGCCGGCCCCGCGGGCGGGATTGTCGCCCTGCACCGCGGCCGTTTGGCCCACCGCGCCGCCCCGCTGGCCGGCGGGCCGGCCAGCCCGGCCTTCCTGGCGGAGGCGCAGACCTGCCTGCTGCCGGCCCCGGCCGACTTTCTGGTCACGGGTGATTTCAACGCCGACGGCCGGCCGGACCTGGTCGCCGCCGCCCGCGGCGGGGCCGCCCTCTACCTCCTGGCCGGCGACGGCGCCGGGGCCTTTAGCGCGCCCCAGGCGCTGGCCCTGTCCGGCCCCGTCACCGCACTGGCCGCCGGCGACGTCAACCGCCGCGATGGGCTGGAGGACCTGCTGGTGGGCGTGGGGGCGACGCTGCTCGTCTACGAGGGCCCGGCCGGCGCCTGGAGCGCCCAGCCGGAGGCGCTCCCCCTGCCGGCCCCCGCGGCGGCGATTGCCCTGGGCCAGCTCGACGACGCCTACCCCCTCGACGTCGCCGTAGCCGCCGGGGCGGAGCTGCTGATCGTGGCCGGCCGCGACCGCCAGCTGACCCTGCCGGCGGCGCGGCGCGGCAGTGTGCCGGCCGCCTCCGTGCGGCGTTTTCCGCTGCCTGCCGCTGCCCTCTCCCTGGCGCTGGGCGATTTTGTCGCCGCCGACGGCGGGCGGCGCGAGCTGGCCCTGCTCCTGGCCGACGGCACGCTGCGCGTGCTCGACCGCGCCGGGGCGGAGGCGGCCGCGCTGCCGGCCGCGGGGACCCAGCTCCTGCGCGCCAAGCTCTCCAGCCTGCCGGCGGACGAAGTGCTCGTGCTCGACCCGGCGGGGCAGCAGGTGCACATCGTGATGGCCGACGGCCGGCGGCTGACGGCAGCGGGCTACGAGCCGGCCGTCCCGTCCGGGATCCTGGCGTCGCTCGATCTCTCCGGCGCGCCGGCGGCCGTCCTGCCGGCCTTCCTGAACGGCGATGCCCTGACCGACCTGGTGGTGCTCGCCGCCAGCGCGGACGCCCCGCTCGTCGTCCCGACGCGGCCGGCGAACGCCTTTGTCGTGGACATCGGCGGGTCGTCGCCGGCCGCCGACGCGGCGGACATGACGCTGGGCGACGGCCTGTGCCGCACCGGGGCCGGCTACTGCACCCTGCGGGCGGCGCTCCAGGAGGCCAACGCCACGGCCGGCGCCGACGCGATCTCGTTCAACCTGCCTTCCATGCAGGACATCATCTATCCCCAATCGCCCCTGCCGACCATC
>Ga0302251_1000882_pt1 | contig 22271 bp, 15 predicted proteins | sample AAG_RA_Gln_MG_FD_193534 | JGI IMG/M metagenome (GOLD analysis project Ga0302251, IMG submission 193534) | Enriched activated sludge microbial communities from anaerobic digester in WTTP, New Holstein, Wisconsin, United States - AAG_RA_Gln | ecosystem: Engineered > Bioreactor > Anaerobic >...
GTATCGAACCATAACAACTCATAGCGAGTGCCTACCGTATTCGGCTCCGCTGTTCCTGTGTGTAATACTTGATTGCCGTTTTTAATCATATAATACATTTTATTCTCCTGTGTATTCATCCCAATCTTCTGGCCATGTGCCACCATTAGCAGATAGCCATGCAGAGGGGATAATTGTCCAAGCTGCTTTGGTGAGCAACACAGCCACATCTGCTTTCACCGTATCCCAATCAGGGCAGTTGTCATTTGTGCCTGCGGTAATTGTGAATGGATATGCTCCGCTCCATGTTGCATTCGCTGCATCATGAATAAGTCGTGCATATTCTGCTGCCGTTGCAAATACCGTGCTGCCCAAGAGTTGGAGGCCATCGCCATTCGCAATATTCAGCGGATTCGTTCCATATGTCAGTGATGAGCCGATGTTTTGGAGGTACATGGCTGTCAACTTCATGCCCGTTATGTCACCTGTGACAACAGATGATGAGCCGAGGTTTTGGAGGCACAGGTATGTTAGCTTCTTCATGCCAGTTATATCGCCTGTAATGACAGATGAGCCGAGGCTGGAGAGGAGCAGGTATGTCAGCTTCATCCCAGTTATATCACCTGTGATGACAGATGAGCCAAGGCTGCCGAGCCACAGGTATGTCAGCTTCATCCCAGTTATGTTGCCCGAGATGACAGACGAGCCGAGACCGTAGAGATACAGGTATGTCACCAATTTGCGCCGAGGGATGATAAAACTTCCAGCGCCATTGAAATAAATGTCTTGATCCGTGTTTGCCGCAAGGGTTAGCGAAGTGGTAACGAACTCTCCAGTATTACCTATTCTAATGCTTGTGCCGCCAGCAGGGGTTACAGTTGTTGGTTCTGATACACAAACACGCACGTATTTTGTGCCGTCGCCAGAGGTGACTGTGAAGGTGGCTGGCATATTGCCGTAGTCCACCCTGCGATGTGCGCCGAGACCGAGACCGAGACCAAGTTTTCCAAACATTATTTCTTTTTCTTTATGATTTTTACAATTGGTTTTACCATCGATTGATACACTGTATCAACCACTCCCAGCATATCTCCAACATCCGTAATACCGAGTCTCTTCATTGCCTTCGGTGCTTCCAATTGAGCAATCTCAGTTGCAGCAGTGGCTACAACCATTTGTTTTCCTTCATTGGAACGAATGTCAATATCGGATAATCCAGTTTTGTCATCAATGTAATTCAATACCTTCTCCGGATGCTCTTCGGCTTCCGCAGCGAGCGGAGCGACGATGTCCGAGATTTCCAGCCCAGCCCACAGTTTCTTCAGTTTCTTATACTGAACTATGATTGTGGAAATAAGGGCTGCCAGAGCAACTACCAAAGCTATTGCAGCTTCGATGTTTTGGGTGATGGTGTTAATGATGTTTTGCATTGTTTCCTCCTATTTTATTCAAGTTTGTTTAACAAGTCGATGATATTCATCTGGCTTGATATAATAATATAAACGAGAAAGCCTGCTATGGCAACTCCGATTATACGAATGAAGTTCCACCATTTCATGGCATTATCTCTACCTTTGGCAATAAATCCACTGATAACGCATTCAATCGACTTTCTTGCTTTGTCTTTCACTATTGTGTCGGCAACAAAGTCTTCTGCATGCTTACTGAACTCTGGACTATCGAGAATTGAAATCGCATCTTGAACCATATCTTCTCGAATAAGATAGCGCTTATCATTCTCTTCTCTTAAGACAAGTGCATTCTTATCCAGAATATGTTCCAGCTTCACAATTGCTCTACTGAGTTCGGAGATACTGTTCTTGAGTTCAGTAATATCTTCTCGGATTTCTGCCGTGAATGAGACAAGTTCGTCTCGGGTTACGAATTCCATACCATCCATTAGTAGTTCCTCTGTGGTGTGATATATACTTTCTTTCCGGCTGTTCCGCCACCTGATACCGATAACATCTCATTGGGTGAGAGCATGATGTAGGTTTCAACTCCAGCAACAAGTGGCATACTGGCAAGAGGAACAATAGTATTGGAATCTTTCCAGGGGTCTCCAGATTCGGGGAAGTTTCCAATAAAGACGCCATCGTCAAAGGTGAGAATTCTTACGAGGTTGGCACAGCGTCCAGGACGATAGGAATTAAAGTAGGTGCGTACTGCAGAGCTGATACTATAAGAAGACTTATTCGCATCAAATGAACAAGAGATAATGGTCTTTCCAAGAGCGTTATTGATTAAACCAATGTAATAAACAATCTTGGCAATCGTTTGGAATTCTGTCTTCAAATTGATAGTGAGAATAAGGTCAACTTCTTTGCGTTCAATTGAATAACTTTCAGAGTCATTTCCAACAGTGATATGCAATTGAATATGATTCGCTTCATAGACGTTGCCCAGAGCATAGAGATAGAGATCGGTCTCTGCAGTTTCCTGAGTAGCAGTAATCTTTACATACGGTCTTGCTTCTTCGGAACTATCAAAAGATGGAGTAGTAACTACTCCGGTAGTAGTTGTAACCAACCTTGTGCGATAAGTATCCGGTATGAATACCGGAATCGGGGTGCCAAGCGCATCTGCTGCGCCAAGAGTTGTGAGTTTCATTTCTTTCTCCTTCTATTTATTCTTCTGGTTTTTCTTTTCCAAAACCTTCCATGCCACTAAATGGGAGCCCAGTCATTCTGTCAATAAAAGATTTTGGATTAAGATAAGATTTGTGTATATCTCTCGCCAAACGACCGAAGGGAAACATTGTCCAAACGGTATAATCAGTAAACTTCTGCCAGTTTCCAGACATCATGGAAGTTACCATTGCCGGAAATGCTCGGATAATTGGGGGTGAAATTATCTGCAGTGGAGCAACATAGTAGGGATAGGTTCCAAAGAAAGCACTTTGTTTCTCTTTCTTGTCTCCAAATATCCATTCGGAAAAGTCTTTCAGCCAATTCCAAGGCGCAGGAAGAGCAGAATCAAAGAGCGAAAACATGAACGCATTTGCCAAAGCAAGAGTAATCAAATCCATTGCCATCATGCGTTGGAACTTATCCATCTGCATCGTTCCTTCACGGAATCCATAGACCTTTGCTTGCTCGTATATCATACTTCTGGTATTCATGGAGTTGTATGTCCAGAGTTGAAAACGAGTAAGTACCTTTCCCATTGCACTGCGAGCAATTGCAGGACGATAGGGAGCAGTATACAGGAACTGTGTACACTTTACCCCATCCTTCGCCAATCTGCTCAGAATCGGGTTAAAACGCCAATTTCCGTGTTCATCGAAAGAACCTTGAAGAGCTCCATTGAAGAGATTATAGAACTGGATGTAATGTGCCATGAAGGCATCAGTACGCAGCTCAACTTCTGGAGCACGCATGAACCACGAGACCTTACTATACAGCGCATCGGAAACATGGTGCTTCTGAGCAAGTGCCTTCAGAGAAACTTCGTCGAGCATTTCATCTCCAGCCAACTTCCGAGCATAATCATCAAAGAAGTTTTTCAGAGATTCGGTAACATTGATATTCATCCCACCAGCTTCATTGACAAGGTATTCTTCAATCACACCTTCTTCGGCAACTGCTCTTTTCAAATCATTTCTATTTTTGAAAGTAGGCGAAAAAGTCTTTCTTATGTAGTCCATATCCCTTGCCTTTTTCAAGTTATCCAGACCAGCAGAGATGGCAGTCATCTGCGTTCCACCAAACATATTCGCTACCATTGACTTCGTATGTGCCAGAAGCGAAGCCATCTCATAGCGTGCTTCCGCTTGAGAAATCTTATTCAGTGTCCAGTAGTCAATCTTCTTCAATTCTTCTGGAATCTCTCCACTTACCTTGATAAGTCCAGTCATTCTTCCCAATTTGTAAAGAAGTTGAGATTGATAGGAATCGGTAAAGAAAAGATAAGGATTGTGTTTCAATTTCATATTTGGATCGTCCAACATATCACGAGTGATGACTGTCGGATTTCCAAGCGAATCCCCAATATAGAGTTTGAAGAACTTCACCCACGAATCAGTAGCGTCTCCAAAGGCATTGTTTACTTCGGCATCTACAATCAATTGTTTATTCAAGAGCCAAGCCATATTCTTGTGGAATGTTCTTATCACGTCTTTATTGTGGCTTACATATTCTTCCGGAACTCTACTATAGTCAATGAGCTCTATTCCTCTGCGTTCTTGTGAGAACATACGTTTCTTTCCAGCGAGTTCCCAAAGCAAAGCATCATCCTGATATGCCAACTTCCTCGCTTCACCCGTTTTCATCTCTTCCAAAGAAAGCTCGTGAATTCTATCAGCTTCATGAATATGTTCGTCAATACGAAGGTTTTCATTAGAAGAATGAATGCGATTTATCAAGAAGAGATATTGGTGCGAAAGCTCATACTTCTCGGATACAATTCTCTGGCGTTCTTGCATGAGTTCCTGATACTTACTATATTGCTCTGCAGTGAGGTCATCAAGAGCTTCTCTTGTTGGAGCCATATCGTGTAGTAATTTATTAACTCTTTCTTCTTCTAGAATTATTGCTTGGAATTTATCTACGATTTCTTGAATCTGAGGAAGAATCTGTTTCTTCAACTGGGTTATGTCTTCGTTTCTATGAGGATAATAGTGTTCATAAGGAAGTTCTCCAGTCCAGGGAATCTTATCATCTGAGTGTCTTCGAACAATCTTGGAAAGTCTATTATTGAATTCTCCATCTGAACCCTTCGTAAGTTTGTCTGCTTCCAATATCTCTCGCTGCACTGCTGCGCTTTGAGAAAGACGATAGATACCGTCAATACCAATGTCTTGCATTGGAAATGGTTTTCCGGTAGCAAGAAGGTCATGCATATCCTGTCGGAATTTTTCAAGGTCAAAGAAAGGAATGTCTTTTAATATCTCATTCAGCCTTCTTTTCCCAAGTACTCTTCTGCTTATTCTCTCGCCAAATAGCTTTTCTGGAGTGGTTGTATACTTCTTCAAGAAGATGTTCTCGTTTTGGTCATCAAGTTTTCCTTTCTGAATAAGAGATATATCTTTGTTGTATTTGGTAATGATGTCAGAGATACGTTCTCGAATTTCGTCTCCAGTGAGCTCGATTATTTCGGTTCCAGTATTGATTTTATACTTCTTCAGAAACACGTCCATATAGGTATTGCGAAACTTCTCAGCTTCCATCTTATAGAATAGCGCATTATCCGCAAAGGCATTAGATTTCCCAAACTCTCCCCGCAGTGCATACCAATCACTGAGAGTTTCTGCGGCGTGTTGGTCTCGAAGAATAGATTCATATTCCCATATTCTCTTTCCGTTTATTCCAGGCTGTTCAAGATAGGGTTCAATTTCTTGTGAGAATCTTCCAGCAAGCTGTGCTTCTTGACGAGTTCCTTCAAAGAGAATATTACCAATAGTATTCTGCAACGAACCGGCAAGCGATGTCGGAGCGAAACCCCATCCGGTCTTTATAGAACCATCGGAATCCACATACACAGTTTGCACCATATTTGCTTTTATATTTGGCATAGTGAGAAGTCGTTTGTCAATTGCACTGGGAAAGAGGAAGTAGTCTATCTTCCGAATCCAAGGTTGCTGTCCATATTTATCTCCGAATAATCTCTGAATGAGAGTTGGCTTCCGCATATTGTCCAAGATATCGCCAAAGGTTTTCCAGTCTTGAATAGTCATCTGCTTCATTGATTTATGGAAGAAATAACGAGTAAGCCCTTCTATAGGGATGTCAGCATCTTTGGTGAATCCGTAGAACTCCAGATTCGTTCTAATCTTCGAGACGAGGTTCTCCAAGTCGAAATCTTTGTATTCTTCATATTCAGCAGCAGAAGCTGCCAACTTTGTTTGTTCCAGAAACATTCTTTTCTTTTCTTCTGCCAACGAAACAACTTCTTGTTCTTTTGCCAATCGCAGTGTCTTATCAAGAGAATTGGAGAGGTCTTCCAACTCCTTCAAGCGGATTTTTACCTCGTTGTATTTCTGCTTTAGTTCCAAGTAATTCTTGGGTACGATTACTAACTTCTCTCCAGGCTTCACTTGAATTGGAACTCGGATTACTTCCTTAACTGGAGCCGGAGTTTCTTCCTTTGTTGGAACTGGAACTGGAGTAGAGATAAGTGTTTCTGGAATTATATTGGAATTCGGAGTGAACATGTGTTTAGCTACATTGTCATACCACGTCTGCTGAATGCCATAGAAGGCTTCTTTCACTTTGAAAGGAACTACAGAAGTTGCCAATCCCATACCAGTATGGTTTGTAGCATTCCGCATCTCATAAATTCGCTCCACATACTTATCAATCGATTCATAATCAACTACTCTCCCATTGGAATCAGTGATTGGCTGACGCATATAGGAATTGGGAAGCTTCGCCTGAAAACTACCCATCATAAAGATATCATATATCTTCTGTAATGTTGCATCTCCCAGTGAGAGACGATACCACTTCTCATCGATGTCAGCAATCTCTCTTGGAACCATAACTTCTCCTGCGTCTCTGGAGATTTTCGATTTGTATGCGTTCACATGGCGGAAAATATCGTTCACATCCTTAAAGAAGCCTTTTCGGAAATAGGCTTTATCTTTCTGGAATACTTCACTGGCTATTCCCTTGAGAGCGTTGTAAGTAGTCATATCGATTAAGTCTTGCTGGATGAGTTCCAGAATCTTTGTTCGAATTCTGGTATAGACCTCCAGCGGATTCCCCTTATAGGATTCGTGAGGGAGAAACTTCTTCGCCTTTTCCAAAAACTTATTTATCTTCTCTTCCGAAAGGTCTGAAGTCCGCTTCATACTATTAAGGTCAGCATACAAATCAAGAAGTTCGTCGGCTACATGAGCAGATTTATCCAGGAAGTTCTTTCCGAGAAGCACATACACAACATCTTCATTCTTGGCATCTCTCCAGGCATACGGTTCCAAGTCCTGATACTTCTTTCCTTCTTTCTGATTTCTTATAGCTCTTCGTATGTCTTCAAGAAACTTCTTTTGATTTGCTGTGCCGCTTTTCTCAATGTATTGCACCACTTCTTCAAAGTTACTTATGGCGATTGGATGTCGAGTCATCTCAAAAAGAATTTGTTCCCAATTTGGAACACCAGTCTTTTCTTTTTCAGAAATGGCTCGCAATGCTCTATAGACGTATGGTAACTTATCTCCATAGATATTTGTGAGATCGAAGTTCCAATCAACTCCACCAAGTACTCTTACTGCTCCGCCAAAGTAGGTAGAAGCACCGGTATACATACTATTATAGTTTTCTACTTGCATCTTTGTAGTGAAGTAATCATTCCAACCACCAAGAGCAATATTAAGCTTCCGGAAGGGAGCCAGAGCTTGCAGATAGAGACGCATTGCGGGCTTTATCTTTTCCGTTCCAGTTGCTTCTTCCCGAACATAGTCTTCAAATTCTATCTCTTTTCCATTTTTCGTAATCTTGAAGAGATCGAAAAGCATGTGAATTGATGGGTCTTCGAATCTTGGAACTTCGTCAAAATCGGTAGGGTCTGCAACCTTGGTTATAGCAACTGCCATCTTACGAATTGCCCAATCTACGCTCTTTTCTTTTTCTGCTTTGGGAGTTAGTTCGAAAACTCCATCTTTACTCTGAACTCGAATTGGCTTCCCGTTATCAAGTGCTGCATAGTAAGCTTGCTTCAGTGCAGTAGTCTCATTTACAACAGTTGCGAGTAAGTTTCTGCCATAGGTTGTGGCAATCGATGTCTTGGCAATTGTTCCAGGAGCTCCAAGAAGCGCTGGAGAACTCATTATCTGTTTCAACTTCTCCTTCTCCGGAGTCATCATACCAAAGACTTCTTCGTCTGCTTTCTTTCCAGTTTCTGGATCAACATATTTCTTAACTGCCTGACCACCCCACATATCATTGTTCTTCTTCATTTCTTTCAGCCAGCTGAGCTTCATTCCTTTTCCTTCGCCATTGTCCCGCCTTCCAGCGAACCAGAGATAATAACTATCTCCATCGTCATCAGAACCGCCAGTAACTTCCTTGGCAGTAGAATGAATCATTATCTCATTACTGTCAATATCCATGAAGCCCCTGAATCTCAGTATCTGCATTCCAGCCGGATTATCTTGTGGAACTCTTTCAACTGCGATATGATTAAAGAAATCTTGGAGAAACTTCAGAGAGAGGTCTTTAGGAATCTTTTTCTTTCCCTGTACCATATTCCAGAGGTCGCCAAGCTTATAAACTTTGTTGTTCAATTCAATATTGAGATTCCGAAGATTACGTCCAAGCATGAATTCGTCTCTAGCAATCTGTGTGTCTTCAAATGCCCAACCCCGATTCTTCACTTTATATACTGAGTTTCCTATCTTGGGACGCAGTGCTCGGTTGATAATATATTTGTTGAACAAAGAAGAAACATAACGGACTGCATACTTGTCCCCAAGTGAAACATCGTGTTTCATTGCCACAAGCGTACTGATAACATCCTTATAGCTACTCTGCTTCGTATCAAAGTCTTCTGGAGAAAAGCCTTCAATACTATCAAACATATCGTTGAAATCATTGAGATTAGATATCTTCTTTAGTAGTGTTTTAATTACCCTTGCATTTCCAGAGTAGAGAATTCTGGCAACACGGTCAATAGAAAGCTCATCAATGTTTTCTGCAATCCATTTCAGGTCTTCGTCGGTGTATTCGTTTCTCGCTTCAATATCTTTATCAAACTTAAGATTCTTAAATTCGTTTCCCATTGCAGAACGAACGAGTAAGTTATCGATAATGTCTTCTCTTATTTCTTTGGAATGATTCAGATGCACCAACATCTGTTTTGCCAGCGAATTAACATGGTTTATTCCGGCGGCATCGCTTATCTCAGAGAGCACTATTTTGATATCGTTTACATCTATGCCATAAGTATTTATATCGCCATCAACTACTGCTTTTCCATTCACTATTTGAATCTTTGTTTTGCGTCTTGCACCAATCTGTTTAATAGCATTATCATCAGCTACCATATCTACACCATTGGCTTTCATCCATTCCTGAAGTGGTTTCGGAGCAACCTTCATCAGATATTTTCCGAGCATCATTCCGCCTTCTGGATCGGAGTGGACAATAAAACTCTTATTGGTTCTTCCAGAAATAGGAAGTCCGGCAGAAGCATTCAGAGCATCAAGAAACTGCTGAGAAACATAAACATTACCATCTTCTACTGATTCTTCAATTGTTGGATCAAGAGCACGCTTCGCTTGAAGAGCATAATTCACATCTGCAATTACAACTTTTATATTCCTGAGATCAGCTACTCCAGGATCGGCAATGAAGTCTTCTGGTTGTAATCCTATGCCCTGATTAAAGATTATTTGAAATCTCTTATTGATCTTGGACGAAGAATCAATGAATCCTTCTTTGGCAATGAAACTGAAATCAGTTGCCTGATTGAAATCACGCAGATAGAGAAGTGTATTCTTGTATTGTGTTTCGTAGTAGTTTCTCCAGTATTTCTGCTGAGCATCATTTATCTTTCCTCCGATTATTTCCTTCAAGAAACGCTGATAATCTTCTTCGTGCATTTTCTTTAATTCTTCCAACGGAGTTCCGGTATACTTTGATATTTCTTGCTGAAGCTGTTCAAAGGAAAGGTCATCTACTTCTGGATGTTTGACAACAAAGTTGAATTCGCCTTTATCGTTTCTCCCGCCGATGTAGATATACTTGTTCACAACCTTCTTTCCAGTATTCGGGTCAGTTATATTGGCATCTTCAAATCCACCTTCCATCTTCAGAATCATCTGACGAAGCATCCCACCATCTCGAAGCTTTTGGAATTCTTCATAGAAGTGTGGCATTGCAGCTTCAGTCTTCTCAATGTTTGAATACCAAGTTACTGTTTTAAGTGGCGAAGAAGTTCTTTGCTCCAATCCCTTCACCAGATTAAAGAGAGGTCGTCTCTTCGGAAGTAGTTGCGATACCTTCCGGTTACCAATAACTTCTCCGAACTTAATCGGAACAACTTTGAAGACGCCATTCTTCTCGTGGTTGATATAATAGTTGTCATTCATGTAGTCATAGTACTTTTTCATTATCACATACTTGTTAAGCACCGCATAATCGCTATCCACAATGTTCTCACGAAAGTGCTGTTTGTTTCGATCAATCCACTTCAGAAGTATTTGCTTATCAGGATTCTTTCCAATCTCCAGAATGAAGTCATCAGTGATTTTCTGCACTGTCTTGTCATTTGCTTCTTCCGGAGCAAGAAGACGCTTGAAGGTATTAGCAATCTGCTGATTCCAGTTGGTTTCCGGAATATTTGATTTCACCATGATATCCGAAACAAAAGAACGATAAATCTCTTTCTGAAGATTGTTATCGGAAGTTGCGGATGCTTCTGTGGTCTTTATCCAGATACCAGTTCCCCTATCGTCATACCCTCGTGCTTGCATATATTGTTCAAAGTTTTTCCAATACGGATTGTCACCTCGGTCGTAAGAGTCTGGAGTGATAACTGTTGCTTCGGATTCAGTAATCTTATGAATCACATCAATATCCGGAGAAACCTTTCCTTCTGTGGGAACGAATGCTACTATATCATCTTGAAGAATTACATCTGGGTTTACTTCTTTCTTCCCTGCTCCAGCTATAGAGAACTCATTTTCTCCATCGGTTACAAGGACAGTTGAAATAGAAAGCTGAGTAGTGCGAAAGCCATCGGCTTGATATAATTCTCCAGGAATTATTTGAGTAAGACGAGTTATTCCTTGACGTACTTCTTTCATTCTCTGACGCACGGTTCTATATGTTTCTACTATATTCTTCACAGTTTCTTCTGAAGGAGTAGGAAATCCATATTCTTCCATGTCTTGTTTAATGGCATCAACCAATGACCGAAAAGATGCTCTCTCTTGTTCTACCTTCACTTCTTTGTCAACCGCAGCTTCTATTCTTTGAGAAGCGGTTTCTGGAGTGGGAGGCGCTCCGGCACTGGGAATTGTAAGTAGTTCAATCTTATAGAACATCTGTGTTGGAGTTTCTGTAGTGGCAGTAAGTTTATAGCGTTTTCCTTCAACTTCAACTACACCAGATTCTCCAGCTTTTAGTCCTATTCTTTCTGCTTTGGTAAGATCGACTGCAAGAACAGGATTCTTCTGAGAGATTGCAGATTTAATCTCTTGATTAGCTGTATCTATGGAAACCAGCTTCAGAGAAGGAGAAGTTGGAGTCGGAGTTGGAACAGTAATTGGTTCCAGTGTATAAGTAACAAACTTCTTCGCTTTATCTATTCCAGAATTTGTTATCTTAAATTGTTTACCTTCGATGACAATAGCACTAGATTCTCCTTCGGCGAGACCAATTTTCTTGGCTACTGGAAGAGAGCGAGTAATAGTATTCTTCCTTCCGGCAAGAATCTCTTGTCTATCTTTTGGAAAGATACGTGTTTGAACTTGTCCAGGAACTTTTGGTTCTTCGTATTGGAGAACTTCCGTTCCAACAATTTGTTCTCCAAGATTCTTTTGTTCCTCTCTTGCTTTGGCTATCTCTTCGTCAATTGCTTCTTTTTGTGCTTCAAGAGTTTCAATGTTCATATACATTTTGTCTACTAACTCATCCGGATAATCCTTCCCTTCAGGAATAATTGACGCAATAACAGAACTGAGATAGTTTCTTTTCCGACTGGTACCAATGTATTTATCGAATAAGTCTGCTACATTCTTCTTTACTGCAGGAGAAGCTTCAGCATATCCTTCTACTCCACTAACAGTATCCGGAAGTTTGGCAGTTGGTCTTAAATATGGCTGAATAAGCTTGTAAGCTTGTTTCTCTGCAGCAGGACGATCACGATAGGCAAAAAATCCACCAATAAGGTATTGATATATCTGTTCTGGAGTTGTTTCTCTGCGCATTGTTGAGGGAAGACCATTCCACATTGCTCCAGTAAGAGTGCGAGCAATTGCCTGAGTGCTGAGACCAGCAGAAGCTCCCCCAATAAGAGCTCCCATCGCATTGGCAATCAATCTGTCTCCAGCTTCCATATACATTCCACCAGCCAGACCATGAAGCATGGCATCAATTCCATACTGCCAGTTGGAAGTGGCTCCAGCTATTCCCAGACGAGCGGCACCTTCAACTACATCACCTACAACTGGATTCTTGAGTAATTTAAGAGCACTATTTACCGCTCCCATCTTTCCCAGTGTAGCTTCGGTAGCAACTTTCTTCGTTATACTGGAAAAATATTTCGTAGCGGTGGGAGTAATTTTTTTCATTACTGCATTCGAAACAAGCAGCGGAACTGATTTCCCAGCAACTGCCTTCGCTACTCCCCTGAGACCTGGAATGGGGACGAGAAAGCCGGCGTATCCTGCTGCCTGACCAACTGCTTTGGCAACCCTTTCCCATGGATTTACAGGGGCTTGTTCGCCTATTTTGAGAGTAGAGAATCCCTGTAGCCAACCTTCGCCAAGGTAGCGAAGAGCTCGGAAGACATTAAAGTTTACTTCGTCTTCGGCAACTTCTCGAAAAGGAAGTTGATAGTAGGCGGCATGTTGCTTAAGAAGTTGAACCTGAGACTGGTTAAAGCGCTCAGGTTCCCTCATATAGTAGTTTATATACTGTTCCGTGATTGGCTTATTCATCCTCGGAACAAAATATGGATATTGCATATTTATCCTACTGCATATTCGGAAGTGGTGGCATTCCAACCATCATTGGGTTTTGCATACCCATTCCCATTCCCATTTGTGGAGGTATTGTTGGAGTCATGAAATCTTGAGCAATGCCCATTGCTTGACTACCACGGACAAGAGCTTTAGCAATTTCCAAGAGAGCTTGAGAAGCAGACATCTGTGTGTATAGTTCTCGGATTGCTTCATTCGCAGCAAGCGCACTCTTCACATTTGCTCCAATACTCTTTGCGGCACCCATTGCTTTTGCTCCAGCCTTGGCTCCTTCTGCAGCTTCTGCGGCTGCCTTTGCTCCACCTATCAATTCTTGAAGTGTCTTTCCACTCTTGGCTGCTGCTTTTGCTCCACCTGCCGCAGCTTTTGCTCCACCGGTAAGAGCTTGCGCTCCACCAAGAGCAGCCTTGGCACCTGTCGTAGCATTAAGAATACCAATAGGAAGTAGAAACGATGCAAGAAGTCCAGCTGCCTTTCCAGCATTCTTGGCATTTTTCGTATACTCATTACTATACCAAGAATCTCTAAGTATTCCAAAAAGAAGAGCATCGAGTAAGCCTCCTCCAAAGGCAAGTGCTTGCTTTCCAAATGTATTATTCAGCTTTGCATCGCCCCTGGAAGTATCCAGTCCATACTGCATTGCAATAGCTTTTGCCATTTCTTGACCTTGTTTATTAAGAGAGGCAGGGTCTTCGTTGTATGTATTCACTAGCTTCAAATTGTTCGTCATCTGCTGCTGTTGCATAGCAGCTAGTAAGCGTGAACCTACGTCAATAGGTGCTGAGAATAGTTGCTGATAATCCATTGTTCCCCCTTAAAAACCAGAGCGGTATGTTTGATTATACCAATCGGTTTGTCTTCCGAGATACTCTACTTCTGGAGTTGGCATAGATTTCGTTTCTGGCAGAACAGTCTTCGGAGGCTTCTTCGCCAAGAAGTTTCCCAAAAGTCCTTTGAATTCATAATCTGGGTTCGTTCTTTGTTTTGCCAGAGTATAACTGGTAACCATATCAAGAAAAGGATTTCCAGTCATCTTGGGTTTATACATATTCTGCAGCATACTCTTCATGAGTAATTGATACAACTGATTGTACTGCTCCTGAGCCTTTTGCTGCTCAGCCATGAAGTCCGTTATGCGATTAGCAATACCGCCAAACTCTTCAAGACCACTTCTTATGGTCTGTTCATTAAGGGGCGGTAGAATATTTTCTTGTATTGGCATCGTTTCTCCTTATTTATAAAGATTTACTTTAATCTTTTCATTAGTTCGTCAACCGATGGCATATAGACAGGTTCATATCTTAAGATTCCTGCATCATAGAAATCTTTTAACTTTTCATAATCAGCCTTGTTACCTTGGACTATCAATGTACCCTTCGCCTCATTAACTGTATATTTATTAGCTAATTTTATTGCTTCATCTGCAGTCTCGAGACTGAATACTGGTGCGTTTGTTTTCGTTTTCGTTTTCTGATTATAATATAAACTTTGAGGAATGTTTAGATTAACTCCCATTGCATCGACTGGTGCTGAATATGTTCCTTGTTTTGTTGTTGCCGACCGTTTTTTGGTTGAAAATGAAGGAAACGCATTTCCTACACCATTCCCACCAACGCTAGCAGAATATAGGTTTACAAGTTCTTGCTGAGCTTGGTCTGTAAGATATTTGTTAAAGATAATATTGCTTCTTTCTATGGCGCCTTGAGTCTCAAGTGACTGCAGTTGATTCTTACCTCGTAATGCTTCCACGGCAAGAGCATTGCTTCCTTGCAGTCTCGCAATCTCTTTGTCTACATCTGCCTGAAGCTTTGCGAGGGCAAGCGCATTCTGTCTATCCTTCTCGCTTTCAGATTGAGTTACCTGAGTTCCATATAAGCTCATCATGTTACCTAATTTTGAACCGAGTAAGCCTCCCAATAGATTTATTCCACCCATTACATTCCCGTAACTGGTATTCAGTTGGTTTCCCAACATGCTAGTAAGTTCTGCCTGTTCTCGTTCCAAATCAGCTCTTATCTGATTATAACGATCGGCAGTCTGACTAAGTGTTTCCCAAAATCCTGGCATCTTTCCTCCTTACTAAAGTCCTAAAAGCTTTAGAAGACCAGCTGGAGACTGTGTTCCGAAAAGCAATGCCGGAGACGCTCCAACAAGATTTCCGAAAAGTCCACCAAAGAATCCTGACTGATTTTGGCTTCTCTGCATTTGCATTGCAGCATCTGCCTGCATCTTCTGTAGTTGATAATTCAAAGCCGATTGTGAACCTTGCATTGCCGCAGTATTCTGAGCTGCAGCATTGGCAAGATTTCCCTGAAGACTGTATCCCAATAATCCAGTACCAGTCTGATACGCATTGTTGAGATAACTATTGTATGCTTGACGAGTCCCTTCCAGATTACTGGCGAGAGAAGACTGAAGCTGACCTGTAGCAAAAGGATTCTGACCAGCTGCCTGCATACGCATGCTGTTCAAGTATTGCTGAGCGGCAGCGTCTACACCAACTTTCTTCAGGTCATTATACATACCTCTATTACGAGAACTATATGGATCAAGAAACTCTTCTCCCAGTGCAGTATATCTACTCGTATCAACCGAGTAAGTCTTTGGTGTATATGCCTGTGTCAGCTGTTGCGGAGTCATATTATACCCCTTCAACCTACTCTGCCCGAAAAGTGCATTTCCAAGCCATGACATTATTTCACCTTCCTTATCCAATCAAACGGGATATTCAAGCGAGCCCAACCATCTGGAAACCTTGCTTCAAGATACAACTTCGTCTCACCTTCACTCTTCGTCTGAGTAAAACGAATATTGCTTGTTTCCGGTTTCTCAACATTGATGTCGCCAGTTCCAACGGATTGGAGTTTTTTATCTAGTTCATCGATCTTATTCCAGATTCGATGAAGTTCTTTGTTTATCTCTTCGAACGAATCGAGAGCCCTATAGGAACTTATTCGTTTCAATTTTCCTCCTTCGTTACAAAAGAACGAATTACATAACGTATTACCGAAATCGGTTCTTGCGATTCAATACTTATATGAAACACAGACTTCTGTACTGGTTTGCCATAGTATTCAGATGCCTTTTTGTTGTCAATATATATCTCCGATTGTACTCGTGTATTTCCATTATAGGTCTGAATATCATATATCTGCTTTTTATTCTTAATCCCGAAATCGGTAACATAATCAAGTTCCATTGTGCGAACTCTTGATGTATAAGTAGAAACATCGCTTCCAAAAAGTTTCTGAGAAATTGCATAGGTGGTAAGATAACGACCATTGTTATAGGATATTGTTCTTACCAAGATTCCTGGAATTGTCGACACAGCTTTTGTCTCTGGAGGAATAATTATCGGAGGAAGAATTGGAATAGACGGCGATTCCAATGTTTCAATATCTGTAGAAACTGTTACTATAGCAGAACCATCTTCGGTTGAATAGACACCTTTCAGATTGGCAACATCGTAGGCATCAGGTGTGGCATCAGGTGTTTCAATCATATAAGTAGCCCATCTTCCAGTGCTAATTCCATAAACGAAAGCAATAATTTGCTGATACTTTCCTGGAGCATCTACTGTCTCACCAATCACTGCAATGGCGTTTCGGTTCTGAATATATTCTACATACACACGACCGGTAAGCCACTTGAAAGAAGGAAACGCTGTTCCCTCAATACTGAGTTGGGAATAGTTGTTTTCTTTTATTGCTTCACCAATTGGAACTACTTTGTTTCCATCTACAATGTAGAGATTGCCATTGAAGTAGACAAAGATACCAGTTTCAGTAGCAACCACATGACTACGCTGAAGAGCACCACAAGACTTACTCGTATATTCAATAGCAAGAGTATCAGCATTGATGATAGAATACTCTTCTTTTCCGAAGGCATATATTCTTCCATTGTAAGGAATGAGAACATTCGGAATGAACCCAAGAACACAGTATTCTTCTTGGTAGTTGAATATAGATGGTTGATATGGTAAGCTCCGGATAACGAGATTGTTGGTATTGACATTCACATTTGTATCCAACGGAAAATAAACATTTCCAGCGAAAATCATACCGTTGTAGAGACATTGGCATTTTCTGCGAGCACTGACATTCTTCATTGTCTCAGAATATCCAGCATCGATATTGAAAGATGCATAACGAGTTCCGTCGTCAAATACTCTTGCTGTATATAGACCAGAATTTGGATCAAGAGAGAATCCATGAATATCAAGTTCAATTTCTTTTACAAGACGAAAAAGTTCTTGTTCCGTACCTTCCAGTATCTCTGCAGCATAGAGACGAACCGCTGTTATTCTGCGTGAAACCAAGTGCAACATTGTAATGTTTATGTTCACTGTGACTATGATATTCTGAGTATCGCTTCCAGTAACAGTATGATCCCAAGAAACATCGGTAAGCGGAGAAATACAGAGTCCATCGTAGACAAATGCAAGTCGATATCGAATTATCTTTCCTGGTTCAAAACCACTTCCACTTATATCTTCAAATGTAAGAATCTCTTGCTGAAACTGAAGTTCACCTATTGATTCCAATTCAATTACCGGAGGATTAAACGTTACCACATTGTTTAGTATTATATTGTTCTCATAGGCAAATGCCATTTCGGAAGGCGAAATACTAAATACTCTATAATTGTTTGGAGTTGAGAGACTGCCTTCAATTTCTCCAACAGAAAGAGAAATATAGGAATACTCTCCTGAGTAATCTACTTCCGAAGGAGAAAAATAGAATAGCCTGTTTCTTGACGGTGTAAGAATAGTTTTACTATCTCCAGCAAGAAGAGAATAATGGGTACGCTGATTGTAATGGTCAGTTGGAAACGATGCCAAATCAGAAGCAAAGATGGCAAATCTGGAGCTTCCATCGGAATTAACTTCTTCGTTATTAAAATACTTTGTAAGATGGAAAATTCTTCTATAGTATTGGTGCGGAGCCGGAGTATCATAGTCGAGCGGAATATCAAACAATTCGTAATCCCATATTCTAGTAGGCTGTACTCCGTTCCAACAATAATAGACGTCTTGTGGAATCGTTCCAGAATCGAAAACAACTTCTTCTTGGTTTTTTGTTAACATACTAAGTGGCATAGACCAAATAGTATTGAGATTATAGTATGCATTGGCTGAAGAACTATAATAGTTAGTGCGTTGCCAATATGCCAATCCACATCCATTATGTTGCTGAATATTGTTTCGTATATTGTAATATGAAGCTACAGATTCAGTTTCATATCCAAGATGTTTGTTCAGCCAAATCTTCGTGGGGCATGCGATTTCGTAACCAACAATATTATTTGTGTAGTCTACTATTATCAGTGAGCCAACGAGAAGAACATCGTCTGGTTCGTTATCTACAACGTGAGCAAATCCACAATAACCAGGAGAATATATCTTCGTAACCTGCGAAGGTAACGTAATAAAGTTTCCTCCTTCGTTTGGGTTGGTAATCTCTTGAGTGAGGTATATTTGTTCAAGCCTTTGGAATAGATCAAAGAAACCGCATTCTGTATCAATTAAATCATTCGGTTCCTGATTAACTAATGCCTGACTATTATACATTGCTTCATGTGGTATTTTGAAAAATCCTTCTGGATTCGGATTATCAAGACCACTATCCCAGTAAATACGATAATATGTTGGAGCCCCTTCTGTTCCTTCGACACGATGTGCAGTATTTACATAATAGTGTCTACTCGGCATCTTCTGATACGGCATGAACGGAAGCTTACTCCGATTCAAAGTATTATCAGCACAAGATACTACTGTCGCTGGTTGATTATAAACGAATAAGTTTTTGCTGAAGGAGAAGAGCACATCGTCTTCTATCTCCATGTGGCTGAGCGGATTATTCGCTCCCATATTGTAACCGAGAAAAACAAAGTCCTTGGAAACCGCAATCGAATCCAGTTTACTACCAACAGGCTTATTCGTTTCAATTACTTTTACATTGGCAAGAATAGTTGAGCTTTCAACGCTTATTGTTTCAAGTGCTTCGGGGTTGAATCCGGATGTAGAGAAAACCTGTCCAAGATCGAGCATGGAAATATATAACTCATTCTCTCTATAGTAGGCAAAATAGATATACTTCGGATACCAGATATCTCCAACTTTTTCCATATCATAGCTCCACGCTTCTGGAAGAGTTGGAGCAAGAGGATAAGAACTATAAGTAACATTTCCTTGTATATCGTAGATAAATAAGTTGCTGTATCCGTATTGAGCATATAGGAAGAAGTTGTCATTTATAGGAACCACGAATTGAATATTGGCAACAGTAGAATAACCATACTTAGAAGAAATCACATCTTCTTCGAAGATTATATCATTTCTATCAACTCCAATAAGGTCTCCTTTGGAATATCCATACCGCAGGTACTTCGTATGCCCACTGTCTTGAATAATGCTCATCTGGCGTCCAATAACGTCCATACAGGGACGATCTCCAGTTGGAGGACTAATGGTACCAACCCGAACTCCATCTACGTATACGTGCCCATTTATGTCTTCAGAAACGGCAATATCTTTTCCTTCAACGAATAAGTTTTTCTGCTGTATGTATGCGGTTCCAACTGCTTTGTCTTTGTTCTCCGGTACTGCCGTATTCAGTGAACCATCGACTCTTGCATTCCAAAAAGACACAGCTCCGCCAGGAGCATCTGGTATCGCCGGAGCTGCGCCATTGAATGAGTTGAAAGGTACTATTTCTTTCGGCATTAGAATATTCTCTTTGGATTAAGTATTTCTCTTCGTTGTTCTTCAGCTGGTTCATCAACTACGCTTGTAAGTGGAAGTGGGAATCTGTTCTTCGTGAAGTTAATCGTTCCAGTATCGATTACTATACATTGGAAAGAAGCTGCTCCTTTGTCTTCGCCATTCGGATATTCCAGAGTGTTAAATCCATAAATAATCACTTCAAACTCAGCAGATACTATATCGCTATTTTCACTTTCTGCAATATGCTGCATTCTCCAAAAAGGAAGCGAAACAATGAAAATTCCATTTCCTATATTTCTACAGTAAGTTGGACTATAGAGTAGAAAATATTGCATATTTATATCAAACACTTGGTCAATGCTTCCTTTGGAAAATACGATAAAATCTCTTTCTAGTTCATTTGCAAGAACACAGTGAAGTAAGACGGCTACATTGAAATCGGTTAAGTCGACTCCAGCCATCTCAGCATCGGTAATCTCATAGACATAGTTTCCAGTAGAAACTATAAATTCATTCAGAGTGCGTGCCATTATTCTGGCTCCGGTTCAAGAACTACATCAACCACAATTGTAGTGTCATCTGTTGCAGTTGCTTTGTAGTCTCCTAACCAACTACGTCCACCACTTTGAAGTGTTTCTGGATTGTAATTGACATCTTGGTTATAGATTGTTATGGATTGATATCCAGGAATAGGCTTCTTAAATTTTGCATTTGCTACATTTCCCACGGGATTAGTAAGATATGCCATTCCTGTTGGAGCAATGTGCGCATCAACAATGTCCCCGACATAAACAATGGGAGAAATTATTATATCTGCTGTACTGTCAATATCGTTCAAGGAAACATCGAAACTCGCTGTAATATAATCACCGGGATGTACATCATTCGGAGCAGGTCTTAAACATAGATAATTAGAGTAACCACCACCGATTCCTCCAGCATGACTAGTAGCATTATTGTAATCATCTATTTCGCTCTCAGTTGGTGAATATAATTTCGTAAGTTTTTCTCTATTCTTAGAACAAATTACCGGATTTATATTTATCGTACTCCAACAATTAAGACCTGTGCCATACGACCATCGATTGTTTATGCTTTCTGAACTATGTATTCTACCTTTATGTATATATACTTGACACCCCATTCCAGTATAGGCATCTTTATATTTAAGTTCATAACCTAATTTTAGATTTTGAAAAATATCATTCAAAATACCACTTGAAAATGTTGTCTGAGGTATTGCTTTTCCTACCGGTCTTCCATCTATAAATACTATATTAAATTGAAACGGTGCAATATAAATTACATTAAATGTATTACCAAGAAACACTTCATCCCATGAAGTAGGAAGAAATGGAGTTTCCATATCACTAATATATGGTAGATTCGTAAATAGCTGATATTGTAAATCTCTTGCAATATACAGTGTTCTCATATCAACACTTTGCGTTCCACCTGGCTCTATAAACTCAAGTTTTAATTGGTTTATAATCGGTATTTTATAATCTCTACAATAGTGATAGAAATAATTACTTACTATGTTCGTCAAATCCATAAGATGAGAAGAACCAACTGTAATCTCTCTTTCTATCTCTCTAGTATAATCGTTGATATATGCATTCATTGTTACTGTGTCTGGCATTATTTGTCTCCTTGTATTTTCTCAATCAGGATTTCTATCCTGCTTCTGTTTGTATAGATTACCTGCTTCAGTAATCCGTTTATGTAGATTAAGAATCTTTGGAACGCTTCGTAGATTACGGTAAGCGCCCGAATACCTATTTTTTTAAGAAGCGAGTAAGTTTGCTTGTGCAGTATACCGATACTATATCTACGTGTTAGATTGAAACTCTTCTTCCAACTTATACTTCTGGGCTGTATACCAAAGACCTTCAACTTACTCGCTTGCTTGCACATTGTTATCTTTTTCTGGAAAGAAACAGAAATATCTCTAAACCTTTTTCCCATCTCTTTCTTCTCTTGGCGTCCAAGGTTCAGTGGTACACGAAGACCAACAGATGTAGGAATCGCAGTTGCAATCTGAACTTCAGAATGCTTCGGCAATTCTTCTTTCTGCGGAACATTGGAAATCGGAATCGCAAACTTGTTGTGTGCGAAGATAAGTGTCTTTCCGAGTGGTTCTCTTCTCAACATCAGAAGTATACCTGTGTAATTGTCGCAGGAGAATTCCCGCTATTATATTTCGTTTTAACTGCCTGAAAAGCACCAGAGAACTTATTCGCATATAATTCAACAGTTCCAGGCTCCATAGGAAAGATTCCAGCCAACTCTGTAATCATCAAATAGAGTGCACATAGCTGAACTTCGGTATCTTCTACTACAGGAATCATTTCATTCCATTCTTCAATAATATTCGGATTACTTTCAATATCATCATCAGTTGGAAACGACAATTTTATAGCTTTACTTATGCGTACCCAATATTCTATTTCCAATTTATGATTTCCTATGGTCGCATCCGTGATAAGCTCTTTATTGGAATCATATATCAATAGTTTTCTGTGTCTCACTTCCCAGTAGACATCGTCTCTAGAAGTATCTTTCACGCTATCAATCTTGACTATATCCAATTTCCCGAAGCTATTGAGGTCTTCATATTGATATACATTATTCGGTTTAAGAATTTGAGTCAGTAATCTAACTTCCCTGGAAATCTTCTCAAAAGCGATATTATAAAATTGCACAAAAGCTTTTGCCGTAAGCTCCGGTATAATCAACTGAGCGAGTGCAAGTAATTCACCATTTTTCATTGTACTCCTCCTGGTGCTTGTGATAGAACACCAAACCAGTCATAGTATTCCTGTCTCAAGTTTCTTATCCGTTGAAGAATATTCACAACATTCTCCATCGTTACCCGAAGCTTATCCGAAGCAGTAGCTTGTTCGCTTATAATTGTTTGAA
>Ga0302251_1000883_pt1 | contig 22243 bp, 16 predicted proteins | sample AAG_RA_Gln_MG_FD_193534 | JGI IMG/M metagenome (GOLD analysis project Ga0302251, IMG submission 193534) | Enriched activated sludge microbial communities from anaerobic digester in WTTP, New Holstein, Wisconsin, United States - AAG_RA_Gln | ecosystem: Engineered > Bioreactor > Anaerobic >...
TTTTTTGCACGTTGAAAAGCATGCCGTATTTTGTTTTTACGTCAGGAGCGATTGCTATCGGGCTGTCAATTTTATAATAATTTTATTTAGCCATGTCTTTTAATTAAGAATAAGTACATTTTGAACCGGCGCACGTCTATCAGACACTTTTGTCTAAAATACGGAGCGCATAGTTGTGAATGTTGTTTTTAGAAAATTAAATTTGTTTCGCGTTTTACAGTTGTGATAGAATATTTGCGGGCGTGACATGGCTGACATTGACGGCGGTACGGCTTCGGCAAGCTGCCGGACGATCTTTGTCAGCAGTAAGCCGGTTTGTGACGGCTTGCTCAGCCATGTTTTAAAAGACGCGGCGTCACAACTTTTTTATGTCCGCCTTGGGGACACTGGTTCACACATTAGTCACATCGCAGCAAAGGAGGGATATGGCGGAGGCTTTTTGAATCAGCGTATATACCGGCTTTTTGAAAAAAGTTATATTAATTTTTTCCGGAACATATAGGAGGAGGGCTATTATGTTTAAGGGAATTAAAGACAGCAACAACCTCACAAAGATGCGTACGCCGCATACATACGCCATCATCTTCTTCGTCGTGCTTTTCTGCTGGATACTGACGTTTATGGTGCCGGCAGGCAAATTCAGCGTACATGACGTGGAGTACAAGGGCGCCAACGGAGAGACCAAGACCAGGACCGTTCTCATGCCCGAGACATTCAGATACAGCTACAACCTTAACACCCAGTTCATAGCGAACGAGCTCAAAAAACTGTCAGAGAACCCAGAGGCCGTGAAAAACGCCGGCGTCGACGAAGCCGCGCTCCGCGACCTGCTGGCCACCGATCCTTCGAAGTGGAGCCAGTCAGACCTCGATAAAATAGGACTTACTGACGACGCGCTCTATAAGATGTACGGCGAGTCCATCTACGACACCAGCAAGAAACTGCATAAGACCGCAAGAGTGTGGGGGACCGACGACTTCGGCGGGTTCGGGTTCATGAACTACGTGTTTGAAGGGCTCGTCACCGGCAGCAAATACGGATCCGCCGTAGGTATAGTGGCTCTGATACTCGTGGTTGGCGGCGCGTTTGGCATCATAATGAGGACAGGCGCCGTTGAGTCAGGGATCTACGCTTTCATAAGAAACACCAAAGGGTTTGAACGCCTTGCGCTGCCGATGATCTTTTTCCTGTTCTCGCTTGGCGGAGCAACGTTCGGCATGTCGGAAGAGGTAATCCCTTTCGCCATGATAATGGTGCCTTTCGTGATAGCGCTTGGATATGACTCAATAGTGGCCGTTACCGTGACGTTTGTGGCGTCACAGGTCGGCAACGCAGTTTCGTGGATGAGCCCATTCAGCGTCGCGATAGCGCAGGGCATAGCCGGAATACCGGTACTGTCCGGAGCAACGTTCAGGCTCACGCTGTGGTTCATAGTAACGCTGCTTGCGGCCGCATACATGATGGCATACGCGGAAAGGGTCAGGAAGAACCCCAAACTGTCGGTGGTATATAACTCTGATGCTTTCTTCCGCAGCAAGATAGAAAAAACCACCGAAGAAGAGAAACGTTTCACGCTCGGGCACAAACTGATACTGCTTGAGATGCTGGCCGTGCTGATTTGGATCATTTGGGGCGTCACCCAAAAGGAGTATTACATCCCTGAAATAGCCTCCCAGTTCTTCGTTATGGGGTTCGCTGCGGGTGTGACGGCGATTATCTTTAAGCTCAACGACATGGGCATAAACGAAATGGCGTCGTCGTTCCAAAGCGGTGTGGCGGATCTGGCAGGGACTGCGGTAGTAGTAGGCATGGCGAAGGGGATACTTTTGGTATTGGGCGGAGCAGACGCCACTGTGCCTTCAGCGCTTAACACGGTGCTTTACAGCATCGGCAACCTTCTGCAAGGCGTTCCCGCAGTGGTTACGGCGTGGTGCATGTACATATTCCAGAGCCTCTTCAACCTGGTAGTGACATCGAACTCTGGGCAGGCGGCGCTTACAATGCCAATAATGGCTCCTCTTTCCGACGTCGTCGGCGTATCCAGGCAGATAGCGGTACTGGCCTACCAGATGGGAGCAGGCTTTGTGGACGCGTTTACGCCGGTATCTGCAAGCCTTATCGGAGTGCTTGGCGTTGCGCGTATAGACTGGTCGACATGGGCGAAGTTCCAGATAAAGATGCAGGGATTTTTCTTCCTGCTTGGGACGATAGCCATCGTCATAGCCGTAATGATCAACTTCCAATAACCAATACGGCAAGCATGGCCTGAGCGCCGCAAAGTAAAGGGGGAACAGCAGATAGACACCATGATAACTTTGATAAAAAAAGCGCAAGTTTACTCGCCCGAATATGCGGGCGTAAAGGACGTGCTGCTGCTCGGCGATAAGATAGCCGCCGTAGCAGAGGACATATCCTTTGACACGAAGGGGCTCGTGGATGTTACTGAGATCGACGCCCGCGGGAAATCCCTGGTCCCAGGGTTCATAGATTCCCACGTCCACCTGCAGGGCGGCGGCGGAGAAGGGGGGTTCTCCACAAGGACGCCGGAGGCCTCATTGTCGGACATCACAACCGCAGGTGTCACAACAGTTGTGGGGTGCCTCGGCACAGACGGTACCGCGCGCGACGTCGTCTCGCTGCTGGCCAAGGCAAGAGGGCTAGAGGAGGAAGGCGTTACGACGTACATATACACGGGGTCATACAGACTTCCTACAAGAACCATAACCGGCGACATCATGAAAGACATAATGGTCGTCGATAAAGTCATCGGCATAGGTGAGATCGCCATATCAGACCACCGCTCTTCGCAGCCGACTTTTGAAGAGTTTGTGAGGGCAGTGGCGGACGCACGCGTAGCCGGGATGCTTTCCGGAAAGGCCGGAATAATAAACATCCACTTAGGCGACGGCAAAAGAAAGATAGACCTGATAAAAAGGGCCGTGCGCGAGACTGAGATCCCGATCTCACAGTTTTTACCGACGCATGTGAACAGAAACGGCGAGCTGTTCGAAGAGTGTGTTGAGTACGCCAAGTCCGGCGGATATATCGACTTTACGGGAAGCGACGACCCTGATTTCTGGGAGGAAACAGACGGTGAGGTCCGCTTCAGCAAAGGACTTAAGAGGCTGTTGGAAGAGGGCGTAAACCAGGACAATTTCACAATCTCATCGGACGGACAGGGGAGCCTGCCCATATTCAACGAAAAGAAAGAGTACGTAGGAATAGGGGTAGGCAAACAGTCCTGTCTGGTAAAAGCGCTGAAGGAGTGCGTATTCAGGGAGAACATCCCGCTTGAGACAGCCCTTCGCGCTCTTACATCGAACCCGGCCAAAGTACTCAAGCTGCACAGAAAAGGGAGGATCAAGGCCGGAATGGACGCAGACATCTGCATCCTGGACAAGGACATCGACGTAGACACAGTGATAGCGAAGGGGAAGATAATGGTGCGCGACAAGCGTCCCGTCGTGTACGGCACTTTCGAGCAGAAAAGATAACTCAGAATGCGTGGCATGCCTGAAAAATGGCATGGGTCTGCAGGCGCACATGCGAACAAAATGCTATATTGACACAGCGGTGACGCCAGGGCATAATAACGCAAACACGCATAACGTCATAGGAGCAGGCGATGAGCCATAGGAATGCTGGCTTGTGGGGCTGGGCCGGGACGACAACCCGGCAGCGGGCGTAATTTTTACGGCCTGCGGGACCGTTTAAAACGATTCCGCAGGCCGTATTTTCTTGCCTGCGCACAACGGAGGAAACAGTCATGGAAAAAGCTGAAGAGATCTATACCGGACTGACGTCAAAAGAGGCGGCTGAAAGGCTGCGGCAATACGGAAGCAATACCCTTGAGCGGCAAAAAAAATCGAGCCTGTCGAAAGCCGTCATAAGCTTTTTGTCAGAGCCGGTTTTCCTGTTGCTTATCGGCGCGTCGCTAATCTATTTCGTCCTTGGCGAGCCGCGCGACGGGGTCGTAATGCTCGTGTTCGTCACATTCATGGCCGGAATAAATCTTTATCAGGAATGGAAAACAGACAAAACCCTTGAAGCGCTGCGGAGTTTGTCTTCCCCAAAGGTAAGGGTGATCAGGGATGGCAAGGAGACCGTAGTCGCATCCGACGATTTAGTGCCAGGCGATATCATGCTGCTGTCTGAAGGCGAGAGAATACCGGCAGACGGTGAGATACTGTTCGCCGACGGCTTCGGCGTCGACGAGTCCGCTTTGACGGGCGAACCCGATATAGTGTGGAAAACCGCCGCGCATGGATCCGACGACGGCTCTTACTGGAAGCAGGACCATTGCTACACAGGGACAAACGTCATCGCCGGACGGGCAGTAGTTTGCGTAACAGCCACGGGGCACGCCTCGGAATACGGGAAAATAGGGAAAGACATAGCAGAAGCGCCGGACAGACCTACGCCGCTTGAAAAACAGACAAGAAAACTTGTGCGCAGCTGTTCTGTCTTCAGTTTCACGATGATGCTGCTCGTCATATGCGCCACGCTTTGGAACGGCAGCGGGTTGGCGGACGCCGTTATGTCCGGTATAACGTTGGCCATGGCCACAATTCCAGAAGAATTTCCCGTAGTACTCACCGTCTTCCTAGCCATGGGCGCATGGCGCATAGCTCAGCGCAACGCGCTTATAAGGAGGATACAGTCCGTTGAGACACTGGGCGCCGTCACGGTCCTTTGCGCAGACAAGACCGGCACTCTGACACAAAACAAGATGACGCTTAGGGAGCTCATACCGTTTAAGGGCACCGACGTGAATTATCTGCTTAAAGCGGCCGTTATGGCATCGGAGACAAACCCTTACGACCCCATGGAAGCCGCTCTGATCAAGGCTGCCGAAGAACGTGGCCTTGACGTTTCGTCTCTTCAGGGATATTCGCTGGCATATGAGTATCCTTTCTCGTCCGAAGCCAGGATGATGGGCCATGTTTGGGCTATAGACGGCCATTTCGTGCTCGCTGCCAAGGGGTCCCCGGAAAACATCTTCCAGCTGTGCGAACTCGCAGAATCCGACATCAAAGAGATAACAGCAGAGCAGGAACGCCTGTCTAACCGCGGCTGCAGAGTGCTTGCGATAGCCGTAAGCAGATTTGCAGGCGATATCCCCGAGAAGCTCACCGAATGCAGGCTGCGGCTTATTGGGCTGGCCGGATTCATGGACCCGCCTCGTGATGACGTCCCTGCGGCCATAAACGCGTGCAGCAGAGCCGGCATAAAAGTGGCAATGATAACAGGCGACAACAGCACCACCGCCCACAGGATCGCGCATGAAGTCGGACTTGAGGCGGCAGGCGGGAACGAGCACGTGATAATAACAGGAGACGAACTGGAAACTCTTGACGAGGAAAGCCTCATTCAAAAACTCAAACGTGTCACGATATTCTCACGCATACTGCCTCGGCAGAAAATGCGCATCGTCAAGGCTTTCAAAGCCGCCGGCGAGGTTGTGGCCATGACGGGAGACGGGGTGAACGACGCGCCCGCGCTCAAATATGCCGACATCGGGATCGCCATGGGCAGGCGCGGAACCCAAGTGGCTCGCGAAGCTGCCGACATGGTGCTGCTAAACGACGATTTCACCACCATCGTCGACACTATCCGCGACGGACGCCGCATATACGACAACATACGAAAGGCAATGGAGTACATAATAGTGATACATGTCCCCATAGCGCTGTCAGCGCTCGCGGCGCCGCTGCTGGGGTTTTCCGCGCTCCTTCTGCCAATCCACGTAGTCCTTCTTGAACTGATAATAGACCCGACATGCTCAATAGTATTCGAGCGGCAGCCCGCTGAGCCAAACATAATGGACAGGCCGCCCAGGCCGGCGAACTCTTCAATCGTGACAAAAGATGTCTTCGTAAAAGCGATAAGCCAAGGGCTTGCCATATTCGCGGCGTCATTCGGTTCTTACTTATACACGCTGCCGACTGAAGGCGCCGAACACGCGCGCACTTTCTTCCTCACAGTCCTTGTGCTCTCGAACCTTTTTCTCGTATACGTAAACCAATCAGAAACGGAACATGCGTTCACCCAAAAGGGCTGCATGGACCCTGTCCCGTGGATGATCAACATAACAATACTCTCTGGGCTGATACTGCTTTCGTCGGTACCCGCCCTCGCGGACGCGGCGAAAGTAAAACAGCTCTCTTGCGGCGACTTCGCCTACGCCACTCTTATTGCCGCGGCGGCCACATTCTGGTGGGAATTTGTGAAGTCCATACGCAGGCGCGGCAAAACAAGGCAAACTGCTTAAAAAACGCTGAACACGTAAACAGCAAGAGCCACAAAGAGCCCGTGACCCCCTTTAGATCCGCTGACAGACCACAGGCTGCCCTGTCAATTGTGCAGGTCTGGCTCCTTTAGGTCTGCGGGGTGGGCCAATTATAGCCCGGTGGTGACAGCTTTAGGTCTTTTTCCTCAACAGTTAACCATCCTTGGTTCTTGACATGCCGGACTAGCAGTGAAACAGTATTTCTGGACACATGGTACGTGGTGACTGCCTGGCGCTGACTTAGTCCGCCATAAACAACCCTGACTATTGTTAAATAATCAGTCATATTTATACCTCATGAAGATAATTTCTGCTATGCAGCAGTATTTTCATCTTACAGGAGTTTTAGGAAGGCGCCTCTTTTTAGCGCGCAGCGTGCGCTCTTCGAGTGCGTGACTGGCTCTAAAACTCCGCGCCAGTGGTTTTATCTCACCGCGTTTCGCATCTTGCGATTATAAATCTGTCATTTTATTTGTTTGCCTTTTTTGTATATAGTTTTAATATTGTTTTGTAGAGCTTTAATATCTTCTAGAGGATTTTTGTTCAGTATCAAGAAGTCGGCGAACTTGCCAGTTTCCAACGTGCCATACTTGTCAGCTATGCCGAGCATTTCCGCAGCGTTTTTTGTGGAGGCGGTAATTGCTTCCATATTTGTCATTCCATAATGGGACATGTGTTCCAGTTCCATAGCGGTTTTGTCATGCCCAACCCAAGGGACTCCGGCGTCAGTCCCCATTGCAATTTTTACACCGACTTCGTGACAGAGTCGAAATGATTCAATTACAGGCCCATATTCTTTCTCGATTATTGAACGGTCATACTCCTTGAAAAAAGCCGCTAGTGTTGGTACCAGCCATGTTCCGCGCTTGGACATTTCCTCGGCCAGCCTGATACACTCGCGTTTATCGGGTTCTCTGAATTGACCGTGTTCAATAGTGTCCACCCCGTTCATAACTGAATTGTAAACACCAATGTAACCGCAGCAATGAGCTGCCACCATCTTGCCCATTTTATGCGCCTCATCAGCGGCCGCTTTGATTTCATCCGTGGACATATAAATGGAATCGGCCACTATTTTATGGTTGACTCTCATGTGGGGGCGAGAGTAACCGGCAGTCGGCATTATTTTGATCAGGTCGGCCCCGCCGCGTATCTGTTCCCTTACCCCCCTGACGAACTCGTCCGGTCCATCGCAGATTAAACTGAAATCACTGCCGTGTCCCCCTGTTATTGTAAGTGGTTGACGCGCGCAAATTATCTCCGGACCTTTCACGCGGCCTTCATCGACATATCCTCGAAATTGCATGTCGAGATCGTCAATGCCGCCAAGGTCACGCACGTAAGTTACGCCGGAATGCAGCATCTTCTCAAGGTTTTTCATTATGCGCAGGCAAACGGAAGAAATGGGCTCAGTTTGGTAAGCGAGCCGGTCCCATGTATAGGGTTCCATGAACATATGTGCGTGCCCGTTAATCATGCCTGGCATCAATGTGCAACCGGTGCAATCTTCAATTACAGCGCCATCTTGGGACTCAACTTTGCCGAAATCTTCAGTTTTTCCTACGGCAGCAATTCTTTCATCCTCAACGAGCATGGCCCCATTGTTTATTGGTGCTGTCCTTTTGCCGTCTATAATAATTGCGTTATAAAAAAGATATTTTGACATGTATTCTTTCATCCCATTCTTTAATTTATTAATTATTAAAACAATGAAGTTTCAATGTGCTTTAATAGATGTTCTTTATCAGATCTGTATGTATAAGTCCATACAGAATGCTTGCTGTTTGGATATCCAACCAGTCCATTGGATCGCTAAAATTATAGCCAAGCAAATCCTCTATTCTGGTTATGCGCTGGTAAATTGTATTTGGATGTATATTAAGCTTCTGTGAGACATGCTGAATGGATTTGTTGAGGCGAGTATAATAAAAAAGAGTCTTTAAGAGGTCTGTCGAGTGGCTTTTGTCATATTCGACAATAGTTCCCAGCATGTCCTCAAGGTAAGCATCGACATCCTCGTTCCTGTGTGTTAAAAGAAGCCTCAGAACCCCCATGTCAATGAAGTTGGCAAATTTTCTATGTCTGAAATAACGCTTTATAATAAACAGACATTGGTCTGCTTCTGAATAACATTTTTTAATGTTATGAATTGTTTCATAGATACGACTACCGCCAAGCAGCAGATTTTCTTGTAGTTTTGTGAAATCGACGATAATCTCGTTGACTATATTGTCATAACGTATGTTCTTGTAGTTCTGACATGAAATTATAACGCATATGTCGTTGTGTTCTGGAACTATCATGCATTTAAGGGTTCTCGCATTTACGGCAGCATCCATCCCCATTAGCAACCCGTGACCTTCTGCTTTTTCGCAATAAAGCATGTGGTTCTTGACTCCTGGTACGGAAGCCATTATTACAAAGAATCTATTCATGCTTTCAAAGCCATACCTTTTTACCCTGCTCAGGATAGTGTCATCTTGTCGGCCGGAGAGTATGTCTGCCAGTATTTCGCTCTTGAGTATTTGGTTTTGTTCATTGATTGCAGCTCTTTTCATCCATTCGAACGTTACAAAGGAAGCAAGGAAGTCTATAATGATTTTCTCTTTGGACATTAATTCTGTTCTGTGCGGAAACCAAAGTGCGATGAAGCCCTTGACGGTGCCGCTGTATTGTACCGGCAGGATACAGATACTTTGCCCATTGCATTCAATAAGCTTGCTGTAAGATTTGGTTGTCAGTGTATTATTTTTGATCATCTCCAACACGGAGTCCGGCAATTCGAGGATGTTTTTTTTATCATCGGATGCGATTTGCTCAAGGAACATGTTGTATATAGTAATATGTATCGAACAGGATGAAATTGTTAATAAGTGCGAAAGTGCGGTTATGATAAGCTCATTGAAACCGCCACCTTTTGTGAATACAGAGGAGAACGAGGCAGAGACGGTCCCGGCGAATAGTGCGTCATCCGCGCTGCGTGTCGCGATATTATTAAGAACAGCTATTCTTTCTCTGATGGCCAAGTTTTCTTCGCGCAGTTTGTCGAAAGCAAAGATCAGACGTAATGCTTCGGAGATCTTGACTATGAACGGCATATGCCTGGATGTAAGCAACTCTTCGTTGGAAAAACCTAGAAGCACAAGCAACCCAGCATCACCGCCATCAAGCCTGATGCGTAGGATTACGGCAGATATCAGTGACCAACGCAGTTCATTGATGTTTTCGATGAGAAACTTTATTCCTTTGATTGCGGTTAAATTGCGCCAAAAAGCCTTTATTGTCGTCTGGTCGGCAATCGGAGTTCCATCTGCGCTTTTGAGCATATTTTCAAAAGATTCATCATCAATCGTTGCCTCAACGATGCCCTTTATCTTGCGTTCTACACCGATGCCAGCTATTGTGAGTGTCTTTTCATGATCGAATTTTCTGAAGATCAACGCAACGCCTGCCGGTGTATGCCTGAATATCAGATCGAATATTACGCGGTATGATTCAGGATATTTGTACTTGGCCAATGAAGTAAGGTCTATCTCTGGAACATAATAATCATTATTATTGTCCATCACGATCAGCTCCCGACAATCCCGGATGTATGACACTACATATGTTTCAATCTTTATGTGTTGCTTATTACATTGAAAGAAAAATAATCATTCACTATCATTTTGGATGAGCTGAAGACTAGCCTGGGAGGATGTAACGACAACAAACTCTGGGAGGGCCTGTTATCTTATTTGATTCTATCATAGTCTGGCGAAAATGAAGCTCAAAATTTATGAAGGGGAGTTGTTAAAAGATGGGTGAATCAGGAAGTGCTTCGAACAAAGTTCCGGGTTTCGGGATTTCTTTGCTTGTTCTGGCTTTGATCGTCGGAATATTGATGGCCGGGATCTTGGTGCTCCATGTTGATCTGCACATACTTCTTATCTTGGGTTTGTGCTCTACTCTTATCATCTCTATGACCCAAGGTGTGTCTGTTACTAAGGTCATGGATGCCATGCATAATGGCGTGACGAGAGGGCTCGCCGCTATGTTCATCTTTATACTGATCGGAGTTTTGATAGGCTCCTGGATATCTGCGGGCACAGTGCCTGCACTAATGTATTATGGTATTAAGCTCATATCGCCGACTATTTTCCTTCCGATGGCTTTTTTGCTCTGTTCCCTGACATCACTTTGTACAGGCACCTCGTGGGGTACGGCAGGCACTATGGGTGTAGCAATGATGGGTATGGGAATGGGGCTGGGAATGCCAAGCGCGCTGGTTGCCGGCGCAGTTGTGTCCGGTTCCGTGTTTGGCGATAAAATGTCTCCTATCTCAGACACGACTGTGCTTGCTTCCATCACTTCAGGCGCCGATCTTTACGACCATATTCGAGCCATGTTATATACGACGGTGCCTGCATTTGTGATATCATTGCTGTTATATGTATTCATGGGACTCAAGTATTCGGGCGGACAGCTCAATCTTAAAGACTCTGTGCTTATCTGTTCCACTCTTGAAAAAACCTTTAACCTGAATCCTTGCGTAATGATCCCGTTCTTTGTGTTACTGCTCCTCAGTATTATGAAAATGCCGGCGGTTCCGGCCATGTTCATCGGAGCCATTGCCGGTTCGCTTGTCGGCATGATTTTCCAGGGCATGTCTCTTTCACAGGTGCTTACAGCCATGAATTACGGCTATACGACCAGCAGCAATGTCCCTCTGGTGGATAAAATACTGCTGCGCGGAGGTATTCAGAGCATGATGTGGACATTCTCATTGTCGTTCATTGCGCTGTCACTCGGAGGAGTGCTCGACGAGATGGGTTATCTGAAAACTTTCGTCAACGGCCTGGTGGCGCGCGTCAGCAATGTCGGTTCTCTCGTGCTCACAGTCATAGTTACGTGCATAGTGGCTACTGCTGCTATGGGAGAAGTATACCTGGGCATCATACTTAATGGCACAGTTTACAAGAGCTATTTCTCTGAAAAAGGACTCAAACCTGCAATGCTCAGTCGTTTGACAGAAGAAGGCTCTACCTGCATGGGCTCGATGATTCCGTGGACCACAATGGGCGCCTTCATATCTGGCACGCTGGGCGTCAAAACGGTAGAGTATGCTCCTTACGCGTTCCTGAACTACCTGACACCTATTATTTCTATCATCTTCGCGTTCTGCGGCATTGCTATTTTCTGGAAGGACACGCCTAACAAAATATTCTCAGTCAAAAGGCCACTTGTCGAAAAGCAATAGCAATCGAGGGACAGCATTTCATGAAGATCTTTGCAGTCAGCGGATTATCAAAAACAGGCAAAACAACTGTTATCGAATCTCTTGCCACAGAGCTTTCGCATAACGGATATTCCGTGGCTGTCATCAAGCATACAGACTGCAAAGATCTATCTTTGGAGAGAGAATCCGCCGATACTGCTCGCCAGAGAAAAGCAGGAGCTATTTCGACCATTCTGCTGGGGCCGTCCGTTACTGCCATTATACATAAACGCAGGCTTGGATTAGTTGAATCGTTAGGACAGCTCTGGCAGGACGTCATTATCTTAGAGGGTTTCGGTCGCCTCAACATTCCCAAAATTGTTACCGCTGCTTCTTTCTGCGACGCAGATGCCAGATGCTGTAATGAAACATATGCGTTCTCCGGCATAATTGCCGCGCAAACAACAACTTATCGGAATATTCCGGTTATAAACTGCTTTAGTGATCCTGCTGCACTGGCGGAAATTTCCCTCGAACATGCTCTTAGAAACACCGAAAGATTAACCTCGGCCCTGGGGGAATACTATTGAAGGCAACAGCCATTATCCTCGCAGGTGGTGCCAGCAAACGCTTCGGGAGCGACAAGAGTAAACTCAGAGTGGGCGGTGAGTTGCTGATAGAGCGCTCTATCCGGACTTGGGGCCGGCTTTTCAGCCAAATTATCATCGTTAGCAGCACCGGCAGTGAGTTCTATATTCCGGGCGTAAGTGAAGTCGTAGATATTTATCAAGGGCGAGGCCCACTTGGAGGAGTACATGCCGGTCTACGCAGCGCAAAATACGACTGGGCTTTCGTGGCGGCTTGCGACATGCCCAGTATTAACGGACTATTTATAAAAGAACTGTTTGGCTCTGTAACCGAAAACGTCAGAATTGTAATTCCAAATCACGACAATATTATAGAGCCGCTCTGTGCTCTCTATCATAAGGACTGCGGAGCTTATGCAGAATACATGCTGGAGAATGACAGAAACTGTATTCTAGACATGTATAAGTCACTGCCCACGCTGTACGTAAAAACCCAAAACTGCTTCTATAACATCAATTATCCGGAAGATCTGATATATCTTGATCTTAAGAGAGAAAACAAAAAAAGCTTGCATAAAAATAGATTGGACGTATTTTGTCGTGAAAGAGGGTTTATAAGTGATGTTCAATGACGTATCGCTTGTAGACGGTCTTGTAATAGGAAGAAGGAACGGGGAGGCGTCAGAAGGAGCTGTACGCACCTATTCCGGCGGTCTTTTTATGATTGGCAGACACGAGTTGCAATTGCTCGTTTCTAATAAAGAAAATGATGTCAAATGGGGTAGTCTGTGGAAAAAGTGCAAGTATTCTTCGCGGGAAGAACACGGCTTGGTGTCTGAGCAGGAATATTTTGCCGAAGGCATAGACCTATCTCCTCTGCTTGAGGTTGCCGGTTTAAACAATAAGGAGTTAAACGGTAAACTTGTTTTCGCAGCCAGCAACTATAAGGCTGTTGTCGATCATCCATTGCATGACCGTTATTATTTTAGCGAAGAAGGTCAGTGCAACGAGGTTCGAGCAATGTTGGCACTTCAAAGCGCCGTTGTGAGCAAAGAGGGGGATTATTCCTATTTATCTTCCTGCTTGTATCCTCGCCTGTTCTTTGGACAAAGCAACAAAAGCGACATAAACAAATGTTCGTTCGTATGCGGTCTGCGCAGGATCGAACCGTCAGACATGCGGGCTGCCGTAAATATTTACGACGGTGCAAGGTTGTTAAGGAAGCCTAGCATGGCTGATATTTTTGTTTCCTGCGAACATGAGGAACGGCGCGTTTTCATTAAAGGAGTTCCGTACGTTTGCTGGGGTGCTGATTTGTGGAAGTTGCTGTCAAGGCATGAGCAGCTTTGCAATGGTAACGTCCTGGTCCGCAGCCGCAACAGCGGCACAACTGTTATCCGCAACATTGTGCCAGGCAAGTATCTGCTTGCTTGGTATTCTGTGCGTGAATCAGACGGTTCCCCTATTGCCAATGAAACTGACGTCAGACTGTATGGAGAAAACTTTGAGATCGGCAATGTCACATCAATTATCCATTGCAGTCCTGCTGTAACAAGCAAATCATTGCCGCTAAAATATCCGACGGAATGCAATAATGACATTATTGGCTCGTCGTTTTTCTGTGCGGTGGAGAATTCAGACAAACGTCTATATTATTACTTCAACAAACAGGAACTTGCTGAAAACTATGATTCTCACACGGTCAATTACAGATTCAACGATCATCGCGTTGACAAGGATGTATATTGCCGTGGTACTCTGTTGTCTGACATAATCGGCAGCCTTTGTGATAGTAGCGGTTCGCGTCTTTCCATTCCGGATTTTTGGCAGATTCAGTACCTGGAGAACGATTCTTTCCACACAAATATTTCAACGTATATAGATTCGGTCTCAGACGCAAGAGGGATGATACGCCCCATACTTGCATATGAAAAAATGGAGCGTTTTATTTATCCTGATCGTTATCATCAAAATGCTGAACACTTCTCAATATTTGAGGAACCGTTGATATACAGAGCTGCAGATTCAGCTAACGAAGCTGTCGTCAAGGGAGTTACAGGTATATTGCTAAGCGACAGCCACGCTGCAGGTCTGAGGTCTAGCGCGTTTAAAATTAAACTTATCAATATAGACAACGGCGGAAAAACGATTTGCGAGCGTGTTGTCAGGGGGGCGCTTGATGGCATGAGAATGTCGGTGCGCGCTCCGCATTTGGTACGCTTCGAAAATATAGATGAGAGACCTGACCGTGTGCTTGTTATTTCAGGCAATCCAAAAATCTCCTTCAGTTACCACGAACATAATTTTGTTTCGATAAGCGGTTCGCACGGAGATACAAATCTCAGGGTTAGCCAGTTTGAGAACGCAGCAACCATCATCCCAGCTTCATTGACCGAAGTTGAAGAGTTGGTGCCAATTGGTGGCGCAAGGCTCATTGATGACAAAAAAGACATTATAACTCCTCCGTACCGCAACCTTTACATCGACAGACGTTCAGTGACGGACAAGACGGCTCCTTATGGATACGAGAATTATCTGCTTTATCAGTACAAAGGCTGGCCGCTTATCGTCCTTTTGCAAAAGTTAGGCCGAAATCACGCAATAGCTGTACATTGCTCCGATGGAAGTCAATATAACATTAATGATCAAAATGATGATTGTTTTGTGGCGTTTAGTTATAGTCAGAGCAAGGGGGTGCCGTACAACACAGCTGTCTATAAACGCCGTGCGACCGAGCTTGCCCGCCCTTCCTTTATAAGTATTTGGGACGGGCACCTCATTGCAAAAGACGTTACAAACATTATCGTTGACGATTAAGGGAAAATCACAAATGGCCTGATCACATATTGAATCGGCTGGCGTTGGGTCATACAGGTTCTCATACCAGCCAGGCACATCTAGTACATGACAAAGCCGCCCGGGACAGCAGGGCGGCTTTGTCAAAGAGGGGCAGGCGTGTCTATGGCGAAGAATGCGTCAAATTTTTTCAACTCGGACCTGTACTGATTTGAGTGCCGGGAACCCTGAGATTGGGTCATGGATATCGTCATACGTAATATTGTTGACGTTTTCATCTACAAAACCGTGTGTATGTTGCATAGACCCCTTAAATATTTCTTTAGGGTGCATTATCTGCACAAATGTCTCAAAGCTGCCGATACGAGACGTCACGCGCACTGTGTCGCCGTTCGCTACACCAAGCTTCTTTGCGTCATCCGGATGCATTTCAAGATGTCCGTGCGGTTCAGCCTTGTATAGTTGCGGTATATTGTGGTATCTGCCATGGAAGAATTTTTGCTTGCGTGCGCCAGTCGAAAGTAAATAGGGATATTCCGGGTCTGGCTCGGCAATTTGATATGGGGCGTGATATTTCGGCAACCCCTCTATGCCGGGGATATGCTTTGATTCAAGATACTCGCTGAAAAATTCCACCTTACCGGTAGGTGTGTCAAAAAATCTATTATCACCGGACGCCAGCTTCTGCCAGTGCTTATTGCAAGGATTGTCTCCGAAAATATAGCCGCCAGGTGCCGTATGCAATTCCGCGGCAGTATGTCCGGTTGGTTTGAGCAGCCATTCTGTGAGTTCGTGATCATCCTCCCATGGGAAATAGCTTCCGGCTCCCATACGTTCGGCAAGTCCTTTAATGAATTGATATTCCGTCTGAAGACCATAGTCCAGATATTTTCCGGTGATGAACGCCGCTCTTCTTGCTCCGTTTGTAAAAATTTCCTCGCGCTCAAGATAAGAGGCAGCCGGAATTACGTAATTTGCCATCCTCGCTGTTTCAGTCATAAACAAGTCCTTGACGACTAATAATTCCAGACTTGAAAGAGCCTTCTTGACCTTTTGGCTGTTTGCATTTGTCAGCAACGGATTAGCCGCTGTTATAATAAGCCCCTTAAACGGGTATGGTTTGCCGCTGAGTATCTGATCCATAAGCAGACCTGTGTGGCATTCATGCCGCATATCGTATAGAACGGGAAAGGCATCGGCTCCGATGGGCCCTGACTCCATAAGCGGCTTATCCTTATAAAGCGTTATGTCAGGGAAACCAAAACCGATTGGGATGCGCATGCCGCCTTCCTTGTCAGTGGCTCCGGCAAGGGCATCAATGGTGGTCATAGTCCTTATATTATTGACACCGTTAATCTGGTGCTCAAGTCCGCACCCAGGCCAGCTGGCGAGGCGTGGCCTGGCGGCTGCGATTTCGTTTACAACCTGAATCATTATCTCTGGCTGCACACCGGTGATCTCCGCAACCTTTTCATGCGTGAATGATTTTGCGTACTCAACAACTTTGTCGTAGCCGACGGTAAAATTATCCACGAATTTATGATCAATTATGTCTCTTTCTATCATGTCATGGATAATGCCCCAGCCCAGCGCTCCGTCGGTACCCGGGCGTATCTGTATGTAAATATCTGCTTGGCGGGCAATTTCAGTGTAACGAGTATCAACTACTACCAGCTTAGCGCCCTTTTCGCGTCCTTCGTTGATTGCCTGCATCCAGTGAGAGTGCGAAATAGGTGCATTTGTGCCCCAGTTAAGTATCAAAGAGGCATTGGCATAATCTGCCAACGGCCAGCAACCGTATACTAGATAAAATGCGATATGACGAGATGCATAACACTGTGTGTCATTAGAGAAATAGTTAGGAGTACCAACTGCGTGAGCAAAACGTCTCGCGATATTCTCCTGTTGTTCAAAATCGATGCCTTCTCCCTTCCAGATACCTATAGAGTTCGCTCCATACTCCTGCTGCAAATTTAGGAGCTTTTCGGCAATCTCGTCCATTGCCTGATTGAGATCTATTTCTTCAAAATTACCCGAGGCATTGCGCTTAAGAGGCTTGCGCAGACGGTCGGGAAGATTCAGCCATGTGGCCGCGGAGCTGCCTTTGATACAAATACGACCTTTGTTGAAGATATGACGCGGATTGCCTTCTATTTCGGTGACCTTGTTGTTTTCTATGTGTGCAGTGATGCCGCAAAGCGTGCCACACATACGACATGTCGTGTCAATACATTTTTCAGTCATTGTCGCTCACCTCTGTCGGTCTGCATTTCATTCTCATTCGTCTGCTCATCTGTTCGTCCACCTTGGACCTTGTCTTGGCTGCGTACTCCTCAACTTCTTCAAAATTCAGTGCTCCGGAGATGCAGTGTCCTACGCAGCGTGGCCTGCCTCCGCAAAGTGTGCACTTAGTGCTTACGTGGCGCTCTTCGTCGAAATGTATGTTGCCATACGGACATGCCAGCATGCACATTTTGCAACCGGCACATTTGTCTTGATCAATGACTACGGCATTAGTGTCGGGGTCGCGTACTATAGCCCCGGCCGGACACACAGCCATACACCAGGGCTCATCGCAGTGCAGACATGTCATGGGAATCACAGCGTGTTCGTCTATGTAATGGTTGACACGTATCATTGAGGCCTTCCGTTCACAAGTTGTTTTTGAATTTATAAACGCACAGGCCAGCTCGCAGTTGCGGCAACCCACGCATTTTGTTGGATCAATTGTGATAACTTTCATTATTACGAAGCACCTCCGATACTTTATCTTTCAAAAAATCTCAGGCTAAGGAACGCATCAAGCTTTGCTGGTGGACAATCTACAGCCAAACGTCTGCGTATAATAGGTCTGATTTTGCCCATCATCCCAACAGTTTCAGGTGTGCCGATAAGGCAAATTCCAACTATCAAATCGTTCTTATAGCAGAGCTTGCAGTATCCTTTCCCTGTCTCGTCACCGTAGACGTAATAATTGTCTATGTCGGAATCGTTAAACTTGCCCATCGAGGCGACTGTTACCCCGAACATCTCCGTTACGTTCATATTTAGACTGCCTGAATAGGATGTATCTTCTCCAGCCATGTTGGCGCCGGCAATCGTGCCCATCTCCACGGCCGTTGGCCACAGTGCATGTGTTACATGTTCATCTCCAAAAGCGGATGGTCCTGCAGCCGCGTCGCCGGCCGCATAAATATCAGCCACATTGGTGCGCATGTGGTCATCGACAGGCACTGTACGATTGAAGACAACGCCGCTATCCTTAAGGAATTCAATATTGGCTCTGACACCGGCCCCTACAATAATGAAATCGGCTGGGATCGTATCCTTATCTTTCAACACGAGACTAAATCTACCATCGGGTGCTTTCTCTACTCGTTCGGTTACCGCAGATGTATGAACATCAACGCCAAGTTTTGCCATTTGTTCCGTCATAATAGTGCTCCCGCGTATATCGAGAACAAGGGGCATTATGCGATCAGCTATTTCAACTATGCTCACTCTAATTCCATGTGATCTTGCTGCCCACGCAGCTTGTAGCGACACAAATCCCGAACCTACCACGATGGCTTCCTTTTTTGTCTTAAATTCTTCAGTCAAAGCATCAAGATCTTTTCTGGTCCACATGTTGTGGACTCCCGGCTGCTCTATGCCTTCGACAGGCGGTAGTAAGGCGTGTGAACCGCTTGCGATCAGCAGTTTGTCGTATGCGAGTTGTCTTCCGTCGGAGAGTGAAATAAAATTATTTTTGTCGTCTAAGGAGATGACTTCGCTCTCGATATACTCTACTCCAAGTTCTTTGAATTTCTCTGCGTATGGTATGAAGAGCTTGTCATATGTCAGTTTACCTCGAAGAACATAAGGGAGCAGAACCCTAGAGTATGCCGCCCCGCCTTCCTTTGATATTACGGTAATCGGTGTCTTTGGGTCATACTTTCGAAAAGATTTGATCGCTGCCAGCCCAGCCGCGCCATTGCCTATAATCACAATAGATTCCAATACCACCGCTCTCCTCCTGGAAGCAACTGTATTTTAAAGTCTGCAGTGACTTTCTTGCATTATATCAACGGCCATGGCGTACACATATATATTAAGCAACAGCATTTTCCACTTAAATATGTGTAGCTGTACATAATCGAGATAAGTGAATCAATCAGGTAGTTTGTCTCTTTGCAGATGTGCAGGCTGATTTCCACTTCCACGGACATAAATCTCTTAACTGACATTTGTTACACATTATTGAAGCAACACAATAAGCAGAATATTCAGGTCCCATACCAGCTAATGGAAGAGTCTGAAATATACGGTACTAGCGCACCTGCGTCACTGATGCTTAGCCCTATATTTTTGCCATGTGCGTTCCGACATCCTGGATCCAGGATCCAGAGCCTTTGAACCATGTCTGGTATAATCGATCTTGGTCATTATCGGCATCCTCCGCACCTCTTTCTTAGAGCCTGGTAGCACTAAAAAGATATTCGGTTTCGGTCATGCTTTCAACGACCATTTTGCAATTTAGGGTATTTTTTGCTTGCAACCATCACAGACCGATTTCTCTTTAATCTTAGCCCCGCTGTACCTATTACTCATACAGGTACCTTTCTTCAATTATGTATGTCTGACCCCTTTAGGTCTGTTATGTTAAAGGCACATATAAGAGGTAAAAACAAACATAGCTAAACTGAAAAAATCCAAAACGACAAGTCAATACCTTCAATGACCACCAGTTCAGCCATTATTAGTTTTTTTAATTGCCATCAATCCTGCAGAATATTTGCTTTAATTTAGAATAACGAAATGGGAATCCGGCTGTAAACCATGAATTGAGCCTTCTGAATTAATTGACAGACGTTATATAATCTAGTACAATTTTAAAAATCAGCCAATAATAATGTTTTCAGTATAACTGTTATTTTATCCATTGAGCGATATAATTTGAGAACTGGGCATTCAAATAATTGAATCGGTATCCCGGTATAAACTTGAGGGTGCAATGTAGCTTTTTGAATGCCGGCTCTAATATAAATCAAATGGGAGGTAGAAAACTATGTTATGGAAATGTTCTGTATGCGGATATGTTCACGAAGGCCCAGAAGCCCCGGAAAAATGCCCTAAATGCGGCGCTCCTGCAGAAAAATTCACCGCACTGCCGGAAGAAGACGCGAAAAAAATTCTTATGTCAGACCGCACAAATGATATCCATATGGAAATCATAAAGCTTGCAATGAAGATCAAGGATCTGGCAAAAGAAGGAATTGAAATTAACCTTGACCCTCCATGCGTCGCCCTTTTCAAGCAGGCAGTTGAGGAATCAACCATTATCAAGCAAAGAAGCAAAGCTGAAATTGCCGGTCACGTAAGCAGAGGCAAATGGTAATTAAACAGCTTCAGCTGAAAAAAAGCTTCTGATTCAGAAATACCAAGCAATAAGCCTGGCTTTTGCCGAGCTGATTAATTGCCGGCAAAGGCCTGGCTTACTTTTATTGATAAAGTCACTGACTGAACTTTCCAACCCACCAACAGGTAGCTGAGAGGACGGAGGTGCGGACCAAAAGTTGGAGTCGTGTATATTTCACTCCAGTAGGCCCATCTTCACACTCACCGAATAACACTGGGGTCAGACCTACACATTTGACAAAATATCCGGATTGGCTGAGGCAAAAGATAACTACCTCTTGGGCAAACTTAAGAAGCGTCTCCGTCAGACGGATCTGCTTGTTTGTGACAAAATGGCATGCAAGGTCGTTTCCAATCGAAGTTAACGGGGTGCTGCCATGGACGCGGCTCTTGTTGATCGGCTGACATCCAAGTCTTTTGTGCCGGATAGGAACGGCGATTCATTCCGCCTTGACCGGTCCTTGAAGCCTTGACATTCGCAGACAGGCGGCTCACTTTCGGGTTGGCGTTGGGTGGCTCACTTTCGGGTTGATAAACACAGTTGTGTTTGATGCGATGGCTCTCAACCCCGCGCCGCTGGCTCTGACCGCCGCGCGCCAATGGCTCTCTGTACTGCGATCCGGTGGCTCTAAAAAAACGCGTTTCGCATATTCCGCTCAAAAACACACCTCAAGCTTTAGCTTGAACACCGAGGCCGCTTGAAACCGGACATCCTCGCCGCGCTGACCGGACAGGTTTGAAGCGCCTGCGAAACGCGCCGGGTGGCTCTATTCGAGCGCGCGGCCGGCTCTCAAACTCAGAGCCGGCCGCTTCATCTCGCCGCGTTTCGCAGGCGGTCGTACAGACGCATGGCGTCCCCTCTGCATCCAAATGTGAGGCAAGACGTTTCAGTGTCAATTTAGAGGCGCTGTTAACAGGCGAAAATTAGTCCTGTCATTCAGCGCACGAGCACTTAACATTCCCGGCTACGATCTCTCTCCAATCGCCTATAACGTCATGCGTCCAGCAATCATCCGCACCAGCTGCTTCGCGCATAGTAAGGGCAAAGATGTAGCTCAGCTCTTCCACTGTGGCGCCTGCTTCCAGCGCCCCCTTAAAATGTTTCAATACGCAAGGTTTGCTGCGTCCTTTTATTGACAGAGCAAAACAAAGGAACTGATAAGTTTTTTCATCAATCGGCATCTTCTCTTTATATAGAGCGTCTATCTCATCCAGCTTCTTAGTAAATTCAGGGAAAAATTCCTCAAGCATCCTCATATCGACATCCCATCCCTTCATTATATTTTTGATGTTTCTTAGCGGCACAGGCACAATATTAAACTATGAACCAGACTAGTGTGGCACGCTTATCCTAATGCGCGACCTCCCCGAAAATGATGCCCGCAACAGTTGACAGAAGCACTACGAGCGATATATAGGCCACAGTTTTTTTAGGCCCCATAATGCTGTTTAAGACCATCATGCTGGGCAGCGACAGCGCGGGTCCGGCAAGAAGAAGCGCCAGCGCGGGCCCGTCTCCCATTCCCGCTCCCATGAGCCCCTGAAGTATGGGGACTTCAGTCAGCGTCGCAAAGTACATGAAGGCGCCCGCAAGCGCAGCAAAAAAATTGGCTCCGATTGAGTTGCCTCCCACAAGCATGGCGACGTATCCGCCAGGGATGAGCGCCTCATGCCCGGGCCTTCCTAAAAGGAAACCGGAGACCATCACTCCAGCGAAAAGAAGCGGCATAACTTGAAGCGCATATCCCCATGTGGACATGAACCACTCCTTTCTCTCTTCGCCCGAGAACCACAAGAAGGATGTCGCAACGGTGACTGAAAGCCCTAACGCCGCAACGATCCACTTCGCCCTGTACACGGCTTCCCAAAGCGCGTTCTGAGTCTTTGGCGCGGCCCAGTTTGCAAACACCAGAAAAACCACCATGCCCGCCATGTATACCACCGTCTTCCACAGGGGGCGCCCGTCGTCATAGTAAG
>Ga0302251_1000885_pt1 | contig 22190 bp, 27 predicted proteins | sample AAG_RA_Gln_MG_FD_193534 | JGI IMG/M metagenome (GOLD analysis project Ga0302251, IMG submission 193534) | Enriched activated sludge microbial communities from anaerobic digester in WTTP, New Holstein, Wisconsin, United States - AAG_RA_Gln | ecosystem: Engineered > Bioreactor > Anaerobic >...
GTAAGCAGTGATTACAAGAAGCGCCACAGAAGCACGGCGAAGGAAAGGGAGATTTGCAGATCTTATGATGAGAGATTAAAGACTCCCTGGGGGAAGATAGAGTTTCGCTGTCGTCAGGTAAAAAAGGATGGGAAATGCTCCATTCCTTTGCGTGAGATCATGGGAATAGGTCCCAGGAAAATGATAATAGATGGTATTTTTATTGATGCCGTAAAAACTTGCGCGATCGCACCTTCTTTTGAGAAGGCTTTGAAGATAATGGGTGAGACTATCTCAAAGAGCTCGCTTTGGAAGATTTTCAGGAATACGGGAAAAGGAAACGGGAAGAAGAAGAAAGGGCGCTCGCTTTTTTCAATGACGGTGATGTCTCCCAGACCCTTTCTGCAGATCGTCAGGGTATTTCCCGTTGTTCTGCTTTGAATATTCATCGAGAGCGGAGCCGAAGCTCTTGAGGTTGCTGCAGCATCCGGTGCATGATGCGCCTTCATAGGCACGCATGTGGTTGGAGAAGAAGACATAAGAGACACAGGCAGCTAACGCAACAACGAGTGTGATATAAGCTATTCTGCCCACGAGCACCTCCTGGAAATGGAGCATCGGTTCTATTATTCCCCCAAATCCCGGATGTTAGGCACTTCCAGCAAAACTGTATACTTTGAGTTATTTGCAAGCATGTCAAAACTGCCTGCATCGCCATGAGGCTGTTATCCTGCCTTCTGCTTCATGAGACAGCGCCGGTGCCTGAAGTATTGCAGACGGAGGCGGCAAGGCATCTCAAACCATCACGACAGAGCAGAACTCAGGTAGCAGTTACTTGCTTCCCTTCAGGACTTAATAGAAACCTGATATATAAAAATCTGAACAGAATCTGCATTGATATTCTTATCGATGTCAGGTCGCAGATAATTAATAGATGACAGTAAAAATAAAAAGATTCACGAAAAACAATCTCAATTGACCGTGGATCGTCTTTCTGTTCTCGGTCTGGTATTCCCAGTGCATGAGTACGTATGCAACTACGAAAACAAAACAGCATGCGGCAAGTATGATTGCCTGCAGATGCCGATGGCTCCGGACATAATGGCTGAGTCGAGTATCGTGACGGAAGTATCCAAACTTGCCGGAAAAACTGAGGCTTAACAGCATCCTGTCGATTATCGCCCTCGTGCCATTGAAGATTCCACACACAAGGAGTCAATTTACCAGGACTATTGTCAAGCCTCTTCTGTTCAGGTATACTACTCGTGACGGCATAAAAGATTTCCTTCAAGGGGCCTCAATGAGCTTTCCTGTGAAAAAAGAACGGCAGCGATATACATATGATGACTATCTCTCGTGGCCTGAGGGAGAGCGCTGGGAGCTTATCGATGGGGTGCCTTATGACATGACACCCTCCCCCTCGGCGGATCATCAGAGAATCCTGCGTGATCTCTCAACGCACTTTTCAGTGTATCTTAAAGACAGGAGCTGTGAGGCCTTCTTCGCTCCCTTCGATGTCAGGCTTCCTCAAGGAGATGAAAAGGATGAAGATGTTCCGACCCTTGTGCAGCCGGATCTCATAGTTGTCTGTGATAAGTCGAAGCTCGATGAAAAAGGCTGCAGGGGAGCTCCGGATCTCATTGTGGAGGTCCTCTCTCCTTCAACTGCCCGCAAGGATATGAAAGAGAAACGTGATCTTTACGAGAGGTCTGGAGTAAGGGAATACTGGCTTGTCCACCCCGGCGACAGGACCATATCAGTATTTCTGCTCTCTGTGGATGGGATCTACGGGAAACCTGAGGTATATGGTGATAAGGATGAAATCAAGGTTTTTATCCTGGACGATCTCAGGATAGACCTCAGGACGGTCTTCCCCCTGCAGACCTCGCATTGATGCTGAAGAACCCTGCTACGCAGCGTTCTTCTTCCATTCCTCGAGCCTCCCGGCGAGATCATCATACAATCCTGCGAGGGCGATGAAGATCCTGTAGTTTCCCAGATGCACTCTCATCTTATGTGCGCCCGCCTCGTCTTCCCAGTGCATTATGATAAATCCCAGATTACTGTTATCAGGCGTTTGGCAGCATTCCGACTACAGGCAGATCCATAAGACTGATACAAACGAAGGGGGAGAATGCGCCACGACGGCAAACGATCTGAAAAAGGCCCAGATTATACTCAGCATGTATCTGCTCATCACGAAGAATCCGCATTTGACACCAAAAGATCTCATGGATATAAGTAATTCACTAAAGTACAAACATCACAGATAGAAGGAGAACCGAAATATAATCTCTGCCTGAGAACCTGTGAGCGTTCGTCTGCTCCAGCATCTATATCCTTTATGTTGGTGGCTTTTGTTTCAATTCCACCAACTGGCCTCTTATTTTTCTGTACCACCTGTATAAAGGCTCAGTCCTGCCGGCTCGAAAAAACATCTCTTCTTTTGCATAGCACTTGCAATGAACGACTAACTGATCCTTTCTCTGTTGAATACGATTGTGTTCGCATCCATATCTCAGGCAGAAAGGGCAGAGCCTTGTCACTCTATCATTTGTTATCACTACAGTTGATAAATTAATGGCATTATCGGGCGGTGGGTATCCCTCAACCCGGTACAAATCAATAAAATTGTCCTTCTCCTTAACCTCTACATCCTGGCCTGTGACCTTCCTCGACCACCGGTAATTATATAAAAAATCTGCAGTAAAAAATCTCTCCTGTACTGCCCCGCACCAGCAGGCAGCAACCAGAGGGCCTTTCTTATCCGGCATGGGCAGAAAATGAGTATCAGAAGCACCAAAATCACAAAATGGACAGAAATTTGTAATTGCATTATTGATTATAGATATAACAGGAAGATCATTTTCTTCTGACTTGATAGCCATTATCACTGCATCTTGCTCACTGATACATATATCATCGTCATGTTTCTTCCTCTTGCCTTTGAGATAGTATTTTTCACGGTGAATCATAAAGCCTCCGAATCCTTATAATTCAGGTTCATCTGAGACAGCTTTGACATAAAATGTCCGGCTTTATGAGAAGGTGGGGAGCATATCCAGGAAGACTTTCCTGTGATACGGACAATATGAGGAGACAACATTGAAGCACACTCAGTAATCCTGAAATTATCTGTCATCATATCTTCATTATAGCCAGTCAAAGTCGCAGAATATGCTACTATTCTATCTTATAATGAAGAAAAATGAAGGAGACAAACCAATGCAGGTCCATATACCGGAGGCACAGTCTCTCTATCAGTATGCGGATAACTGGTGCGGCGACGTGGTTGAGGAAAGAAATTAATTGCCATAAAGCTTTAATGAATCGGTCAATCCTCTATGCTACAGTCAGGTAATCTGCATGAGACAAAGGGTTTCAGGGAGAGGAAGCTCATCTTCCACGAGCCCTTTCAGATGCATAAGAACTGCCTTTTCAAGCTCATCCTTAACCTCTTGCACTGTTGCCCCTGTAACAATACAACCTGTAATATCAGGAAGATATGCTGAATAATTACGTTCTGCCTTTTCTATGACATAGAAAAATTTCATACTTTTTACCCTCTTTGTCCCTTAAGACCCACTTGTTTCAAAACACTATCCAGTGTTCCCGGAGCACAATCGTCTCCGGGGTGTCCGGCAATAGTTACACGCCCTCTTTTCAATGAATGCTTATACTGACGGTGGCTTCCATCCGAAAATCAAGCACAGACTATATCTGGAGGTCAGTATGTTGAGAGTATGTGTACCATTCCAGCTATCTTTGCCACAAAGATCCCAGTTAAGTTTACCACTTTTAGCACTGCATCCGCCCTTGACATGGCCCCCTGAAGCCTGTGTTTCCAGATCCCGAGGAACCCGCCCTGAAGGACGGGCTCTGCCAATGAGGCTACACAGGCTTCCACCCCATGTAAAGGGTCTCCGCTGCGCTCCGATGAACGGATGCAGGATGAAGATACTGGTAGAGACAGGTGGGAATTGTGCCGTTTTTAGCGGTAAGGTTAAGCGGGACAAGACAGTATGCTATCAGTGCAGCAAAATCAACAGGAACAGGGTCAACTTCTGCATAGAATGCGGGCAGAGTCTACTTTCGGAGACGGCGGAGACAAGGAGAGCATCTCCCCCAGATGCCTGGAAAAACAATATCTCGATAAGTCCTGAAATAGAATCAGTCAGCTCAATCAATGGCTCTGGAAATGAGGCTCTCGCAGTATGCAGGCTTCATTCAGTGGACTATGACAACAGCAGGGGCACGGATGAAAGCTCCACATACAGGGCCAGAATCCGCCTTATCTTCGAAGATGGAAGCTGGCGTTATAACAGCGGGGATTTTCAGAAAGAGTAGGTATTGTCTTCAGCCTTAACACTGCAAAATAATCCGGCAATCGGCGTCTCTAATCTCTGAATAAAACTCCATAGGGACTGCTCCCTGTCTTGATCCGTATTATGTATGTGACAAATTTTGTTCCAGCCCCTGTGAAGTTGCAAGATCTGCAACCAGGTCCCCCTATAATGAGAATGAAACCCAACGGAAACAGGGATATAATAATCTCAGGAGGTGCAAGATATGGAGAATCCTGCCGGAAACTCTGAAGCCCTTATTTTCACGAAAAAGCTGATCAGATATCTTGTAAAGAAGCCTGAAGAGCTGAAGAAGCTGCTGGAAACAGGCTTCAACCCTGATTCCAGATTGCTCGGCGGAACGACGCCGCTCGTAACAGCAGTATCAATTGGTGAATCGGAATCAGTAAGGATTCTGCTGGAATCGGGCGCAGATCCGTCTCTGCAGGTTGAAGAGGAAGGGCGTTTCTTCGGTCCACTACATGAAGCAGCAAGCCAGGGTCGTGCAGACTGCCTTGAGATGCTGCTCGATGCAGGAGCTCCAACAGATATGAAAGGCTCTCATGGAATGACGGCTCTTCATTCTGCAGTGATCAACGGCCATCTGAATGTTGTTCAGTTTCTTCTCGACCGTGGCGCCGATATAAATGCCGAGTATGAAGAGGATCCAACTATGAAGGCGACTCCTCTTTTAATCGCTCTGTTATCAGGGAAAACAGAGTGTGCTGCACTGTTGCAGAAGCACGGAGCTTCCATGGGGCGTTCCCTCAATCGGTGAACAGGAAAGAATTTCACACAGAGATGATTCAAACAAATTTGATTATTTATTTCTGCACAGCCATAATCCAACCTGGCTACGGGCACACGACGGATTGCCATTCAAACTCACCTTCACATTCGGTGAAGTCAGCCTCCGCAGAGATGGGAATCACTTCCTGAAATACAGCAGAGAGATAAAGATCCTGCGGCCCGGGTGGATAAAACCAAGTTAAAAAAGGAGCGTCGACGAAAAGTTGATTACCTCAGTTTTAGTTGCTACTGGTTCTCAAGACAGGTGTCGTTATTATGCTGGTGAGTATAATAAAAGAGAGTCTGTCACCATTCTGCCGTGCTGAAAAAGAAAAGAATGGCAGAATTCAAAAAGATGAAGCCCAGTCAGACGGATAATACCTGTGATAAGGCAAGGTGTTGGAAGCAACGCTCCGGGGCCGCCTGGACAGTTTCCCGCCTGTCATTAAATCATTACATGCTCTTCCGATACAGTGATATGTTCAGGATCCTGCAGAGCCATCATCAGGCTCCTCAGAGGGAAGCTCATCTGATACAGGCGCCTCCAGCAGAGCCACAGTTTCGCCTGCAGGGAGCTCCTGCACTTCCCTCAGTTTCTTTTCGACGGCTCTCGTTCTGGTTGCCGTCTTTTCGAATTCCTGGCCTGCCGCTTCAATTTTTTTCCTTACACTTTCGATGGCTTTGCCGAATTTGCCGAACTCGGTTTTTACTGCGCCCAGAATCTTCCATACCTCTGAGCTTCTCTTTTCTATTGCAAGTGTTCTGAAGCCCATCTGCAGGCTGTTGAGAAGTGCGGTTATTGTAGAAGGCCCTGCGACAGTTACTCTGCAGCCTCTCTGAATCTGCTCGATCAGCGCCGTCTGCCTCACGACCTCGGCATAGAGGCCTTCAGTAGGGAGGAACATTATGGCAAAGTCAGTTGTCCTGGGAGGGTTCAGATACTTGTCGCAGATGTCCTTTGCGGCCTTTTTAACTCCATTCTCGAGATCTCTTTTTGCTGCGTCAATTGCCTGAGTATCGCCTTTCTCGGCTGCGTCTATCAATGCCGTGTAAAGATCCTGCGGAAACTTGGCATCTATCGGCAGCCAGACGACCTCACCAGGCGAACCGTCTCGTCCCGGGAGCCTTATGGCGAACTCTACATTTTCATCCGAATCGTCTTTTGTCCTGACATTCCTGTCATACTGCGCCGGAGAAAGAGTCTGCTCAAGCAGTGCGCCGAGCTGCATCTCACCCCAGATGCCTCTTGTCTTGACATTGGAAAGGACTTTTTTCAGATCGCCGACGCCGGATGCAAGAGCCTGCATCTCACCCAGTCCTCTCTGTACCTCCTCCAGTCTGCTGCTGACAACCTGAAAGCTCTCACTCAGCCTTCTTTCAAGAGTCTCGTGCAGTTTCTCATCTACGGTTTTCCGCATCTCTTCGAGCTTTTTACCATTGTCTTCCTGGATCTGGCCCATTTTGAGCTCAAGGGTGCTCCTCAGCGACTCCATCTTCTTCTCATTTGATTCGGTGAGCTTAGAAAGCTGCTCGGAAAAGCTCCTGAGGCTCTCCTTCTGTCCATCTGAAACCTGAGTGAGCGTTTTAACAACCTCCTGGTTGAAGCTTTTCATCGAGCCGGAAGTTTCCTCGCGCATTAGCTTTGCAGATTCAGCCGATTCGGCGAGCATCCTGTCGAGCTTCTTCGAGTTTTCACTTTCGATGGAGGCAAGCTTCGCTTCCACCTCCTTCCTGAACTGCACCTCCCGCTGCTCAGATGACTGATGGATTACTGCCGTGTTCGAGGTGAACGAATCGAGCTGATTCTTCTGCAGGTTTGCCAGCTCTGTCATTCTGGAGAGAACCGCATCTCCAAATTTCTGGACTGCAGTGTTCAGCTCTGTCCTGGCTTCTCTTTCATTGGCTGTGTTTTCATCGCGGAACCTGGAGATCTGATCGGTTACCGACTTCTCGGTTTTCTCAATTCCCTTTTCAAAGCCCTCCAGTCTGCCTTCCATCTGTGAAGGCGCTGCGCCGGCAACCTTCTTCAATATGATGCTGTTGATGATGATCATCACGATTACCAGAACAGTCGATAATCCGGTCAGCATTTCTACAACCATGGAGCCTCCTTGAAATATTCGATCTCATTGGATAATGGGAACTAAGTCTCCAGAATTATAGGGGGAGGAATCATCATAAGGCTTTCGTTATCATATATCTTTCATGTGTATAGTGATGGCGACATGAAGATAGGAGCCACTCCACCTCTTCTCTTTAACTGCTCCGAAGATATACTTACCGGCATCCATAAGATTTGCCAGCACTTCATTCCTGTTTCTGGGAACATAGCCGAGCTTGCGACCCCGTCCATCCAAAATCAATATTGCCCTTTCATCATAGGGGTTGAGGGGCTCCCGTCTCATTATCAGAAGATCCAGGACTGAGAGCTCCCTGCCAATTCCTTTTATATCATCCACATAGGTGGTGCCCGCCACATAGGTCTCAAGCAGCAGTATCTCCCTGGTGAAAGGCATGGTAAGACCTCCAGGGTCTGCGGAGCCTTTAAGCAGTGTGAAAAAATCAGCGTCAAAAACGACCATCTCGGCGTTCATAGGTGCAGCATCCTCCCCAGGGCTTCAAAATGAGCTTCCAGGCTCTTTTTGAGATCAATCTCCTGCTGGATCAGAAGCCTTGTCTTTTTGTTCTGCTCTTCTGTCCATCTGTCGTCACTGATCCTGTCCCTGATGGAGAAGGGAAATTCACTCTTCACTTTGGTGATTTCCGCCCGCGTTTTCGTGAGTGCCCCCTTCAGCAGCACCTTTCTGTGACTCCATTCGTCGATGCCGGATAGGCATGAGAGCTCATCAGGCTGTGTACAATCAGTGAGAAGGACGGCCACAAGCTTCATATCTTCATTGTCACCGTGTGTGTAGGCTGACTGAAGGCGCAGCCAGAGGCCTTTTTCCCTTTCTGTCTGCCCCGGATTGACATCGGGGTGAAGCTTCATCACAAGCTAGCGGTAAAGGGATTTGAAGGCCGCAGCTTCTTCTCTGCTCATGCGGCGCATTTTCATTGAGCTTTGCGCCTCGCTGAGCGCCAGCTTCTTCCTCAGGACTTCCATCCTCCACTCGACCATTTCGGCGTCGAGCTTCTCTTCAATCATTGAGATATCCGGCTTCTCACCTCTGTTCAGTGCAGCCTGAATCAGCTCGATGGTCCTTTTTAACTTCGTTGTCGCAATCCTGAGCTGCACCAGCTCAATCTCGGCAGAGCCGACACTGAGCATATACCGGGCCTTCAGGTCAGGAACTATTGTTGCAGTCAGCTCCTGCAGTTCGCACAGAGCATTCTCCAACTCTGTTTTCAGTCGATTGCACTCATCGCCAAGTCTCGTGATCTCAGGGTGCACGATAACCGCTGTTGAGAGAGCCCGGTCAACTCTGCCAGGGCTCTTGCCGCAGCCGAAAGGTTGAACACAGGCCCAGTCAAAAAAGGTCTTCAGATTGCCGAATTCAGCGGATACAGCTCCCTCGGCATTTACAATCCCTATGCCATCGGCTGCACGTTGGTAAAAAGAGGAGAAATCACTGCATTTTTCGGCATAGTTCAAGAGTGTCCCAATCTGCGATTCCATTATTTCCCACCTCCCAGCTCATTGAGCTCCAGGAGAGTCCGCTCTCTGCCGGCTCCTTCAGATAAAGTATAGCAGAGGTCACTGACACATGTGTGTCAGTGTTCAGGAATGACTGCGAAAAAAGTGAACCGAATTTCCCTGCCATGAGAAAGGCAAACATCAGGGAGATTTATGGCCAGACCTGCAGGAGTGGCTTGTCACGGAGCGGCTCCATTTCAAAGTGACACGCAATTTCGCAATTCTCTGGCGGGACCGGTTCCGCTGCCAGGTACCTGGTTGTAACTGCCGCCGCAACCTTCACATCCACCACATCATCCCCCGCTCGCACGGCAGAAGCGATGATCCTGAGAACGTACTGACCCTATGCCACCAGTGTCATCTCAGGCTTCTGCACGATATGCAAGCGCTGAAAATTGAAGGGACAGCCCCTTTCAACCTCACCTTCACATTCGGCGGCGCCAGTCTCCGCAGAGATGGCAGATACTTCCTGAAATATTCGGGAGGCAGGAAGATCCTGAAGCCAGGGAGGATAAAATCCCGTCAAAACAGCAGCGGCGACGATAAGATGACTGCGTGACCGAATTGTTAATAAAAGAGTCTGTCCCCATTTTTCTTCACCAGATTATCATATAATCTTCATCATATATTAACATTGGTACGACATAATGAAAAGAATGCATAGAAGAGATAAATGCATCGTGGCTTTCACCTGCAGAGCCCATTATCAGAGGACATTAGGCGGTGAGGAAGAAAGAGTACATGCCTTAAGTAATATAGATTCTATCCGTATATAAATATCACTGATGCATGTATTCATTTCACCGTGCTGAAGCCTTATATAAAGGAGGTGATTCTTTCTTTGAATTGCAATTAGGGTAAGGCCAGCCCAGGCCCGGCATCGTGACGGGACCAGGCAGCCTTATGGAAAATCCTGCACACACAAGGAGGAACATTGCATATGATCACAAAAAGAGCGGTTATCCTGATTCTCTTCACCGCGCTCGCGGTGGGTTTAGCCCTCCAGGGCTGCGGCAGCTCAGGCTCATCTGAAAACGCCGCCTGGTGGGGCTCTGAAAGCGCGGCAAAATACACGGTTAGCGGAAAGATAGTAAGCCCCGTTTCTCTCCAGCCCGTCGAGGGCATGACCTGCACGCTCCAGTCTGTTGACAGGGAAGGCACGAAGAGCTCTGTCCAAACGACTGCCACCGATGCTCAGGGCGCCTATTCCTTCTCAGGCCTCGAGGCAGGGACCTACATAATGGTAACCTCCAAGAGCGGCCATATCACCGACAACTCCTATTTTACCGTGTCACAGGACATGACAGTGAACCAGACGAGTCTTAAGACTGAGGAGTGGACGGCCGTTATGGGCGCTGACCACCCCTATGACCCATCGATGGCTTACGTGAGCGCCATTGTAGACCACACCGGAGGCGGGACGCCACCGGTGACAACGGGAAAGGGTGCTGAGAAATCAGACAGAGACGGCGTTGAGGTTGATCTCTTCTCGCAGAGCAGAACGAAGGGAAGCGGCTTCCTGGATCGCTGCTATATGGATTTACAGGGCAAGGCTGACTGGAACGCCACGTCCACCTCGACCACCGGCGTGGCCCTCTTCTACAAGGCATCGCCCACCGATACCTACACGATGACAGCCTCCAAAGACGGCCACACCTTCGACGATGTAACCGGTATCGCGCCGATCAAAGGCGAATTCACCAACTACATGATGAAATCGAGAGATACCAAGGTACTGTCGGGCCTCTGCTTCAGTCCCTATCTCAAGAAAGGGAATGACTCCGGCGTCACCGAGGACGAGATAAAGAGCCTCGTCACGAATATCGCCCCCTACACAAAAGGATTGCGCTGTTATACCATGACCAACGGCATGGAGCATTTCCCCAGAATCGCGAAAAAGGTCGATTCAACTCTTAAGGTGGTCGCCTGCGCGAAGCTCAACAGCGATTTCAACGATATAAGCGATGAAGATATCCTGACATACCTCGAAATCAAGAACCTTGTGGCTGCTGCAAACGAGGGCTCCGTAGACATCGCCCTCGTGGGGAGTGAAGCGACTAAACCTGCCACAGAGGGAGGCCCTGGCATAAGTGAGGTAAAACTGCTGAAAGCCATTAATACAGTTAAAAAAGCATTGCAGGGAAAGAAAACCAGAGCAGGGAAGGGGATCCTGGTGTCATCAGCCCTCAATTATGACGAAGCTGTCAAAGATGGCAATGCCACCAATATAGGAAAAGCCTGTGATGTGCTGTTCGTGCATCTCTATCCCATGAATGATGAGAATCTTTGGGCAACAACAGATAATTTCAGAGAGGTGACCATCAGGGGTTATCTTAACGTTAAAAAAACAAGTCTTGAGAGCCTGTATTCAGGCAAATCCCTGATTATCGGTGAAATCGGTTACGCGTCAAAAGGCCGGGCGCCGCAGGAGATCATCGATCCCAAATATCAATTCTCCGGCGATAATGCAGTCAATCACCTGGACTGGGTCATGGATTATGCGAAGGACTTCACCGTGGAATACTACTATTGTGAGGCCTATAACGAGGAGTGGAAAGGGATAGACAGTGATGGCAATCCGAATCAGGCAAAAGAGTATCTTGCCAATATGGGGATATGGGATTCAGAAGGAAAGCTGAAGTCCGGATTTGATAGAATAATCCCTGCTCCCCCCAACCCTGACCCCACCCCTACTCCCACCCCTACTCCTACCCCTACTCCTACCCCTACTCCTACCCCTACTCCCACTCCTACTCCCACTCCCACTCCCACTCCTACTCCCACTCCCACTCCCACTCCTGCCCCTTCCCCTGTCCCTGTACCTTCCCCCTCTCCATCCACCTTCACGATGGTCATTACGAATAACTCCGGTATCAGCGCCGAAAACATTTATCTCACTGTTAAAGGACAGGATAAGGCAGGAACCGGTTGTACATTTTATTATTACAACGTCACGGATAAAAAGATGCAGTTATTTGATAAAAATGCCATGCAGATAGATTATTCCTTCCCTCTGAGCAGCCTCACGCAAGTCGAGGGTACAAACAGCTATTACTACTATAACCCGACCGGGAACATGATATCCGGGCGGCTCTATATCTCATACAACGACCGACTTACCTTCACCACATTTGATGGCGCTGATAAACTTACAGAGCCTGATTTCGTGGCAGACAGGAAGACTCTCTTTGACTGGGTTGAGCTCACCTGCGATGCCAAGAATGTTGTCTATCCCAATACCACTACGGTTGATCAGTTTGCCCTCTGCCTTGGTTTGAATTTGTTCAGCAGTACATTCGGAACCCACCAGGCAGGCTTTGACAGCAGGTACAGCCGGCAAATGATACTCAATGATCTTACTAACAATGTTCCGGAAGCTTTCCGTAAAGATGCAGTCATTTACCAAAACAATAAAGAATCCGGAACAATCCTGAGAGTACTCTCTCCGCTGAAGCTCACCGACACAAGCGCTGCTATCCAATCATATCTGAAAGATTCCATCAATACAGCCTGGGATAAATTCGGCAAGCCGGAAAATCCCCTGACAATCGCCAAGTATGGAGAATATGGAGAGTATGTGAAACAGGACACTTCCACTGTGGATCGACTTGATTTCAAGTACGGCACTACAATCTACTCGATACCAAAACCTTCGAGCAGTGATGTATGGAAATGTGACGGGGGAGCGCTGGCGAACACCAATGATGCAAAGGGCAACCTGCACAAGCTTGTTGCCGCCGCGCTGCAGAGGGGAGTTTTTGCAAACTATGCAAACGACTGCAATAAGGTAAGTGCCTATTACGTGAAGACAACTGATAACCATGGTCTTTATAACGAGTATTCAAGAATTCTCCACAAATACGCGCATAATAATAAGTGTTACGGCTTTCCATATGATGACGTGTATGATCAGAGCTCGTCACTGCCGGGAGTGCCCTACGATAAGCTGAAACAACTCGAGATTGTGTTACCCTGAGAAATGGGGATGGACTGATCCTCCCGGCCCCCTCACAGGGATCCGGGAGGATCTCCTCAGCAGCGATGCATTTAGAGTCTTTTTATGAAAAGAGATGAGCACAGCATTTAAACAAAGTTTCCGGCAATGACGGCTCACGCCAGTCATTGTAACGGGACCGCTGGGCAACCGGAAGGAGAATTCCACACAAAAGGAGGAACAACACATATGATCACAAAAAGATCGGCTATCCTGATTCTCTTCGCCGCGCTCGCGGTGGGCTTTGCCCTCCAGGGCTGCGGCAGCTCAGGCTCATCTGGAAATACCGGCTGGTGGGGCTCTGAAAGCACCGCGATGTACACGGTGAGCGGAAAGATAATAAGCCCTGTTTCTCTCCAGCCCGTCGAGGGCATGACCTGCACGATCCAGCTTGTTGACAGGAAAGACACGAAGAGCTCTGTCCAGACAACTGCCACCGATGCTCAGGGCGCCTATTCCTTCTCAGGCATCGAGGCAGGGACCTACAGAATGGTAACCTCCAAGAGCGGCCATATCACCGACAACTCCTATTTTACCGTGTCACAGGACATGACAGTGAACCAGACGAGCCTGAAGACCGACGAGTGGACGGCCGTTATGGGCGCTGACCACCCCTATGACCCATCGATGGCTTACGTGAGCGCCATTGTAGACCACACCGGAGGCGGGACGCCAACGGTGACTGCCGGAAAAGGCGTAAGGGATCCCGGCAATGATGGCGTGGTAGTCGATCTCTTCTCACAGAGCAAAGCGAAGGGCAGCGGCTACCAGGCGCGCTGCTACATGGATACCCAGGGCAAGGCCGACTGGAGCGCCACGTCCACATCGAACACCGGTGTGGCCCTCTTTTACAAGGCATCGCCTACTGACACCTACACATTAACGGCCACCAAGTCGGGGCACGTTTTCGACAATGTCGCCGGCATAGCGCCCGTCCATGGCGAGTTCACCAATTACATGATGAACGCAAAAGGCTCAGGAGTGAAACCATTGAAAGGCCTCTGCTTCGGTCCGTACATAAAAGAATATGACCCTCAGGACCCCGACAGGCCGCCAAAAAATAAGACAGAGCAGGAGCTTGAAGCGCTCATTGCGCCTATTGCCAATTACACAGAGGGTATAAGAACCTATTCTTCAGCAAACGGCCTTGAAGCGATCCCAAAAATTGCTAAGAGACACGGTCTCAAAGTGGTCGCCTGCGCCTGGCTCGATGGGACTAACACCAGCGGCATAAGCGCAAAGGACCATCCTCAGATACTGAACCTTCTGAAAGCTGCAGAAGAGCACTATGTGGACATAGCCCTCGTTGGAAGCGAAGCGACCAATAATGGCGTGGATGTTGAAGTATTAAAGCAATACATCACTGATACGAAAGAATTGATGAAGGGCAAGACCACTGCAGACGGCAGTTCCGTACAAGTGGCATCGGGGCTGATGTTCTCTGATAAAGAGGCGAATAATAAGGAAGTAGTCGATTTGTGCGATGTGCTCTTTGTTCATGTGTATCCCTGTTATGCGGAGCCCACAACCCCTGATGGCGTTCACCATATCGGGATTGATGGCTCAAATCCTGTAAACATAAAGAACAACCTTAACTGGGCATACGGTCATTTCAAAGAGATTTATCCTGATGTCGCCAATGGCACCAAGCCGATGATAATCGGCGAGATTGGCTGGGCAACAGCAGGAGTTAACCATGGAGAGTCTATTTTCAATGAGGACAACGCTGTCGTCAACCTGAAGACTGTCAAGGAATGGTCAGAGACAAACTGCGTTGATTACTATTACTTTGAAGCCTATGACGAGCCGTGGAAAGCCTTTGATGAACCCGGCAGGAATTACGAGGGCCACTTCGGCCTTTGGATCAGCCCAATAGAGCTCAAGTCCTGTTTCGACTTTATAAAGAGCAACTGAGATCTCTGCCATCCTGCAGCCTTCTTTCACAGGAGGATACTATCGGCATTTTGTGCCAGAGTGCCTTTCCAGGAACAGAGGGGTTATCTGCTGGACAAGCCTGCGCTACATCTCCTGCAAATCCCCCTGTTCCTGGAAGGAAGAGGGACATTGTGGGAGAACTCTATCCTTCACCAAAGGGAAGATACTTTCATCATGGGTATCTGGCTTGTCGCATCGCATATAAAGACAGGAGAGAAAATCTGGCACAGCGTTACTCCTACGCCTTTTCTAGCAGGACGCAAGTCTTCAGAGGACAAACCTGGCAAGATGGTCCTGGACTTTGATTCCACACTGTCCAGAGTTCATTTTACAGCTTCATGGGACGGAGAGAAGCTCACCATCACCAGAGAAATTAGAACCGCCTGCATATCGGCGCCTTTCTCGCTCTTGTTCTGTCCCGAGTTTTTACGAATAATCACTGCAGGAAGGATTTCCTGCTCCACATTATTATTGCCTGAGACCACGCAATCGTAGTCAAGAAAAGTTTAACAATTACCGGGATTCACACGTCTGATCATGTCCTGAACTTTCACCCTCACGTTCATACAGTCATAAGCGCCGGCTGTTTTGATAAAGACGGCGCTTTCTATCGTATCCCCTGTATGCGGGAAGGAACAGCTTGAGAAGCTCTTTATGCATAAGGTGCTTAAGATGATGATGAGCCTGGATAGATTGACGAGGATATGGTAGAGAGATTGACAAGCTGGACTCACTCCGGGTTTGTACTAATTCCAAATCTTCGATTTGTGAATTAGTGATGCTCAACTGAGTACAATGTACACATAGGCAATGTGATTGCGCCAGATGACAGGAAGGCGTTTGTCGACTTCAGAGGTACAGGCGAGCTCTGCTACTGGCGCTCCAAATCAGGGTATGAGGTTGACTTCATCATCGACGATTCTGTGGCAATCGAGGTGAAGGCGAAGAGCAACGTTGAGGCAGGTGGCACCGCCGTTTCCGGCCTCTGTGGCAGAGGCCGGGGTTGAGCTTTCTGCAGAAGAAATCGCTCAGATTATTAATATCCTTATGCCAAAACTTTCCGTTAAAGAATACAGGGCTGCTGTAAAAAATTGTCCGTGCTGTGGCGTGATCAATAAAGCATCGTTTCCCTCTGGAATCCAGGCAGGCATACAATATGGTGCAAGCGTTAAAGCGTTTATAATTTACCTGAACCAGTATCAGCACATTCCCTATGAGTGGGCCTGTGAGATATTTTATGAGATCTTCAGGCACTCTATCAGTGAGGGAACGTTTTATAATTCGATAGAAGAATGCGCGGACTCGGTCGTGAATTCAGCGGCTATGCCTGTTCTGGTGTGTTCTTCTCTATCCGGTCGAAAACCCTGCCGTGTTGTTCAAAGCTTTTCAATCTCCCCGACATCGAGCCCTGTAGCCTCGGCGATGGCGGATGTTTCGAACCCCATCCTCTTAAGATTACGGGCTATCTCTTCCTTGCCTTCAGCCTTGCCTTCAGCCTTGCCTTCAGCTTTGCCTTCAGCTTTGCCTTCAGCTTTAATACTGGAAACCAGTGTCTCTAGCATGATTTTCCCTCCTTCTCTCTCATGCGTCCGTATCCTTATGCCTTTATGCTTTAGATATTTCCTCAGCCATATGACGTAAAATCTCCCGAACTCTGATGCGAAATCGATTCTGTCGCTGACGAGCTGCTCAGCCTCTTTAAGCTCTTCCCTGGTCCTGGCGGTAAGCAGGTAGAAGAAGCCGGCGATCAGGTTGTCCAGGCGGGTCAATCTCTTTAGCTCTTCCCGGGGCTTCGACTGCAGGGTCACAAGGTAGTGCTCGAAGTCCGGGACAAATTTCCTGAGCCTCCTGTAGGGCATGGCGATGAGATCGTCGAGCCTCGTTGAGACATTGTAGGGAGAAGTACCTGTATAGAGCACTACCGGGAAGACAGGCGGCAGCAGCTCATCTGGAGATATTTCGTTCTGCTTTATCAGGTCTTCATAGAGCAGCAGTATGTAGTTTAGTATTCTCAATGGCATCAGCCTGTCTATTGTGGACTGGAACTCGAACAGGAGATACAGGTAGGCGCATGCACCTTCTTTCAGGTTCAGCTTTATCACCAGGTCCGTATATCTGTCCTTGAATGTTTTTGTGATATAGCTTGTGTTCCGCTTCTCTATCCTGTCGAAATCAATGTCGCCGATAAAATCGGAATCCACGAAACCCTTAATAAAATCTCTCACCGTCTCAGGGCGGCTGAAGAGCTCCTTCAATGTCTTGTCGTAGAGTCTGTGTTCCATTAAGTACATAATAGCATACGCCGCCAGAAGGCACAAGTTATGGCAGGAGAACAGGCAGCGGGGCCGGCAGGAAACATCATTGAAAATGAAAGACCTGGGTCGTGATATGGTTACCATGCCTTCTGCACATGACGTTTTTTCCGGTAGGTCTTCTTGACCGTGGCATACACCATCCCTGGCCTGTGCGGCGGCGCACCAATCTCGGCGCCCGGATCGTCGGTATCCTGGCATCGTGCCTCTTCTGTTGCATTGAGGCTCTCAATGGCTACTTTGTAAGGGCTGTGCTGATCACTGGCGTAGAGGACGTCACGCGGATTCTCCAATCTAGCAGCAACGGTGGAGACGAGAACATCAGTGGCCTTCTGTGTCCGCCTATCCACATTCCATGCTATGATGAGGCGAGATATCTCGCGAAGGCATATGACAGCGGTGGTGTTTCCGATGCATCCTCGGTGCTTCTGGGTGGAGGCAGGAAGAGCGGCGTGATCGAGACAATAGAGATCGTACCCTGGGACGGTGCGAGAGATCAGGAGATGGTCTCCATCGACGGTCTCCTTCTGCCTGTCAATGCAAAAAGCGGGGATTATGACGAGGCGACTGCATCAGCACCCCGGCAGGGAAGCCCTTTGCCGGCATCTGATAATGCCGGTGCGAGTGCAGGAGGAACTGTATCCGCCGAGCTTGAAGAAGAGAGGCCGGCAAGCCCTGAAGAGCTTCTGCGCTACCGGAAGATTGCTGAGAGTGAATCAGATCCTGCAGGCGAGCCTGACGAGATGGTCAATATCGTTGGAGTGATGCTGCCCAGAAAAAAGATGCTGAATATCCTGAATTATTTCCCCAGGTGACAGGTGTTTCCGCATGAGATGCCAGCTCATGTCGTGATAACCAGATAGCCTGCCAGTCCCGGAGCCACCGGATGAGCGGGAGGCCGGCCTTCCGGTGCCGGCATGCATGTTCTGTATAACCTTCAAATATTCTGGAAAATTCTCATCCTCTCCACAGTGAGGGAGTGAACAGTCACCTCGCCGAGTCCCTCAAGCCAACAGGGATCCACGGCGAATCCCTAAAACCTACGGTGATCTACGGCGAGTCCCATAAGAACGGCGAAAAGCCCAGACACAGCGGGATATGGGCGGGAGCTTCTCTGGAGCTCCAGAAGGAGTTCCTGAACGATCCGGTTCAGGGGATGAAAAAGTTTCTGGAGAATCCGTCCAATTATATCAGCGACTCCAGAGAGCCCAGGACCATGCTTTTCACTCCATCGACACCTGAGATCCGGCAGATGCTGAATATGCAGGGCGATCAGTCAGGCTGATGAAGCAGGCACAGGTGGAGAAGCGCTACTTTTCCTCGATGAGCAGCGGACTGTCCTTCAGGACAAGAGACAGTCTACCGTTATTTCCTACTTTTTCTGTATATGTCACAAAGGCCTTCCCGTAATCAGTAATCTCCGCTCCGGATTGACAGCGGGGCAGTGCTTCGGTAATCTTCAGAGACAGGCCCGGCTTCCAGGTGAAGGCTGTCTTCCTTTCTTTCAAGCCGGGCTCTTCCCAGAAATCCCACCAGGCAATCCAGACCTTGCCGCCTCTTTTCCTGCGCGCCTCATATATGGAGACCCTGTCTGATTCGCGCAGCGCCCTGATCGAGTTCAGATCAATGCCGTACAGAGTCTCGCTGAGTTTTTTGTATGTGAAATATCCGAGCTTCTTCACGCCCTTGCCCCTGTCATTTCCGAACTTTCCATCGTAAATGAGGCCTGTAAAGTCGAAGTAGCCTCCATTGTTATGGAAGCCTTCCACGAGACCGAAGGCGAGAAACACTTTTTTCACTCCCAGAGAAAGGGGATAGATATAACGCCTTACAATGTCCCCTGCCTGCTCCCGCTCGGTCTGGAAAGGAGACCCTCCCATGGGATGGCCGCTGTAGGTTCCCATCTCGGTGCACCATATCTCCGTTTCAGGCGGATAGCCGTTTTCCTTCAGCGCGGCTTTGACATGCGCGAAGTATTTCCCGAATTTTCGGTAGTCGCCGTACGCATAGCCATAGAAGTGCATGTCAAAGATCTCGAAGCCCTTCCCTTTCAGTTTGCGAAGCGCCGGCGCGTTCTCCTTGTCGAATCTCCGGATATATTCATCAACAGGCGCTTCCGCCCTTGCAGTCGAGCCGCCATAAAGGATCTTTGCGCCCGGATCTGCCTCCTTTATGGCATCATGAGTTATCCGGAGCAGCTCAGAATAGCCCGTATATCTTGTGACAGGCTCGTTATCAACCTGCCAGTATTTTACCGGATTTCTCAGGTGCGGCATATCATCCACTCCGTCTCCATCATAGCGCTCCACACAAGCTTTGACGAAGCTCAGGTATTTTTCATTGCTGCTGGGCAGATAGGACTCTCCCTTTGAATAGAGCATAGCCTCATCTCTATATTTCAGTGCTCCGGGATTCATACGTGCCATCTTTCCAGGATCGAATATATTCGTCGGCACCGTTGTGATGTTGAACATGCAGTTCATTGTGCCGGGAAGGGCCTGGAGGAGCATGTCGTAAAAAGTCCAGTCGTAACAGGGCCTGTTCAGATCCTTCTGCACGAGGCACCAGAATACATATCTGGCCGGACGGTCCCAGTGAACGTTCATATCCCTGGCAGGCGAATACCCAACCTCTTTCGCCTTTATCAGAGCAGGATGCAATCCGAACGGAGAGTCGAAAGAATCGTCAGCCGAAAGCCTCCCTGCAGAAAGAGCGAACAGTGTCGCAAGTGAGAATGCTGAAATGAGAAGGGTCCTCCATTGATGGCGCATCGTGTTTTTCCTCCCCGGCACTCAGTTTTTCATGAGATCTTCGTGTACAGTCATCCCCTTCCTTTTCCCTTCGAATTATATGATAAACATGTATGTCCGTTTCACCGGCATCTCTGTTAGAAGCGCTGCTCACGCGCCCTCAATCAATGAAACACATCTGGAACAAGAATGTGACACATTGCTGCCTGATAATAATATCCAAACAGGGAAAGAGTGGCATTCTGAGGGGCTCAGGGAGGACAGAGACGATGTTTGCAGGACCATACTTTGATTTCAAATCAGATAGCGATAATCCCGTCATGTAAGAACCGGCAGGTCTGTACCTGAGCGGTGGAGATGCAGCTCCTCACGACCTCCAGGAAGAATTTTTTTGATTGCAGGATTTAAGATATTAGAAGGTTTCAGGAGCACTGAATGCAAGGAGCTCTTCGCCAACAGGCCTGACAAGCACAGGTCCAGATCTGTCGGCGTCCCGATGGAGTTTGTCAGAAAGAAGCTCTCGCCCTTTAAAATTCCGGACCGGTGGACATTCATGAAACCTCTTTCCCTAAACACCAACGGGAAGATCGACAGCAGGGCTCTCTAGAAGCTTTACAGGGGAATACGCTCTCCAATATCAGTCTGCATAGGCCTGCTGCAGTTATACTCACATAAAAAACTCACCACTTGATTTGCACATCTTGCGTCTCTTTTCGACTTCTTGAGGCAATCTTGTTAACAGCGCCGGATTGATTCCCTATAATGAAAGAATGATAATTTCATCAAGGAGAAAACCGATGCAGATATACAGTGGAACGACAGCCATGTCTCAGAAGCTCAGAGAGCGCACAGCAGCATACTGCAATTCCCAGGGGAATCTCCACGAGGGGAAGTTGTCCTCGCAGGCCGAAGATAGCTTTATGCCTGTCCAGGTGATGGTCCCGCAGGGATCCCAACAGGCGGCCGAAATGCTCTCTATCGCATCCGTAAATGGAACTGACAGCATACACCACCAGCCTGTGGACACACCTTATCATTGGCTGAAGAATTCCCGAGGATGTTCTTAACTTCTATCGAGGTGCCGATATGGGGGAATATTGTGCGTCAGGAGTCTACTGCAGAAGAGAGCCACATCTATCACCCCTTTATCAGGTTGTAGAAGACCATTATGAAGCTTTCGAACGATGCTATGATGAACGTTTTGAGCGGCAGCATGATTTTTGCCGACCCATAATCCGTGAGAAATTCTTTAAGTTCACCGACTGCGGTGATTTGCGTAAAGGTTCGCGCGAATCCGGTGCAAATCCTGCGGCAATTCCATGATTCTGGCATTCTCATGCAAGACACACTGCCTCTACCCCTCATGTGCACAGCGACGTGTGCTTGATTTTGACGACTGGGTAGTGGTGGAAGTTATTCCCGGAATCCCCGTGGTGAGCTGCACCTTCACCATCCCCAAGATGTTGCGCATCTATTTCAGGTTTGATCACTCTCTGTATCCCGAGCTTTCCCGGTGTGCCTGGGAGACGATTAAAGAATGCTTCCAGGCTGCCTTCGATACTATTACTCTTGTTCCCGGGATGATTACCGGGATTCACACGTCTGATCATGTCCTGAACTTTCACCCTCACGTTCATACAGTCACAAGCGCCGGCTGTTTTGATAAAGACGGCGCTTTCATCAAAGGTTTACAGGAAAAGGTGGGCACAGTGGATTCAGAAAGTCTGGGGTACCGATCCGCTCTTGTGTCCAAAGTGCGGAGAAAAAATGGCTCTTGTGGCTTTTATAGAAGACCAGGCGGTGATAAGGAAGATACTCACCCATCTTGACCTCTGGACAATTCCGGAGCGCCCTCCCCCCAAACCCCTACTCCAGGACCTGGATGATTACGACATCGCCTCTTGAGAATTATTCGCAATCGCTCTCCAGGCTTGTTTTGTTATGCCTGGTCATGTCATGATCCATTGCAATGTCTTGAATTTCCTTCATAAGTGACACACGAAGACCTTCCTCACAGACAGAAAATTCGTGAAAGTTGAAACAATGCTATGAAATTGCTTTAAAAACTCTTGCCAGAAGAGCTCCTTTTTGTTAAATTTGTGGTAGGCGGAAATCCAAAATCCTATCCTTAATCCGGTCGAAAACCCTGCCGTGTTGTTCAAAGCTTTTCAATCTCCCCGACATCGAGCCCTGTGGCCTCGGCGATGGCGGATGTTTCGAACCCCATCCTCTTAAGATTGCGGGCTATCTCTTCCTTGCCTTCAGCTTTGCCTTCAGCCTTGCCTTCAGCTTTGCCTTCAGCCTTGCCTTCAGCTTTGCCTTCAGCCTTGCCTTCAGCTTTAATACTGGAAACCAGTGTCTCTAGCATGATTTTCCCTCCTTCTCTCTCATGCGTCCGTATCCTTATGCCTTTATGCTTTAGATATTTCCTCAGCCATATGACGTAAAATCTCC
>Ga0302251_1000896_pt1 | contig 21927 bp, 15 predicted proteins | sample AAG_RA_Gln_MG_FD_193534 | JGI IMG/M metagenome (GOLD analysis project Ga0302251, IMG submission 193534) | Enriched activated sludge microbial communities from anaerobic digester in WTTP, New Holstein, Wisconsin, United States - AAG_RA_Gln | ecosystem: Engineered > Bioreactor > Anaerobic >...
TGGACCCGGCCGCGGCCCGCGCCCGCCTGGAGACGGCCGGCCTCGCGGCCGACGGCGGTGCCCTCGCCGGCCTGCTGGCCGAGGACAGCCCCGAGGGCGAATGGGCAGAGCGACTGCTGCAGGCCCTCACCCCCACCCCCCTACCCCCCTCCCCCTCTCCCGCGCAGCGGGAGAGGGGGAGGGGGGAGGCCGCCACAGGCGGCCGGGGGGAGAGGGTGAGGGCCGCCGCCCCGTTCTCCTTCGAGATCGTCGCCGAGGACACCCACAGCGCCGCCCGGGCGGGCGTGCTCCATACCCCCCATGGCGACATCCCCACCCCCGTCTACATGCCCGTCGGCACCCGCGCCACCGTCAAGACCGTCACGCCCGACGAACTGCGCGCCGCCGGGGCCGCCATCATCCTGGGCAACACCTATCACCTCTACCTCCGCCCCGGCGCCGGGGTCGTGGCCGAGATGGGTGGGCTGCACCGCTTCATGGGTTGGGAGCGGCCCCTCCTCACCGACAGCGGCGGGTTCCAGGTCTTTTCCCTGGCCGCGAACCGCACGATTGCCGAAGAAGGGGTCACCTTTCGCTCGCACATCGACGGCAGCCTCCACCTCTTTACCCCCGAAGCGGTCGTCGCCATCGAGGAGCAGCTGGGTGCCGACATCATGATGCCGCTGGATGAATGCGTGCCCTACCCCTGCCCACGCGAGTACGCCGCGGAAGCGCTGGGGCGCACCCACCGCTGGGCCGAGCGGGCGCGCCGGGCCCAGTCGCGCCCCGACCAGGCCCTCTTCGGCATCGTCCAGGGCAGCACCTACGCCGACCTGCGCCGGCAGAGCGCCGCGACGCTCGCCGCGCTCGATTTTCCCGGTTACGCCATCGGCGGCCTGAGCGTGGGCGAACCCAAGGCCGAGATGCACGCGATGCTCGAATCGTCCGTGCCGTTCCTGCCCCGGGGCCGGCCGCGGCACCTCCTGGGGGTCGGCTCGCCGGAGGACTTTTTCGAGGGCATCGCCCGCGGCGTCGACATGTTCGACTGCGTCCTGGCCACGCGCATCGCCCGGCACGGCGCGCTCCTCGTGCCGGCCGGCCGGCTCAATATCCGCAACGCCCAACACGAGCGCGACCCGCGCCCCATCCAGGAGGGCTGCACCTGCTATACCTGCCGGCGTTTCTCGCGGGCCTACCTGCGCCACCTCTTCCAAACCGAGGAGCTGCTGGGGCTGCGCCTGGCGACGCTCCACAACCTCCACTTCTTGCTCGACCTGCTGGCCCGCATCCGGGCCAGTATCCTGGATGGAACGTTTATGTCACTGCGCCAGGAGTTTCTGTCCGGCTTCACGGCCGTCCCCGAGGAGGTCCGCCGGGAGGAAGCCGCCCGCCGCCGGCAGGGCCGCGACTAGACACCGCGCCCCGCGGCACCCGCCACGGCGCGCACAGCCAACCGGAGACGACGCGATGAAACAAGCCCGCCCACTCAAGGAAAGCACCATCCGCTTTGCCCTCTTCCTGGTCCGCATCACCCCACGGGGGGTGGGCTACTGGCTGGCGCGGGTGCTCGGCCGGCTCTACGGCCGGATCCGCCACGAGTACCGGGCCATCGTGGAGAGCAACCTCCGGCCCGTGCTGGAGACCGCCGATCCCCGCCGGCTGCGCCGCGTGGCCCTGGAGGTATTTGCCACCGCCGCCCGCTCGTACTATGAGCTGCTCTATATGCCGCTCGTCCCACGAGACGAGTTCCTCACCCGCGTCGTGTTCGACGAACCCGGTTGGAGCCACTTTCTAAAGGCCCACGCGCGGGGCAAAGGGGTGGTCCTCGCCGGGGCCCACCTCAGCAGTTTCGACATGCTCGGCCAGGCCGTGGTCGCCCGGGGGTACCCCATTTTCGTCATGGCGCTGCCCGACCAGGCCGAGGGTTTCGTCTTTATGAACAAGATGCGCGCCTTCCAGGACCACGGCATCATCCAGCAGATGGGCCCCGCCGCGCTGCGCCACGCCTTCCGCATCCTGCACGACGGGGGCGTCGTCGGCACCGGCGCCGACCGCCCGATCAAGGGCCAGGGGACCGTCGTCGAGTTCTTTGGCCGGCCGACCCTCCTCCCCGACGGCCACGTGCGCCTGGCGCTGCGCACCGGCGCGGCGCTCCTGCTCACCACCTGCCGCCGCGCGGGCGACCGCTACCACCTGGACTTTTATCCCATCGCGCTCCCTTCCAGCGGCGACGACGAGGCCGACGTACAAACCGGCGTGCAGCGCCTGGCCCAGGCGCTGGAGCCGGCCATCCGCGCGCACCCGGAGCAGTGGCATCTGCTGATCCGCTTGTGGGAGTAGCCAAACAAACAACACGCAACACGAACCCCGCCACCACGATCTGGCGGACTTTCGTGTTGCGTGTTTCGTGCCGCTATCGCCTACCCGATGCGCTCTTCGACCACCTGCATAATCGCCGCGCGCTTCTCGGCCAGGCCGGCCGTGGCCCGCGTGATCCGCCCCCGCACCTCACGGACAAAGCGCTCGTCGTCGAGGGTGGGCACGTTGATCTGGACGTTCAGCAGCGCGCTGTGGACGGCCGCCTCGCCCAGGAGCGCGGCAATGCCGGCGTCGCTGACGGCCAGCTTGCTGCCTTTTTCCGCCACCGGGCCGGCGAGCGTCACCACCTCGGCCGCGATCTCGGCAATCTCCAGGGGGACCTTGGTCGCGGCGACGGTCGCCTCCTGGACCGCGGCGTAGCGGTCCGCCTGCTGCTCGTCCGTCTCTTGGGGCAGTTTGTAGGCCGCCGCCAGCCGGCCGTACACCTCGACGTCGGCCTGCAAGAGCCCTTGCAGCCGCGCCCGCAGCTCCTCCGCCTGGGCCCGGTACCCTTTGATCTCTTCCTCGACGTCGGCATACTTCTTCTTGCCGATCGTCAGGTCGCACACCATGGTCACCAGGCCCGCCGCCAGCGACCCCGTCAGCGCCGCGACGCTGCCGCCGCCCGGCACCGGAGCCTTGCTCGCCAGCTCATCCAGGAACTGTCCCACCGTTTTGCCGATGAACAAATCGCTCATGGTTCCTCCTTGTGCGCTCTCTGCGCCTTGCGCTGCGCCCGCCGGATACGCCACCAGCGGACAACGTTGCCGCCGCACCACAGCAGCAGGAAGGCGGCGGCCGTCTCGTCCAGGTTGCCGATCAAGGGCAGTACGTCGGGGATTTCGGGGATGATCTTGGGGTTGAGCAAAAAGGCGCCGCTCGCCGCCCCCAGCAGGACACTGCCGATGGGGAACGGGGCATGCGCGTCCAGGTAGCCGATCACCTGGTAGATGGGTTGGGACTGGAGACCCTTTTTCTTCTCTTCGCTCATCGTATGCTCCTGGGGCTGGTGATCTGGGATCGGTGATCGGGAAAACCCTACCGCGGTCCCGATACCCGATCCCCGATACCCAATCACCGATCACCGATCACCGGGTACCGCCCGCACGTCTCGCGCTCGTCGCAATAGCCCAGCCGCTCGCACTTGGTCACCAGGAAAGAACCCAGGAAAGAGTCCACACCACGCACGGCCGCGGCCACCGCCGCAAAGAGGTCGCGGATCTCCCACTGGGCCCGCTCGCAGGTGCGCAGCCCGACGGTGTGCATCAGCTCGCGGAGGTTCATCGTCATCGTCAGGTTCGTCGTCACCGCGTTGGGGAGCACGAAGCGGGCGTCCTCGGCGGGGATGCCGGCGGCCAGCGCCTCCTCGTAGAGGTGGTTGAGCTCGGCCATCGCCGCGTCGTAGCGGCCGGCCAGCGCTGCGGCGCGCGTCCACGAGGGCGGCGTGACGTACGGGAACGGCCCCGCCACGTAGCGCTGCGACTGCTGGCTGTACGAGGCCAGGCGGTGCCGCACGAGCTGATGGGAACACGAGCGCGAGACCCCCGCGACGGCCAGGGTAAAGGCAACGTGCTCCAACACCGAATGGTGCCCGCTCGCGACCACCTGGCGGACCAGGCGCTCCATCCGGGGGCGGGCGGCCTCCTCGGCCCACAGCTCCGCGGGCCGGCCGGCGCTGTAGCAGGTCCGCGCCGCGGTATAGATCACCCGCACGGGGTCGGGGGTCGAGGCGAGCACGCGTACGTCCATCGTCCTTGTCCGCCGTTCTGTTCCCCGGCCCAGCTTCGGAAGAGCGGGCCGGGCGCCCGGCCTATGCCCAGAAGCAGAGGTACAACAGCGCCGCCAGGCACAGGTACGAACCGTAGGGTATATAGTCCTTGGACGACACCTTGCGCAGCGCCAGCAGCAGGCCGGCCCCCACCGCGGCCAGGACGATGCCGCCGGCCAGGCTGACGAGGGCGCCGTAGAAACCGGTCATGGCCCCGATCATGCCGGCCAGCCAGACATCGCCCAGCGCCAGCGCTTCGATGCGAAAGAGCAGGTGGCCAAAGACAAAGAGCACGCCGAAGAAGAAGAGTCCCACCAGCAGCCCGAGCAGGCTGCTGCGAAAGTCCAGGCCCAGGAACGGGAGCAGGGGCGCAAAGAGGGCGACCATGGTCCCGGGCAGGAGGATGATGTAATAGATCTCGTGGCGCAGCCAATCCAGAAAGAGGGTGATGACGAGCAGCAGGCTGAAAAAGGCGTACAGGCTGGCCCGCCACGTCACCCCGTGCTGCCAAACGAGCGCGGCGAAGGCGGCCGCCGTGAGCAGCTCCACCAGGGGGAACTCCTTGGGGATGGGCTGGCCGCAGTGGCGGCAGCGGCCGCGTTGGAGCAGAAATCCCACCAGCGGAATGGCTTCCCAGGTGAGGCCTTGCCCACAGCGCACGCAGTGCGGCCGGCGCAAGAGGGGGCGCGTCGTCGGCAGGCGCCGGATGATATAGTTGAGCCCCGCGCCGAGGGCAACGCCGAGCAGTGCAGCAAGGGCAATGGCCACCAAGGACTCCTGGGATTAGGGTTGATACCTGGCCACGTTGGCGTTGTGCTCTTCCAACGTCTCGGCAAAGGCGTGGCTGCCGTCGCCCTTGGCCACGAAAAAGAGATAGTTGGTGTCGGCCGGCTCCAGCACCGCCTTGAGCGAGGCCAGGCCCGGGCTGCAGATGGGGCCGGGCGGCAGGCCCGGATTGTGGTAGGTGTTGTACGGGTGATCGTACTGCGTCAGGTTCTCCACGCCCAGCTCGTCGAAATAGATCGTGGGCCACCACCGTTCCTGGAGCTCGTTATAGCCCATCGCGTACTGCACCGTGGGGTCGGCGTCCAGCGGCATGCCCCTCTGCAGCCGATTCAGGTAGACGCTGGCGATGGTCGGGCGCTCCTCGTCCAGGACTGCTTCCCGCTCGACGATCGAGGCCAACGTCACGACCTCAAAGATGGTCATGTCCAGCGCCGCGGCCTGCTCGCGCATCGCGGGGGTGAATTTGGCGTCAAACGCCTGGAGCAGGAAATCGATCGTCTGGGTCGCCGTATACGATTGGAGCATGCGGTAGGTGTCGGGGAACAGGTACCCCTCCAGCGTCGCGCCGGCCGGCCGGTCGGCCAGAAAGGCATAGCCATAGTCCAGCGTCAGCGCCCGCTCCAGCTCCGCGGCAGGGGCGATGCCCTGTTCGTCCAGCGAGGCCACGACCTGCTCCAGCCGGAGCCCCTCGCGCAGCGTGAAGGCGACCTCGGGCTCGCCCGGGGCCTCTTGCAGCGTCTGGAGGATCTCGTCCAGGCTCATATCGGAACGCAGGGTATAGCGGCCGGCCTCCAGCTGGCTGTCCAGCCCCACGATGCGGGCATAGAGCTGAAAGACCAGGGGGACCCGAATGAGCCCTTCTTCGGCCAGGTGTGCGGCGATATCGGCCGTCGTCTCGCCCGGCCGAACCTCGAAGGCGATCTCCACCGGCTCACCGCCCGGCTGTTCCTGCGCAGCGATCGGCGGCTGGGCGTAATAGACCAGGTAGAGCGATACCCCGACGACGATGATCGCCAGGGCCAGCAGCAGCAGAAAGAGAAAGCGTACGAAATCGCGCATCGGTCTCCTCGTCAATGTTGTCGCAGGTATTGTACTACAACCCGTCCCAGGGCGCAAACACTCTACCCCGCCAGCAGCTCGTTGAAGCTGATCCCCAGCGCATCCTGCGCCAGCACGTTCAGCCGGCTCACGATCTCGGCCCGTTCTGCCCGGCGGGTCTCTGTATCCCCGTAGAAGCGGGCCTGGGCCAGGTTCTCCCGGAGCCGCTGCTCATAGACCAGGGCCTCGCTGCGGCGGGGGTGCCGCGCTTCCAGGCGCGCGAGCAGCCGTGTCAGGCCAACCTCGTAGCGGGCATAGGCGTCCCCGCCCCCCGGCGTAGGCGCGGCCGCGCCGGCCATCTCGACCCGCGCGCCGTCGCCGATGGCCAGGCCGTGCGCCTCCTGAATGTGGATCTCGTATCTGTTCCCGCCGGCCGGCGGGCTCGCGGGGGAGGCCGGCCCCGCGGCCGGGCCGGCTGCGACGAGATCGGCGGGCAAGGCGCCGCCGATCTGCTGCAGCTCGGCCAGCCAGCCCTGGATCAGGGCCTTTTGCTGCTCCACCGCGCGCTGGCTGCGCTTGATCTCGCGGGGATCGTCGGACAGGGTGATTTTTTCCTCGTACTCGCGCACCAGGGCATAGGATTCGCGGATATGCTCGATCAGGTCATCTCGACGGGACACGGCTCCTCCTCGACAGGCAGTAGACCATCTGCGGATCATTATAGCACCGGCCGTGCGCGCAGGCAAGGTCACTAGTTGCGCGCCGGGGCAGGCTATAGTACAATGCAGGCCGGCACGATCCCAGGCCGTATGCCTGGCTATCTCGCCGGAGGTCGGCATGTCGGAACGCGATCGCTCCCAGGGAATGCTCAAGGCGGCCATCCTGGCCCTCCAGTCCGGACGGGCCGGCGAAGCCCGCAAGATGCTCGCCACGATCCTCCAACAGGACCCGCGCAACTCGGCCGCCTGGGTCTGGCTGGGCAAAGCGGTGGACGACCCGGCCAAGCGCCGGGACTGCTTCACCCGCGCCCTGCAGCTGGACCCCGGCAACGAAGATGCCCGCCGCGGCATCCTGGCCCTCCTCTCCGGGCCGAGCGCTGCCGACGAGGCCGCGCTGCCCAGCGGCGCGGAGCCGGCCCCGGCCACGGAGACGCTCGCCGACGACGCCGACGAGACCGCCGCCGCCCCCAAACAGATCGTGGCCCACGCTGCGCCCTGCCCCAACTGCGGCGCCCAACTGCGCTACGACATCGGCCGGCACGCCCTGCACTGCAGCCACTGCGGGAGCGACAAGCCCGTCCCCACCGCCGACCGCATCGTCGAGTGGCTAGGCATGCCGCCCGACCTCTCCGGTGCCGACAACCAGGGCGAGCTCGTCCGCCGCGAGACGCTGCGCTGCCGCACATGCGGCGCCATCACCGAGTTCTCCTCCCGCGCCTCCTCCCTGGCCTGCCCCTATTGCGGCTCGCCGCAGGTCGTCCGGGGCAAGGGGCAGGTCTACCTGGTCCCGCCCCGCGCGCTCATCGCCTTTGAAGTCGACGAGGAGGGCGCCCGGCAGGCGCTGCGCGCCTGGCTCGCCGAGGGCTATTGGCACCCCGACAACCTGGCCAAAGAGGCCGAGCTCGTGGAGCTGCACGGCGTGTACCTTCCTTTCTGGGGCTTTAAGGGGCTGGGCGAGGTGACCTTTCAGCTGGAGGGCGGGATGGGCATCGAGTCGCTGCCCATGGTGCCCAGCCAGCAGACCCAGCACATTAACGTACAAAACCTCCTGATCCCCGGCTCCCTGAGCATGGACGCGCGCACGCAGCGCCAGATCGAGCCGTTCGACCTGGATCAGGCCGTGCCGTTCCACCCCGAGTACCTCGCCGGCTGGCCGGCCGAGGTCTACCAGGTCGCCCTGGCCGACGCCAGCATCGAGGCCCGCGGGCGGATGTCCAAGGAGGCCCGCAACAAGGCCGATGCCTACGTGTCGCTGCTGGATTCGAGCGTCAGCGACGATTGGGAGATCGGCGGCCTGGTCACCCTACGCAGCGGCGGCTCCGGCCGGCGCCACAACCGCCAACCCTCTTACAAACCCACCGTCTCTACCGTCCGCCTGGACTCGTTCATGCACTATGTCCTCCCCGTATGGGTCGGGACCTATCGCTACCGCGGCCGCACCTATGCCTTTGCCGTCAACGGCCAGACGGGCAAGGCCGGCGGAGAAGCCCCGCGCGGCGGGACGGTGGGCATCCTGACCATCGTATTGGGGGTGGTCATCGTCGCCCTGGCCGGCTTTGTGCTGTGGCGCTTCTGGCCGGCCATCGTCTCCTTCTTCCAGCGCCAGCCGCAGAGCGTCCCCGAAGGGGCCATCACCACCGATCCCGAGACGGCGATGTATCTGGCTGTGGGCATCGCGGCGGTCGTCGTCTTTGCCCTCTTTGGGGTGGCCTCGCGGTGGAAGCAGATCCAGGCGTGGTTTGGAAAAGGGAAGGATCAGGAGACAGACCGCTGATCTCTTGCTCCGGACAGACGACACGGAGCACGCGCCGTCTTCCGTGTCCCGCGTCTCTTCTTTCGCGTTCCGCGGCTGCAAGGAGGCCCCATGTCCGCAATCGACCTCGTCCTGCTCCACGCGCCCAGCGTCTATGACTTTCGTCAGGAGGCGATCCTCTACGGCCCGGTGAGCGACCTGATCCCCGCGGGCCCGGTCTTTGAGATGTACCCGATCGGCTTTACCACCATGGCCGAGTACCTGGAGCGGCACGGCTACCGCGTGCGCATCGTCAACCTGGCGGCGCGGATGCTGCAGGACGCGCGCTTCGACGCCGCCGCCTTTCTGCGCAAGCTGCGGCCGGCCGCTTTCGGCATCGACCTCCACTGGCTGCCCCATGCCCACGGCAGCCTGGCCGTCGCCCAGCTGCTCAAAGAGATCCACCCCGACATCCCCATTATCCTGGGCGGCCTGTCGGCCTCCTACTACCACGAACAGCTGCTGGAATACCCGGCCGTCGACTACGTCATGCGCGGCGACTCCACCGAGGAACCGCTGCGGCAGTGGATGGCCGCCCTGCGCGCCGGCGGGGACATGGGCGCCGTGCCCAACCTCACCTGGCGCGACGGCGGCGCCGTGCGCGCCAACCCGCTCTCCTGGGTGCCGGAGGCGCTCGACACCATCGTCCTGGACTACCGCCAGCTGCTGCGCGCCGTGCCGCGCTACATGGATCTGCGCAGCGCCGTGCCCTTTGACCGCTGGATGGACTATCCCATCACCGCCGCGCTCAGCGTACGCGGCTGCACGCAGCACTGCCTGACGTGCGGCGGCTCCTTCGAGGGCTATGCCCTCCACTGCCGGCGCCCGCGGCCGGCCTACCGCCCGCCCGAGGTCCTGGCCCAGGACCTGGCATCGGTGCGCCGCTTTAACAACGGCCCGCTCTTTATCCTGGGCGACCTCCGCCAGGCCGGCGAGTCGTACGCCCACGCCTTTCTGCAGGCGGCGAAGGACAAGCGCATCGGGGGCGAGGTCATCGTCGAGGTCTTTGCGCCGGCCGACGCCGACTTTTTCCGGCGGGTGGGCGAAGCCTTCCCCGGCTTTGTGCTCGAGTTCTCGCTCGAATCGCACGACGAACGGGTGCGGCGGGCCTTTGGCAAGCCGTACGGCAACGCCGCCGTCGAGGCCACCCTCGAGGCCGCCCTCCAGGCCGGCGCCCGGCGGCTGGACGTATTCTTCATGATCGGGCTGGCCGAGCAGACGCCGGCCTCGGTGCTGGACACCGTCGCCTACGGCGACGAGCTGGTCGCCCGCTGCGGCACGCGGCTGCACCCCTTTATCTCGCCGCTGGCGCCCTTTGTGGACCCCGGCAGCCGGGCCTTTGAGGAGCCGGAGCAGCACGGCTACCGCTTCTTCTGCCGCACGCTGGAGGAGCACCGCCGCGCCCTCCTGGGCCCGACCTGGCTGCAGACGCTGAATTACGAGACGCGCTGGATGTCGCGGGAAGAGATCGTCGCCGTGACGTACGAGGCCGGCCGGCGGATGAACCGGTCCAAGGGCGCGCGCGGGCTGGAAAGGCCGGAGGTTGTCGGGCAGGTCGCGGCGCGCATCGACCAGGCCGAGGCCATGCTGCACCGGATCACCGCGCTCTGGCAGGCGGGGGACAGGGAGGCTATCCGCGCGCTCAAGCCCGAGATCGACCGGCTGAGCATCTCGACCGTGTGCGAAAAGACGGAGCTGGACCTGCCGGGCCGGCGGCTGAACTGGCTGGGGGCGGCGTGGGCGTATGTCTGCGAGATCGCCGGCGGCTTGTCTAAAGGCAGAGGCAAGTAGAGGAAAGAAGGGGCAGGTTGGCAGGTTGCAGGTTGCACGTTGGCAGGTTGCACGTTGGCACGTTGGCAGGTTGCAGGCTGAAAGGTTGCCGCTGGCCCCCAGGGGCGGGAGTTGGCCGCCCCAAAGGCGTGACTGAGTCTCCCTAAGCAATCAACCTGGCCTCTGTGACTCGGCGAGACACCGAATGTGACTCGGCGAGACACTGAATGTGACTCGGCGAGACACCGAATGTGACTCGGCGAGACACCGAATGTGACTCGGCGAGACACTGAATGTGACTCGGCGAGACACCGAATGTGACTCGGCGAGACACTGAATGGGACTCGGCGAGACGATGCGGTCAACCGCCTGACCTGAGGAGACCAACCGCGGGGAACGGGGAAGCCAACCGCACAACGTTCGCGGGGGGATACCTTGCGAAGGTCCTGCGGACCTTCGCAAGGTATCCCAGGCCACGAGGACGCCAGTATGGGAGAGCGTCTATTTTCAAAGCAGTTTTCATTCGTGGGGACGCACCACCAAGTATGAAAATGGTGAGCAGCAAGGCGTGTCCACCCACACGATCTGTTTTCGAGACAGCACCGCCCCTACTCGACGACCAGCGGGTCCGGCAGGGTCCCGCGGCGCAGGCTGCTGCTGTTACGCGGGACGGTCCGCACCTCCAGGCGATAGCGGCCGGCCGGCAGGTCGGGCAGTGAGAAGAACAGCTGCTTGGTTCCGGTGTGCGCCACTACCGTGACCCTGGTCTCCTGCCGGTCCGCGGCGACCAGGAAGATGCCCTGGGCCGGGTCGGCCGGGTCGAACTTGAGCCGGTACCCCCACAGCTTGGCAATGCCCCCCGGGGTGAGCCGCTCGTTGTGTGTCCCGCTGTTGACATCGAGTAGGTCCTCCGGCGCAGGCCCGCGATGGCGGTCCTCCGCGAGCTCCACCGCGCGAAAGTGGCGCAGGGCCCGGCGCAAACGCCAGCCGGTCCGGAAGGCCGCCTTCACCTTGTGGCGCTGGGGGTCGAACTGGTCCTGCAGCCCCTCGAAGCGTCCTTCGAAGACGAGAGAGATGTCCACCAGCGGCGTTTGCACGTTGTAGCCGTCGAGGATTCGCGCGATCATGAGTTGAAAGAGATCCTCCACCGAAGCGAGGAGGTCGCTGCGGGCGACGGTCGTGTTGCGCTCGGCAGCGAGGTCGATCAGTTCCTCCAAGGTAATGGTTCCCGTGGGCACGACCCGCGCGATGCAGTGCTGCGGGTCGTCACTCAGATGGAACCGCCGGACAACGTAGCGGACTTTCATCGTCTTTCTCCTTGTGAAGTGACGCTGCATCCATACGCCGGTGCCGTCATTATAGCACATCACGCAAGAGGCAGGGTGAGGGCGAGTTCCAGGTTGCAGGCCAAGTTGCGGCCCCTAACCTGGAACCTGTGACCGGCAACTCGACCTCCCCCTTCCCTTTATCCCCCACATCTGCTATAATACCCTCTGTCAACAACCCTATCCCGACCAACGAGGAGGCTTCTGTTGGCCCAACCATCCCCAGAACCCTCCCACCTGGCCCTGCTCTACCGCGTGTCGCAGGCGCTGAACTCGACCCTGGAGCTGGACCACGTGCTGGACACTGTGATGGACGAGGTTATCGCCGCGGTGCACGCCGAGCGCGGCTTCCTGATGCTGCGCGAAGCCGACGGCGCCCTCACCTTTCGCGTGGCCCGCGGCATGGACCAGCAGGCCATCGAGCAGCCCGAGTTCCAGGTCTCGCGCGGGATCGTGGAGCGGGTGGCCCGGGAGGGCCGGCCGCTCTTGACGAGCAACGCGATGGACGACGCCCGCCTGGCCACGCGGGACAGCATCAACATCCTGGGGCTGCGCGCCGTCCTCTGTGTGCCGCTGCTCCTGAAGGAAGCCGTCATCGGCGTCGTCTACGTGGACAACCGCCTGCGGGCCGGCATCTTTCGGCCGGCCGACATGGAGCTGCTCGCCGCCATCGCCGCCAGCGCCGCCGTGGCCATTGAAAACGCCCGGCTGTACCAGGTGGCGGTGGACAAGGGGCGCCTGGAGCGAGAGCTGCAGGTGGCGCGCGACGTGCAGACCAGCCTGCTGCCGCGCGCGACGCCGCAGGCGCCGGGGTGGGACCTGGCCGCGCACTGGCAGCCGGCGCGCGAGGTGGCGGGGGACTTTTACGACTTTATCCCGCTGCGCGGGGGGGACCTTGCGAAGGTGTCCGGGGGACCTTCGCAAGGTCTCGGCATCGTCATCGCCGACGTCGCCGACAAGGGCATGCCGGCCGCGCTCTTTATGGCGCTGACCCGCAGCACGGTGCGCGCCAGCCTGTCCGGCGCGCCGTCGCCCGGCGCCGGCCTGGAGCAGGCCAACCGCCTGATCTGCGCCGACGCCGCCGATGGCATGTTCGTCACCCTCTTCTACGCCGCGCTGGACCCGGCGGCCGGCGAGCTGGTCTATGTCAACTGCGGCCACAACCCGCCGCTCTCCTACCAGGCGGCGAGCGGCGAGATCGTCCCCCTGACGCTGTGCGGGCCGGCCCTGGGCGTCGTGGAAGGCGCTTCGTACGCGGAACGCACCGTGCGCCTGGCGCCGGACGATCTCGTCCTGATGTACACCGACGGCTTCACCGAGGCCATCGACGACCGCGGCGAGCAGTTTGGCGTCGGCCGGCTGCAAGAGGTCGTCCGCGCCAACTGCCGGCGGCGGCCGGCCGAGATCATCGCCGCCCTGCAAGAAGCGCTGGACGCCTTTGCCGGCACGCGGCCCCCGTTCGACGACCGCACGATCGTGGTCGTAAGGAAGCTGTAGGCTCGCCCCGCTTTCGTGTCCGCCGTGGAGGCTCCCTCATGCTCGGTACACTCCTCAACGACCGCTACCGCCTCGAGGCCCAGCTGGGCAAGGGCGGCATGGGGGTGGTCTACCGCGCCTACGATACGCTGCTCGAGCGCACCGTCGCCGTCAAGGTCCTGGGCGTGGAAGGGCTGGGCAGCGAGGGCCGCGCCCGGCTCCTGCGCGAGGCCCGCGCCGCTGCCCAGCTGAACCACCCCAACATTGTCAGCATCCACGACGCCGGCGAGTCGGCCGGCCAGCCGTTCATCGTGATGGAGCTGGTCGAGGGCGACTCGCTGCACGAGCGCCGGCCGGCCGCGCTGGACGAGATCCTGCGCATCGCCATCCAGATCTGCGCGGCGCTCCAGCACGCCCACGGCCGCGGCATCGTCCACCGCGACCTGAAGCCGGAGAACATCCTGCTCACCCCCAACGGCACCGTCAAGCTCTCGGACCTGGGGTTGGCCCGCTCCCTGGCCTCCCGCCTGACCTCCGAGGGCAGCATCGTCGGCACCGTCTTCTACCTGGCTCCGGAGCAGGCCCTGGGCGAACCGACCGACGGCCGCGCCGACCTCTACGCCCTCGGCGTGCTGCTCTATGAGCTGTGCGCCGGGCAGCTGCCCTTTACCGCCGACGACCCGCTGGCCGTCATCTCGCAGCACCTCTACGCCCCGGTCGTGCCGCCGCGGGCCATCCGGCCGGAGCTGCCGGCCGCCCTCGACGCCCTGATCGTCCGCCTGCTGGCCAAGCAGCCCGCGGACCGGCCGGCCGACGCCGCCCAGGTGCGCGCCGCGCTGCGCGAGATTGCCGCCGGCCGCGCCCCCGAGTTCGTCGCCCCCGTCGGCCTCGACCGGCTGGCCCGCGGCCGGCTGGTCGGCCGGGAGCGCGAGCTGGCCGACGTGCTGGCCCACTGGCGGCGGGCCATAGCCGGGGATGGCCACGTCTTGCTCATCAGCGGCGAGCCGGGCATCGGCAAGACGCGCCTGGCCCGCGAGTTGGTGGCCCAGGCCCGCGTGAACAAGGCCGCCGTGCTGCTCGGCGAATGCTTTAGCGAGGGCAGCGGCCCCTACGGGCCGATCGCGCAGATCGTCCGCGAGGCGCTGCAGTCCCCCCTGCCGGACCTGCCTCCCTTTGTTCTGGCCGAGCTGCTGGCCCTGGCGCCGGAGCTGCGCCCGCGTTACCCCGATGTTTCGCCCAATCCGCCGCTGGAGCCGGCTGCCGAGCAGCAGCGCCTCCTCGAGAGCGTCGCCGTGCTCGGCAGCGTCCTGGCCGCCCATGCGCCGCTCCTGCTCGTCCTGGACGACATCCACTGGGCCGACAGCGGCACCCTCTACCTGGCCCGCCACCTCGCCCGCCGCGCGCGTAGCCAACGCCAGCTGCTCGTCCTGACCTACCGCGAGATCGAGCTGGATCAGGCCGGCGGCCTCCCCGACGTCCTCCTGGACATGCAGCGGGAGCAGCTGGCGACGCGCCTGAAGCTGACCCGGTTCGACCAGACGCACACCGGCGAGCTCCTCCAGACGCTGCTGACGCCGGCCGGCGAGATCGACCCCCAGCTGGTGGAGGCAGTGCACGGCGAGACCGAGGGCAATCCCTTTTTCATCGAAGAGGTCTGCAAGGCACTGGTGGAAGAGGACAAGCTCACCCTGGAACAGGGGCAGTGGCGGATCCGGCCGGGGGTCGAGATCGCCATTCCCCAGAGCGTGCGGCTCACGGTGCAGTCCCGCGTGAGCAAGCTGTCGGCGCAGGCCCAGGAGACGCTGCGGCTGGCCGCGGTGCTGGGCCGCGAGTTCGACTTTGCGACGCTGGTCCGGGCCGGCGGCCTCGCCGAGGACCCGCTGATCGCGGCGCTGGAAGAGGCCCAGCGGGCCCAGCTCCTGGACGAAATCCGCCGGGGCAGCCGGGTCTCGTTCCGCTTTGCCCACGCCCTGATCCCGACGACGCTGCGCGACGGCATCGGCGGCCTGCGCCGCCAGCGGCTGCACCGCCGGGCGTTGGAGGCCATCGAGTCGCTCCGCCCGCTCGATTTTGCCACGCTGGCCTACCACGCGGAGCACGCCGGGGACGCCGAAAAGGCCCTGGCCTATTACCACCAGGCCGGCGAGCGTGACCTGGAGGTCTATGCCAACCGCGACGCCGAACGGCACTACCGGGCGGCGTTGGACACGCTGGACGAGGGCGTGGCCGGCGGCACGGCGGAGCGCGCGGCGCTGCTCACCGGCCTGGGCGAGGCACTCTACCGCGAGGGGCGGCACAGCGAGGCCGTGAACACCTGGCGGGAAGCGATTGCCCTGCAGAAGCAGCAGGGCGGGGACGAGACGCTCGCCCAGCTCTATGCCCGCTCCGCCCGGGCCTCCTGGTTTGCCGGCGAATGGACGCAGGCGCTGGCCATCTGCCAGGAGGGGTTGACGGCCACCGCGGGCCAGCCGGCGTCGGCCGGCCGGGCCGCACTGCTGCACGAGGCCGGTCGGGCCTATTTCTTCAAGGAGCAGCGCGAGGAGGCGCAGCGGTTGACCCAGGAGGCCCTGGCGATGGCCGAGCAGCTGGGCACGGTGGAGGTGCAGGCCGAGGCGCTGAGCACGCTGGGCATCCTGCTCCGAAAGTGGCCGGAAAAGGCCCTGCCCTACCTGCTCCGCTCGGCCGAGCTGGCCGAGTCGGCCGGCCTGCTGTTCGCGGCATCGCGCGCGCACGTCAACCTGGGCAGCGCCTATGTCGGGATGGTGGGCGAGGCCGAGCGGGGCCTGCGCCACCTCTGGCGGGCCTGTGAACTGGCCCGGCAGGCCGGCGGGCGGGGCATGGAAGCCCATGCCCTCTTTGCCGTCCTGGGGATGTCGCTGCGCCTGGGCCAGCTCGACACCATCGAGCGCGAGATGCCGCGCCTGCGCCTGCTGCTGCAAGAGGTCGAGCCGGGGGTCGTCGCCCCCTACATCGACGGGCTCGTGGAGGCCGGCGTGCTGCAGGTGCGCGGGGAGTGGCCCGCCGCTATCGCGCGCTACCAGCAGGTGCTCGCGGAAGCAGGCGCCCAGGACGACGGCGAGTCGCAGGCCAACGCCCTCTTCGGCCTGCTCAGCATCGGGCTGGAGCTGGACGACCGCGAGCGGGTCGCTGCGGCCCTGGAGCAGGCGGCGGCGCTCCCGCAAAAGGCCGCCTATTTCGAGGTCCTGGTTCATGCCGCCCGGGCGACTCTTGAGGCCCGCCAGGGCCGGCTCGAGGAGGCCCAGAGCGCGCTGGCCCAGGCCGAAGCGCAGCTGGAGGCGTCCAACCTGACCGTGATCCAGGTCGAGGTGGAGCGGTCGCGCGCCGAGGTGCTCCAGGCCGCGGGCCACCCCACCGAGGCGATTGCCGCCCTCGAGCAGGCCGTGGAGTTGGCCGGCGGGCTGGGGATGCGCGGCAGCCAGGGCTTGCTCCTGCGGGACCTGGCCGCCGCCTACCTGGCGCGGGGCGAGCCGGGCGACCGGGAGCGGGCGCACGGGCGGTGGACAGAGGCCGTGGAGATTCTCGAGGCCATCGGGGCGACAGGGCCCGCGGAGCAGGTGCGGGGAATGATGCCGGAGACCGGATGCCGGGGGCAGGAAACAGTAGGCGGCGAACAGTAGACAGTGGGCAGTAGACAGTAGACAGTAGGCAGTAGACAGTGGGAAGGAAGCAGGAGGCATGATCTGGGAGACCGGGAGGCCAGATCAAGCCCTGCCATGCGGCTTTTCATCCCCTGACGCATGTCTCCCGGGCGAGCATTCGCATTGGGCCCGCGGGCACCGCCGCATCGCTGCCGGCATGGAAAAGGGCTACACCCTTTCCACGGCCCCGACCCAATCACAGGAGGTCTACGATGCATACGAAACGAGTGTTGTACCACGTGCTGAGCACGGCGGGCCTGCTCGTGCTGCTGGCCAGTCCGCTGGCCGCTGTCGAGCGGGACAGAACGGAATCGGCGGAAGCTGCCGGCGCAGTACCAGGAATCCGCCTGGAAGGACCTGGCCGCCAGGAGGAGACGGGGCCGGCACCGGGCCGCGCGGCCGCGGCGTCGCTGGCGGCCGGGCCGGCCGCGGCAGTGCCCTGGGGGTGCGAGGTCGCCGACCCCAAAAGCGTGGGGACCCACACCTCCATCGCGCTGGACGCGGCCGGCCGGCCGCACGTCAGCTACTATGACAGCGCCAACGCCGATTTGAAATACGCCTACCGCGATACGGACGGCTGGCACACGGCGGCCGTGGACGGTGCGGGGAGCGTGGGCACCTACACGTCGCTGGCGCTGGACGCGGCCGGCCGGCCGCACGTCAGCTACCACGGCGTCAGCACGGATGACCTGCGGTACGCCAGCTTCGACGGCACGGAGTGGACGACCACGACGGTAGACGCCGGCGGGGTCGGTTCGTACACTGCGTTGGCGCTGGACTCGCTCGGCCGGCCGCACATCAGCTACCGCAACGGCGCCGAAAACCAATTGCGCTACGCCTATTTCGACGGCACCTCCTGGATCACCGCTGTGCTGGTTGCGGATAGACCCGGGTTTGCCGTGGGCCTCGACACCTCCATTGCGGTGGATGCCCAGGACCGGCCAAACATTGTCTACTGCAACGGCTGGTCCGTTCCGCACGCTGCGGGCTGCACGTTTTTCTACACCTACTACGATGGTACCGCCTGGCAGACCGAGGGGGTCCCTGGGGATGGCCACTACGCCGACCTGGTCCTGGACAGCCTGGGGCGGCCGCACATCGCCCACGCGAATGATGTCCGCAGCACCGGCGGCACGATTGGATATACACCCAACTACACCTACCGTACCGGGCCGGGCGAGTGGTTCACCACGGGGGTGGATGGCAGCACGTGGCATGTGTACGGCGTTTCTTTGGCCCTCGACTCCCAGGACCGGCCGCGCATCGGCTACTATGAAGCGTACCTGGGCGAACTCCGGTATGCCTACGACGACGGCGCCGGCTGGATCACCGCGACGGTGGACGGCGACGAACACGTGGGCCAATATCCTTCCCTGGCGCTCGACACGGCCGGCTACGCCCACATTTCCTACTACGACCTAGCCCACGACGACCTGAAGTATGCCTACCAGTACTGCGACCCGGTGGAGGAGGTCCAGATCGCCGGGCCGGCCTGGCACCCCCTGGGGGTGGCGGCCCTCTACACGGCAACCTACGCGCCCCCCACCGCCACCCTGCCCGTCACCGCGACGTGGGACAACGGCAGCGTCGGGCCGACGGCCCTTTACACCTGGAATACCACCGGCACGCACACTCTGGCCGTCACGGCCACCAACGCTTGCGGCCAGGCCCAGGACCTGTTCACCGTGACCGTCTTTTGCCAACCGCTGGAGGCCGTCGCCGCCGCGGGGCCGGCGCGTGTCTCGCAGGGCATCACGGCTACCTACACGGCCACCTACACGCCGCTGACCGCCTCCCTTCCGCTGGACCTGGACTGGGACAACGGCGCGGCCGGCCCCACGGCCTCTTATCTGTGGAATACCACCGGAACCTACACCGTGGCCCTCACCGCCACCAACGACTGCGGCCAGGCCCAGGATCTCCTCACGGTGACCGTCATCTGCCAGGCGCCGGAGGCGGTGGGCGTCCGGGGGCCGGCGCGGGTGCGGGTTGGGCAGGCGGCGGTGTACCAGGCCGCCGTGGAGCCCATCACCGCCAGCCGGCCGCTGAGCCTCACCTGGGACAATGGGGCAATAGGCCTCAGCGCGGCCTATAGCTGGACGATGACGGGGACCTATACGCTGACCGTTAGCGCATCCAACGGCTGCGGGCAGATGATGGGGACGATGCGCGTAGAGGTGGCCGGGGCGCTGCCCTACCAGCACGCCCTGCCCGTAATCGTGAGGAGATAGGCAGATGAGCGAGATATCCCGGCTGGAAGAGATCGAGCAGCAGTACGACCACCTGGTCCAGGCCGGCGCCTATGCCGAAGCACTGGAGCTCATCAACCGCGAGGGGCACCTCTTCCCCGACTATTCCCAGAAGGTCATCTGCTCCTGGCGTATCGAAATGGCCAGCCGGCTCGGCAACGCCGAGTTGACCCTGCAGCTGCTGCAAGAGGCGGTCCAGGCCGGCCACTGGTACGGCGGGCTGCGTGGCGACCCGGACCTGGCAATGCTCCGCGGCCGGCCCGAGTTCGAGCGGCTGGTCGACCTCTGCGAGCAGCGGCGGATCGCGGCGATTGCCGCGGCCCAGCCGGTGCTGACGACCATCCCGCCGGAAAAAGGGCCGGCCCCCTTTCCCCTGCTCATCGCCCTGCACGGAGCCAACGCCACCGCCGAGGGCGGCCACTGGTCGCCGGCCGCCGCCCATGGGTGGTTTGTCGCCATCCCGCAGTCCTCGCAGGTCTATGCCCCGGGCACCTACACGTGGAACGATCGGCAATGGGCCATCCAGGAGGTGCGGGCCCACTATGACAGGCTTCGCGCCGAGTTCCCCATCGACCCGGAGCGCGTCGTGCTGGCCGGATTCTCCCAAGGGGGCGGGTTGGCGACCAGTCTGGCGTTGAGCGAGACGATCCCGGCCCGCGGCCTCATCCTGGTCGGGCCGTTCCTGCCGGACGTCAACGCCGTCGTGCCCCTGCTGGAGGAACACGACATGCGGGGGCTGCGGGCCTACCTGGTCGCCGGCCTGCGCGATCGGTATTGCTATGGGATCGCCCGGCAGCTAGCCGAGATCCTGCCCCGGTACGGGGTCGTCTGCCAACTCGAGGTCTGTGCCGACCTGGAGCACATGTTCCCGGACGACTTTGATCAGCGGCTGCCTGCGGCCCTGGAGTATGTGCTACCCTAGATCCAACCGATACCGACACTTGCGCCGTTCGCCCCGCCGGTACATATCCGAATCGGGCGGCAGGTCGACGATCTCGACGAACTCGGCGCCGGCCAGCTCGCACGTCCGCCGCGAGGCGGTATTCTCCGGGGTGCAGGTGATCCAGAGCGCGCGCAGCCCGTGGTGGCGCGCCAGGTCCATGAGCAGCCGGCAGGCGCGGGCGGCGTAGTGGCGCCCACGGTACTCCTCCTCCACCCCGTAGCCGATGTGGCCGCCGTAGAGCACCAGGGGAAAGGGGTTCCCGATCCGCAAGCTGATGTGGCCGGCGCACGCGCCGCCTCCACCGGGGACCATCTTGAAGACATAGCCCGGCACGTAGCCGCGAACGGGGTCGGCCGGCCGCGTTTCGTCCAGGACCAGCTCCAGATCCCCGTCCACCAGCCGGCCGGGGTCGAGAAACTCGAAGGGGGACTCCGCGCCGGCCCCGGGCAGGCCGTAACGGCGCCAGGAGGCCAGGCCGGCCTGCAGGAGGGCGATCCCCGAGGCCACGCTCACGGCGCTGCCCTGGCCCGCGCCATAGACCGAGACAAGGGCCAGCGCGGCGACCTTGCCGGTGGCCAGCACCGTGTCCATCGCCGCCTGCACCTGGGCCATGTCCGGGCCGGCCGGCTCCCCCGTGCGGTGGTTGGGGACGTAGGCGCGGTCGAGGATGTCGGCATCGATATGCAGGTAGAGCAGGTCGCAGCGCTCCGCCAGGCTGGCGACGGCCTGGGGCAGGTCGGCGCCGGGGAAACCGCGGGCCGGGGCGGCGATCGTCACGTCGGTAGAGCGGATCAGGCGCGCCTCCTCCGGGTCGAGGTTGCGCGGGCCGACGAGCACGATGCGGTCGGTGGGGAGCGGCGCGGCCATGTGGGCGCGCTCGCGCCACTGGGGCAGCCCCAGGCCGGCGCAGACGGCGGCCGGCATACCGCCGAGGCTGCCGCTGAGGGTTGTGTGAGGGGTGTTGAAATCGCCGTGGGCATCGAACCAGACCAGGCCGATGCGGGCGGCGGGCCCGTGGGCATCCTGCAGCCCGCCGAGCACGCCCGGGGCATGGGCGCAGTTTCCACCGGTCAGGACGACCGCCCGGCCGGCGCGCCGGGCCGCGGCGACGGCGTCGGCGATTGCCCCACAGAGCCGGCCGACGTCGGCGGCGTCGTCCGGGCCGCGCTCGTCCGCGGGCCAGGCCGGCTCCACGACGGCGAACGGGACGTCGGCCGCGCCGTAGACGCCCGAAGCGGCGTAGGCGTCCAGGGCGCGCTCATCGTCCACGGCCGGCCGGCTGCCGATGTAGCGGACGGCGATGACCTGGAGTGCGGAAAGAGGTGTGGTTGGCACTTGTACCCTCCACAATCATCGGTATCCCGGCAAGTTTCCGCCCCGTCCGCGGATCGGTGTTGCTCTTCAACTGCCAATCCGGCGACCGCAACTGCGCAACAGCGCACAGCCCTCGCAGCGTGGTTCGCGGTTGCGGCAGCGCTCCTTGGCGTGGCGCACGATGAGGGCATGGTACTCGTTGTACAGCGCCGTGTCAAGGGGGAGGTGGGCGAGAAAGAGGGAGCGCAAATGCTCATAGGAAGCGGTCAGCGGGGTCAGCGGCCCGCGCCGAGGCGGCGCCCCCAGGTCGGCGGCGGCAATCCAGCCCAGCCGGTCGAGCAGCCGGCGCGTGTAGGCATCGACGACAAAGGTGGGCAGGTTGGCCGCGTAGAGGAGGATGCTGTCGGCCGTCTCGGGGCCGACGCCGGGGACGGCGAGCAGCGCGGGCCGCAGAACGGCCACCTCGCCGCGGGCGAGGGCCGTGGGGTCGCCGCCGTGCTCCCGAAAGAGGTACGCCAGCAGCGACTGGAGGCGGCCGGCCTTGACGCGGTAGTAGCCGGCCGGCCGCAGGAGCGCCTCGAGCTGCGCGCGGGGGACATCCCGCAGGCCGGCCGGCGAAAGGACGCCCGCCGCCTGCAGGTTGTCCAGCGCCCGCTCGACGTTGCGCCAGGCGGTGTTCTGCGTCAGCACTGCGCCGACCATCACCTCGAAAGGGCCGTCGCCCGGCCACCACCCCTGGGGGCCGTAGGCC
>Ga0302251_1000899_pt1 | contig 21889 bp, 17 predicted proteins | sample AAG_RA_Gln_MG_FD_193534 | JGI IMG/M metagenome (GOLD analysis project Ga0302251, IMG submission 193534) | Enriched activated sludge microbial communities from anaerobic digester in WTTP, New Holstein, Wisconsin, United States - AAG_RA_Gln | ecosystem: Engineered > Bioreactor > Anaerobic >...
TTTTTTAGTAAGTCGATTATACATTGGCTTACTCGATTGGTTTGGTCTATTGATGTACCTGATGGTGCATCGACATATATAGAAAATGTATTATCACTTTTGCCAGGCAGCATTTTGGCTAATACTATTTTTGCAGGGAACATAAGCAATGACAGTACAAACGCAACAGCGGTCAAAACCAAAACCATCTTTTTTTTCTTAGGATTATCCAATATACCAAAGACAAAATTTTCAAACTTATTCATCATTTTGTCTCCTTGTGTGTATCTTTATGTGTTGGTTTTTTTAATAATTTCAAGCTCAAATACGGTGTAAATATATACGCTACGAATAATGATGCCACAAGTGCAACAGGTACATTATACGGAATAGGTTTCATGAATGATCCCATCATGCCTCCTACAAATGCCATAGGCACCATTGTTAGGATAATAGCAAGCGTAGCAATATTGGTCGGCGGCCCTATCTCATCTGTTGCTTCAACTAGCAGCTCTTCCATGCTTTGGTCATGAGATGTATGGCTATGAAGGTGTCTATGGATATTTTCAATAACTATAATAGCTGCATCAACCAAAAGTCCAAGAGAAAGCAAAAATGCAAACAGGGTAATTCTATTTATAGTTTGTCCGCCCAGATAAGCCACAAAAAGCGTAATTGCCAAAATTGCCGGAACAGTAAAAGTAACAATAAGCGATTCTCTCCAGCCAAGCGCAAATATAAGCATAAGAGAAATAATAATAATTGTTATGATCAAATGGTGCATAAGCTCATTTACTGCATTATCCGCCCTGATGCCATAATTTCTGGTAACTACATATCCTATGCCTGAATCACTAAGTATCTTTTCATTTTTTTTGATAACATCCAGTACATCATTGGCAACATTAACTGCGTTTGTACCGGCTAATTTTGATATACTCAATGTTGTTTGTGGATACTGCTGACCCATATTTGAGCTGTTTTCATCGCGCAATACAATAGTAGCATCTTTGTAGTTTTGGATATCTACGCCTTCACTGATAGTAGCAACATCTTTTAGATAAATTAAAGATCCGCCATAATCAGCTACGGCAATATTGCCGACATCCTCTACACTCTCGATCGCATTTTTTACACCAAGCACAACCATACCGCCGTCATCGGTACGGCTTTTTATACTAGGAGCATTATTGGCTACGGATTTAACTCCTTGCATGATTTGACCTAGAGACAGATGATATCCGCTAAGTTTGTTGAGATCGACCTGTACATTATACTGAGCCCTATGGTCTCCTTTTAGTGTAGTTTTTGATACACTGTCTATACCGTTGAGTTCTTGCTGAATTGAGCGAATTTTATTATATAGTTGTACTTGATTGACTTTGTTTGGATCTTTGGCATAAAAGGCAACTGTCACTATAGGAATATCAATATCTATATCAAAAGGCTTTATAAGCGGCTGCATTACACCCTTTGGCAATTCATCCATATTTTGCATGACTTTATCATAAAGCTTCAAATTTGAATCTTCTCTATTTTCACCTATATAGTACATCACATTGACTATACCGACATTATCCATTGCCATGCCTTGGATGTGCTCTATGCCTTTGATCTCTCTTAGTTTTCTCTCCAAAGGATTAACAATAACCTTTTCCACCTCGCTGGCTGTAGCTCCTGGCATTGCAACCATTACAGTCCCGCCTGAGATTGCTATTTGAGGATCTTCTTCTCTTGGCATTATATTAAGTGCCAAATATCCCATTAAAAGCAAAAAAGCACCCAATAGTGCTGTTAGTGGATTTTTTAAAAAGCCTCTAGCCAAGCGGCCTGCTATATCTTTAGTTTCATATGCCTTGTGTTGTTCGTTCATTGTAACCACTCTTACACAGGAATAATAACTTTGGCATACATTCCAGGATAGATCTGTGCATCGCCTTTGTTAAATTTGATTTTGATAGTAAATTTATGGGTCATTGGATTTGATGACGGGATAATGGAGCTAATACTTCCTGTTGTCTTTAATCCTACCGACGGTATCTCTACTTTGACCATTTTGCCGATCTTGATCTGATGCAAACTGCTTTCGCTGACTTCCACTACAATTCTAAGTTTGCTTAGATCTGTCAATATAACCGTAGGCATACCCGGGGCTATCATTTCACCTTGATTGATCTTCTTGGCTATGACAATTCCGTCATTTGGCGCTCTAACGTTTAGATAGTCATCTTGTCCTTCTGAAATTCTAAGCATCTCTTTTTGATTTTTTGCAGCAAGTCTTAAATTTTCAAGATCATATCTTGAAACCATACCCTTTGCATACAATCTTTCGTGTCTTGCCAAATTCGTAAGTATATTATTTAATTGATTTCTATTCATTTGCTCAGCTGCACCGGTTTCCGTTGGATCGATAGAGTAAAGGAGTTGACCTTTTTTGACAAAGTCCCCTTCTGATACCAACATCCTTTTAACATAACCCATATTACGGCTTGCAAGCATTTTTTGATTGTCTGATATCACGGTGCCGCTCAAGCTCAGTTCGGCTCCAAAGCTGTATATCGATGTTATTAAAAATATAATTGCTAATTTTATCTTCATTATTATTCTCCTTTTTTGGTTAAACTATCTAGTTCAAATACTTTGGCATTGTATGTATTTTTGGTAGTTAACAATTTCAAAAGCACTTCAAGCTCTTTTGATTGTTTTATTAAAACATCCCCTACAGAAATCATGCCCTCTTTATATTTGGCCAAATAATTCTCATACACTTTTGAAGCATAAGCCAATCTTTTTTCATCACTCCTTACCATTTCAAATGCACTTAATGCTTCTGTTTGCAACTGCTTAGCCTTTAGCTCTGTTCCGCTTTTTGCTAGCTCTACTTGTGCCATGGTCTTTAGATGTTCTAATTTTGCTTTTTCTAAATTTATCTTATCAGAAAACCCGTTAAATATATTCCAAGTAGCTTGCACTCCAACAGTATAAAAATCTTTATCATCAAAATCATTGAAGATCATATTATCTGCACTGCCATATTCTGCAAATCCTCCGATTATCGGCAAAAATGAAGCTTTTTGTACCCAAACGGCATTATCGGTAATTTGCAGGCCCAAAAGCGCTTTTTGTATATCAAAACTATCATTTTCGATCTCTTCTTTTGATGGCATATTCAAGGGAGCCATTTCATCTATATTCTTAATTGATTCAACTTCTTCATTCAATAAAAAAGAGAGATATTGGTATGCAAGTTCACGATTCAGCTTTGCTTGGATAAACAAACTCTCAGCTTCGGCTTTATGTGCTTGAACTTCAAGAAGATCGGTCCCGATTGCATAGCCTTCTTTTACCATCTCTTTTACAATGCCTTCGAGTCTGGAAATATTTTTTGTTATTTTTGATAGATTTGTTATGTAATTTTCTACAAGGGTTATATCATAAAAAGTTTTTTTAGTTTCATATACCTTTTGAGCCACGACCTTTTCTTTGTCTATTTTGCTCATTTCATACATATCGTGTGCTATACGGCTATAATGTGTGATCTTTCCGCCGGTAAATAGCGGGAGAGAATAAGTAAATTTGGTTGAGTAGTGGTTTCTTGCATTCGGATAGTTAAGGCCGGGTGGCTGATAATCAAAGTTTCCGCCCCCAAATTGTACAACAGCGGCATTGTCAAAACCGAAATCTGCAAATCTTGCTTCTCTGCTTTGCAGCGCAAACCCAAAAACATTTCCGGCATCATTTGACCTTACGGCGCTAAGTGTTGCGTCTATTTTACCAAGACGTGTTGCTAGAGGTAATTTGGCCTCCAATAATTTCATCTGTTCGTCAAATTGTGCTATTTTGATTTCAAGATTTTTTTCTTCAAGCATAGCTAATGCTTCTTTAAGCTCAAGATTTGTTACACTTCCAAAAAGCGGAAAAGTAACGCACATGAGTATGAGATATATTCTCATCTTCATGTTTGCTCCTTAGATATAAAATTTAGTTAAAAAAATGATAGAAATATTATAACCAATTTTACTAATAAAAAGAGGTTATAATATATATTTGATGGCTATAGGGTTGCAGATGCTACGCTAATACACGCTTTAAGTTGAGATAACTCTTCGAGCAGATCTTTGCTCACTGCTCCATCAACACGAACTACAGCAAGAGCTTGCTGTTTGTTGTCTCTTCCAAGCCTAAAATCAGAAATATTAAGATCATGTTGTGCAATAATGCGGCCAACATCACCGATGACGCCCGGAGTATCAGTATTTCTAAAAAAGATCATTACTCCTTTTGGCCCAAAATCCAATGTATAATCATCTACTTCAATAATTCTTTGTACTTTACCGTCATAAACAGTACCCGCCAAGCGAAGCGTACCGTTTTTTGTAGTAAGTTTTAGACTTATTTTATTTGTAAATCCGCTAGTGTTAGGCTTTGTCTCTTTGACTATTTCAATTCCTCTGTCTTTGGCAACAAATTCAGCATTTACATAGTTAATCTGGTCAGCTAATGATTCAGTCAATACTCCAACGGTAGCAAAAGTACCAAGTGATTCAACAAAAGGTGCAATATCGCCTTCAGCTATAACTTTGATCGATTTAACGGCACTTTTTGTTATCTGGGCACTCAAATGTCCCATTTTTTGTGTCAATTCCAAATATGGCTTCACAAAATCAGGTAATTCGTTTTCTTTTATAGGCAAATTTAGTGCATTCGGATAAGCAATACCCTTGACGGCCAAAATTGCATTTTCAGCAGCTTGGATCGCTATATTTTCTTGTGATTCAAGTGTATTTGCACCCAAATGAGGAGTAACGGTAACATTATTCAAATCCAATAAAGGATGGTTGGTAGCCGGCTCTTTGTCAAAGACATCAATTCCTGCCATGGCAATTTTGCCTGATTTTAAACCTTCGAGCAGTGCTTCTTCTTCATACAATCCGCCTCTAGCGCAATTGATAAGAATAACACCGTCTTTCATTTTGGCAATCTCTTTTTTACCGATCATACCTATGGTCTCTTCGGTCTTTGGAGTATGGATAGTAATGATATCACATGCCAAAATATCATCAAAATTAGTAGTATATGCTATATCAACATTTGTTGCTTTTGATGAATCTATATATGGATCATATGTGATGACATCCATCTCAAAAGCTTTAGCTCTCACACCGACACGAGAACCGATATTACCAAAACCGATAATACCAAGCTTTTTATCTTTGAGTTCCGTACCATACCAATCTTGTCTTCTCCAAACACGATCTACTTTGAGATTATTATGGGCATAAGGAAATTGGCGAACACAAGAAAGCATATGAGTCATCGTAAGCTCAACCGCAGCGATCGTATTAGCAGTAGGAACGTTCATAACGACAATACCGCGTTTGCTGCATCCGTCAATATCAACATTGTCGACACCAACGCCGGCTCTTACAACTGCTGTAAGTTTTGTAGCTTTTACCAATAATGCTTCATCAACATCGGTAGAACTACGAGTAATAGCAACATCGGCAAGTGGCAAAATCTCATTTATAAGTTTATCTTTTGGCTCATCAGATGCATTGATCATCATGATATCAGGATCTTGAAATAAAAGCTTTAAGCCATTTTCATGAATATGATCGCACACTACAATAGTTTTTTTTGACATCTCTTAACCTCTATTTTTTTAGTTGGTCTTTTAGAGCATCGCCGAGAGTCATACTGTCATCTTGTTTGCTGTTTATTTTTGCTACAGCATCTTTTTCTTGTTGACGCTCAAGTCTTCTAACTGATACGCGAATTTTATCGTTAGCTTGATCAAGCAATACAATTACTCCTTGGATCTCTTGCCCTTTTTCGATCTCTTCTATATTTAATGGAGCAAGATCTTCTGTGCGGATAAGAGCATCTACTTTATCGCCCAATGCGATAAATACGCCGAAATCTTTTTTATCTTTAACCGTACCAGTCACAACATCGCCTACTTTATGCTCTAATGCAAATTTTTTAAGCGGAGAATCTTCCATTACCTTTTTGCTTAGTGAAATTTTGCTTGTTTTGGTATCAATATTGATAATTTTGACTTCTATTTCGTCACCGACATGAAATGCATTTTTTGCATTGATAGATTTATCCCAAGAAATTTCTTGATTATGCAACAATCCTTCTATTGCACCAATTTTTACAAATGCGCCAAAATCGGTTACTGATGTTACAGTACCTTTGACAATATCACCAACTTTATGAGATGTAGCAAATGTATCTATAGGCTTATCAACTAAATTTTTCAAACTTACTCTTAGTCTTTTTTTCTCTCTATCGATTTCGATCACTTCTACTTTGATCTGATCACCGATAGTAAGATAATCACTAGGATGTTTGACGTTTTTATCCCATGAAATTTCAGAAACATGTAAAAAAGCTTCTAAGTCTTCTCCAAGATCAACGAAAGCACCATAAGCTTCTATATTGCTAATAGTTGCTGTAGCAGTATCGCCTACAGAGATGATGTTGCCGATCTCTTTCCATGGATCATTATGAGCATTTTTAATAGATAGAGAAAGATGTTTTTTCTTTTTATCATACTCAAGTGCAATTACATTTACTTTGTCACCCTCTTTATAATATTTAGAAGGGTTCACAGGGCCTTTATGAGAAATATGTGAATAATGGACAAGCCCATCCACGCCGCCGACATCCACAAAGACACCGTAGCTTGTAATCATTTTTACAGTACCTTCTACGATGATTTTATCCTCAAGAAGTTTATTGGCTATTTCATCTATTTTATTGCCTTCTCTGTCAATAAGTTCTTTTCTAGATACTACAACAGAACCTTTGTCTTTATCGACTTTTGTAATGATAGCTTTTATTTTTTTACCTGGAGCATCATTTTTTTGATTGAGATATGACAATGTTCTTGGCATAAAAAATTCTAAACCGTCACATTCGATTACATATCCGCCTTTATTTTTCTTAGCTATTGTACCTTCTATAAGATACTCTTGCGTATCATCATAGCTTTCAATAAATGCATTTAATGCTGCGCGTTTTTTTGCCAATTCATATGAAACGATAGGCCGTTCACCTCTTGCACCGGTTATAATGACATCTATATTGTCTCCCTCACTAAATGCGAGTGTACCGTCACTATTTCTCAATTGATCCAAAGAGATAACTGCCTCTTTTTTTCGTCCAATATCAATTAATGCTTGATTATCGCCTTCATTGATTTTAACAATTTTACCTTCTATCAAATCATTACTTGATTCTTCTCTTTTGAAAGATTCTTCGAGCATTGCTCCAAAATCTACATCTTCTATTTCGATATCTTCGAACTTCATACCGTTTCCTTATTATTTGCCTAATGTGACGATATTATACAATAAATATTTTAAAATACTTAATGCTAATTTATAGTGATTTTTTTTATAGCATCAATTACTTCATGAACAACCCAATCGGGCGTAGAAGCACCGGCTGAAATGCCGCACAGCATTTTTTTATTAAACCACTTAAGGTTTAATTCTGATGAATTTTCTATCAAATAGCTATCTTCACAATAAGATTTGCATATTGAATGAAGCTGCTTTGTGTTTGAAGAGTGCTTGCCGCCTATTACTATCATCACATCTGCTCTTTTTGCCAATGAAGCTGCAGCATCTTGATTTTCAAATGTTGCATTACATATGGTGTTGAAAACTCTTACCTCTTTGCATGTAAACATCAAAGAATTTACAACTTTGGTAAAATCTTCCGGTTTTCTAGTGGTCTGAGCAACAACGGCTATCTTGCTTCTCAGTGGAAGCATAGATGCTTCTTGCTCGTTTGATACCACAAATACCCTAGAAGAATCCACCCCATAGCTCATAACGCCTTTTATCTCAGGATGGCTGATATCTCCAAAAATAACAATATCATATCCTTCAAGACTCATTTTTTGTACTATTTGCTGAGGCGTTGTCACATAAGGGCACGTTGCATCGATAATGATATTGTTTTGTTCTTTTAAGCTTTGGAGTTCATGCTTTGGGATACCGTGCGTTCTTATAACTACAGATTCTTTGGGTGCAATATCGCTTAATTGCTCTGCTAGTCCGATATTGTATCCTGTTTTGAGTCTATCTATCTCATCTTTATTATGAATGAGCGGACCGTATGTTTTGCTGTTTGGATGCTCTTCTGCTATTTTGATAGCCCTTTTAACTCCAAAGCAAAACCCGTACGAAGATGCTAACTCTATTTCCATTAAGAAACCTTGGTAATAGTTTTCAGGATATCAAAAAAGTTCGGAAATGATGTATCTATACATTCAACGTCTTCTATATTCATGCCGCATACAAGTCCTGCTATTGCAAAACTCATAGCTATCCTATGATCACCATAGCTATTGATAGTGGCTTGATTTAAAGTGCCGCCTATAATTTCATATCCATCTTCAAACTCTATACAGTCCACTGTGCAAGCTTTAAGCCCATTTAGCACCGAGCTTATTCGGTCACTCTCTTTTGCGCGAAGTTCTTTTGCATCACTTACCTTGCTTTTGCCTTCAGCTAATGCCATCGCTATTGAAAGAGCCGGAAGCTCATCTATAAGCCAGGCTATGTTTTTATCAACACTTACTGCTTTTAATTTACCATTGTAGGATATTTTAATATCTCCGATAGGCTCATAAATATCTTCTTTTAGAATATATTCAACATCAGCTCCCATTCTCTCAAGAACCCTGTAAGCTTCTATTCTTGTGGGATTTAATGTTATATTTTTTAAATGCACTGTTGCATTTGGAATAATGGCTGCAGCCACAGCAAAGAAAAAACCGCTTGACGGATCACTTGGAACAGTTATATCAAGAGGATCTAGCGGCTTATTGAGCGGATGGATTTCTATCCATCCGTCATTATTTATTTCAAGCTTTGCGCCCATTCCTCGAAGCATTCTCTCCGTGTGATCTCTGCTTAAAAGATTTTCTTTGTAATAGCTCACGTCATCTGCTTTGAGTGCTGCTAAGATCATTGCGGATTTTACTTGAGCCGAATCTATAGGAGAGTGATACCTGAATGCTTTTAGCTTGCCGCCTCGTATAAAAAGAGGAGCTTGGTTGCCGTTTTTTCTGCCATCGATCTTAGCTCCGATGCTGCGCAAAGGTTCGACCACCCTGCTCATTGGGCGAGAACGAAGGTATTTATCTCCTGTAAGCACAAATGCACCGTCAACTCCTGCGAGCAAACCGCAATAAAGACGCATACCTGTTCCTGCGTTGCCGCAATCGAGAATATCATCGGCTTCTTCTAGCTGAGGTGGGGGGATAATAGTTATATCACTTTCGTTTTGGATGACATTTGCACCCAGCATTGATGCAATTTTGAGTGAATTAAGTGTATCTTCGGCTCGTAAATAATTTCTTATCGTAGAAGGTTTGTCACTAAGCAGTGAAAACATGGCACATCTATGTGATATTGATTTATCAGATGCTATATCATCGCATACAATATCAAAACCATCAACAACAGAAGCAATATTTACTTTTTTCATCTCAATGCTGCTCCAAAATTAGCTCCAAGTGTCGAGAGGACATCGCCGGTGACATTTTCTATTGCTTCATCATCTAGCGTATTTGCTAGAGATTGGATAAATAATCTAATGGTCAAACTAACGTTATTGCCAAAAGATTCATCTTCATAGATATCCACGGGATAAACACTGCGCAATATCGGCAATGACAATGCATCAATGGCACTCTTTACTTGCGAATATGCAATTTCTTTTGAAATAAGAACGCTCAAGTCCTTATAGACGCCTTGATAGTTAGAAATTTGATTTGCTAAGATATGTTTTGGCATTAAAGCTTGAAAATCCAATTCTGCGATAAAAGTATCATACAATCCTAACTCTTCTTGTGCTACGGGGTGCAGCTTGCTAACATATCCGCAAACATTGCCATTTATCAAAATATTAGCAGATTGATACGGATGGATGAGTTTGTTGGCCCGATCACACTCTCGGAGTTCAAAATCACCTAAAACAAATCCAAGTTTTTGTAAAAACATAGGCATATTCATCATAGGCGGCTTACCGTGATTTATAACAGATTCGATCTCCCCTTGTCCGCTCCAAACAAATGCTATTTTTTCTTTTTCATCTCTTTTTGCATCAAAAACCATACCTATTTCAAATAACGGAATTAATTTTTTCGTATAATTGATATTTCTCTTAGCAGAAAGCAACAAGTTAACAAGAAGCGTTGAACGCAAAGAATTCATCTCTTGCACAATAGGATTTAGTAATGCGCTGCTGCTATCCGTAGTTTCAAAGCCATATTGTTCCAATAGAGCACTGTCTGAGAAAACATAACTAATACTCTCAAAAAATCCTGCAGATACAGCACGGTTTCTGATCGTTTTTTTGGCTCTGTATGCCGCTATGGCACTATCAGAATGATAACATTCTTGAAAAGATAGCGGTTTTGATTCAATTTGATCTATCCCAATGATACGCACGATCTCTTCGGCAATATCTTGAATATTGCAAATATCAGGCCTAAATACCGGCACAGTGGCCGCAATAGCATCGTCACCGACGTTTACTGCTTTAAATCCTAATTTTTGAAGCACATTTGTTATTATTGTTTTTTCAATATCCTGGCCAATAATAGCTTGCAGCTCTTTAATGTCTACTAAAATGATCTTATCATCTTTGATCGGCTCATGATTTAGCGTACCTTCGTAAAAATCCAAAATACCATATTTTTCAAAAAGATCAACCGCTTGCGATAAACCAAATGCAAAGTCAGGATTACTTCCTCTTGATGTATTGTAATAAATATCATCTTTTTTGATTTTGCTATCATTGATCATTGCATTAAGAGTATCAGGATGAATATAACTTGCGATCAAAACAATTTGTCCGTTTTGAGAAGCCGGCTTGCTTTTTGGCTCTTGATAAACACCGATTATTGATCCTGTTTCTTTTGCATTTGATATATTCATCATTTTATCAGAATTCAATTCTATGACTATTTTGCTATCGTCATTTCTAAAGAAATCAGCATCATATGCCTGCAGAACAACACCGGTCGTATGCAGCAAATATTCCAATGCATCATCTAATTTATTTTTGCTAGGTATGTTTATCATTGCCAAACGGATATAAACTATCAATGGCAAGCTGCTATCTTCTTTTTGCACAGCAAGATTGCAGCTTATGTGCGCATCAACGTCTGAATGCACATTCAGTGAAGCTTCTCTAGAGATTCCAAGTTTAATTTTTTTATTATGCTTTGCTGGCTTATGTTCTATAAGGCCTCTGCCAAAGGCTGTGCTCAAATCTCTAGCAACTCCATAAACGCTTAGACAGTCCCCGCGATTTGGTGTAAGTTCCAATTCAAAAATAGTATCGTTGATCGTGTCATATTCACACAACTCTCTGCCAGGCTCAAGATTACCGATACTCTCATCAAGTATCATAATACCGCTGCCGATATTCGGAAGTCCGAGTTCGCTGGCTGAACATATCATGCCATCGCTCTCGATGCCTCTAAGTTTGGCAGGTTTTATCTCTAATCCATCAGGCAATATAGCCCCGACTGTGGCAACAGCAACATATGTAGCATTAACAACATTTGCTGCCCCGCATACTATTTGTCTTGTACCTAATCCTATATCAACTTGACATACATTCAATTTGTCTGCATCCGGATGCTTTTCGCAAGAAAGTATACGTCCTACAACCACTCTTTTAGGTATTGAACCTTCTTTCATGTAACCGACTTCAAGGCCTATGGCATTAAAAGTGTCATAAAGCATATCATTTGTAATCTCTTTTAGGTCAATAAATTCATTTAACCAACTTCTAGTAACTATCATCTAAACTGCTCCAACAAACGTATATCACCCTCAAATAAAGATCTCAAGTCAGGAATGTTATGCAATAGCATAGCAAATCTTTCTACTCCCAAACCAAAAGCATAACCGCTGACATCTTCATAACCTACAGCTTTAAATACATTTGGATCTACTATCCCACAGCCCAAAACCTCTAGCCATCCTGTATGAGAACATACCCTGCACCCATCGCCTTTACAAAATACGCACGAGATATCTACTTCAGCTGAAGGCTCAGTGAACGGGAAAAAACTTGGACGGAAACGAACCTTGACCTCGCCAAACATAAAATGCAAAAATTCGGTCAATATTGATTTTAGATTTGCAAAACTTACTTCACCTTTGTGTTGCACTACCAACCCTTCAACCTGATGAAACATGGGTGTATGCGTAAGATCATAATCCCTGCGAAACACAGATCCTGGAGCGATCATGCGGATAGGAGGCTTGGAAGAGAGCATTTTTCTAATTTGTACAGGCGAAGTATGAGTACGCAATAAAGATCCATCGGCAAAATAAAATGTATCTTGCATATCTCTTGCCGGATGATGTTTTGGAAGATTCAATGCTTCAAAATTATGAAAATCATCTTCTACCATAGGCCCATTCTCTACTGAAAAATCAAGAGATACAAAGTATTCTATGATCTTGTCCATGGTCTCCATAACCGGATGCAATGCACCGATATTTGGAGTCGTATTGTATAACGAAAGATCTATTTTTTCATCTTTTAATTTTGCTTCTATCAATGCTGATTTGATAGCATCATAATGCGTATCAAAAGTTTCTTGCAATTTTTCTTTGGCTAGATTCAATCCTTGAGCAAAATTTTTTTTCTCTTCTGCACTAAGCGTTGCGAGTTTTCCAAACTCTTTGGCTAAAGTACCTTTTTTGCCAAAAATATCCACTCTGACCTTTTCTAGTTCATCTAGCGAAGTACATGCAGTTATACTGCTTTCTAATATAGTTAATTCTTCCATATATCCTCAATTCTGCACCTAACAATGTAGGCTAAAGTAAAGCGATTTTACCTTATTATAGCTGACAATATGATTGTAGTATCTAAAAAATAAAATAGTTTGAGAAGATTATTTATACTCTCAATTGTGTTATAATTATCAAAATAAAAAAACGATAAAGGGATTTATAAATGTGTATATTTTGTAAAATGATCAAAGGAGAAATCCCGATTGATATAGTTCATGAAAATGAAAATTTTTTAGCATTTCATGATATCTATCCAAAAGCACCGGTACATATATTGATCATTCCAAAAATTCATGTATCATGCTTTCAAGAAGTATCGCCAGAAACCATGGCAGGCTTAACAGCCTTTACTCAAGAAGTAACAACCAAAATGGGGTTGGATGAAACAGGATATAGACTCATAACCAATAACGGCAAAGATGGCGGACAAGAGATATACCATCTGCATTTCCACTTGCTTGGCGGCGGCAAACTCACATGGGAATATATGCATGAAGATCCGCATAAAAGTTTATAAAGATTTAACCATCCTATTAAATACGATGGTTTTTAAAACAAGTTCGAACTGACCGTCATATCGTCACTCCGAACTTGTTTCGGGGTTTATTTTTAAATTAATTAGAAAGTTTTTCTATCCATTCTTGCATACTCTCTATCTGTTCTATCGTTCTAGCGGTTGCCGTGCCGCCTTCTGAAGTGCGGGCATTCATAGATGAACGGTTATTTAGTACAGCCATTACATCTTCTTGTATGCGGCTCTCTATACTTTGCAAATCATTTAAACTAAGCTCTGATATATCCACCCCCTGCTCTTCGGCAAGATTGACCGCATTACCCACTATATGATATGCATCTCTAAACGGCATACCGGCCTTTTTTACTAAATAATCAGCAAGGTCGGTAGCACTTAGATGCCCAACCATGCACGCGCTTTCCATACGTGAATTATTAATCGTCATCTGTTCAAGCATCTCATCAAGTACCATAAGTGAAAGTTTAGCGGTATTTACGCTATCAAACACACCTTCTTTGTCCTCTTGCATATCTTTATTGTATGCTAGCGGCAAGCCCTTCATAACAGTAAGCAACGATATGAGATTGCCGTTCACCCTGCCCGTTTTCCCCCTGAGGAGTTCTGGAATATCCGGGTTTTTCTTTTGCGGCATGATAGAACTTCCGGTAGAATGCCTGTCAGATAATGAGATCCAACGAAACTCGCTGCTGCTCCACAAGATAAGCTCTTCGCTTAGGCGGCTGATATGCATCATCATTGTAGATATATTAAATAAAATTTCGAGTGCAAAATCCCTGTCGCTTACCGTATCCAAGCAATTAAGTGTAGGGGCTTTGAAACCAAGTATCGAAGCCGTCATTTGGCGGTCGATAGGATGAGGCGTTCCTGCAAGTGCTGCACAACCGATAGGAGAAAGGTTGTTTCTCTCAAAGCTGCTCATAAATCTCTCATGATCTCGTCTGAACATACTCGCATATGCCATCATATGATAGCCGAAATTGATAGGTTGAGCATGCTGCAAATGTGTCATTCCCGGCAACAATGTATCGGTATGAGCTTTGGCGATATCTACAAAAGTTGATATAAGTTTTACAAGCAATGACATCATCTCTTTGGTTTGTCGCTGTACAAAAAGTCTAAAATCAAGTGCAACTTGATCATTTCTGCTTCTAGCAGTATGAAGTCTTTTGCCGGCATCTCCTATCTTGGATGTCAAGCGACTCTCAATTGCCATATGTATATCTTCGTCATCGCCTTCTAGCTTCCAGGAGCCTGACTCTATTTCTTTTAGAATTTTATCAAGTCCGTTTGTAATGCTTGATAAATCTTCATTGGAGATAATACCTTGTTTTGCCAGCATTGCAGCATGAGCCTTTGAGCCCTCTATATCTTCAAGATAAAGTGCTTTATCAAATGGAAATGAATTGTTTAGCTCTTTTAGTAATTGTGAACTCTCTGTGCCGATCCTGGCTGATGCAATTTTTTTTGCCATATTAGATTATCCTTGAAAAATAATAAATATATTCTATCTAATTGTATATTTATACTTGTTTGCTTTTTATATGTCTGATTAACTTAAAACAAACAAAATAGATGATTTATTCGTATTTTTTATGATGCAAATTCAAAAAAATATAGATATAATATTATAAAATTTACACAAAGGCAGATCAATATGAATGCAAGAAAAATTTTTATCATTGCAATAATATTAAGTTATACAAATACATTTGCTGATACGGCAATTGAAAATAACTCTACAGCAACATCGGCCATTAGTTCATCTGATGTTAATTTGACCAATGAAAACAATACAAGTATTACAAATACAACTTCATTTGAAGAAGAGTTTGGAGATACTTCCCAAACTGCTGTTTTTGATCCATTTAGCGGATACAATAAGTTTATGACAAATGTCAATGATAAATTTTATAAAAATATTGCCGATCCGATAGCTACAGGATACGCAAACATACTGCCCGAAAAAGCAAGGATCTCAGTAAATAATTTGTTTCATCATTTGCGTTTTCCAATAAGATTGGCAAACAATTTGTTGCAATTTAAAATTAAAAATTCTGCTGAGGAAACAGGAAGATTTGTAGTAAATACCATTTTTGGACTAGGAGGCTTATTTGACCCGGCCAAAACAGACCTAGGATGGGAAAGACACGATGAAGATCTTGGCCAAACATTGGGATTTTATGGTTTGCCTGACGGTCCTTATATAGTATTGCCTATTCTTGGATCTTCCAACTTGCGCGACACTGTCGGTTTGGTCGGAGATACTTATATAAGCCCTCTTTATAGCGCAGATGCAGATAATCTTTGTTATAAAATACCGCAAAATACCGGTCAAGATATATTGATAGCCAGCGTAGAATTGATCAATAAAACATCTCTGCATCTAGGTGAATATGACCTGATCAAAAAAGATGCTTTAGATCTATATGCATTTTTGCGCGATGCTTATACCCAACAAAGAAGACAAAAAATAAAGGAATAATTTGTGAGAACGATCAGTAAACTACTTAAACTATTTTTGATACTGGCAGTTTTTAGTATCCCATCTTTTGCGTTAAGGCAAAATGAGATTGAGCCTGTCATGCAAAATAAAATAGAAAAAGTATTGGCCGTATTAAAGAAAAAAGAATCAAATACTGTCAGGGGACAAGAAATCATCCGTACCATGGACCCTGTTTTTGATTATGCTCTTATGGCAAAATTGGCTTTAAGCAGCAAAACCTGGGGTTCCATCTCTTCAGCGCAGCAAAAAGAGTTTACAAAGCTATTTATAGCAAGGCTAAAACAGTCATATCTTGACAAGCTTGATCTTTACAACAACCAAAAAGTGATATACAAAGGTGTAAAACCATATCAAAAAGGCAGATTACAGCTCCAAACAGAAGTTGTCGGCAAAGACGAGACATACAAAATAAATTACAATTTTCACAATAGCAAAAATAATGGCAATTGGCTTATTTATGATGTAGAATTAGCCGGGGTCAGTATCATTCAAACATATCGTCAACAATTTGCAGGGCTTTTAAAAGAGAAAAGTTTTGATGAAATATTAACTCAACTAAGAAAGAATCAGCCGCTAAAAACAAAACAATCATAAGCAGTGTGATTGTATAATATGCGCAACTGCATAAAAGGATAAGATACGAATACCCACACAAAAGAGATCAAGCTTATCCTTGTAAGCTTTTTGTCATTGATAACAGTAGGCGGCTTTATTTTAATGCTTCCTATAGCTCACAAGGGTGATCTAAGCCTTATAGATGCTCTTTTTACCTCCACATCCGCCGTTTGCGTTACCGGCCTTATCGTCAAAGATACTGCTGCCGATTTTACGATATTCGGCCAAACCATAATCTTAATCCTTATACAAATAGGCGGCCTAGGTTACATGACCGCTGTAACATTCTTGGCGATCGTATCCAAACAAAAGCTATCTCATAGAGACAGGGTTCTGCTTAAAGAATCTCTCAATTACCCTGACCTAAAAGGGCTAGTAAGGTTTCTAAAGATAGTTTTTGCATCTATAGTATTGATAGAGATAGGAGGGGCAACGATATTGGCCGCGAGATTTGCAAACGATATGCCCTTGGATAAAGCAGTATGGTTTGGCATATTTCACTCGATATCGGCATTTAACAATGCCGGTTTTTCTCTGTTTAGTGACAACCTTATGAGATACAGCACGGATTTGACCATCAATTTAACCGTTCCTACCCTTATAATCCTGGGCGGACTTGGGTATATGGTGCTTATAGAACTGGCTACGTATTATAAAAAAGAGACGAAAAGATTATCAACGCACACAAAAATAGTCTTGTGGATGTATGTTATACTGATAGCTTTGGGAATGCTGCTTCTTTTATCGCTAGAGTGGGAGCATGCTTTTAAAGAGATGTCAATATACCATAAAATAATGGCTGCATGGTTTGCATCAGTCAATTATCGCACAGCCGGATTTAATACTATTGATCTATCCACATTAACAGATTCCAACCTTTTTTTTGGAACTTTTTTTATGATGACAGGAGGAGGCCCCGGAGGAACAGCCGGAGGATTAAAAGTTACTACTGTGGCATTGGCATTTTTAGGCATGTGGTACACACTTAGAGGAGAAACAAATGTGCATATTTTTCATCGCTCAATTCCATCATATCAGATCAATAAAGCGTATACGATAATTTTTATAGCATCGCTTTATGTTGTATTTTCAACTGTTGTATTGAGCGAAATTGAAAAATTACCATTTCTGCGGATATTGTTTGAAACTACTTCGGCATTTGGCACAGTGGGGCTATCTACTGGCAACGGAGGAGTACTAAGCTATAGTGCTCTGTTTAGCGATGCCGGAAAATTAAATATAATGCTGCTTATGCTAATGGGGCGTATAGGTGTCTTTGCATTTACAATAGCCATTATCGGCAAAGCGACTCTTAGTCGTATAAAATACACTGAAGGAAGGATAATATTATGAAAAGTTTTGCCGTAATTGGACTTGGAAAATTCGGATTTCATGTTGCCAAGGGATTGGCGCAGCAAGGCATGAGCGTCATAGCAGCAGATATAAACGAAGATCAAATAAGAGAGATCAGTGAATTTGTACAAGATGCTATCATACTGGATTCAACAGATATGCATGCCCTCAACGAAGCCGGTATCGGGCAAGTTGATATAGCTATAGTGAGCATTGGAGAGAATATAGAAGCTAGTATATTAACCGTAATGGCTCTCAAGGAAATAGGAGTGCAAACAGTTATTGCTAAAGCGATCACTCGTATCCATGGTCAAATTTTATCCAAAATAGGTGCTACAAAAGTTGTATACCCGGAAATGGAAACAGCTAAAAAGATAGTTAAAAAAATGGTTGCAAATATGTACTATGAAACTATCGATCTCTCCATCACTATGAAATTGGCAAAATTGACAGTGCCTCATTTTTGGGTTGGGACATCGATCTTGTCATCAACATTTGAAAATGATTATCATGTTAAGCCTATCGCATACAAACATCAAGGCAAATGGCATACTAAATTTGAAAACGATGATATACTGGAAAGTGATGATATACTGGTAGTCTTAGGTGATAATACAAATATAGAAGCATTGAGCAAGAAAGTTTAACTACAAAGAGCAAACCTTCTTGTCTGAGCTTGTTTTTTATCTGGCGCGGTAAGGCACAGGTTTGTACCCTTCTTGCATAAGCTTCATGATGCCGCCTTGGAGATTGATCACGTTATAATCTTTCTCGTCGGACAAAAACGGTGCTATTGCAGCTGTTCTAGAACCAGTACGGCAGATAATTGCAAATTTTTCATTTTTCTTGACAACCTTATTGAGTTGCACAAGAAAAGCATCCGGCTTTGCTTCACCTTTATCATTAAAGAACATAATAGGATATGAACCTTTGACTATACCGGTTTGCGCCCACTCTGCAGGAGTGCGGATATCTATGATCTTGATAGGTTTGGCTAAAAATGATTTAGTTGCAACTACATTAGTAATATCAGCATTGGCTATGGCCGATATAGCTGAAATAGCTAATAATATTTTCTTCATAAAAAATAGTCCTTTTATAACTTTTAATTTTTAAAAAAGAATGGTATCAAAAAAATATTAATTGGCGGTTAATGCAAAGAAGTATGCGTTCCATATCAGGAGATATGGAACGAGGTTAAATAGGATAAATTGTTGATGATAGTGTGATTTGTTCGTGAGGTTATAATTGTCATCCTGAACTTGTTTCAGGATCTAAAAGAGATTGTTTTAAATGAGATTCTGAAACGAGTTTAAAATGACTTATAGTTGTGGATTCCGTATCAAGTACTGAATGACGCTTTTGCGAGGAATATGCATTCCCATCGAGACGATGGGAACGAGTTTAAAAGAATATAGTGAGATCCTGAAACAAGTTCAGGATGACCGATGGTTGTGGATTCCGTATCAAGTACGGAATGACGGATGAGATATTAATGCAAAAAGTGTCTTTTTCCTGTGAAATACAACGCCATTCCAAACTCATTGGCAGCTTCGATGACTTCATCGTCACGGACACTTCCGCCAGGCTCAATAACGCATTTCACCCCAGCCTCGGCCGCTGCATCGATGCTGTCTCTAAACGGGAAGAATGCTTCGCTTGCCAAAACCGATCCGCTTACGTCCAGTCCCATATCTTCAGCCTTTCTTAGTGCTGCTTTTGCTGCATCTACACGGCTGGTCATACCCATACCTACAGCTACCATAGCTGAATTTTTGACATAAACTACGCAGTTAGATTTGGTTAATGCAGCCACTTTATAAGCTATCTCCATATCTTTCTTTTCCTGCTCGGTAGCTTTTCTGGTTGTTTTGAGTTCTGAATTTGCCACTTCGTCTGCTTCTATGAAATCTGCATCTTGATAAACAAACCCTCCGTCAACCATCTTGAAATTAAATGCATCATTTGCCATCTCAAGCTTTTTAGTACCCTGTTTGAATAATTTGATTCTTTTTTTCTTGGATAACTCTTCGACTGCTTCATCGGTAAAATCAGCTGCGAATACCACTTCAAGGAAAATTTCATTCATTTTCTCGGCTAATTCTTTTTCAACTATGCCATTAACTGCTACTACGCCGCCAAATGCAGAAACAGGATCGCATTTGAGTGCTTCGGTGTAGCTTTCAAGCAGACTGTCCTTGATGGCAAAACCGCATGGATTGCCGTGTTTGACGATACATACTGCATTATCATTGCCAAATGCCGAAGCGATTTTGGCAGCTCCGCTTATATCTCCCATGTTGTTAAACGATGCCTCGCCTTTTACGGTTATAAATTTATTTGAAAAATGTTTGTCAAACTCGTACAAAGCGCCCTTTTGATGTGGGTTTTCACCGTATCTGGTGTCAAATACTTTTTTACCGACTATGAACTGATGATCGCCAAAGCCGTTATTGAATCTGCTGTTCATATAGTTTGCTATCATGCTGTCATAAGCTGCAGTATGCTCAAAAGCTTTTATCATGAGTTCACGTCTGAGCTCCAAGCCGTCTTTTTGAGCGCCTATGTTTTCTAGTACTCTTGCATAATCGGCATTGTCAGTGACTATATATACACTCTCAAAGTTTTTGGCTGCGCTTCGCACCATCGCAGGCCCGCCGATGTCTATATTTTCTATGATCTCTTCAAAATCATCGGTTCTCTCAATCGTAGCTTTGAACGGATACAGGTTTACGCAAACCAAGTCGATACCCTCAACACCAAGTTCTTTGGCTTGTGCCAAATGTGCCGCGTCGCCTCTTTTGTGAAGTATGCCTCCATGGATAAAAGGATTTAGGGTTTTTACGCGTCCTTCAAAACATTCAGGAAATTTTGTCACTTCGCTGGCTTCTACGACTTTGACTCCTGCATCTTTTAATGCTTTGTACGTACCGCCTGTGCTTATTATCTCAAATCCTAATGCTTCCAATCCCTGTGCAAACTCTACAATCCCGCTTTTGTCACTAACGCTTAATAATGCTCTCATATACTTTCTTCTACTCTCTTTATTATAAATCTTGTTCTATTGTTTTTTTGAATGTACCAAAATAGATACCTTGCAGCTGTTCGACCGGCATGCTTACATCGTTTAGGATGAAAGCATCTCCTTTGACATTTCCGATCGCCTCTATATGTAAACCTAGATCTGTTGCCATTTTGGCAACATCATTTGCATCTTCGGGTGCTACTTCCAAGATCGCCCTGCTTTGGCTCTCATCAAAGATCTCATTTGCATTTTCCAGTTTAATATCAGCCTCTACGCCAAGGCCTGAAAGTGCTGACATTTTGGCCAGTGCGATAGCGATACCGCCCATACCCATATCTTTGGCTGATCTCAAAAGCCCTTTTTTGTTCGCATTGATCACAAGATCCCAAAGTCTAAGTTCGGCAGTATAATCAATCTCGGCTATCTTGCCGGTAGTTTCTCCGAAAAGCTCTTTGATATAGAGTGATCCGCCGAACTCGCCTTTTGTTTTACCTACAAGTAAAAGCACATTGCCTTCTTTTTGGAATGAACTTTTGAGCACTTTATTGCAGTCATCATTTAACCCTACCATAGCGATAGCCGGCGTAGGGAAAACGCTCACGCCGTTTGTCTCGTTATACAAAGATACGTTACCGCTGACTACCGGGGTATTTAATGTTGCACAAGCTTCTTTGATACCTTCGCACGCTTGCGCAAACTGCCACATAACTTCCGGATTTTCAGGATTGCCGAAATTTAGACAATCAGTAATTGCAAGAGGTCTTGCCCCGCTCATTGCTACATTTCTACCGCTCTCTACTACAGCGAGTGCTGCGCCTTTAAAAGGATCTATATAGCAATATCTTGGATTACAGTCAGCGCTCATGGCCAACGCTTTGTCATTTTGCTTGATACGGATGACGCTGGCATCCAAAGAACCAGGACGTTTTATAGTATTTGTCTGTACCATAGAGTCATACTGCTCATATATCCATGCTTTGTCTACAACTTCGAGTGAAGATAATAGTTTTTCAAATGCTTCTTGAGTTGATGCA
>Ga0302251_1000900_pt1 | contig 21887 bp, 31 predicted proteins | sample AAG_RA_Gln_MG_FD_193534 | JGI IMG/M metagenome (GOLD analysis project Ga0302251, IMG submission 193534) | Enriched activated sludge microbial communities from anaerobic digester in WTTP, New Holstein, Wisconsin, United States - AAG_RA_Gln | ecosystem: Engineered > Bioreactor > Anaerobic >...
TCTGCGAGGAAATGACCAATCTTGAGGTGCGATCCTGGGATGGCAGGTGGAAATTTGTCTATGAGGTTGCCGACGGATGATGCACCACCGGCTGTCGTGCGAAAAAAACCTATTTCCCGATCTCTGATCGTACAGTAACCGGTTGGAGTTGTAAAGTGTTGCCGGATCCATTCTTCCCCATTCCATTCCTATAGGCGCAGCTCTACTTGCGCTTCAATACAGGCTCTGTAACGGTGTCTGCCATCCAGAACCTTTCCCTGATAGGTTATAATACTATGTATGGTATAATGAGATACCAGGATTCATCGAGGGGAGGTGATAATGTGGAGATCGTAGATTTCAGCTTTGGGGAAGATTACATACTGAATGTGATTTTTGAGGATGGGACAACAGCAATAAAAGACATGAAACCTCTGTTGAATAGAGGTGTATTCCAGGCATTACAGGATAAAGACTTTTTTAAGCAAGCAAGAATTGAAAACGGAACTGTAACATGGCCGAATGGTATAGATTTTTGTCCTCATTCTTTATATGAGCAGACAATGAAGAGGTGAATAGTAGTCACCTCCCAGGCAGAATAGACAACTTGTTCTGCGTCTGAAAAGATCATTGAGAGAGATTTTGCAGGAAATTAAATATCCGGTTGAGTCACCCCTCAGAATATACCCAAAGAGGCGCTCAAACCATGCCATGTTATCAATGGAGACTCTGGCAGGTGTATTACCTGCCCTGCCTCCTAAAGTGTGAGGAAGACCCCTTAAAATGGCTATTTCTATTTAACGGCTTTATGATAGGAATAGACAATGGATATTCATGGCAATGACATATACAGTAAGGCTTAAAGTAACATTATGATATTGATTTAATTTCAACATTTTTTCGCATACTCTTCAAACCATTATGCAATAAAGAGCGCTTGAAATGCCCCTCCTAAGACATAGATATAATGTCATTTATTGCAGTATGTTGATGTCTAAACATGAACAAGTCTATTGCAATGGGATATTTAGAGGTGTATAGCACACACTATATTTGTCCAAATTGTGTCCAGCCAAGAGGGTTTTTGGCTGGTTTGAGAGGGTGTGAAGGAGATAATTGAAGAAATTTAAAAACCCCAAAGTCCTTAAACTACGGGGTTTCTCTTAATGCCGAGGGACAGAATCGAACTGTCGACACCATGATTTTCAGTCATATAACCCATCTTCTAGAAGCCTTATTTCACGCCATTATTATTTGTGTCATTTTCATTTTGTGCCAGATTTGTGCCACATTTCCCCACTATTTCAAAATATCCACTTACAGAGGCGATACAACCCCTTCAAATTATACTCAGCAGCACCATTAACAGAATCCGTTCACTTCACACCTCTGAAACAACGCTGTATAGAGGAGGTGATGTGGTATAAATAAGGTGTAAGTATGACACTTATTTCACGTATGAATCTATTATTATGATATCACAGTAAGGAGGGAAAGACAATGACGACAACTACCACAGAGAACCCCTCCCTGGTGAATGATACCATGGGCAGTGGGAAGAAGACAAGACCGGAGAAGATGGCATATGGGGCTCAGTGCTTCAGCTATCTGGGAATAGTCGATAATCAGGGCAGACAGAGAATAGGAATGGGATGTGATGAGAGGGACGTGCCTTTCATAGCCATGTGGGACACGAAAGGGAAAATACGCATGAAACTGCAATTAGGCGTCAGGGGATACCCGGCAAAGTGGTGTTCAGAGCCAGAAATAACGATGTATGATGAGAACGGCAAGAGAAGGGCATCAGTGGGCGTCAATAACGGCGGCGATCCTTGTATGTGGTTTGAAGATAAAGAAGGCAATTCACTGTGGCATAGTCCACCGTTAGACAAGTTCATTGATAAGAAGCCACGAAAGAAGCGGGGTGGCTCCCGATGAAGACAGCAATAGCTGAGACGAAAGCAGAGGAAACGAGGATCTTATTTCGCTCATTTCTAAGCAAAGCAGCAACGAGGAAGCAGCAATTAGAGGCAGAATACGGCGTCGTAAAACTCCTTCAACAGGCAGAAGTGATCCCTTTGGGGCTGGTGCAGGCACTGAAGGGCAGAATACTCCTTCAAATCACTGAGGATATCGCGGATCTCGAAACCTTCATACCCGGCTCAATAATCGACACCACTTTAAACGATATGGAAAAATATGAGTTTGTCGGTATGGGGGAAAAGTTCGATCCCGATGAGCACGGGAACACACCAGAATGGAAGGCCGCGCATGCTGCTAACGATGCAGAGATAGATCGTATTCAGACTGTGGTTCTGAGGGCATATGGAGAATTGGAACTGGCCGACATACTGGAGCGCAACCGAAAGAAGTATGAGGACCTCTTAAACTCGGAAGAGGGATATTTCAAGCAGTAGAGCGAGTGAAACCCCGGGGAGCTGGACCAGACTGAGGAGGGATCGCACCCTCCTTTTTCATTTAAAGAAGGCCTGGCCGATCTCGTCTCTGCGATCGCGGGGATCACCGGAGCGGAGATTGACTTCATCCATCCCAGGAAATATAATTGAGGCAGATGTTATGCGTGAGGAATGGTGATCTATGGAAAAGCAACTGATAGCACGGCTCCACAAGAGCTTTGAAGATTACTCCTATGAGACTGATAACGGAGTGGAATACTGGCTTGCAAGAGATTTGCAAAAATTACTTGATTACACTCAATGGAGAAACTTTGTCCAGGTAATAGATAAAGCAAAAACCGCTTGTGAAAACACAGGGCAAAAAGCCTCTGATCATTTTGCTGATGTCAGCACAATGATAGAACTTGGTAAGGGCGGGCATAGAGAGATAGATGATATGATGCTTACTCGTTATGCCTGCTATCTTATTGCTCAGAATGGTGATCCCAAGAAAGAACAGATTGCCTTTGCTCAAAGTTATTTTGCTATTCAGACGAGGAAGCAAGAAATTCTTGAAGAGAGGATAGAGCTTGCTGAGCGCCTGCAAGCCCGGCAGAAGCTTGTCGAGACAGAAACGGAACTCTCAAAGCTTATCTATGAAAAAGGTGTGGATAATCAAGGCTTTGGAAGAATTCGAAGTAAAGGCGATCAGGCGTTATTCGGTGGATATACCACTTCTCTCATGAAAAAGAAACTCAATGTCCCAGAGAATAGACCCCTTGCAGATTTTCTTCCCACAATCACAATCAAGGCAAAAGACTTTGCTACAGAGATCACCAACTTCAATGTGAAGAATGGGAATTTGTATGGTGAAGTGAAGATCACAGATGAACACGTAAGAAATAACGAGGAAGTCCGTGACCTCCTGATTAAAAGAGGCATCAAACCCGAAGAGTTGCCTCCTGAAGAGGACATTAAAAAGCTCGAGCGGAGAGTGAGAGCTGAGGAGAAAAAGCTGGCGGGAAGCTGTGATAGGCTTCTTGCTGAAAGAACTGATGAATAACTTACCAAAGTATTAAGCACTTATAAAGGAACAACACATGGGGCGGTATAGGAAGACGGGAGGTATTAACTATGGATAAGCTTGAAGCCGTTGAGAGATTCATCTTTCTGGTGAAACAGATTCCCAATGATAGGATGGAAAAAATCATTGCAATGGTGGAAGATTACCTGGAAGAGCAGGGAGTAATCATTATAGAGCCCTTTGATAGAAGCACAGCAAAGCCTGAATTCCTGCAAAGACTTGATGAGGCCAGGGAGGCAAGCAGGCAGGGGGAGGTTATCTCCCATGAAGAGGTTCGAGGGGAGATATTCGGCCAGTGACGTATGAAGTAAAATGGAATAAGAAGGCAAAGAAATCCCTCGATAAACTCCATCCTTTGAAGATAAAAAAAGACCTTTCATTAAAATTGTATGCACAGGGCATGGGTCTTTCTAAAGAAGAGATAAAAAACCTTCTGAGTGTGTCATTAAAAACTGTCCAAAATGCACAAAACTCCTTGCCGAATTCAATCTATTCAGAAAAGGATATATGCAGGGGTAGATAGATTAAAAGAAGAGGCCAAGAGGATGAAGAAAATGTCTAGTCCTGGTGAGGAATACTGTGCCAGGATAGGAGATTACAAAATTCTCTTTGAGATAGGGGAGAATACAATAGTCATTCAGGAAATAGGACATCGGCGCGAAATATACCGGGATTAATCAAGGAGCATTATATGTCGAGGCCCAAGAAGCCTGGAGGTAATATCCAATGAAAAAGACAGATATGAGAAAACAATTGATGAAGGCACTCGAAGCACTGCCTGAATATCAGATTCCTCTGATATTGACATACATCGAAGCCCTCCAAAAAAGCATAGAAGAAGAGACAAGAAGGATAAAGGCAGAGATCATTTTCCAGAATATGCAATCTGTGCCTGAAGAAGATTATGACCTTTCCATCGAAGAGCAGCAGAGAATTGAGAAAGGCAGAAAACAGATACGGGAGGGAAAGTTCCATTCCTGGGAGGACGTGGCGAAGGAGTTACAGATATAATGGTGATATTCTCCGATGATGTCAAAGAGATATTAAAGGGCATGGACAGTGCTACAAGAAAACTGATAGGTGGGGAGATTCGCAAATATCAGGATGGAAAATCTGTGAATATGAAGAAGCTCAAAGGTAAAGTTGACACATGGAGGATCGCTGCAGGCGACTGGAGGATCATCATAGAAGCCAGACAGGGAGAGACTGAGAAAATATTTGAGATTATCGATGTTATAAAGCGCAAAGATGCTTATAGATGAGGAGAATATAGTATGTCGAGACCAAAGAAGCCGGGAGGGACTGGGGATGGACTTCCTGTAGTAGGGGTAAGGTTCGAACTTGAAACCATCCAATGGCTGAAGGCTCACACTCAAATTATTGGTGTGAGTGTTGCTGAGTATATACGCTCTCTTGTTATTGGCAGGAAGAAAGTATTTGATGCAATTTTATTAAAGTCACAGAATAAAATACCTTATGAAAGGGACTTTTCAGGACTACAAGACATATCTAATAATGAAGCAATAGGTTATCGAAAGAAATTACTGAGACACCTGAAAACAGAGTTTAGGAGAGTGGAAAAGGAAATCGACACTAATCTGGTAAGAGAGAGGCAAATAGGTAAGAAAAGAATAAACTTAGAATTCGATTTTGAATATGATAATGAAATGAATTCTCTAAGAGAAGAGCGTGATTACTACAAAGGCTTAATATTAAAAGTAAAAGATAACATAGAACATATGGAAAAGGAACTCAAACAGTTATTAATGGAGTCGTGTGACAATAAAGCAGAAAGAATAAGGTAGAAATTGATAGCTTTGATTTTCTGGATAACGGATAAAACGTCTTTATTACTTTAAAATATTAGTTTATATAAAATTAAATATTTTAAATGGCAAACGGTTATTATGGCTGTAGTATGGCGTAAAACGATATTTAACCTATTGACATTTTTATTTTCTTCCTTTATAATGATATTAAAGTTGACAGAGGCTGTGGGAAAGTTGTCGCTTTTCGAACAGGAAATTCATTTTTGTGGTGGAAAATCCACCGAGTGAGAAAGAAAATGATAAAAACCTGCGCAATAAGAAAGAAAACAATGTGGGCAACGCACCAATTCTGCAAACAAAAATGAGGGGCTGTTGATAGGAAGGAAAGCTCTGTATATTCTGTGAATCTTGATAAAGAAAAAGAAAATGTGGTTAAAGATAAATTCAGTGAGTGAAGGAGGTGTGAGCAGTCAATGACCAGGCACCTTGACACGGTGAAAAAATGAAAACCACTTCGTGGACAAGACGAAGTGGTTTTCACGGGTAAAACCCTCAATTAACGGTTCTATATACACTTTAGCATGTTCGACTTGTGAAAGTCAATATCCTTTTGCTAGCTATTGAGGGCTTTATCCTGTCTCGGAAAGGCCCTTATTATTTTTCAAAAGGAGTGACGTTCATGAAGAATCCAATTCTTGATCAGAGAGAAAAGCTTAGTCTTACAAGACGGGCTTTTTGTGTTACTTACGATGTACCTATAAGCTGCCAATCTGGTGCAGAGCTGGGTCATGTTACCACGATCCCCAAGAGTGTGTTACAAGGACTTCGTAAAGCAGGAGTGTCTGAAGATATTGTCGAGACACTCCCCGGTCAATACAAGACCTGGTTGAAAGCACTGGTGAGAGATGAGATGAAAGCCTCCCCGACAGGAGGAGATGCAGCGTGAAGTCAGAGACCATTCTCACGGCACTGGACACTCTCCAGGAAGCTATGCAGCAGACAAAGAGTCCTTCAGAGATCACAGCCCTGTCCGACCGTATGATCGCACTCATTGACCGACTGGGTGACCAGGGAGAGCCCCTCTGGAGCATTGAGCAGGCAGCAGAATATTTACATGTCTCTCGGGCTTGCATCCAGAGATGGTGCAGATGTGAGATGATCCCCTTCGTTCCCTTCGGTGCTCAAAAAATGTTCCTTCCCTCTGCTATAAGGAAGTGGCTCATAGACAGCACAAAGAAGCCCCATTCGGTGTGGCGGAAGAGGAGGTGACAGCATGAGTAATAATGACAGTGTAGTAATCACGGCGCGGTGGTGTAAGGGGAATGGGTTCTGCCCTGTTCCTATACCACGAGGAGAGAAGGGACCGAAGAAAAAGGACTGGCTGAACTATGACTGCCCAGTCGAGGACATTTCGAAGGTCTTCACCGATGAAGTAAATATCGGCGTGATCCTCGGGAAGCGATCCGTTAATCTTACGGACATTGATCTAGATTGCATTGAGGCGAGAAGGGCAGCGCAGTTGATCCTGCCAAAAAACATGATGATGACCGGCAGAAAGAGTTCGCCAGGCTCCCACTACTTTTATAAATCTGAAGGTTCAAAGACTGAGAAGTTCATTGATCCTGAAGACGGGGAAATGATCGTTGAGATCAGGAGTGATGGCTGTCAGACAGTGCTTCCTCCTTCACTTCATCCTTCGGGGGAGTTCTATGAATGGGAAGACACCGCTTACAGGGAAGCGACATCTGTTGAGTATTCTGTGCTCTTCAGGGAGGTCTCTACTCTCGCAGCAGTGGCGCTCATCGCAAAGAGATGGAAAGAAGGCTCCCGTCAGGAGATGGCGCTCATGGTATCTGGTGCCCTTGCTCATGGTGGGATGAATGCTGAGAAGGCTGAGCGCTTCATCGAAGTTGTCTGTATAGCAGCGAATGATGATGAAACCTACAAGAGGACCGACGCCTGTAGGGACACTTTTGAAAAGTACCGGAACGGCGAACCCATTACCGGCATTCCTACATTGAAGGAGCATCTCGGAGAGAAAGTATTCTCGAAGCTCAACGCCTGGCTGAAGTTGAAGAAATCAACTGAGGCGCATGGTAAAGAGTACCGTCTCACTGATGTGGGGAACGCCCACAGGTTGATCGACAGGGAGAAAGGCAATATCCTCTGGGTGGAACTCTTCGGAGCTTTCTATTTCTTCAACGGGATGTATTATGAACGGGATGAGACAAGGGAAGTTCCCAAGAAAGCCATGAAGACTGTTGAGGCACTCTTCCAGGAAGGCATAGACAGTGAAGACCATGCCCGAAGAGAACAGCTATTGAAGCATGCCATGTTATGTGAAGGCAGACGTCGTATCTCAGATATGGTTGACCTGGCGAAAGCCATGCCTGAAGTAGCTGTAAAACCTGATATATTCGACACCAAGAAGATGACGCTGAACTGTCAGAATGGGGAGCTGGATCTCAAAACAATGGAACTCCGTCCACACTCAAGGGAAAGCTATTTCACCAAAATCATATCCCATCACTATGACCCCTCTGCTCAGTGTCCTCTCTGGGAAGTTTTTCTGAATCGTGTTACGAACGGCAATATGGATCTCATTTCCTTCCTTCAGAGAGCAGCGGGATACACCCTCACAGGAGATACAGGAGAACAGAAGTTCTTCTTCCTGTATGGTACTGGTAGAAACGGCAAAGGAACCTTTCTATGGGCACTGCAGCAGATTCTAGGGCCCTATGCAAGGACTGCCCTTACAACCCTGTTTATATCGCAATGGGGAGACAAGTCCAAGGATGATTCCTCTCTTGAGAAAGCAGGCTTGAAAGGAGTCCGCATGGTTATCACTGATGAGATTCCAGAGGGCAGGCTTCATGAGAATGTGATTAAGCAATTGACCGGTGAGGATCGCATCAAGGGACGTTTTCACCGTCAGGACTTCTTCGAATACGATCCTGAGTTCAAAGTGTGGATGTCAGGAAACAATCGCCCCTCAATAAAGAATGTGGATGAAGCGATAAGGCGGCGCTATATCCTTGTGCCTTTCGATGTCACCATTCCTGAAGAAGAGAAAGATGTTCACCTGAAAGACAAGCTGAGTAAAGAATTGCCCGGCATTCTGGCATGGGCAGTCCGTGGTTGTCGACAATGGCAGCAGGGAGGGTTAGATACACCCACAGTGGTGAAGGCAAGAACAGACGAACACCTCTATGATGAAGATGTATTCGGGAGATTCTTTTCCGACTGTTGTAGTAAAGCCACTAGGAGGGACTTCGTAACGAATAAGGAGATTCAAGAGGCGTACAGAGAGTGGTCAGCAGCAGAGGGGGAGAAAGAAATGAATATTAAAGCCATTGCTGAGAAGCTGAAGGGGAGGGGTTGCATTAAAGATAAGCTTAAAGGCGATCGAATTTGGCGCTGCCTTACTCTAAGTAATAATATAACATCTGTTAAGGACAGATGTTTCTCTAAAGACATGTCTCCCCAGTATAGCACTATAGAGGAGTACAAGGGGGTTATCTTAGAGAGGTGTGTTCCGGAAAAATCATCTGTCCTGCCTACTTCCACAGAATGTGATGATGAAAAGGATTATCTCGAATTCTAATTTTGACAGAATTCAAGAACGGTTATTATATCAACAAAGGAAGCATAAGCATGGAAGGTATACTAGACAGGATTGAAAAGAAAGGCGTAAGGCTTTCAATCAACAGTGATAAACTGAGGATTAAAGGTGATGTATCCTCTCTATCCCCAGAGCAGATTGACTATCTGAAGAATCACAAGGCAGAACTGATGGAGCAGATCAGGGAACGTGGCCAGGCGGAGGCAGACTCAGAACCCTTCCCATCATATCTGGAAGCACTCGGCGTCAGGATCAAGACCCTCGAAGCAGAGTGTGAGATCTCGCCAAAAATGGACAGACTCCGGTACATTGACAGACTGAGAGCAGAGCGGGATCGAGCCCTGGCTGAAGGGAGGGATTACTGGTCCCCTGGCCCGGGGGATGTGGTTCTGGTCTCAAATGGAGATGGGGTATTCCATCCGATCTCCACGACCCACGGCAAAATAAGAAGAACGAGGTTTATTTTACCGGAAAGGGGGTGAATAAATGAGTGAAATGTTCAAACTCTGTGGACTCTGGAAGAATACGACCAAGGATGGAAAGCAGTATCTCGCTGGATATCTCGGCGGCGCAAAGATGATGATATTCCAGAATAACCAGAAGGAGGGTGAGAAGGACTATGATTATCACGTCTTTCTCACGGAGGCTCCCAAGAAGAAGAAGCCTGGCGAGAGTCCGCCTGCACCGGCGACAACGCCGCAGCAAACTGAAGATGAAGTCCCATTCTAAAAAAGTAAAGGAGCACAACAATGAAAGAGACGACAGACGGAGAGATGATGAGCAGATACAACATGGGGAACCAGGGTATCACTTTCGAGGAGCTCAATGAATTCTTCGGTATTTCAAAGCAGCAGGTGATTGAAGCGATAGGGAAATCTGAGACTGTTGCAGGGAAAGGGGAACCTCAGTTCACCCTCACATACAGGCAGGTCTATTCCCTCTTCGGGATCGAGTTCGAAGATACCCTCAACAAGTTCCTGAACAGAGCGGGAATGGAGCCAGTAGGAAAAAAATAAGACCCATCCCCAGAGGGAGGGCCTGTCTCTAAAACACCTTACGAAAAATAGATACGACATGGACAGCGCTCTCCCCTCTCGGGGCTGGCAGAAAGGAATGCGGATGACGATCACTGATGAAAAACAGAAGGAGTATGTGACTCAGATGATGGCGCTGCTGTCTGAGGATGTGCCTGCAACAGTCATTGTGGAAGCAGCGGAAAGGCTTCTGCGTAAACTGGAATCTGGGAATGAAAGTGGCACTGGAAGCAGTGAGTGAAACCCATATGGGATATCAATAGCCAAAAGAAAGGAAAAAACCATGGATACAATGACAATGATCGACGAAAAGAGCGCTCACAAAGAGCATACCTTCACTACCCCTATCAATGGGGAACCTGTCGAGTATACCAGGCAAAACTTCTTCCAGGAAGTTGATAACAAAGCCACATATCGCGGCAAAGAGGAGGGACACTCTTATGAAGATGGAGCCACAAAAGCGGCAGCATTCAAAAGGTTAGCAGAGCTGCGCGGCGTGACAGATGAAGTGGCATACCAATGGATACACGACATTGCATCAGAGATGCTGGCAGACTACCAGAAAGATTTCCCCTCTCTCTCTGAGTTGTATGAATGTGACGGCCCTATGTACCTCATGGAGCAAATAGAAAAGATGTCCTCACTTCTCGGTATAGTTCTTTCCGATAACGATTAACCTGCAAGAGGCTTCATCTATCTCATACGGGATAACAAAATTCAAACAATAAGGAGTATAAAACAAATGACACAGACAGTGGTATCTGAGCGCTCAGGCGCATGGGATAAGGAATTGCAGGCGCTCACAGAGGAATCGAAGAGACTCTCAGCCCTCTCAACGGCAATGAACATCTTTCTTGACGGCATGAATATCTTCGCAGAACGAGCGCCGCTCGAGATGATGAAATCTGAAGTGGCAGGCGTGACGCTTCTCCACCATGCGGTGGAAAATAACAACATCCCCATGGTGAAGTACTTCCTTGATAACGGCTCGCAGGTCAACGCCGCAACAAGAGAAGGCATCACACCTCTCCACATTGCCACAGTGAAGGGGTATTTCCCGATGATGAAGACGCTGCTCGAAGCAGGCGCAGATCCGCAGGCGAAGGACGCCCAGGGCAGGACACCTCTTGACAAGGCAGATGGCAATGCAAATGCGCTGAAACTCCTGAATGCCGCAGCCGGTATTGAGACTCTGAATGATGTCCTCCAAAGAGGCGACATCAAAGAGATCAGGCAGCATATCAAGAAGAACCCTGAAAGTGTCGCTAAAATGGCAGGTACGGCACTCCATAACGCTGCAACAGTGGAGATCGCGAAAGAACTTCTCAAAGCAGGCGCTCCTATAAACGCGCATGACTCATGCAAAAGAACGCCTTTGAAGTTCGCTATTGAGGCTGGCAAAAAAGAGATGGCGGAATTCCTCATGGCGGAAGGCGCGACAGTTGATTCAAAGGATATACGGCAGATGTCTCGTCGCTTCGGGCATGAGTTCACGAAGGACATGGCTCCATCATATCAGCGATGATCCTCCTGCAGCCGGCTTCACTCACCGGCTACGCAATGGGGAGGGGACTTCAACCCTCCCCGGCTTTCCTACCCTGAAATAACGAGGTGAAACAAATGGTAACGATATCAGAAGAGCAGAACTCCACCAGGCTTCGCCGCCTGCTTATTCAGCGCATATTGACCCTTGTATGCGTGAAGCTGGAGCCAAATGCTATCGACAAACTTAGTGAAAGAATTAAAGGTGAAGGGTATTATGTCAGTACCGGACCTGCGGCCCTGGCGAAAATCAGCAAGGCGATAAAGGGTGATGACAGGCCATAGTTAAGTGTAATGAATTGAATATCAAAAAACGCACATACAGAAAGGATGTATAAAATGAAGACCAATGAATTGCTTCCATTTACTCCGAGCGCTCCGCCTACAACAAAAGTCACCATTGAGGCACCATTTCCCCCTATCAAGAATAAAACCCTTCGCAAACTGAGGCCAATTCTCAGGATCCTTGGAATCTGCCATCACTGCAAAGTCACATTCACTCTAAGAGAGATGACCACGGGGGAAACGTATGATTACCTTATAGCGATGTTCAATGGGTTCAAGAAGATGGCTGATAATATTACTACTGCGGGAACTGTTCTGGGAGCAGTCGAGACCGGGTATAACACTTCCATTGAGATTGCAAAGATGAACGCTGCAAATATGGCTATGGCAAGCAGGACTGATGACATTGAATTTTTTGCTGCTCTGCAGGCAAGTCAATCTAGAATTCTTGAAAAGGCTGTTGAGGAGGCAAACCCCGTGCTGAAAGAAGAGAAGCTCCGTCTTGAATTCGTATATCTCTCAACCCTCGGCATCATCGAAGAAGCACCTGAAAAGGTGGTGGCATAGATGAGCGAAGTCTTATCTGATCTTGTCGTGAAGATCGGTCTTGATTCAAAGAGGTTTAATGACGGCCTGAGGGACATGAAAAAGAGCGTCGGTGATATGACTGATGAGATCGCCTCGCTCTCCCAAAAGGCAGCTCTTTCCTTTGCGGCCTTCGGTGTGGGAATGACTGCTCTTGGTGCGTCAGTGGTCAAGACAGCAGCAAACTTTCAAGCCCTGGAATATCAGCTAACCAACGTATACAAGAGCGCAGAGAAGGCAAAAGATACCATGTCCTTCATCAAAAATCTGGCGGTAGCTTCACCCTTCGAGGTGAAGGAACTTACAGAAGCTGCAGTCAAGCTCGAAGTCCTCGGGAACAATGCAAAAGAGTTTCTACCTATCGCCCAGGATCTTGCATCATACATGGGAACAGATGTTGTTGAGGCAACACAGGCTTTCTCCAGAGCATTGTCAGGCAGTCCCGAAGGCTTTCAATCCCTTCGTGAGGGTTATGGTATAACAGCACAAAAACTGGCAGAGTTCGGTGCAGTGCTCAACAAACAGGGCGGTCTTGTGCTCGATTCTACGGAGAATATTAAAAAAGCTGGTGATGCACTGAAAGAGTATGTCATAACGAATATGGGCGGCGCTTCTGCTAAGTTCGCGGAGACTTTTCAGGGCAGGATATCAACCTTGCAAGACTCCATCACTGCATTGAAAGCATCTCTTGGTGAAGGACTAATCGGGCCCGTCACAGGGGTTGTGGTGAAACTCACCGACATGGCCAATGCCTTCAATAATCTCAGCCAAAACACAAAGAACTTCATTTCCACATCAGGCATCATAGCAACAGGACTAGCCTTCACTGCGGCTGGATTCTCGGCGTTAGTAGCACCGGTTTTGAAAGCTGTCGCGGCAATTAAAGAATCAACACTGGTGACGAATGCTCTCAAGGGTGCGATGTCAGGCCTCGCTAACGTGTTGAAAGTAGCTCTTCCTGCACTGGTTTCCTTTCCCGCTGCATTGGTAGCAATAGTAATTGCTGCAGGATTGGCAATAGCGAAACTGCAGAATATGTGGTATGAGGTAGGAAAACTGAATTACGAACTTGAGAAGCAGAAGAACAATGAGGTAGCAGCATCCAACAGAATGATCGGTATTTTCGACGCTTACGATCTCTGGGGAAAATCAATTTCAGAAGTGACCAAAGTGCTGAAAGAGAATAATATCACTACAGAAAATTTAATTACTGCTCAAATAGGCCTGCAGACTCAGTACGCCGTAGCGATGGCAACAGGCAACAATGCAGAAGCAGAGCGGATCAATAAAATACGTCAACTGCTTCACAGTATAGCCCCTGAGATGAAAACACAGCAGCAAAAGACTCAAGAAGAGATGCTGGACTTTGGCAAACAGGCTGAAGATCAGGCAGCACAAATTGAGCACAATCTAAAGATGGGCGTCACCAACACAGAGAATGCAGTCAATCAGTATGCTGATGTTGTGACCAAAGCACGGATCAAACTTGGTGAACTCACCCAAGGGACTGAGGAATACAAGAAAGCGCAGGATGAGCTTTTCAAATATGAGGAACGATGGAAGGCTCTTGGTGGTCAGACTATTATACCGGAATATAAACAATATCCTGGACTGCCTGGATCGTCCTATCCACAAGGCCAGGTTAAAACCTCAACGGCAATATCAGGATCTTCCTCCTCTGCGGTAACTACAGCAGCATCAATCATTGCATCGGGAGCAGCAGCAGCGACAACACAGGCTATCAAAGATGAGATGCAGACAGTAGCGAAAAGCGCCGGTAATACCTCTACTGCTCTTGACAATCTGAAGACCGCAGCAGATTCGAGCGCACAGGCGATCAAGAAACCGTCAGGGGACACATTCAAACAGCTCTCAGGATTCGGCACAGGCACAGGAGGGGTTTTCCCTTCAATGAGTGGCTTTTCAAACTGGATCGGCGTTCCTGATATCAATATCCCCGATATAGATATTAATCCATCCAAGAATCCAAACAGGAACCTCTGGAAAGAACTCAGCAAGCCGAATTATGGCCTTCTCAGCCCGGATGCAGTGACAAACCCGAATGCCTACATAGATCAGCTTACAGGCGCCATGAGTCCGAATGTGTCTCTTCCATCCAATCAGGCAAACTCTGCAAAGATCGAGATGTCGGGAGCGGCGTCAGAATTCAGGGCAGGGGTAAGAGAGTTCGCCCAGGCTGTCAAGAACATCAATGTAAAAGTAGATGTGAAGGCTTCAGGGCAGAGCAGCGTCAGTGCAGGACAGGCAGCGGTAGCAGCGGCGGCACAAACCAATGTGGATCCGGCAGCAGCGTCAGGGCTCAATGCTATGCCGAGTATTGCGAATTCACAGACTATATCAGGATATGGGAATTCATGAAACCATAGGGGCAGTGTGTTTTAACATGCACTGCCTCTTCAACACTATCTATGAAAGGAGTTCAATGATGTCAAGACGATGCACGATATGTGATCATGCGGACAGAGCAGCGATAGATGAAGCCCTTATTAATAACGGACCCTATCGGACCATAACGGACAGGTACGGTATTTCAAAGACTGCCTTAATCCGGCATAAGCAGAGCCACATTCCAGAGCTTCTCTCCAAGAGCCAGGAGATTCAATCCCAGAAAGCAGCGGCACTTGTAGAGATAGTTGAGGAGAAAGAAGCTCAGGAGGCGGGGCAGGCTGATGGCCTTGTGTCTCAACTGAAGGAACTGATGGCGCGAACAGAGCGGATCTTCTCCAAAGCCGAAGAGTCAGGTGATCTGCGGACCGCTCTGTCTGCTGTCAAGGAAGGCAGGGGGAACCTGGAGCTTCTCGGGAAACTTCTTGGTGAACTTCAAGATGGAGCCACATTGAATCTCTATGTCAATCCAGTGTGGATAGACCTGAGAGCAGTAATTCTCACTGCGCTTGAACCATACCCTGAAGCAAAGGGGGCTCTGATAGATGCACTATCAAGACCTGGCAGATGATCTGATCCTGGCACTCGACCCAGTAAGGTTCGCCTCAGAGAAGCTGGAGATTACCCTCGACCCCTGGCAAGCAGATGTGGTGACTCATCCATCCAGAAGGAAGATTCTGAACTGCAGCAGGCAGGCAGGGAAGAGCACAGTCACCAGTATCATTGCACTTGTGAGGGCTCTCTATTATCCGAAGAGTCTTATACTGCTGCTCTCTCCTTCACTGAGGCAGAGCAATGAACTTTTTAAGAAGGTGACCGACAATCTGAAGAAGCTCCAGCAGCGCCCAAAGCTGATCGAGGATAACAAGCTGTCAGCACAATTCGACAACGGCAGCAGAATCGTATCTTTACCCGGCAAGGAAGGAACGATCAGGGGATTTTCCGGAGCAGCATTGCTGATAATTGATGAAGCATCCAGGGTGGATGACTCCACATACAAGGCAGTCCGTCCCATGCTTGCCACGTCAGGAGGAGCGCTCATTCTGCTCTCGACGCCTTACGGCAAGAGAGGCTTTTTCCATGATGAATGGGTGAATGGCGGGGATACATGGGAACGATTCGAGATCACCGCTCTTGATATCCCACGTATACCAGCAGCGTTTCTGGAGGAGGAGAAGAGATCTTTGGGGTCCTTCTTCTTCGATCAGGAATACCTGTGTCAGTTCAAGGAGACTGTTGATACAGTGTTTTCCTATGACCAGATCATGAGCGCAATCAATTACGACATAAAACCATTGGAATTCTGAGGAGGAAAGCATGTTTATAATATCCTGTGACCTGGCTAAAACCTGTGACTATTCAGCGATCAGTGTGTTGGAAAAAATGGATTCACTATATCATCTCAGAGCACTGCAGAGAATGCCTAAAATGACCCCCTACACCGTCACAGCGGAGCATCTTAGGGGTATGGTGGCAGAACCCTCTCTTCAGTGTGATAACCACCTTCCTGTGGTGGTTATCGACGGAACAGGAGTTGGAGCTGCAGATCCCCATGGTTGAAGACCGACAGCAGGGAGAGAATCAGGTCCTTTTTCGGCACCCTGATCTCACCAGGCTTCCTGATCACATTCATCCCTCCGTGAATCTTCACCGATACAAGAGGGAGCCGCCAGGCCTTCAGGATGTCTTCCACTGCAGATATCGCAGAGCATTCCAGAGGCAGCGGACTTTGTCCATGAGCTTCAATGTTTCAAGGTAAGGATCAACCCAAAGACAAGGAGAGCCACATTCGAGGGCAGAGGCGCTCATGATGACATTGTGCTCTCTGTTGCCATGGGTGTATACATCGGTGAGAATGTTTTAAATTAATGAAGGGAGTAAGTATCACAATGAATGAGTATCATATCGGCATAAGTATCGGAAGTGTCAATCAAAACACTGCCATAGTAGTGGTTGAAAGAGTTATGGAGGAGGAAATCCCAAAATATCACCTCGTCAAGGCGGAGAGGTTTCTTCCTGGCAGCACCTACCCGGTAATTGTCGCAAGGCTGAAGGTTTTCGCAGAGAAACTTGAAGGTGACCGGTATTTCTCTTTCGATATTACTGGAGTGGGAAATTCTGTCATGAAACTCATTGAGGAAGGCGGGATAGAGGTTTCAGCACAGATAGTGATCACGAATGGAATATCACAGGGAGAAGATAAAGGAATCTATACTGTGCCAAAGAAGGACCTCGTCAGCGCCATTCAGATCCCCTTTCAATCCGGCAGAATTGCAATTGCCGCCAGTCTTCCTGAATGCGAGATGATCAAGTCAGAGTTGATGGCATTCAAAGCTGAGGGTGTGAAACTGAAGGCAGATCCTGGAAGCATTGATGAGTTATGGCGAGAGAAGGCAAATGATGATTATGTTCTTGCTGCTGCAGTGGCGCTGTGGGTGGCTGAGAATCTTTATGGGGGCTCTTCTGCAGGGAACAGGAATGTCACTGGACCTGGAGTTCGAATTGGCTCTTTCAGGAAGGGCAGGAGGTTTTGACATGAAAAAGGATGATGTCAGGCTCAGCATGAAAGATGTTATGACTCCCCGGCGAAGAGCATCTTCTCCTGTGAGGCAGCGTAAGAAGAACAGGAAGAAATCTAAGCCAGTGGTGATGGGACCGGCAAAAACTCCAGGTGGAATAGAACATCACAAGGAAGGTTGCCAGTGTCTGCCGTGTCTCAACAAACGGAAAGACGCCCAGAGGAAGGTTCCTTTATCAGTTCGTCTTTCAACTGGGGTGATCGAGCTCCTTAAACAGGAGGCAGAGATACAAAATAGACCTGTCTCTGCCCTTGTTTCGGAGTATATTGAAAATGGGCTCAAAGGCACCTCTCAGAGTGCTTGAAATCATGCCTATATTGCCACGTATACGCTGCATTAAATCAATTGTGGAAAGGGGTTCACATATATACAAGGGTGATTATCTAACACAGCACAGGGGCGCGTTCTTTTGCAGGCTGGACTAGGCGAATATTTTATACAAATCCGCTCCTTTTTGTATAACTATTAGATAATGTAGAACAATATATAACAATGTAAAACAGTTGACTATTTGTTAAAATATGGTATAATCTTACTAGAGAACGTCACAAGCAGGAGGAAACATCGATGAAGAACTCAGCAGTATGTTACCTGAGAGTTTCGACCCTCGAGCAGAGCAGGGAAGGAGTATCCCTGGACAGTCAAGATGAGAGGCTGAGAGCATACTGCAAGATGTCAGGGCTTGACCTGGTGAGGGTGATTCGTGAAGAGGGTGTCTCTGCCAGTAAGAAACTTTCCACACGGCCAGGTGGGCAGGAAGTTCTCTCTCTCATTCAGTCCAAGAAAGTGCAGCATGTCATTGCGCTGAAACTCGATCGCCTTTTCCGTGACGCTGAAGATGCTCTTCATCAAACAAAGGAATGGGATAAGGCGGGAGTGGCTCTTCACCTTGTAGATATGGGCGGCCAGACGATCAACACAGCAACAGCCATGGGGCGCTTCTTTCTGAATATGATGGCAGGGTTCGCCGAACTGGAGAGGAACCTAATAGCAGAGAGGACAGCAACAGCATTGAACTTCAAGAAGAATCATAAGCAGGTTTACAGTCCTGTCCCCCTTGGTTACACCAGAGAGGGAAGTGATCTGAAGGAAAATGACGGGGAACTCTCAATTGTCAACAGGATCATGGAGATGAGATCTCAGGGTATAAGCTATGATAAGATTGCAAAGACCTTCAACAGCAAAGGCATTCCCACAAAGACAGGCGCGAAGTGGTATGCTTCCACAGTATGTTATATAGTGAAGAACAATCTTTATAAGGAGGTAGCAGCATAATGGAGCGGGTTTATACTCTGGAGGAAATAGCCAAGGAACTCCAGTTAAACATTCAGACTGTTACAAAGTATGTGAGGCAAGGCAAGATTAGAGGCACCAAGATCGGCAGAATCTGGAGAGTCTCAGAGAGTGACCTGCAGGCTTTTTGGAAGAGCCTTCCTACCAGTCAGAACGGCAAGGAGGACCAGTGAGAGTCTATAGAAGAGGCAAAAAGAAGATCTATTGGATAGACTATACTGATACTAAAGGTAATCGCCATAGAGAATCGACAAAGACAACTAACAGACGACTTGCAGAAGAAGCTCTCGCCAAAAGGATGAACAGTATAACAGAGCGCACATTTGATATCAATAAGCCCGAAATACTCACCTTTGAGGAGTTCGCAAAGGATTTTCTGCAGCATTGCTCCAGGAAGAAGGCAAATACCCGTATTTTTTATAAAGTAACAATTAAGCCGCTTCTGGAATATTTTAAGGACAAATTTCTCAGTGATATCACAGCGTATATGATTGAACAGTATAAGGAGAAGCGTTTCCGTAAAGTATCTGTGACAACGGTGAAAAGAGAAATGACTACTCTCAATTACTTCTTCAACTGTGCTGTTCTGTGGAACAAAGCTTTAAAAAATCCGATGAAAGAAGTTGAGAAGATCAAGGAACCTCCTGGAAGGATACGATGGCTTGAACTCGATGATGTAAAGCTTTTACTGTCACAGTGCAAAGCATTATACTTGAAGATGATTGTTATGATTGCACTCCATACCGGCATGCGTAAAGGGGAGATTCTGGCGCTCAGGAAGGAGCATATTGATCTCGTTAACAAGATAATTACTGTTGAGGAGAACAGAAGCACTGGGATTGCTGGAACTACAAAGAGTGGGAAACGTCGACATGTGCCAATCAACAGAACCCTCCTTCCAGCGCTCAATGAATGGATGGAACCCTGCAAAGAGGATCGTCTTTTCGCTTATGACGATATAAAGAAGGGGTTCGCTGCGGCGGTGAAGAGAGCAGGGATAACGGATTTCACCTTCCACGATCTGCGCCACACCTTTGCCTCACATATGGTTATGAGTGGCGTCGACATTGTAACGGTATCAAAACTTCTCGGGCATTCATCCATCAATATGACAATGAAATATGCTCATCTATCGCCTGATCACAAGAGGCTTGCAGTAGAGAAGCTATCCGAATTATTTTCAAGCTGAAAAAGTGCCCGCATGGACAATGGGTTTTAGGGGTGAATTTGTGCCAGATTTGTGCCAAGGGTTTCTGAAAAATGATACATTTTTCTATAAAAGAGGTTGAAAATTGAAAAATACTAGTTATTTCCGGGAATCAAAAAAGCACCTCGAAAGCGCTCTGTTGTGGGGAAAAGAAACATGCCGAGGGACAGAATCGAACTGTCGACACCATGATTTTCAGTCATGTGCTCTACCAACTGAGCTACCTCGGCATATAAAAACGAGGACGATGGGATTTGAACCCACGATCTTCGGCGTGACAGGCCGACGCGTTAAACCGCTACGCTACGCCCTCAAAAATCCAGCCACTTGTGAGGTGAAGGGATATCCACATCTCAGTGGGCGAAACAGGATTTGAACCTGTGACCCCCTACATGTGAAGCAGGTGCTCTACCGCTGAGCCATTCGCCCTAAGTGTAAACATATTATAGCAGAAAAAGTGAATATGTCAAGAGAGCAAAAAAGCCTGTGGCTGTAACGTTTTGTGCCGTTCATGCATGTAATGGAAATATCATTTTATCATGGATCTCGTCATGGGTGTCGCAATAAAAGAGAGGCCTTCACGGCCTCTCTTCTGTCAGCATTTATTAAATGGAGTTTAGGTTCCTGCTGAATAGTCTGAGTGATACTTGATCTGATCTTCTGTGAGAGAATCAATATGTGTTCCTATTGTCTCCAGTTTAAGCGCGGCGATTTCCTGATCCTGAGCTTCTGCAATGTCATAGACCTTCTTCTCCATCGACTTGCCTTCTTTTGAGAGGCGCACCATTGATAGGAACTGGTTGGCAAAGCTCATATCCATCACTTCTGAAGGATGTCCTTCTGCGCCAGCCAGATTTACCAGTCGTCCCTGACATAGAAGGTATATTTTCCGGCCATTTTTAAGTGTGTATTCATCATTGTTCTGCCTTATCTCTCTTGTTGATGTGGCAATTGCCGTGAGCTCAGGGATGTTGATCTCCACATCGTAGTGTCCTGTATTGCACACGATTGCGCCTGTCTTCATCGATTCGAAATGGCGCTTGCGGATGACGTCCTTCATTCCTGTGGCGGTGATGAAGATATCGCCGATCTTTGCTGCTTCATCCATTGTCATTACTTCAAAGCCATCCAGGACAGCCTTCAATGCTGCTGTGGGCTTGATCTCGGTAACGATGACATGGGCTCCCATTCCGCGGGCTCTCATTGCGCATCCTTTGCCGCAGTGGCCATAGCCTGCCACGACAAAATTCTTTCCCGCCAGGAAGATGTTTGTGGAGCGAAGTATTCCATCCAGCGAGGACTGGCCGGTTCCGTAAACATTGTCGAAATCCCATTTTGTCTCAGCGTCATTTACTGCAATAACGGGATAAAGCAGCTTTCCGTCTGATCCCATTGCTCTCAGTCGATGCACACCTGTTGTAGTCTCTTCTGTTCCACCCAGGACTTCTCTGGCAAGTTCAGGATGCTTTTTATGGATGGTGAAGATCAGGTCGGCTCCATCGTCTAGTGTAAGAGTAGGCTTGAATTTCAGAGTCTGGTCGATGCACCAGTAAAATTCATCAACCGAAAGTCCGTGCCAGGCATAGATGGAAATTCCAAGGGACGCCAACGCTGCGGCGATGTCGTCCTGCGTGGAGAGGGGGTTGCATCCGCTCCACGATATCTCGGCTCCCGCGGCTATGAAAGTCTTCATTAATACTGCTGTCTCTTTTGTCACATGGAGGCACCCTGCAATTCTCATCCCCTTCAGGGGCCTGGTTTCTTCAAATTTCCTGCGGAGGGCCATTATCACCGGCATACGGGACTCTGCCCAGTCTATCTTCTTCAATCCTGATTCTGCCAGGGACATGTCGGCTACCTTATAGTTCTGTGTCTGTGTGTCGCTGCTCATTATCTTCTCCTTTCTTGATCTCTCCTGAATTGGAGAGAACGCTGTACTGGTTTAACATTATACCATCCTCAGGATAAAAACACAATAAGTCAATCGTCCAAAATCCACCGCCCTATCGTACACGTCTTATAAGAAGCGTGGCTTCCCGTTTTCGCGGCTCTCACCTGACAGGTGACGCCTCATACATCACACACAGGTATTGAATCAACCCTTCA
>Ga0302251_1000906_pt1 | contig 21835 bp, 15 predicted proteins | sample AAG_RA_Gln_MG_FD_193534 | JGI IMG/M metagenome (GOLD analysis project Ga0302251, IMG submission 193534) | Enriched activated sludge microbial communities from anaerobic digester in WTTP, New Holstein, Wisconsin, United States - AAG_RA_Gln | ecosystem: Engineered > Bioreactor > Anaerobic >...
CCCTTTTCCCTACGTTTTCCCCCGCCCCAGGGCGGGGGAAACTTGTCCTGAGCGAAGTCGAAGGAACCAGCCGCCCTTCATCCCCACGTTTGAAAACGGGGGCATTCGGGCGGCAGAATCTGGTAAGGAGTAAAGCGTAAAGACGTAAAGTGTGGGGCGTTACGTACTGAAGCTCGCGGTGTTGAACAACCTTTTCGTCCAGCACGTGCCGCGCCTTGTAGTACCAGTCGCGGCTTTCGCGGTCCGAGCCCAAGGCGTACTCGCAAAAGCGCGCCCAGTCTCGCCCCGTTCCTCGCGAGTAGCCCTCCGCAGTAGTGGGCTTGTCGAACCCGCGGCCCGATACAGCTGGTCGGACAGATCGAGCGTGCGCCTATCCTTCCGTAGAAGGGTCATGTCTTCCCAGCTCAGATCGCTGGCAAGTAAGGCATAGCGGTAGGCTGCCACTTTCCAGAGCGAATCCCCCTGCAGATCGGCAGGCACTGTCTCTTCCCACTCCCGAATGTTCATCCTGGCCTCCTTACGTTTTACGTTTCATCCTCACCCTCGTCTTCCCAATCCCTCGCATCGGCGCCACGCCCTTGGGACAGACCTGGACACAGTTTCCGGCCATCTCGCAGCCCCAAACGCCGGCCGGACTGTCCACCAGGGCCAGGCGTGCCTCCGCGGCGTCGTCGCGGGGGTCGGCCAGGAAGCGATAGTGCTTGGCCAGTGCGGCCGGGCCCAGGTAGGCCTCTTTCTCCGCCGCCGGGCAGGCGCCGTGGCAGGAGGCGCAGAGGATACAGTTGGTGTACGGCTCGGCCTCGCCCCATCGGTCGGGCTCCACCAGGCGCTCTTTCTCCGGGTCGGCGCCGGCCGGCTGGAGCCACGGCTCCACCGCTCGCACCTTGGCGAAGAACGGCTCCATGTCCACCACCAGGTCTTGCAGCACCGGCAGGTGGGGCAGCGGCTCCACCGTAATCACCGCGGTCCCCAGCGCATGCACCTGCGTGCGGCAGGCCAGGTTGACCGTCCCGTTGACGAGCATCGCGCACGACCCGCAGACTGCGCCCCGGCAGGCGTAGCGAAAGGCCAGCGTCCCATCCTGCTCGGCCTGGATGCGGACGAGTGCTTCCAGCACGCTCAGGCCGGGGAGCACGTCCAGGGTATAGTCCTGGTAGTGAGGAGCAAGATCGCCGGGCGTGAAGCGTGCAAGGCGAAAGGTGACGTGTGAAGAGTGACTCGTGGAACGTGAGCTACCAGGTGGGTCATTCTGCTCTGGCATCGAAAAGCCTCCTCAATACTTTCTCTCCATCGGCTCATACCTGGTCACCATCACCGCCTTGTACCACAGCCGCGGCCGGCCGCGCGGGTTGTAGTCGGCCATGGTGTGCTTCAACCACCCGGCGTCGTCGCGGTTGGGATAGTCGGTGCGCGAGTGCGCCCCGCGGCTCTCGGTGCGCTGCAGTGCGCCCAGCGCCGTGGCCTCGGCCAGCTCCAGCATGCCGCCCAGCTCCAGCGTGTCCACCAGGTCATAGTTGAAGGCGTCGCCGCGGTTGTCCAGCACCACGTGGCGGTAGCGCTCCTTGAGCGCGCCGATCTGCTCCACGGCCGCGCGCATCGGCGCCTCGGCCCGAAAGACCCCCACCTGCTGGGTCAACGCTTCTTGCATGGCCTGGCGGATGGCGGACTGGCGTTCGCCTTCGCGGCGGGCCTTGAGCCCGGCGATCTCTGCCTGCTCCGCGGCCAGCGCCGCGGCCAAAACGGCCTCGGGGATGGCCCCCCGTCCCCGAGCCTGCTCCACGGCCCGCTCGCCGGCCCGCTTGCCAAAGACGACGGTCTCCAGGAGCGAGTTGCCGCCCAACCGGTTGGCCCCGTGGATGCTGATACACGAGCACTCGCCGACGGCATAGAGCCCCGGCAGTGGAGTCGCCCCGTCCTCGTCGCACGCCAGCCCGCCCATCGAATAGTGCTGGCCCGGCTGCACCGGGATCGGGGACTCGATGGGGTCCACCCCGGCAAACTCGATGGCAATCTGGCGGATGCCGGGCAGGCGGCTCTGGATGGACTCTGCCCCCAGGTGGCGCACGTCGAGGTGCACATAGCCCCCCGTGGGCCCGCTGAACCCGCGGCCCTCGTCGATCTCGGTCTGGATGGAGCGGGCCACGATGTCGCGCGGGGCCAGCTCCATCGCCTTGGCGGCGTAGCGTTCCATAAAGCGCTGGCCCCGGGCGTTCAGCAGGTAGCCGCCCTCGCCGCGCACGCCCTCGCTCATCAGGATGTTGGTGCCATAGAGCGTGGTGGGGTGGAACTGGACAAACTCCATATCTTCCAGCGCTGCGCCGGCCCGGTAGGCCGCCGCCGTCGCGCTCCCGGTGCAGATGTAGGCGTTGGTCGAGTTGTAGTAGATACGGCCGTGCCCGCCGGCCGCCAGGACCACCGCGTCGGCGCCGAATGCCTGGAGCGCCCCGCTGGGGATGTGCAGCGCCACGACGCCCCCGACCGCGCCGTCGTGCACGACCAGGCGGAGGAGCATCCATTCGTGGTAGAAGGCAATGGCGCGCTTCTGGGCCTGTTCCCAGAGGGTATGCAGCAGGTGGTGGCCCGTGCGGTCGGCGGCGTAGCAGGTGCGGGGGAAGCCGGCCCCGCCAAAGGGCCGTTGGGCGATCCGTCCGTCGGGGAAGCGGCTGAAGTAGGCGCCCCAGTGCTCCAGCTCATAGACGCGGGCCGGGGCATCCTGGGCCATGATCTCGGCGCGGGGCTGATCGGCCAGGTAGTCCGAGCCCTTGATGGTATCAAAGGCGTGTTTCTCCCAGGTGTCGTCGTGGCCTGCGGGATGGTTGCCCAGCGCGGCGTTGACGCCGCCCTGCGCTGCGCCGCTGTGCGAGCGCATGGGGTAGACCTTGGAGAGCAGGGCGACCGCGGCGCCGGCGTCGTGGGCCGCGCTGGCCGCCCGCAGGCCGGCCAGCCCGCCGCCGACCACGAGGACAGCGGTGCGGGGAAAGGCGGACATAGGGCCACCTCCTCAGTAGAGCCGAAAGACGTGGGGAATCACGCTCAACGCAAAGACCGCCAGCGTCAGCACCCCGGCCGCGATGCCCAGCGGCGCATTGAGACGCAGCTCTTTCCGCACAAAGTTGGAGATGATCGCCTTGACGATCAGCACCAGCATCAGCAGTCCTCCGCAGACGGCGTGGAGGATCACGCGGGCGTTGTAGAGCATGTTCAGCCCGCCCCCGCTGGGACCGTACATGATGTACAGGCACATCGCCAGGACCACCAGCGTCAGGGTAAAGGCAACGATCCCGCCCGGCCGGTGCAGCCTGGCCAGTTGCACCCGCGTCCGGCGGTCCGCCTTGATCTTGCCCAGCGCTGCCGCCTGCCCCAGGGCCTGGAACAGGGCCACGAGCAGCAGCACCGTGGTGAGCACGACTTTCCATGTAGACAGATCGAGAGCTTGCACGGCCATCCTCCTTACGCATATTTCATGAGCCTGTTGGTCATTGCCGCGGCCCCTTGTCGCGCGGCCTGTTCGCCCGCCCGCGTTCTGGCCCCTTGGCCCTCCTCAGCCGCTCGCCCCCATGCCCGCTCTTCCTAGCGCATATTCTCCACCAGCCCCTGCACCGGAAACATGGCCCCCGGGTTGAGGAGCCCTTCCGGGTCGAACGCTTCCTTGACGCGGCGCATGTAGCCCACCATCGCCGGCCCCCACTCGCGCTCCAGGAAGGGTGCCCGGACCCGGCCCATCCCGTGCTCCGCGGTGATCGTCCCGCCATAGCGGAACACGGCCTCGTACACCTCGTCGGCCACGCGTTCCAGCAGCGGCGCGAGCTGTGGATGGCCGGGGTCAAAGAGCGGCCGCAGGTGCAGGTTGCCGCTGCCGGCGTGGCCATAGATGGCCGCCTCGAGGCCGTGCCGGCCGAAGATGGCCTCGACGTCGCGGATGAAGGGAGCCAGGCAGGCCTCGTCGACGCCCACGTCGTTCACGAGGGAGTAGGCCTTGCGGTCGCGGCGGTAGGACAGGACCATCGGCAGGAGCCCTTTGCGCACCTTCCACACCTCGGCCTGCGACTCGGCGCCTTCCTCGGTGATCGGTGGCCAGGCCAGGTCGTAGCCTTGCTCGCGCACGATCCTCTCGACCCGGGCGCTCTGTTCGTGTCGCGCCGGCCCCTCGTACTCGACGACGAGCATATGGGCTTCGCCGGCGGGTACGGCCAGGTGCGCATCGCGGGCCTTGACGATGGCGATGGAGCTGTGGTTAATGATCTCGATCGCGGCGACGCCCAACGGCTTGATGCGCATGACGGCGTCGCCGGCGTCGTCCAGCCGGCGGAAGTAGAGCAGGGTCATCGCCCGTTCGGGGAGGTACGGTTCGGTGCGCAGGGTGGCCTGGGTAATCACTCCCAGCGTGCCCACGCTTCCTACAAGCATCTGTGCCGTAAAGTCGCCCACCCGCTCGTGCCGCAGAAAGGAGAAGAGGTTGTACCCGCTGGCGATTTTCATCTCCCGCCGGGACTGCAGGCGGCCCACCGCCGCGTCGTCGGCCAGGATGGCGGCGCGCAGTGCCAGGAGCGCCTCGCGGATGCGCGCGGGGATCGTCTCTTCAGCGGCCGTATCGACCACGTCTCCCGCGGCGGTGACAAACTGCAGGCGCTCCAGGTACCGGTCGATCGAGCCGTGCCGAAAGGCGTGCGGCCCACTGGCCTTGGTGGCGATGTTGCCGCCGAGCAGGCAGATGTTGCCGCTGGAGGGATCGGCGGGGAGAAAGCAGCCCCGCTCGCGCAGGTACCGCTGCAGGTCGTCGTGGAGCAGGGCCGGCTCGACCGTCACGCGCGGCGGCGAACCGGCGAAATCGAGGATGCGGTTCATCGGGCTGCCGCGGCGCAAGGCCAATACGATCCCCGTGCCCAGGGAGCTGCCGGCCGTGCTCGTGCCGCCGCCCCGCGGCGTCAGGGGCAGGCCGGCCTCGCGCGCGAACCGCACCGCCGCCACGACGTCCTGCAGGTCCCGCGGGATGACGACGGCCTGCGGCCAGAGCTGGTAGATGCTCTGGTCGGTGGAGAACGGGGCCATGGCCTGCGGCTCGGTCAGCACCTCGCCCTTGATGCGCCGCCGGAGGGCCGCGCCGAGCCTGGCGTTGCCGGCGTCCGCGGACATCGCTCAGCGCTTCCCACCCGCGATGACCTGCGGGTCCGGGTTCTGCGGCCCGCCGCATTCGGGCGTGTAGCAGGTCGACTCGATGAACTGGCACTTTTTGTTGCACGCCGGACAGACCTCGGGCGGCAACTGCGCCTGCAAGGTGTAGCGGCATTCGGAGCAGGTCCACCACGGTTGTTCGCTCATCGCAACCCTCCAAGGATGACGATCAGAAAGAGCACGATTGGTACGGATTTCCACCACGGTGTATACCGACACGGACGGACACCTTGCTTTGGTTGAGTTCTACGACCCGCGGAACGCCAGGGGCAGAAACACCCCCATGACCGGTGGCGCGGCAGCTCGCTGATCCGCGCGGAGCGGGCGACCGCACTGAGCTCGTGGGCGGTCTTCAACGATGCTTCGGCGTAGCGCTGCTGGGTGTCCATGATGGGGACTATTATAGCGCACCGGGCGGGGAATGTCTAGCAGTTCTTTCGGGCAGGGCAACCGCAAACTCCCCAGCTGGCCCTGTCTAGCCTGCGCCCCGCGCCGTCCTCGGCGGCGGGAGCAAAGGGGCTCGTTTGCGGCTCCGCCGGCCGAGTTTGCGCTTGCTCTACTGGGCGGTCAGGGCCGCCAAGATCCTGTAGTTGGCACCCTTCCCGCCTACCGTTGGCGCAGCTCACCGCATGCTGGCCGCCGATGTCCTCGTTGCAGGGGCTGACCTTGCGAAGGGCCGAAGGCCCTTCGCAAGGTCAGCCCGGCCACGAGAGGCTGAGTCAAGGCCACGGCTGTGGCGCTCTTGAGCAGCCGGGGTGGAGACTATGACGGCGGCGTGCGCTAGCGGGTCCTGCCGTTAGCGCAGCATCTCCAACACCCCCGCCACCTGCGTCTTGATCGCTCCGGCCCCTTCTTCCACCGGCCCCACGCAGGAGGGACAGCCGTTGGCGCAGGGACACTCCCGCACCCGGGTCAGCGCCGCCGCCAACAGCTCCTCCGTGTGCCGGAAGAGGTGCGGGCTCAGGCCGGCCCCGCCCGGGCAGGCGTCGTAGATGAGCACCACCGGCAGCCCCTCCGGCGGCTGGCGCAGCCGCGTCGAGACGTGGATGTCGCCGGGGTCGCACATCAGGTAGAGCGGCGCCACCGCGCGCAACAGGTGCCCCAGCCCCTGCAGTGCCGCCACCGGCCCTTCCCGCGGCCCGTGGGCCACCCGCGCGTGGCAGGCGCGGCAGAGGGTGATCAGGTTGTCCAGGTCGTTGGCCGCCAGGTAGGCGTCGTTCTCGCCGGGGAGGTAGCCGAAGCGGCGGAACGGCGTGAGGTGGTGGACGTCGTGCTCGCGCCCGGTCTGTGCCTCGCGGGCCCCGCAGTGGCGGCAGGTGTAGCGGTCGCGCGCCCGTGCCCGGCGGCGCTGCGCGGGCCAGTTCGGCCCATAGTCGGGCAGCAAGAGCTCCTGCGCCAGCGCCGGCAGCACCAGCCAGTATCCCTGCGTGAGGTACTCTTGCGGCGGCAGGTCGATCGCCCCCCATCCCAGCGTCTCGTGGGTGTAGAGGCGGGTTTTGCGGTAGACCGTCGCCTGGGCATGGATGCGGACGTCGCCGTGGGCGTGGACCGCCTGGCCCAGGGGGGCCGATTCGTCCTCCCGCACGACCGCCCACTCCACGTCCAGCCCGGCCTGGGTGTAATGGTCGACGTCGGCCGGCCGCACGGTGGCGACGCCCCCTTCCCAATCCAGCTTCTCCACCTGGTAGAAGCGCCCCTCGTGCAGGTAGACGGCCCCTTCGTGGACGGTGGTCGGCGCGCTGGGCCGGTCGACATGGCCCAGGGTGGTCCGGTGTTCCCCCGTGGCGGCGACGATGACGACCGGGTCGGCGGCGGCGGTGCGCAGCGAGACGCCGGCGGCCGGGGAGCCGGGGGCGATCCAATAGAAACGGTCCCCCTGGGACAAGAGCGAGCCCTCGGCGGCGAGATAGTCCAGGTAGCCGTCGACCGGCGCCGTGCCGAATGTCTCGCCGCGTTGGAAGGCGAGCTCGTAGGCGGCGCAGCGCAGGTGGGCGAGGAGGAGGAGGGGGTTGTCGGGGTTGACGAGGGCGTGCTCGGGGGAGCGGCCGAAAAAGTAGTCGGGGTGGGTGGCCAGGTACTGGTCGAGCGGGCCGGGCCCGGCCACCAGGACGGCGGCGCCGGCGTCCTCGCGTCGGCCGGCCCGGCCGGCCTGCTGCCAGGTAGAGGCGATGGTGCCGGGGTACCCGGCCAGCACGGCGGCCGCCAGGGTGCCGATGTCGATGCCCAGCTCTAGGGCGTTGGTCGCCACGACACCCTGGACGCGCCCCTCGCGCAGGCCGGCCTCGATCTCGCGGCGGGTCTTGGGCAGATAGCCGCCGCGGTAGCCGCGGATGGTCCGGGAGTGGCCCTGTGCCCGGCGCAGGTACGTCAGCAGCAGTTCCATCCCCTGCCGGGTGCGGGCAAAGACGACGGTCGGGAGGCCGGCCGCGAGAAAGCGCTGTGCCATCTCCTGGGCCTCCAGGAGCAGGCTGCGCCGCAGGCCGAGGCGGGCATCCACGAGCGGCGGGTTGTACAGGAGCAGGTGTGTCCGGCCGTGGGGCGCGCCGTCGTCGTCGACGACGGTGACCGGGGCTTCGCTCAGCCGGCCGGCCAACTCTCCGGGGTTGGCGATCGTCGCCGAGGTGCAGAGGAACTGGGGATGGCTGCCGTAAAAGGCGCAGACGCGCCGCAGCCGGCGCAGCACGTTGGCGACGTGGCTGCCAAAGAGGCCGCGGTAGACGTGCAGCTCGTCGAGAACGACATAACGCAGGTGGCTGAAGAAGCGTTCCCACTGAGGGTGGCGCGGCAGGATGCCGGCGTGAAGCATATCGGGGTTGGTGAGCAGCAGCCGCGCCTCTCTGCGGATGCGCGGCCGCGCGCCCGTGGGGGTGTCGCCGTCGTAGGAGGCGACACCAAGCCCCTGCCCAGGGGTCTTTGCGGGGGGCGGAGCCCCCCGGCCCCCCCGCCGCAGGGGGCCTGCGGCCCCCCGCGGGTACCCCCCGCATAGAACCTTGTTGGAGTGCAGATTGACGTTGGCGATTGCCTCCAGACACTGTCCAGCTCTCGGGAAAGGTTCTATGCGGGGGTCCGGGGGCTGCAAGCCCCCGGCAGGGGGGGGCGGGGGGTGCTGGCACCCCCCGCAAAGCTGACCGGCGCGGGCGCCGGCAGGTAGCCGGCCCCCGGCAGGGGGTGGGGGCGCCCCGCCCCCACCGGGCGACGCGGGCGGCGCCCCCCCACCGGAAGGGGCGGGGGCGCCGTCGGGGGGCGTCAGCCCCTCCACGAGCGCCCTCAGCGCAGCCTCCTGGTCGTGCGCCAGCGCCTTGGTCGGAAAGAGGTACAGGACGGTGGCCGCGGCGTCTTCCAGGCAGGCCTGCAAGGCCGGCAGATGGTAGCACAGGCTCTTGCCAGAGGCGGTGCCGGTGACCACGACGACATTCTCGCCACGGCCGGCCGCCTCCAGCGCCCGGACCTGGTGCGTGTAGAGGTGTGTGATTCCCCCTGCGGCGAGCGCCGCCCGCAGGCGTGCGTCGAGCCGGACCGGCATCTCGACGGCGCGGGCCGGCCGCGACTCGATCGTCCGCCAGGCGGTGACGTGGGCGGAAAAGGCCGGGTCGCTGCGGAGGGTTTCGAGGAGCTGCTCGATGTCCATGGATTCAAGAGGGCCCACTACCGCTGCAGCGCAATCTCCAGGGCCTCGCCGACCGAGCGCACCCCGACCGCCTCGAACCCGGCCGGCACGCTGGGCTTGCGTGCCCCGCGGGGGTACACCGTGCGCTTGAACCCGAGCTTGGCGGCCTCCTGAATGCGCCGTTCCAGTTGGGCCACGCTGCGCAGTTCCCCGGACAGGCCGATCTCGCCCATCATCGCTATCTCAGGGTCGGCCGCCGCGTTGCGAAAGACCGAGGCGATGGCCACGGCCACGCCCAGGTCGGCGGCCGGCTCGCCGATGCGCATCCCGCCGACGACATTGACATAGATATCCTGGTTCCCCAGCGTCAGGCCAACGCGCTTGGTGAGCACGGCGGTGAGCATGAGCAGACGGTTGGTCTCGATGCCGTTCGCCGTGCGGCGGGGCAGCGTCAGCGACGTCGTCGCCGTGAGCGCCTGCACCTCCACCAGGATAGGCCGCGTGCCCTCCATGGTCACCACGACCGTCGATCCGGGAGTGGACGGCGATCGTTCGGAGAGAAAGGCTGCCGAGGGGTTGTCCACCTCGATCATGCCGTCCGCGGACATCTCAAAGACGCCAACCTCAAAGGTCGAGCCGAAGCGGTTCTTGACACCGCGCAGGAGGCGGTACTGATGGAAGCGGTCGCCCTCCAGGTAGAGTACGGCGTCTACGATGTGCTCCAGCACGCGCGGGCCGGCGATGGCCCCCGTCTTGGTCACGTGGCCGACGAGAAAGATCGGGATGTGCCGCTCCTTGGCCAGGCGCATCAGCACCGCGGCACCCTCGCGCACCTGGCTGACGCTGCCGGCCGCGGAAGAGAGCGCCTCCAGGTAGACCGACTGGATCGAATCCACGATCACCAGGGCGGGGTTCATCTTCTCAATGTGCAGGAGGATGCGGTCCAGGTTTGTCTCGGAGAGCACATAGAGCGAAGGCGAGATGTGCCCCAGGCGCTGGGCCCGCAGCTTGACCTGCTGGGCCGATTCCTCCGCCGAGACGTAGAGGACCACGTCGCCGCGCTCGGCAATCAGCGCGGAGACGCTCGAAAGGAGGGTGCTCTTGCCGATCCCGGGGTCGCCGCTGATCAACACCAGCGACCCCGGCACGATCCCACCACCCAGGACGCGGTTGAACTCGCCGATGGGCACGTTCATCCGTTCGTAGCCGTCGGTCGAGATCTCGGCCAGCGACTGGGGCTGGGCTGTGCCGGCCAGGGAGACGGGTGTCGTCCCCCGGCGCTCTTCCTCGACCGTCTCGACCAGGGAATCCCAGGCGCTGCACTCGGGGCAACGCCCCATCCAGCGGGACGACTGGTACCCGCACTGCTGGCAGACGTAGGCGCTTCGCGGCTTGGGCATCGGAACCTCCTCCTTGGGCCGAACAAGCGTTCGACAGGGCCAATATACCATGCTCCGACCGCGCTGTCAAGTTCACACCCGTGGTTGTCCAGGAGTCCAGTTGCGCGCCCGCCCCAGATGTTGTACAATTCTGTTGGCGATTGTGGCTTGCGCCGCGTATATCCGGGTTGGCCTCATCCACAATCGAGAATCTACAATCCAAAATCGGAAATCTAGCAGGAGGACGCCCATGCCCGACATCAGCCCCTTGATCTTTCGCCAGTACGACATCCGTGGAACGGTGGGCCAGGACCTGACGCCCGAGGTGGCCGGGCTGGTCGGCCGCGCTTTCGGCACACTCCTGGGCCGGCAGGGGGGCACCGCCGCCGCGGTCGGGCGCGACTGCCGCCTCAGCTCGCCCGCGATGCAGGAGGCGCTGATCCAGGGGATCCTGTCCACCGGCATCGACGTCCTGGACACCGGCCTGCACCCGACGCCCGTGCTCTATTACGCCCTCTTCAACCTGCCCGTGCAGGGCGGCGTGATGGTGACGGGCAGCCACAACCCGCCCGAGATGAACGGCTTCAAGGTGGCGGTGGGCAAGAGCACCCTCCACGGCGCGCAGATCACCGCGCTGTACGAGATGATTGCCGGCGACGACCTGGCCAGCGGGCAGGGCCGGCGCATCCCGCAGGACCTCATCCCTGCCTACCTGGCGGCGATCCAATCGCGCATCCGCCTGGATCGCCCGCTAAAGGTGGTCGTGGATGCCGGCAACGGCACGGCCGGCCCCTGGGCGCCCGGCCTGCTGGAGGATCTGGGCTGCCAGGTGACTCCGCTCTTTTGCGAGATGGATGGCCGCTTCCCCAACCACCATCCCGACCCGACGGTCGTCGCGGCCATGCAGACGTTGATCGCCGAGGTCCGCCGCACCGGTGCCGACGCCGGCATCGGTTACGACGGCGACGCCGACCGCATCGGCATCGTGGACGACCGGGGCCAGATCGTCTGGGGCGACCGGCTGCTGGCCCTCCTCTCGCGCGAAGTGCTGGCGCAGCAGCCCGGCGCGCCGATCATCTTTGAGGTCAAGTGTTCGCAGGCACTGGTGGAAGAGATCGCCCGCCGCGGCGGCCGGCCGATCATGTGGCAGACGGGCCACTCGCTCATCAAGGAAAAGATGAAGGCGGAGAACGCCCCGCTGGCCGGCGAGATGAGCGGCCACATGTTCTTCGCCGACGAGTACTATGGCTACGACGACGCCATCTACGCCTCGTGCCGCATCCTGCGGCTGCTCTCCCGCCAGCCGGAGCCGCTCAGCGCGCTCCTGGCCGAGATTCCCTCCTACCCCGGCACGCCCGAGATCCGCGTGGACTGCGCCGACGAGGTCAAGTTCCGTGTCGTGCAAGAGATTGGCGACGACTTTCGCCGCGAGTGGGAGACGGTGGATGTGGACGGCGTCCGAGTGCTCTTTGGCGATGGCTGGGGACTGCTGCGGGCTTCGAACACGCAGCCGGTGCTGGTTCTGCGCTTCGAGGCGCGAACGGCGGAGCGGCTGCAAGAGATCCAGGCGCTCTTTGCGGAGCGGCTGCGCCGGTACCCCGAGGTGCGGCTGCCGGCCGGCTGGTGAGACCAACCGTCGTGGAAAGACGAACAGGGGCGGCGCATGCGCCGCCCCTGGCTGTATCCGCAGTTGCTAGGAGAAGAACAACCGCTCGCGCCGGTAGGCCAGCCAGGTGAGGCCGGCCAGCACCCCGAGCACGGCCAGCGCGCCGAGGTGGATCGCCGACCAGAGGGTGGCGCCCACCGACGCCGCCCTCGGGGGCGCCGCGGCGCCGGCCGGCCGGGCGACGGTGGCCTCGATGCGCGGCTCCATGTCCGCCGGCTGAGGGTAGCCCGGTGCCTCTGCCGTCGGAGCCTCTTCGATATGGGGGGCGGCGTTGGCCGGGGTGGGCCGCGGTCGCCAGGTGCTGGCCGGGGCGATAGCCACCGGCAGCGGCGTGGGGACGATGAGCGGCGTGGCCTTGACGCCCAGCGGCCGGGGGGCCGGCGCGCTGTCGCCCCAGAGGCCGGGCTGCAGCACCCCGCCGAGGAGCACGATCAGCACCAGCATCGCCGCCGCGGCCGTCGCCGTGCGCAGCGTGGGGTACCACAGCTGCCGGCGTGGAAGGCGCGCGACAGACGCGGGCAGGGTAAAGGAGCGCGGCAGCGGGGCCGCGGGCGTATGGCGCAGCGCCGCCTGTACAGCGGCCAGCTCCTGCAGGCGGCGGCGGCAGTGCGGGCAGCCGGCCAGGTGCTGCTCGACCTGTTTCTGCCGGCGGGGCGCCAGGGCGCCCACCATGTAGCGGGACAGATCGTCCACGGTATAGCGGGAGCATCTTGGTGGGTGCTGTTCGGCCATCGTATCAGTCCTCCGGCTCGGGAGCCGGTGGAGGCGGTTCCTTGCCTCCCAGGATAGAACGCAGCGCGGCCGGCAAAAGTTCCCGCTGCGCCAGAAAATAGTCGCGCAGCCGGGCGCGACCCCGGCTGAGGCGCGATTTCAGCGTGCCCTGGGAGATACCCAGCACCTTGGCAGCCTCGGCGTAGGGGAAACCCTCGCTGTCGCACAGCACAACCACGGCGCGCTGCTCTGGGGGCAAGGTGCCCAGCGCTTTGACGATCTCGAGCGCCAGTTCCTGCTGCTCCGCGTACATCTCGGGATCGGCCTCCCCCTCGTGGGCGTGCAGCTCGGCCGAATCGGGGCGGGCCAGGAGGGTCTCGAGGGGCGCCGTGGGGTGGCTGCGCTGACGCCGCAGCGCGTCGTAGCAGAGGTTCGTGGCGATCCGCAGCAGCCAGGCCCGCAAGTAGCCGTGCTGGAAGCGGCCGATGTGCTGAAAGGCCGCGATAAAGGTCTCCTGGACAACGTCGGCGGCCTGTTCGCGGTCGCCCAGCAGGCGATAGGCCAGGGCAAAGACCTGCCCCTGGTACGTCAGCACCAGTTGGTTAAAGGCCTCCAGGTCGCCCTGCTGGGCGGCCTGGATCAGCGCTTGTTCGCTGGAGAGGGCCACCACGGTTCCTGCCACGTCGTCGTCCTACGATTCGGCGCTCGTCCCGCGTTCTTCCGCGGCCCCGCTTTCCGCACGCGGCGCCGCCGGGGGCGGCCAGGAGAGCGATACCGTCCTGCCATGGACCTCTGCTGTCATCAGCAGCTCGTTCAGCGTGTCGTGCAGCCGCTGCGCCTGGGCCATGGCCAGCCCCAGGACCTCGCGGGCGTACCCCGGCCAGGCTGTCTCCTGGTTCAAGAGCATATCCAGTGACCCCAGGATGACCGTGAGTGGGCTGAGCAGCGCATGCGCGAGCTGTTGCCGTACGGCCTTTGATTCTTCCGTCATTTCCCCTCCTTCCGGGTTGCCAGTCCAGTATAAAGGTTTGTGCGCGGATTGTCAACTGAATGCTCACGCGGCCCCGGTTGCGCGGCGCGGCCGGGTGTAGTACAATGCGGCCGGCCTGGTGCAGCGCGGCGTCGCCGGGCCCTAATCAGGCTGGCTCAAGAGAGGTTCTGGAGATGGCGGATACGGTGCGCGACCTCCGCTACGGGCGCGGCGGCATGGCCCGCAACACGGCTATCGTCATGGGGATGACGGTCCTGAGTGGCCTGCTCGGCCTGCTGCGGGAGAGCATCATCGCCAGCCGTTTCGGCACCGGCGACGACCTGGCCGCCTACAAGCTGGCCTATAGCATCCCGGACCTCATCTATGTGGTGATCATCGGCGGGGCTTTGGGGACGGCCCTCATTCCCGTCTTCACCGCCTACCTGGCCCGCCGGGACGATGCCGGGGCCTGGCGGCTGGCCAGCACCATCCTCAACCTGGCGCTGGTCGTGGTCCTGGTCGCCGCCGGCCTGGTCTTTTTCCTGGCCCCCTGGCTGGTGGCGGGGGTTATCGCCCCCGGCGCCGCTCCGGCCGTGCAAGCCCTCACCGTACGCCTGACGCGCATCCTCCTCCTGCAGCCAATCCTCCTGGGCGTCGGCGGGCTGGCGATGGCCGTCCTGAACGCCTTTCGCCGCTTCCTGCTCACCGCCCTGGCCCCCCTGGTATACAACCTGAGCATCATTGCCGGGGCCTACTTTCTGGCCCCCCGCTGGGGCATCGACGGGCTGATCGTCGGCGTCCTGGTCGGCGCCGCCCTCTACCTGCCGGTGCTTCTGCCGGGGTTGGTTCTGTGTCGGGCGCGCTACGCCTTTTCCTGGGACGTGCGCGAGGCGGGCGTGCGCGAGGTTGGCCGGCTGCTCCTGCCCCGCCTGCTAGGGCAGGCCGTCTTCCAGGTCAACTTTATCGCCATCCGCTCGTTGGCCACGTTCAGCGGCAGCCTGGGGGTCACGGCGATCGACTATGCCTACCGCCTGCTCTACCTCCCCCTGAATATCCTGGGCATCAGCATCGGCACCGTCGCCTTTCCCACCTTTTCGGCGTTGGTCAACGAGGGCCGCATGGAAGACCTGCGCCAGACCCTGGCCCGCGTGCTGCGGGTGGTCTTTTTTCTCTCGCTGCCGGCCGCGGCGCTGATGCTGGCCCTGCGCCGGCCGCTGGTCACGCTCCTCTTTGAACGGGGAGCCTTTACCACGGCGGACACGGTGGCTACCTCCGCCGCCTTTCTCTGGTTCATCGTCGGGCTGACGAGCGGCTGTGTGACCGAGATCGCCGTGCGCGCCTTTTACGCGCTGCACGACACGCGCACCCCGGTCGTGGTGGGGGCGATCATCGTGGCGCTGAACGTCGGGTTGGGAGCGCTGCTCTCCTGGCTCCTGGGGTACGTCGGCCTGGCGGTCAGCTTCACCCTCACCAACACGCTGGAGCCGCTGGCGCTGATGGTCCTGCTGCGCCGCCGGCTGGAGCGGATCGAGGGACGGGCGCTCCTGGAAAGCGGGCTGCGCTCGTTGGGCGCGGCGGCCGCGGCGGCCGGCCTGGTGGCGCTGCTCCTGCCCGTGGTCGAGGGCCTCCTGCCGGGAGCTGGCCTGGCCGCGCAGCTCCTCCGCCTGGGGGGGCTGGCGCTGGTGGGCGGCGGCCTCTATCTCGGCGCGGCGCTGCTGCTGCGCAGCCCCGAGGTCCGCGAGGCGTGGGAACTGGTGGGCCGGCGGGGCCGGTCACGTGTAGGACACGCATAAACGAATTGGGGGCACCTGACCAAGGTCCTTCATCAGGTGCCCCCAGGCCTACCCGGTGTCCCTGCTACTTCTATGGTTTGTCCGGGGAGAAGGCCACGATCCCCAACGGGTTTTCCTCTTCGTCCACGCTCACCGTCTTGCGATAGGCCCCGGCCGGCGGTTCTTCCAGGCGCAGCTCCACGGAGAGCGTCTCCCCCAGGATATAGTCCCGGTGTGTGGTTATGGCCTGGGCCAACTGCGGGCTTGCGCCGGCCAGGTAGGTTGTGATCCGGTCGGCGACCTGCAGGCCGGCCTCTTTGCGCGCCTCCTGGATCTGCCGCACCAGCTCGCGGGCCAGCCCCTCCAGCGTCAGCGCCGTATCCAGCGTCGTGTCCAGCGCGACCAGGTAGTCCTCCTCCGCGATGAAGCGAAAGCCTTCCGGCGCGGCCGTCTCCACGAGGACGTCGTCGGGGCCCAGCGGCACGGGGCTGCCCTCGGCGAGCAGCAGCGGGAACGGCTCGCCGGCCTGCAGCTTGCGTACGGCCGCCGCCGCGTCTGCCGGGCTGAGCGCGGCCAGCGTGGCGCGGATGGCCGGCACGGCCCGGCCGTGCTTTGGCCCCACGACGGGCAGGTTCGGCTTGAGGTGGTAGGTTTCAAAGGCTGCCCCGGGCTCGACGATCTCTAGCTCCTTGACGTTCAGCTCGTCGAGGATGGCCTCCCGCAGCCGCCGGAGGGCGGCGCCGGCCGGCGCGTGCGGCGGGCGGACCAGGATGCGCCGCAGCGGTTGGCGCACCTTGAGGGCGGCCTGCCGGCGCACCGCGCGCCCGATCCGCACCACGCGCATCGCCGCCGCCATGTCGGCCACCAGCCCATCGTCGCGCCATGCGGCTTCCACGGCCGGCCACCGCGACAGGTGCACGCTGGCCGGCGCCGCCTCGTCCTGCGTCCGCACCAGGTTCTGGTAGAGCTCCTCGGCGATAAAGGGCGTAAAGGGCGCCAGCAGCCGGGCCAATGTGGTCAGGGCCGTATAGAGCGTCCCGTAGGCGGCTTCCTTGTCGGCGTCGTCGCCGGCCTTCCAGAAGCGCCGCCGGTTCAGGCGCACGTACCAGTTGGAGAGGTCGTCGACGAACCCGTCCAGGGCGCGGGCGGCCGCGGCGATGTCGTAGCCGTCCATGGCGCGCGTGGCTTCGTCCACTACAGTGTTGAGGCGAGCCAGGAGCCATCTGTCCATGAAATTCGAAATTCGAATTTCGAATTTCGAATTGGGACTCCAATGGTCGAGGTTGGCGTAGAGCACAAAGAAGGAATAGGTATTCCACAAGGTCAGCAGAAAGCGCCGCAGCGAGTCGCCCACCAGGTCGGCAGAGAAGCGGCGGGCGTTGCCCGGCGGGCCGGCGGTGAAGAGGTACCAGCGCAGCGGATCGGCCCCGTGCGCCTCCAGCACCGTCCAGGGGTCCACGACGTTGCCGCGCGACTTGCTCATCTTGAGCCCCTCGCCGTCCAGGATGAGCCCCAGGCAGATGACGTTCTTGTAGCAGGGCTGATCAAAGAGGAGCGTCGCCAGGGCGTGGAGCGAATAGAACCAGCCGCGGGTCTGGTCCATCGCCTCGGAGATAAAGTCGGCGGGAAAGTTGGCCTTAAAGACACCCTTGTCGCCGTACGGATAGTGCCACTGGGCGTAGGGCATGGCCCCGCTGTCGAACCAGCAGTCCAGCACCTCGGGCAGCCGCCGCATCGTCCCGCCGCACTGGCTGCACGCCCAGGTCACCTCGTCCACGTAGGGGCGGTGCAGGTCGAGGCCGGCGAGATCGCGGCCGGCCCGGGCGCTCAACTCGGCCACGCCGCCGATGCATTCCTGCCGGCCGCAGGCGTCGCACTGCCAGATGGGCAGCGGCGTGCCCCAGTAACGCTCGCGCGAGAGGGCCCAGTCCACATTGTTCTGCAGCCAGTCGCCAAAGCGCCCGTCGCGGATGTGCGCGGGGTACCAGTTGATCTGCTGGTTCCCGGCGATCAGCCGGTCCTTGACCGCGGTGGTGCGGATGTACCAGGAGGACTTGGCATAGTACAGAAGCGGCGTGCCGCAGCGCCAGCAGAACGGGTAGGCGTGCGTGACGCGCCCGCTCTGGAGCAGGAGCCCGCGCTCGTCCAGGTCGCGCGTGATGACCGGGTCGGCCTCTTTGAAAAACATGCCGCCGAAGCCGGCGAAATCGGGCAGGACCTTGCCGTCCAGGTCGACGGAGAAGAGGGTGGGCAGGCCGTGCCGCCGCCCGACCTCCAGGTCGCCATAGGCCGGGGCGATGTGCACGACGCCGGTGCCGTCGTCCATGGAGACGATCTCGTCGTTGATGGTGACATACGCCGTGTCCCAATCGACCGTGTCGCCGGGGGCGGGGACGCCGCGGTAGAGCGGCTCGTAGTGCAGGCCGGCCAGGTCGCGGCCCCGCAGGGTGCGCAGCGTCGTATAGTCGCCGTCGGGAAAGAGGTGCGCCAACCGCGGCGCGGCGACGATGAGGCGGTCCTCGGCGCGCTCGACGACTACATAGGCCTCGTTGGCGGCCAGCGCCAGCGCCACGTTGGCCGGCAGCGTCCAGGGGGTCGTCGTCCAGGCCAGGACGTGGATGGGGGCCGGCAGGTCGGCCAGCGGCGGGGGCAGGTTGCCGTTCTCCGCCCGCAGCCGGAACTTGATCCACACCGACGGGTCCTCGACCTCGTCGCGAAAGCCGAGCGAGACCTCGTGGTCGGCCAGGGAGGTGTTGCACCGCGGGCAATGCATGCTGACCTTGTAGTCGCGAAAGAGGAGTCCCCGGTCCCAGAGGGTGCGCAGGATCCACCACCCTGTCTCGACATAATCGTTGGTGTAGGTGATGTAGGCGTCCTCGGGATCGATCCAGTAGGCGATCCGGTCGGTCATCCGCTCCCAGTCCTTGATGTAGCGGAAGGCGCTCTCGCGGCACTTTTTGTTGAATTCGGCGATGCCGTAGCGCTCGATGTCGCCTTTGCCGGAAAAGCCCAGCTCCTTCTCGATCTCGATCTCGACCGGCAGGCCATGGGTGTCCCACCCGCCGCGGGCGCCGAGCAGGCGCTCGCCCTTGAGCCGATGGTAGCGCAGGACCACGTCCTTAAAGACGCGGGCCAGGACGTGATGGACGCCGGGCCGGCCGTTGGCGGTGGGGGGGCCCTCGTAAAAGACAAAGGTGGCGGCGTCGGGCTCGCCGTACAGATAGGTCCGCAGGGTGCCCTGCTCTTGCCACCACTGCTGCCACTGGGTCTCCATGTCCGGCCACGAGATGGACGGTTTGACGGGACGAAACATCTGGCCTCCTCAGTGCATGTGCTGGCCTGCTATTGTAACCGAAAATGGCCGGATGCGCAAAGGTGACTTTTCCGCCCCCTTGTGCTATAATAAAACGCGAGAGCAAGGTTTTCGTCTGCTGGAAGGGGCCGATACCTCCTGGTGACAAGGAGTGAAATCATGTCCAGTAGAACTCGCGTGACCGTCGGCACATTGCTGCTCTTGCCCCTCCTGGCGCTGGTGCTCCTGACGCTGTCGTGGACCCCGGGGCCGTGGCGCTGGGCCGGTGCGGCGCAGCCGGAATCGTCGTGGACCTCGCCGTACGACATCTCCCAACCGACGGACCCCCAGACCAACGCCAGCCAGAAACCGCGGGCCGTCCTGGCTCCCGACACCTACCTCCACGTGACCTGGATGGAGGGGGTGATGAACACGGCCACGGGGCCGGCCTACGCCAAGGGCCAGGGGACGTCCTGGTCGGCCTGGGAGTGGGCGGCCCCGCACAACAACCCCGGCTACGTCAACCCGGTGATCGCCCTGGACAGCCACGGCACGATCCATATCGCCTGGGGTGGCGGTGGGGGGGCCCCCTACGATATCTACTACGCCTACAAGCCGGTCGGCGGAGGTTGGTCGTCGCCCGAGAACCTGTCCAACGAGTCGTACAACACCGTCAAGCCGAGCATCGCGATCGACAGCCAGGACCGGCTGTGGGTCGCCTGGCAGGCATCCCATACCGATAACGACGAAGAGATCTATGTGCGGAGCAAGCCGTACGGCGGGAGCTGGGAGACCGCCATGCGGGTCACCACCCGCTCGGCCGCGGACCAGGACCCCAGCATCGTCATCGACGCGAGCGACGTCCCCCACCTGGCCTGGCGCAGCAACGACCCCGGCAACTGGGAGGTGGTCTATACGCGCTACGCGGGGGGCGCCTGGCTGCCGATTGAAAACGTCTCGGCCTCCTCACGGGGTTCGCACTTTCCCCGGCTGGCGGCGGACAACGTGGGCAACGTCTGGGTGGCCTGGGAAGAAGAGACCGGCGCGGACGAGTTCCAAACCGCCGTACGGCGCTGGAACAGCGGCAGCTGGGGCTCGCGCACCTTTGCCTCGCTGGCCGGGATCAAGGCGCTGTACCCCGACATCGGCGTCGACGACGTCGGCGTGGTGTACGTCGCCTGGACGGACTATCGCTCGACGCCGACCGAGGTATACTTCAACCACTCGACCGACTATGGCAACACCTGGGTGCTGGAGGAGAACGTCTCCAAGAACGGCAGCGCCTCCTTCTTCCCCAACGTGGTCTCCCAGGCCGGCGGCATGGCGCACATCTTTTGGCAGGACACCGCCCCCGGGTCGCTCGACATCTATTACAGCAAGGCGACGATCCCCGGGATCATTACGCCGACCCCCGTGTCGCCGACCCCGGCGATCCCCTACGGCGGGCTCAACGTCGTGGCCCTGCAGCCGCCGGCCAACCAGCAGTTTACCCGCCAGCTCGCCGTCCAGCTCAACCTCTGGGCGACGTCGCCGGCCGGCCACGCGCTGCTCATGCGCTACGACAACAATGCCAACTTTTCCGGCAACCCGACCTATGTGGCCTTTGCCTCCTCCGTGCCGAGCTGGAACCTGGCGGCCACTCCGGGGACCTGCGCCAGCAAGACTGTCTACGCCCAGTACAAGGATGCCGTGGACGGCGCCGAGTCTCCCGTGTACAGCGACCCGATCCTGTTCGACGACTGGTTGACGGCGACGCTGACGCTCAACGGCGGCAACGCCTACACCAACCGCACGATGGTCAAGCTGGACACCGGGAACAGCGACCTGTCCGCCGGGTGCAGCGGCCTGTACGCCATGCAGTTCCGCGAGCCGACGATCACCTACACGACCTGGTACTCGTATCTCCCCGGGCTGTGGTACTATCTGCAGCCCGACGGCGCCGCCACGCGCACCGTCTATGGACACTACCTGGACAAGGCCGGCAACGAGGGCACCTACTCCCGCCAGATCACCTTCGACCTGGACCCGCCCTACAACGGCACGCCGCCGACGATGCCGGCCTCGACGAACAAGCTGCTGGTGAACGTCTCGAACCTGCAGGCCACGGACGACGCCAGCGGCGTCGGGTACATCTGGCTGGCCAACAACTGCTCGGCCCAGGGCGAGGGGGCCTGGCTGGCCGTGCCCTATTGCTCCTCGCCGCCCTGCACCGTCGTCTGGAACCTGGGCTATGGCGGCCCGCCCCTGGATGGGCTCAACCGGGTCTGCGTCAAGTACGAGGACCGCAGCGGCTACGGCTCTTTTCGGGGCAACTTTTCCTCGATCTATGAGGGCACAATCACCGTGACGGGCATCGATTCGGTCTTGCTGCCGCTCGTCGTGCGCCGGTACACGGGGGCGCAGGCGTACGTCGTCCCGACGACGCCGGCCGACGGCGGCCTCTTCCTCTGGGCCGACCCGCCGCAGGCCGGCCCCGACGGGGAGGTCCTGCTGTACCTGGTGCTGCCGGGAAGCCCGGACGGGCCGCGCGAGGGGACGCTGCGCATGCAGCTGCCGGCCGGCCTGCGGGTCGTGCGCGCCTGGAGCGCCTACGGCGAGCTGCAGTACGTGGGCGCGGGCGAGGTGCGCTCGCTGGAACGCGCCGCTCCCGGCGGGGCGGCCTGGCTGACGGTGCTCGCGCGCGTGGTCCCCGGCGTCGGCCCGCACCTGCCGGTGCGGGGGGAGCTGCGCGGGGCCGACGGCACGTCCGTGGCGCCGCGGCTGTGGGTGGAGTCGCGCTAAGCGGTTGCGCTTTCAAATACGCTATGCTATAATGCGGGCGCGGGAGGGCGCAGGGCAGTGGATGTGTCTTGCGGAGCGTACCTGAATCACGCGATATGAGGCCGGCTGGGCCCGCGGATCCGCGGCGAAACAGCCGAGTCGGACCACTCGGAGGAGGTCAAACCATGAAGATGGGACGAGTTCTGGCGTTGGTCGGAGTTATGGCAGTCGTGGCAGCGCTTGTCGTCGTGCTGTCCGGCTGTGCGGCGTCGGCGGCTTCGCCCGCGCCGCAGGGGACTGTCGATCTCGAGCGGTATGGGGCGCTCAAGGCCCGGGTGGAGGATCTGCGCGCGCAAGGACGCGACGTCTCCCGCCTGGATCAGATCGTCGCCGATATCGACATGTGGATCGACCAGGGCAAGGTCGCCGAGGCCAACCTGCGCATCTCGGACCTGGAGAGCGATCTGAACAACTTTGACCTGCTGCCGACGCCCAACCGGCCGGCC
>Ga0302251_1000908_pt1 | contig 21767 bp, 21 predicted proteins | sample AAG_RA_Gln_MG_FD_193534 | JGI IMG/M metagenome (GOLD analysis project Ga0302251, IMG submission 193534) | Enriched activated sludge microbial communities from anaerobic digester in WTTP, New Holstein, Wisconsin, United States - AAG_RA_Gln | ecosystem: Engineered > Bioreactor > Anaerobic >...
ACCTTTTGCTTTCTTTAATACCCTCTTTTTCCTTCTTTTTGTCGCGACACTATGTTTAACTTTAGTCATTTTTTACCTCATCTTTCATTTAATAAAATTACGGCTGAGCCGCACCACAAGAGCATTCTGAACTTTCTTCTTTTTCAAAAAGGAGAACAGGTTGTCTTGAGAACTAACCTCTTTCTCAAACAGAGAAGAAAAGGTTGTCCTTGTGGACTAACCATACGGCAACATACGTTTTACATATTTTTCCATTTTTTGGTTAGCAATATAATGGGATTTGCGCAATTTTCTGATTCTTTTGCTATCTTTATTCGTCAAAAGATGCCCTTTCCCATTCGCTTTATATTTAACCCTGCCCTTTTTTGTTATTTTGAATCTTTTAGCAACACCTTTTTTTGTTTTTAGTTTCTGTCCCATCGTAACACTCCATTCCGTACGTTATATTTATTCCTGTCCTGGTTTCAAATTACCCGCTATTCGTTTCGGAGATAAAACCAGAGAAATAACTTTCCCTTCAAGCATAGGATCTTTTTCAATCTGTCCGTCAACCTGAGTATCGGCGATAAATTTATCAATAAGTTTTCTTCCCAAATCCAAATGTTCAATCTGCCTTCCCTTAAAAAACAATTCAATTTTAACTTTATCGCGTTTTTTAAGAAAATTGTTCACTTGCTTTAATTTGGTCTGATAATCATGCTCATTAATATTCGGTTTGATCCTGATTTCTTTAAGGTGACCCTGTTTTTGATGTTTTTTTGCTTCCCGTTCTTTTTTTTCCTGGTCGTATTTAAACTTACTGAAATCTATAATACGGCAAACCGGCGGATTCGCTGTGGGCGCAACTTCCACTAAGTCTAAACCGTATTGCGCGGCCAGATCTCTGGCTCTATCAGAAGAAACAACCCCCATCTGATTCCCTTCCGGGCCGATAAGACGCACTTCGGGTACTCGGATTTTTTCATTAATTCTGACAAACTTCTTTATAACTACCACCACCTTTTGATTAATTGCGCGTTACCACTCGCCGAAAAACCTATGCGGTTATTCACGATTGGCAATCTGCAATTTCAGGTTATTAATAAATTCGGACAAAGGAATACTCCCCTGGTCCCCGATTTTTCTCTTGCGCACAGACACAGTCGATGCTTTTTTCTCCCGTTCGCCAAGAACAACACAATAGGGTGTTTTAGACATCTCTGCTTCTCTAATCCGTTTATCCAGAGTCCCATTAACTGTATCTATTTCTGAACGGATAGAGTGCGCGTCAAAAGCCTTTTTTATCTCTGCTGCATATTCAAAAACGCTGTCTTTTATAGGAAGAATAACGACCTGAACAGGCGCCAGCCATAAAGGAAATGCACCTGCATAATGCTCCGTAAGACAGGCAATAAACCGCTCTAAACTCCCCAGGACCACCCGGTGCAGCATAATAGGCTGCTTTTCTTTCCCATCAGAATCAACATATGTAAGATCAAACCTTTTGGGCAAAGCAAAATCACACTGAATTGTCGCGCATTGCCAGGACCGTTTGAGCGCGTCCCTCAGTTTAATATCAATTTTAGGGCCGTAAAATGCGCCGTCACCTTCGTTAATCGCATACGGAAGCCCCATTTCTTTTAATGAATTTTCCAATCCGCTTGTCGCAGCAGACCAATCTTCTTCTGTCCCGATATATTTTTCCGGGCGGGTACTAAGCTCAATGTCCCAGGAATCAAAACCAAAAACTTTCATAGTAGAAAACACAAATTCAATTACCGCCTTGATTTCTCCCTGCAACTGCGAAGGCAGGCAAAAAACGTGCGCATCATCCTGAGTGAAACCACGGACACGCAATAAACCGTGCAACACTCCCGCTTTTTCGTGGCGGTAAACAGTCCCTAATTCAAATAGCCTCAACGGTAATTCTTTATAACTTCGAAGACGCGATTTATAAATCAAAATATGCCCCGGGCAATTCATAGGCTTAACGACAAATTCTTTCTCGTCAATCATGAATGTATACATATTTTGTTTATAATAGTCGTAATGCCCTGAACGCTGCCACAAGCCGGCCTGCATAATGTTCGGTGTTGTGACAAGCTGATAACCGCGTTTTAAATGCTCATCTTTTTCATAATCTTCTATGCCACGGCGCAATAATGCGCCTTTAGGATGATAAAACACCAGACCGGCGCCTGCTTCTTCCTGATAAATATCGAATAATCCTAATGCGGGTCCGAGTTTCCGGTGATCACGCAATTTACGTTCTTCAAGATCTTTTAAATATCCGTCCAGTTCCTCTTGAGTAGAAAAACACGTGCCGTAAACACGTTGAAGCATAGGGTTGGTTTCTATCCCATGCCAATACGCTCCCGCAACTGTCAGCAATTTAAACGCTTTTATCTTCCCGGTGGATTCAATGTGCGGCCCGCGGCATAAATCCACAAACTCATCTCCGGTTCTATAAATCGAAACTACCTCGTCGGGGATAGAATTAATTAATTCAACTTTATATTTTTCGTTGCAACGATTAAACAACGAAATGGCGTCTGCTTTGGAAAGTTCTTCGCGAATAAAAGGCATATCCAAAGCGATAATTTCCTTCATTTTACGCTCAATAGCGGCAATATCATCATCGGTAAAAGGAGTCTTTTTATCAAAATCGTAATAAAATCCGTCTTCGATTGACGGGCCGATAGCAAGAGAAACATCCGGCCATAGCGATTTCACGGCATACGCCATAACATGCGAACACGAATGCCTTAAAACTGATAAATCCATACCCTTCACCCTTTAAATGGTGGGCCCAAGAGGACTTGAACCTCTGACCTTTGCGATGTCAACGCAACGCTCTAACCAACTGAGCTATGAGCCCCCGATTGATTTTTACAGAATTAAACCAATTCTTTTTCAGCTTTTACTTAAACCTGTGTGCCTATGTTAAAATGGGCAAGAAGGGAGTTGAACCCTTACAGCCCGGAGGCCAATGGATTTTAAGTCCATCGTGTATGCCATTCCACCACTTGCCCATTATAACAACCTGTATTTCTTCCAATCACAACGGCTTAAAATCTATTTTCTAAAATTTAAGGCGGCAAGCGGAATCGAACCGCTGAATAGCTGTTTTGCAGACAGCTGCCTTACCTCTTGGCTATGCCGCCGATAATACTGCGGATCGTTTCTGATTTCCGCTTAAAACGACTGTCACGCAAGGCGTTTTATTTCTTTTACAATAATATCCGCGTCAGCCAAACAGCCGATACCAGCCTTCCCGCACGCAAGCATGCCGTCGCGCGGTTCTATAATTATATACCCCAGAGACTTAAGTTTTTTGATGTTGGACTGAACAATAGGATTTCTATACATGCGTTCATTCATCGCCGGACATAGCAACACTTTTGAAGAAGCGGCGCAGACTACGCACGACAATAAATCATCACAAATTCCCGACGCAATTTTGCCGATTATATTCGCGGTAGCCGGCACGATCACAATAAGATCCGCCTTCTCCGCAAGAGATATATGCTCAATGTCCATCGATTCCGGTGTTTCAAACAATCCGCTGTAAACTTTATTTCCTGATAACGACTGAAATAAAAAAGGCCTGATAAACTCCTCGGACTCTTTCGTCATAATAACGTCTATCGCAAAACCATCTTTTTTCAGCTGGCGGATAATTTCACAGGCCTTGTAAATAGCAATACTACCCGTAACGCCTAACACAACACGCTTACGACTTTTCTTAACAGGAGGCATCATTTATCTATTTTTCTTAAATAAACTTTTGCGTTGCGGATTTCATCCAACGCGATAGTAGACGGTTTCGCAGAAGCGGTTATAGATGTTAATTTAGGGTGTCCTTCCGCCACTTCTAAAGCCCTTCTCGCCGCCATTACTACTAGTTTATATAACGAACCGTTACTTTTGTCTAAAAGATTTTCTAAAGCTATGTAAGCCATTTTTCACCTATTGTTTTAACCGTTTTCTAATTTCGTTTTTAATTATTTTTTTAAAATCATGTACCGCTGTTTTCAAATCCTCATTTATAACACAATAGTTATATTCATGTGCATTCTTTAGTTCCTGTTGCGCCAGACGAATGCGCCTCTTAATTTCTTCCGGTGCAGTTTTACTGCACCTTTTTTCCATTCTTTCCGGCAAGGAAGCCAATGACCCCGGCGTTACAAATATTGCCACAGTTTCTTTCGGATAAAGATTCCGAATACGTATGGCCCCGCGAAAATCAAGGCATAAAATTACTCCCTTGCCGCGCGCGAATTGCTCTTCGACAAATTCTTTAGGTGTTCCGTAATAATACCCTAAATACTTAGTCCATTCAAGGATTTTTTTTGCCCTTCGGCGCCGAAGGAATTCCGGTTCAGAGAGAAAAAAATAGTGAATCCCCTCTTTTTCACCTGTCCTTTGAGGACGGGTAGTTGCCGAAACCGACCGGACAAGTTTTTGACTGCAAAATTTATCTCGAAACAAACTGTTAATCAACGTCGTTTTCCCCGATCCTGACGGGCCGGAAACCACGATAATTAATTTACGCATAGTATTCACTATTCTGCGACACGATTAACAGCACGAAAATCATTCAATATTCTGCAATTGTTCCCTGATTTTTTCAATCTGGCTTTTTATATGCACAACACGGGAGGAAATAACCGCGTCAAAAGTTTTAGCTCCCATCGTATTCGCTTCCCGCTGCATCTCTTGAGCAATAAAATCAAGTTCTTTCCCGACGGAACCGCTCTTTGAAAGCGTTTCTTTACAATTCCGGGCGTGAAAAGCCAAACGTTCAAGTTCTTCCGTGATATCAGAACTTTTCAAAAAAGATGACCTCTCTTCCGGGATCTTAATTAAAACAAGTTTTTCTTTAATAACTTTTTTAAACCTCTCCTGGATTTCATTTAAAACTTTAAGAACATCCTCCAGGCGTACCTTAAGATGACGATATAATACTTCCCCTTCTTTTTTTCTCAAAGACACAAGATCGTCCATGGATTTTCGAACAAGGATTTTCAATGCGGGCCACATCTTTCCGCTTGGGACCTTCGAATCATTCAATGATAAAACCCCCGGCAAATGTAAAACATCCGACATCCCGACATTTCCCGAAACATGAAACTCCCCTTGAATTTTTTTTATTTCCGAAATGTAATTTTTAAGAAGCTGCTTATTAATAAAAACGTGCGGCGAAGGCTTATTAATTGTGTTAATAACACACGTAATGCGCCCGCGCTTTGCGCGCGCTTCAATTTCTTTCTTTATTTGATCCTCTAAAGAGAGGAATCCTTCCGGGAGATGAAGAACAATATCCAAAAATTTATGATTTGAACTTCGTATCTCAACACGATATTTACCAAATTCATTAATTTCTCCCTGACTTGTTCCAAATCCCGTCATGCCTGTTATCATACGACGCTCCTCATTATGCCCAAACTCGTTTTTTTCCTTGCGGGACATCTATTTCTTTTGCCGGATACAAATCAACCAGAACCTCATCCGGGGTAAACCATAATTTAATCTCGCGTTCCGCCTCTTCCGGATTAGATGAGACATGTATTACGTTTTCATACAGCCCTTTAGTAGTAATTCTACCGTAAGACCCCCTGATACTTGTCGGATCAGCTTCTTCAGGATTCGTAGCACCAGCTAATCCCCGGCATTTTTGTATCGCATCTTTGCCCCAATAAATAAGCGCCATAACTTTTTTACGATCATGAAGCTCTCCCTGAAGATACTTAACCAATTCCTCAAAAAATGGCTTATCTTTTAACTGTTTATAATGTTCAGCCGCAAGCTCAGGAGAAACTCTAACCATTTTAGCTGCAACAATTTCCAGCTTAGTTTCAGACAAACGAGTCAAGATATTTCCGGTAAGAGATTTTTTTAATCCATCCGGTTTAATAAGAATAAGAACTTTTTGATTCAAAGCGCTCCCCTCCTTTTTATTATACCCCGCCTAATTTACGGGCAATCCGGTCAAAATCCTCTTGTGAATAAAATTCTATTTTAATATGTCCTCTTTTTTTCTTTTTCATAATACGCACCTTTGTTCCCAATAACTGTTGAAGCTGATCTTCAATAACCCGGACATAAGGATCAGCCTGTTGATTTTTCCATCGAGTCAAAGCTCCTTTGGGTTTTTCTTTTTTAATTAAAAGCTCTAACTCTCTTACAGACAATAACTTAGCTATTACCTCCTGCGATAAAATCCTCTGTCTATTAGTATCATCAAGCTCTAGCAAAATTTTCCCATGACCTATTGATAGCTGACCGGTTGCGATATCTTTTTGTACCTCAAGCGGCAATTTCAGTAAACGTAAAAAATTCGCAATTCCTGCCCTTGATTTACCTAAAACCTCCGCAATTTTTTCTTGCGTTAAATCAAATTTATCAATCAAATATTGATATGCCTTAGCTTCCTCAATAGGATTTAAATTTTCTCTTTGAATATTTTCAATTAACGCTAATTCCAAGGAATCTTTATCATCAACATCTCTAATTATAACTGGTAACTCTTTTATATTCAATATGTTAGCAGCACGATACCGTCTTTCTCCGGCTATTAATTCATAATGATCCCCTTGCCTTCTTACCAGAATAGGCTGGATAATTCCCTTTTCTTTAATAGATTGAACTAAATCATCCATCCCCTGGGAATTAAAATCTTCCCGAGGCTGATAAGGATTCGGTTTAATTTTTTCTATAGGCAAAAATGTAATTTTAACATTATTTTCTTCTATAGCACCCGGCGGAATTAGAGCGCTTATTCCTTTACCCAATGCTTTTTTTTCCATTACGATCCCCCTTACAAATAGAGAAAATTTCAAAAGCGCATCTTACATGGGCTCTTTATGCTCTTCCTTTGTTTCTTCAACAAACTGTTGATCTTCTTGCCTATTCTCAATGGGTAACCCTAAAATCTCTTTAGCCAATTCTTCATATTTTTGGGCGCCATTAGAATGTTTATCATATAAAACAATAGGCTTACCAAAACTAGGAGCTTCACTCAAACGGATACTCCTGGGAATAACGGACTCATATACTTTATCTTTAAAATGATTTCTGACTTCCTGGATAACTTCTCTACTTAAATTTGTACGGTAATCCGCCATCGTCAAAAATACACCCTGAATTTCTAGTGCAGGATTTAAATTATTTCTGACCAAATTAATAGTATTATCAAGCTGCGTTAACCCCTCCAAGGCATAATATTCACACTGAACAGGAATTAAAACACTATCCGCAGCACACAATGAATTAATGGTCAATAATCCCAACGAAGGCGGTGAATCAATAATAATAAAATCAAAATTATCTTTTTCTTTAGCTAAGGCCTTTTTAAGACGATACTCTCGACCCAAAGCGCCGACTAATTCTATTTCTGCACCGGTTAAATCTAAATTTGAAGGCGCTAAAAATAGATTTTCGATATTTGTAGATTGCAAAATTTCTTTTATATCTAATTCCTCAAGCAAAATATGATATGTACTTTTTTCAACTTTATGCCTGTCAACCCCTACGCCGCTCGTGGCATTTGCCTGTGGATCTAAATCTATAAGCATCACCTTTTTTTGACACAGAGCCATATAAGCGGCAATATTAATTGCCGTGGTTGTTTTTCCGGTTCCGCCCTTTTGATTACAGATAGAAATTGTTTTACCCATAAATTACCGTTCTACGTGGAACAATTTCAAAACATAGTCCGCGATTGTTCTACGTGGAACAATCGCATTAAAATTATTATCATACACTATTGATCTATTTGTCAAGATTTTTCTTTATCTGGCAGGATATCTACCTTAATTTTTGCGGACTGGGCTCCGGGCATCCCAAACAAGCCCTTTTCTTCTTCGCAAAGAACTTCAATTTTAATCTGACTTCTCTTCACCTTAAGGGTTTTGAGAGCTTTTTGAATAGCATCTTCAATAGTACTGCCTTCAACTTCTAAACTTGTAATTTTACGCTGCATTTTTTCTATGTAAATTCATTTGAGAAGCTAACATTAAAAGATTATTAACAAACCAATACAAAACTAAACCTGACGGCATTTTATAAAAAATAAAACCAAACATAATGGGAAAGATGATAGAAAAAATCTTTTGCTGCTCGTTTGAAATCGCGCTTGAATTAGTATTGGAATATTTTTGCTGAATAAAAGTAGCAATCACCATTAAAATAGGCAAAAGATTTAATTCGGTAATAAACGGAATCGGACTATTACTAAAAGTAATTAACCTATCCGGCTCAGATAAATCCTTTATCCACAAGAAATGAGCTCCCTTAAGGGCAACCGAGCGAATAAGCACCTGATATAAAGCGAAAAAAATCGGTATTTGCAGCAGTAAAGGCAAACATCCACTATAAGGATTAACTTTATGAGTTTTATATAATTCAAAAATCTCTTTATTCATTCTCTGCGGATTATCTTTATAGGTAACCCTTAATTGCTCTATCTTTGGCTGTAAAGATTGCATTTCTTTCATGGAACGTATCTGCTTTAAAGTCAATGGGTAAAGTAAAAAATAAACCAAAATACTAAACCCAATAAGCGTTAAGCCCCAATTTTTAAAGATATTATGCAAAAAGTAAAGTAATTGCGAAAGCATTTGGGCAATTAAATCAAGAGACCCATAATATATAACGGCCGCCCAAGCAGGATTATTATGCGCCAAAACTTTAAAATCTTGAGGGCCAAGATAAACTTTAAACTGTTGCGTGATCGTTTCACTTGGCAACACCATAATTTCTTTATTACTTATTCCCGCTTCAGACTCATTGCTGGATATTTTTTTGACAAATCCCGAATAGCCCTCCATAGCCGGCTCAATAATTAAACAAAAATATCTATCTTTTAACCCCATAAATTTCAATTGGTTGTATATTCCATCTTTTTTAGGATTAGGGTGTATTGTTTTCTCAACAAGCGACGCGGTTATTTCTGCATAATGAGGTTGGGGTTGTGAAGAAGAAAAATTAAGAGTTCCAAGTAATAAAGTTGGATTAATTTTAAAAGGTTGTTTTATTTTATTTTCAATAATTAAATCTAAGTATATGTTATAGTTAGACTTATATAAAAAACGCTTAGTGATTTTCTTATCAGGGGTTTCTGAAATAAAATCAATACTTTCCGGGGTAATCTGTCCTACATGAAAATTGTTTTCATTATCAGCCATTAAAAACGCATTTTTAAGAATAAATTTACCGTTCTTATACGCAGGAAAGATAATTTCTCTAATCGCAGCCTGCTTTTCCACAAAAACAATATCCATGCCATCAAAGCGTGCTGTTATTAAAGAAGGCTGTTCTTCCATCTTACTCTCAGATGGTAAAACAATCTGTTCTTTAGGTTGGACTGGTGTTATTTTAGGTGTTGGTTTAACAAAAAAAGCTGACCAAAGCAACAGGACAGATAAAGATAAACCAAAAGCGACCAAAACTCTTTTTTCCATTTTTTAAGGTTTTATTAGAGGATCATATCCGGATGCACGGGAAAAAGGATGACACTTAAGTATTCGGACGCACGATTTAAGCGTGCCCCGCACTACCCCGTATTGTTGAATAGCTTCCTTTGAATAATCTGAACACGTCGGCCAAAACCTGCATGTCTTGGGAAGCAAAATCCGTATATAGCCCTGATACACGTTAATAAATGCAATCAAAATTTTCCGGCCTACATGCACAATTTTTTACGTCCTTTCCGTCGACGACGGGACAAAACAGCACGACCGCCTTTTGTTGCCATCTTTTTCCGAAAGCCCAGGCGGCGTTTTCCTACTCTGTTAGACGGTGTGGTAAGATGTTTTTTCATTGCTTAAACCCTCCTAAAAATCAACGTTAATTTCATTCCCAAAATCACCCTGAATTATGAGAATTAAATGACACTTTTTTTAAATTAGGGATTGTGAAATTATATCATAGATTTTTTTTAAGTCAACCCAAAATTCTTATTTCACAGAATTTTAACTCATTTTTTTAGCTTTTTATCCTTTTCTTTCTATGCTACGCATTTTTAACTCTTTGTTAAAGATTACAAGAACAAATGTTGTTTGTTTATTTAATTTTTCGTTTCTGATGAATTTATTCTAATTTTTTAGTTGACGGTACTTCATTTTGATGTATAATTACCCCTACTGCACGTAAAGGTTTAAATCAGAAAAAACCTCGGGAAAGTAAAGTTATCCACAAGGATATTTCCTCGTGAAACCTTGAAAGAAGCCACTTATCCACAGATTTATCCAAGATGTGAACAACTTGTGGATTGAGTGAATAACTTATTATGATAGATTTTCATAAAACTTGGGCGGATACCAGCACTTATTTAAAAGATACTCTCGGGGAGATTGTATTTCAAACATGGATAGCCCCCCTTAAGCCGCTGGAAGCAAGCAAAGATAAAATAATACTGGAAGCTCCTGACACGTTTTTTAAAGAATGGGTTGATCAGCATTATTCCGCCGTTATCAGTGCTGCGTTAAAAACAATATGCCAGGAAGAAAAAGAAATAGTTATTTCCGTTAAGCTTCAGGAATCCCTGAAGCCTGATTTAAAAATCCAGCAAAATGAAGAAAAGGTAAAATTTAAAATTTCAGCTGCGCCTGATACGGGAATTTTAAATCCCCGGTATACGTTTGAAAATTTTATGGTCGGCCCGTCAAACCGGCACGCACATGCATATTGTCTGGCCGTAGCAGAATCTCCGGCAAAAGTTTATAATCCACTTCTTATTTATGGCGGGGTAGGGCTGGGCAAAACTCATTTAATGCAGGCTATTTGCCATTTCATAAAACAACGGTCCCCGGCAAGCAAAATCTGCTATGTGTCATCTGAAAGATTTACGAATGAGCTGATCGACGCTATCCAGCACCATTCCACTCCTGCATTCAGACAGAAATACCGCAATGCGGACCTTCTTGTTATAGATGATATTCATTTCATTGCCGGAAAGGAATCAACCCAGGAAGAATTTTTTCACACATTTAATACGTTATATGATGCTCATAAACAAATAATTTTTTCATCGGATAGACCGCCCAAGGAAATTTCTAATCTTCAAGACAGGTTGGTTTCGCGTTTCAGTTGGGGATTAACAACTGATATTCAACCACCGGATCTGGAAACCAGAATAGCTATTTTAAAAAAGAAGGTTGAACGGGAACCGGTCGAAATTCCTGATGATGTAATTGTTTTTATAGCGCAACTGATCAAAACAAATATCCGGGAACTGGAGGGGGCGTTAATCAGGGTTATCGCATACTCTTTATTAGAAGAAAAGCCGATTTCACTGGTGTTGGCGCAAGAAGTTCTTAAAGATTTGTTAAAAGAACCCAAAAAACTCCTTACTGTTGATTTTATTCAACGTTGCGTAGCGGAAGAATTTGGTGTATCATTGTCTGATTTAAAAACCAAACGTAGAAATAAAAATATTGTGCTCCCAAGACAAATTGCCATGTATTTAAGCAGGGAATTAACAGAATTATCTCTTCCAGAGATTGGCAATTACTTTGGAGGTAAAGATCATACTACAGTATTACATTCATATAACAAAATTAAAGAAGCATTAGTTACTGATGTTGGTATAAAAGATAAGATTAACAGGATAATCCAGGTTATTCAATAAAAATTAACCAGTTATCCCAAAGTTAAAAACATCCTAACTTATTAATTTTAAAACAGTTTCACACTTGTTAACAGAAAAATTAAAGCTTATTATTAATATTACTTTTAAGGTTTAATATAAAAATAATAAAAATAGTGTAGATTTTTTTTGTGGATAAGTACCCTTTGGGAAGTAAATTTACAATAGAACATATAGATAAAAAGGGAGGGGTAATGAAACTTAAGGTAAAAAAAGAAACATTACAAAGTGGTATTGATATAATACATAATATAATAAGCACTAAAGCAACACTCCCGATTTTATCCAATATTTTACTGGAAACACATCAGAATACCTTACGGATGACCTCAACAGATTTAAATATAGGTATAACTTGTGTAATTCCTGTGAATACTATTGAGCCGGGTGCTATTACTGTTCCAGCCAAAAGGTTTAGTGGTATTATTAAAGAATTGGCAAATGAAGATGTGGAGATTTATACCAAGAAAAACAATATGGTAACAATTGAAACCTCTTTTTGTCAGTTTAAAATTATTGGTTTGCCTTCTGAAGAATTTCCAAAACTGCCTGAATTTAAAGATAAAGAAGTTATAAAACTTGAACAGTCAACATTAAAAGAAATGATTAATCTAACTTCTTTTTCTGTTTCTATGGATGAAACCCGCTATATTTTAAACGGTATTCTTTTTAAAATCAGTAATAATATGCTTACGCTCGTTGCTACGGACGGCAAGAGGTTAGCGATATCGGAGCGGAAATTAAAACACGAGGGACATAAAGACATACGAATTATTGTCCCTATAAAGACTATTCAGGAGCTTACAAGAAATTTACGGGATGAGGGAGAGGTTTCTTTAATTATAAGTACAAATCAGTTGTTGTTTGATTTTGGGAATGTGGTTATAATTTCCCGTATTATAGAAGGGGAATTTCCTGATTATCAACAGGTAATTCCTCCGGTTTCCGATAATAAAATCAAAATTGGGAGAGAGGAGTTTTTATTAGCTGTCCGCCGTGCTTCACTTCTTGCGACCCCCGATTATCAGGCGGTAAAATTGGAAATATTCAAAGATAAACTGACGATATCAAAATCAACACCTGATATAGGAGAGTCGCGCGAGGAAATCCCTATTAAATATTCGGGAAAAGAGATGGTAATAGGTTTTAATCCTGTATATCTGATTGATGTTCTGAAAAATCTTGTTGTTGCCGATATAGAAATGGAAGTTTCCGGCAGCGAAAAACCCGGGGTTATCCGGCTACAAGAGTATATTTATATTGTTTTACCCATGCGTTTAGGTTAAAATATTGTTTTAAAAAATGAATTCAATTAAAAAGACCGTTGAGAATGTTCTTTCGCAGTTAAAAACAAAATCAATTGTAAGCGCAAAAGGTGGCGCCAACCCGAGTACATGGGTAGAAGAAATTTTTTCAAAAAAGGAATTGCCGCATCTTCAGGCGAGAAATTTTAACAAAGGCATTTTGTATATTACTGTTGAATCTTCGGCGTGGTTGTATGTTCTGAATTTACATAAAGAAGCTTTTCTTGTCAGGGCGCGCCATGTAGTTCCGGAGATAAAAGAGATACGATTTTTTGTCGGAGAACTTAAGAAATAGGAAAACGATGAGCGGATCAGGAGCGATATCTATGAAAGAAGATGATCACGTGAAACAAGAAGGCTCTTCAAAGGAATATAATGCGGCGGCGATTCAAGTGCTGGAAGGTCTTGAGGCGGTCAGGCGCAGGCCGGCGATGTATATAGGCGACACTTATTCCCGGGGGCTGCACCATTTAGTTTATGAAGTTGTGGATAATTCCGTTGATGAAGCGCTCGGAGGGCATTGTAATAAAATTGACGTGGCTATTTATCAGGATAATAGTGTGAGTATTCAAGATAACGGCCGCGGCATTCCCGTTGATATACACAAAACAGAAAAAAAACCAGCGGTTGAAGTTGCTCTGACTACTTTGCATGCCGGCGGAAAATTTGACCATCAGGCATATAAAGTGTCGGGTGGTTTGCATGGCGTCGGGGTCAGTGTGGTTAACGCTCTTTCCGAATGGCTTGAAGTAGAAGTCAAGCGTGATGGACAGATTTATCACCAGAGGTATGAAAAGGGCAAGACGGTTTCCAAATTAACCGTAATAGGAAAAACCAAGACCACGGGAACCAAAGTTACGTTTAAGGCGGACAAGGAAATTTTTAAAAGCATTGAATATTCGTATGATGTTTTGTCTCAGCGGTTGCGAGAGCTGGCTTTTTTAAATAAAGGTCTTGAAATAACGCTTCGGGATGAGCGGCAGGATAAGAGCGCGGAATTTAAATTTGCGGGCGGCATTATGTCGTTTGTGGAATATTTGAACAAAAATAAAAACCCGTTGCATAAAATAATTCAATTTGAAGCGGAAAAAGAAGGGGTTGAGCTGGATGCCGCATTCCAATATAATGACGGTTATGCGGAAAACCTTTTTTCTTTTGCGAATAATATCAATACGATTGAAGGCGGGACGCATTTATCAGGATTTAAATCTGCTTTGACACGAGCGATCAATCAATATGCGAAATCAAAAAATCTTCTGAAGGACGATCTTAATATATCGGGAGAAGATGTTCGCGAGGGATTGACCGCGGTAATTTCCGTTAAAATCGCAAATCCTCAATTTGAAGGGCAGACCAAAACTAAGCTTGGAAACTCAGAAGTTGAAGGACTTTCCGCGTCTGCTGTTTTAGATGCGTTAAGCAGTTTTTTTGAAGAGAATCCCTCTATTGCAAATAAAATTGTTGATAAAGCCGTGCTGGCTTCCCGCGCGAGAGAAGCCGCTCGTAAAGCCCGTGAATTAACCCGGAGAAAAGGCGCTTTGGAGTCCGGAGGATTACCGGGTAAACTTGCCGATTGTTCTGAACGGGATCCCGCGTTATGTGAAATTTTTATTGTGGAAGGAGATTCGGCAGGAGGATCCGCTAAGCAAGGGCGGGACCGGAGGTTTCAGGCCATATTGCCTATTAAAGGAAAAATTTTAAACGTGGAAAAAGCGCGTTTGGATAAAATTCTTTCCAATGAAGAGGTCCGGACTATTATATCCGCTATGGGATGCGGGATTGGAGAAGAATTCGATATCTCAAAATTAAGGTATTTTAAAATTGTCCTTATGGCTGATGCGGATATCGACGGCTCTCATATCCGCACGCTCTTGCTGACGCTTTTATACCGACATATGACTAAAGTTATTATTGATGGGCATGTGTATATAGCCCAACCGCCTTTGTATAAAATTAAACGGGGATCCAGGGAAGAATATATTCAGACAGAAAAACAACTGGATGATTTGTTGCTTGATCTGGGCAGGGAAAACCAGAAGTTTATACGGTTAAAAGATAAACAGGAGTTTACCGACAATCAATTTAAAGACATCCTTACTCTGCTTGTGGAATTGGAAAAAATAGGCAAGAGCATAGACCGTAAAGGAATTAATTTTGCCCTCTATTTAAACGCCCGCAATCCTAAAACTAAGAAATTTCCCGTCTACCGTGCCCGTATTGATGGGAAATATATGTTTGTTTTCTCCGATAAAGAGCTTGCAGATTTGATGGGGAAAGAAGAGAATGTTTCCGAAGGGGATGTCCTGGAAATTTTTGAAGCGACTGACGCGGAAAACCTGATCGCCAAAATAGAAAAATTCGGACTGGATATCGCTTCATATTGCCAGGAACAATTGCCTCCGTTGCCTCCTGTTTCGTCGGGAGAAGTGAAAAAGCAATTCAAATCATTATATCGCGTTACAAGTGAAAAAGAACATTATGATTTCCCTTCGCTTAAAGACGTTTTACACTATATAAAAGAACAGGCGGCGAAAGGGATGCATATTCAAAGGTATAAAGGTTTAGGGGAAATGAATCCTGTCCAGCTGTGGGAAACGACAATGAATCCTGAACGGAGAACTCTTTTACAGGTCACGCTTGAAGATGCGGTTGAGGTAGATAAAATGTTTACCGTTTTGATGGGCGATCAGGTCGAGCCGCGACGGCAGTTTATTGAAGAATACGCTCATCAAGTCAAAAATCTTGATGTTTAACCTTTTTAACTATTAAGCCTATGTATACGCGAAACGAAAAAATTCTACCGGTTTATATCGAAGAAGAAGTAAAAGATTCGTATTTAAATTATGCGATGAGCGTTATCGTCGGCCGCGCTTTGCCTGATGTCCGTGATGGTTTAAAACCTGTCCATCGCAGAATTCTATATGCTATGCAGGATTTGAATCTGGAATACGGTAAGCCCTATAAAAAATCTGCGCGTATCGTCGGGGAAGTCCTTGGTAAATATCATCCTCATGGAGATGTCGCTGTTTACGATACTCTGGTCCGCATGGCCCAGGATTTTTCAATGCGGTATCCGTTGGTTGACGGGCAGGGAAACTTTGGTTCTGTTGACGGTGATGCCGCGGCAGCGATGAGGTATACGGAAGCCCGTCTTTCAGCCGTATCAGATGTTCTGCTGCAGGATATTGACAAAGACACCGTAAATTTCGGGCCGAATTTTGATTCATCATTGAAAGAGCCGTTATTGCTTCCCGCGGTTTTGCCGAATCTGCTGGTTAATGGTTCAAGCGGTATCGCGGTAGGTATGGCGACCAATATTCCTCCGCATAATCTGAACGAAGTTGTGGATGCGGCAGTATATTTTATTGAAAATCCCGACGCGGAGCCTAAAGACCTGATGAAATATATTAAAGGCCCTGATTTTCCGACAGGTGGAATTATTTGCGGCCGAGAAGGAATAAAGGAGGCGTATTCCACGGGGAGGGGAAAATTAACTGTGCGCGCCCGTGCGAATATTGAACGGCAGAAAAACGGAAAAGACTTGATTATTATAACGGAAATTCCGTATCAGGTCCAAAAAGCTTCTTTGATTGAAACGATAGCCGGTTTAGTGGAAGAAAAAAAGATAGAAGGCATTTCCGATATCCGCGATGAATCGGATAAAGAAGGGATGCGTATATCTATCGAATTAAAACGGGATATAGAACCACAGATTATTTTAAACCAGCTATATAAGCATACTCAGCTTGAAACAACGTTTGGCATCATTATGCTTTCTTTGGTTGATAACCGCCCCCGTGTTTTAAATCTTTGTCAGATGATAGGGTATTTTCTTGATCACAGGAAGGTTATTATCCGTCGCAGGACGCAATTTGAATTGGATAAAGCATTAAAGCGGGCGCATATCCTTGAAGGACTGAAGATTGCCTTAAAAAATATTGACCGTATAATCAAAATAATTAAAGCTTCTAAAAATTCCGAAGCTGCGAAACAGGAATTAATAAAAGAGTTCGGGCTTTCGGAAATTCAATCCCAGGCGATACTTGAAATGCAATTACAGCGCCTGACAGGTCTTGAACGGGATAAGATCGAAGCGGAATATCTTGAATTGCTTAAAAAGATTGAATGGTGCAGGTCTATTCTCGCTTCGGAGAAGAAAATAGAAGGTATTATCAAAGAAGAATTGCTGATTTTAAAGGAAAAATACGGAGATGATCGCCGCACTGATATTGTCGGCGAGGTGGAGGACTTAGAAGTTGAGGATCTGATTGCTGAGGAAGACGTCGTGGTTACAATCAGCCATGGAGGGTATATCAAGCGGCTTCCTGTTGGCGCATACCGTAAACAAAAACGCGGCGGTAAAGGGGCGACGGGAGCGGAAGTAAAAGAAGAAGATTTTATTGAACATTTATTCGTCGCTTCAACAAAAGATTACCTGTTGATTTTTACCGATAAAGGGAAGGTACATTGGCTGAAGGTCTATGAAATTCCTCAGGCAGGCAGACAGGCAAAAGGAAAGGCTATCGTGAATTTGTTGCAGGTCAGTTCGGATGAAAAAATAAGTTCGACGATTCCCGTCCGCGAATTTTCTTCCGATAAATTTTTGGTAATGGTAACCAAGAATGGTTCTATCAAAAAGACAACACTCGATGCCTTCAGTAATCCGAGAAAAGCCGGGATTATTGCGATAACAATCGAAGATAAAGATGAATTAATGGGCGTGGAAATGACTGACGGCAAACAGGAATTGCTTTTAGGTACAAAGCTTGGGCTGGCAATTCGTTTTTCAGAGGTATCTGTGAGGGATATGGGCAGATCCGCTCGCGGTGTCCGTGCAGTTAATCTTAATAAAAAAGATGAGGTGATTGGTATGGCGATTGTGGTTAAGGGGTCCACAATTTTAACGGTTACCGATCTTGGTTTTGCAAAACGTACTCCTGTGGAAGAATATCGCTTGACCAATCGCGGCGGAAAAGGTATTATAAATATCAAAGTAACGGATAAAAACGGCATTGCGGTTAATATGCAGGCAGTTACCGATAATGATGAGTTAATGGTCATAACTCAGAATGGTATGTTTTTACGTTGCGCAGTGAAAGACATCCGCACGACCGGCAGATCGACCCAGGGCGTGCGACTTATTAAAATCGAAGATAGCGATAAAGTTTCATGTGTCGCAAAAGTTATTGCCGAGGAAGAGGAGTAATCTTTTAATCCGAGGTGGATAACATTCTGCGAAATTGACAACAGTGTCCCCATCGTCTAGTCTGGTCCAGGACAAGAGCTTTTCAAGCTCTCGGCACCGGTTCAAATCCGGTTGGGGACGTTTTTTTTCAGAGAACTCCAAATCGAAAATCAGAAATTAGCGGAATGTTGATTTTTGATGTTCTAATTTGGAGTTTTTATTATGTGTGGAATCGTTGGTTATATCGGAAAGAGGCAGGCACAGGATATTCTTCTCAACGGACTTAAACGTTTGGAATATCGCGGATATGATTCCGCTGGAATGTGTATGCTTCTTGATAAAAAAAATGTGCTGTCGGTAAGAAAACTGCCCGGTAAAGTAAAAGAGCTGGAGAAACTTCTCCACACAAAACCGTTGCCCGGGAAAAGCGGATTAGCTCATTGCCGCTGGGCTACTCACGGTGCCCCGAATCAAATAAATGCCCATCCTCATTTAGACTGCAACGAAGAAATCGCGCTTGTTCACAACGGTATAATTGAAAATTATGCCCAACTGAAGGAAATGCTTCTTAAGGAAGGGCATAAATTCAAAAGCGGGACAGATACCGAAGTGATCGTGCATTTAATCGAAAAATTTTATAAAAATTCTGAGTCCCTTGAAAATGCGATCCGTAAAGCAGTGAAGCAATTAGAAGGGTCTTTTGCAATTGGTGTTATTTCCAATAGGGAACCCGGGAAGATGGTTGGTGCCCGGAATGGGAGTCCTTTAGTTATTGGCGTCGGCAAAGGCGAGAATTTTATCGCTTCCGATATTTCTGCTCTGCTTGAATACAGTAAAGATATGATTTTTATCGAGGACAAAGAAATGGTTTTGTTAACCGAAGATTCCGTTACGATTACCAATTTAAACGGGGATTTGGTTATCCGTCAGCCAAGCGTGATTGAGTGGGATGTTTCTCAGGCGCAAAAAGCAGGTTGGCCTCATTTCATGCTTAAAGAAATTAACGAACAGCCTAAAATTCTTGATGCAATATTGAGCCATCGGATTCGCAAAGATACCGAGGAAATATTTTTTGAAGAATCAAAATTGAAAGAAAACGTTCTGGCGAATATCAATGAAATCAGTATTATTGCTTGCGGAACAGCGTATCACGCCGGATTATGCAGTAAATATGTTTTAGAGCATTTGTGTAAAATTTCAGTTACCATTGATGTTTCAAGTGAATTCCGGTATCGTGATCCCTTGGTTGATAACCGGACCTTGATTATTGCTATTAGCCAGTCGGGAGAGACTGCCGATACCCTGGCAGCGGTGGCGGAAGCGAAAAAGAAAGGTGCGTATATACTGTCTATTTGCAATATTTTGGAATCAAGCCTTGCTCGGGCTTCTGATTCGGTAATTTACACCCACGCGGGGCCTGAAATCAGCGTTGCCTCTACGAAGGCTTATACTGCCCAATTGACAATTCTTTATTTATTTGCGCTGTATTTGGGAAAATTACGGAAAACTCTTACGGGGGAAGAAGTTTCCTCTCTTCTTAAAAAATTTCAGGCTTGTCCGGCTATTCAAGAGAATGTTTTGAAAGAGCAATCTAAGGTGAAGCTTCTTGCCCGCAGGCATTCTCATTTCGGGTCGTTTCTATTTTTAGGCAGAAACATTAATTATCCATCCGCACTGGAAGGCGCGTTAAAGCTTAAGGAAATTTCTTATATTCCTGCTGAAGGGTATGCCGCGGGAGAAATGAAACACGGCCCTATTTCACTTGTTGATGAATACCGCGCGGTTGTTTGTATCGCTCCCCATTCACGGGTATATGAAAAAATGATTTCCAATATCCAGGAAATCCGGAGCCGGCAGGGCAAGCTTATTGTTATCGCGTCCGTGGGTGATGAGAAAATTAAAGATTTAGCCCGCGAAATTATCTATATTCCTGAAGTTGATGAGTTGTTTTCTCCTCTTATCGTCGCCTTGCCTCTTCAATTATTAGCGTACCATATTGCGGTTAAGCGTGGTTGCGATGTTGACCAGCCCCGTAATCTCGCTAAGTCCGTGACTGTGGAATAATAAGATATTCCCTTCCCTTGTTAAAAAAATAATAAACTTTAAAAGCGAATTCTCAACCCTGAATTCATTTGTTTTCGTGCCTAATTTCAGTTGGTTTTTTGCTTAAAAAGTGGTATACTTTTTTTATGAGCAGTTCGAAAGGCTTTTCCCTCTTGGAAATATTGGTTTCGACAATGCTATTGGTTGTTGTTACCGCCGGCGCGTTGTCCATCCATTATTATACCCGACAATTAAATCAGGAAATGGGTTTCCGGTATGCTGCGTTAAATATGGCGCGTGAGGCGCTTGAATTTGGCGAAGCAGGTACGTTTGCCCATGAGTTTTCCATCAAATATTATTATCCTCCGGCTCAAAGTTGTTCATTAACAGAAGGGTGTTATCCGGGTAATCCGGAAGAGCCTGTGTTGTGTCCTCCGGGGCTTGATACGACAAAAACCGGATATGGCCCTAAAGAATGGCATTTATTTTGTATAGGGCAACCGCATCCTTTTATGTATTTGGGAGATATAAAAGCAAAAAAATTAGTTCCTAAAGGTGCTCCAGACAGCGTTGTTATTTATTATAAAGTTGCACAGGATGCTTTATTTGATAATGCGTATAAGGAATCTGTTGAGGTGACCTGGCAAGACAGGCTTGGCGGGCCAACGCGCAGAGAATTCCTCTCAGTTATACCTATTCGGCAGGTGAATAATCAATTGCGACTTATAACCTCCGAATTCTGGTGGGAATAAAAGAAGGGGGAGCTATGAATAAAAAAGGTGTTACGTTAATGGAATTGCTTATTGCGTTAGGCTTGATAGGTGTTATGGGGATTTTTATCGGCAGTATCGGGACAGAAATGTATGTGATGAAAAAAGAGTTTTTAGATAAACAGCAGCCCTTGATTCAGGGGCATATTGCCAGTATGACCATTTTTGAACGTGTCCTGCGATCCGGTTCTATCGGCGTGAATGCCGGATACACTATTTCTGCGGATGGTAAACAGATAGAATATAAAAGAGGCGGCACAGCAGAAAAGATTTGGCTTGAAGGCAACGTGATTAAATACAGCGACGGACAAACTGAAAAAGCTATTTTGAAGGATGTGAAAAACTTGCAATTTACCCAGGATTTCGGACATCGGTTAGCAGTAGAAATAGATTTAAACAGCGGGGAAACATTCAGAACATGTGTTCAGCCGAGAAATGAATTTACCCCTTCAAGTTGTATAGATTAACGCTTCTTTTTTGCAGGATAACTTTTTGTACGGGGGAAGCATCCGGACTGTTGTGATAGGGCATCTGCTTGTTTCCGATAGCACAAAGGATAATCTGATAGATAATCTTTTACTTATATGGCTGCTTTAAAAAATAATAAAGGTATTGCGATTTTACTGGTTAGCGCATTAAGTCTTATTATTTGCATTGGAATTATCGCTATCCTTTTTGCCTTACGTTCTAACGCGCAAAATCTGGAATCATTTAAAGAACGGGCCTTGGCGTATTATTTATGCGAAACCGGAGCTTCCGTGGCAATCCTTGATATCGCCCACGGCAGGGTCGGCACCGGCGCGACTCAGTGGACCGAACGCACGTTTAACTATCCT
>Ga0302251_1000910_pt1 | contig 21733 bp, 14 predicted proteins | sample AAG_RA_Gln_MG_FD_193534 | JGI IMG/M metagenome (GOLD analysis project Ga0302251, IMG submission 193534) | Enriched activated sludge microbial communities from anaerobic digester in WTTP, New Holstein, Wisconsin, United States - AAG_RA_Gln | ecosystem: Engineered > Bioreactor > Anaerobic >...
ACCCTGCTGCTGTCCCTGCTGCTGTCCGCCCTGCTGCTGGCCGCCCTGTTGGCCACCCTGCTGCTGTCCGCCCTGCTGCTGTCCCTGCTGCTGCCCGCCGCTCTGCTGTCCGGAACCCTGCTGCTGCCCGCCGCCTTGCTGTCCGGAGCCCTGCTGCTGTCCGCCGCCCTGCTGCCCGGAGCCCTGCTGCTGCCCGCCGCTCTGCTGCCCGGAACCCTGCTGCTGCCCGCCGCTCTGCCCGAATGCCTGCTGTGCTGAAGAAGTCTGTTGTTGCGACTGTTGTGGCGAAGAGCCCTGTTGAGACGGATTCGGTTGTCCTGTAGACTGTTGTGATGCAGCTTGCTGTCCACTTGCTGCCTGTTGTGCGCCTGCCGCTTGCTGAGCACTCGTGCCTGTCTGAGCCTGCGTCGAGCCGGTATTTGGCTGAGCCTGCGTCGAGCCGGTACCTGTCTGAGCCTGCGTCGAGCCGGTACCTGTCTGAGCCTGCGTCGAGCTGGTATTTGGCTGAGCCTGCGTCGAGCTGGTATTTGGCTGAGCCTGCGTCGAGCCGGTACCTGTCTGGACCTGCGTCGAGCCGGTACCTGTCTGAGCCTGCGTCGAGCCGGTACCTGTCTGGGCCTGTGTCGGGCCGGTGCCTGTCTGGGCTTGTGTCGAGCTGGTGGCTGCCGGAGGCTGTGTCGAGCTGGTGCCTGTCTGGGCCTGTGCCGAGCTGGTGTCTGCCGGAGGCTGTGTCGAGCTGGTGCCTGCCGGAGGCTGTGTCGAGCTGGTGCCTGCCGGAGGCTGTGCCGAGCTGGTGCCTGTCTGGGTCTGTGCCGAGCTGGTGCCTGCCGGAGGCTGTGTCGAGCTGGTGCCTGTCTGGGTCTGTGCCGAGCTGGTGTCTGCCGGAGGCTGTGCCGAGCTGGTGGTTGCCGGAGGCTGTGCCGAGCTGGTGGCTGCCGAAGCCGGAACAGAATTTTTATCTGTCTGAGTCTGTTGAGTGGCTTGCTGATTATTCTGCTGCGGCTCTGTTTGGGCTGGAGTCTGAGGCTCGGTTTGGGCTGTAGTCTGAGGCTCTGTTTGGGCTGGAGTCTGTTGCTCTGTTTGGGCTGTAGTCTGCGGCTCGGTTTGGGCTGTAGTCTGAGGCTCTGTTTGGGCTGTAGTCTGAGGCTCTGTTTGGGCTGGAGTCTGAGGCTCTGTCTGAGCGGAAAGTGATGATGGCGTTGAATCTGAGTCGGAAGATGTATATCCAGTTGCTGAACGTACATATTCATTGGCAGAGGAGGCTGTATTGCATGCGTTGAGGCTTGATGTGCTGGCTGAAAGACCTGCATTGTATGCCCTTAAGCTTGCTTCACTGGCTCTGCCGGTGTTTTGCTTGAATTCTGAGGTTTTATTAATTGCTTGTCCAGTTGCATTGTATGCCTGCTGACTGAATGTATTGCATTGTACTGCCTGAGCCTTTGCAGAAGCAGCCATCGACATAGTCTGTTGTGTCATATTCAGGAGGTTCCCGGAACCTGGAAGATTCATGGAAGTATTCAGTGCAGCTGTAGCCTGAGTCATTAAATTCTGGCTGATATTCTGGGCTGTAGCCATCATCTGTGCAGAAAGCTGTGATGCACTGTTTAATGATGACACTGCACTTTGTGTTCCCGCTAATGAATTGAAAAGTGCATTAGCGGCATCCTGACTGGTTGGACTGTCTAAAGACTGCATTAACGCTGAAAGTGTTGTCTGGTTGGCATCAACCACAGTATTGGTTGCCTGTAAAGCAGCATTTGAAGCTGCTGATGCATTATGATTCGCTGTTACTGAAGAAGTATTGAGAGCAGATGTTTCCTTATTGGCAGTAAGAGCCGTTTCAACAGATTTTGCTGCTTCTGAGAGCGCAGTATTTGCCTTTGTGTAAGCTGCTGTTACCTCTTTATTAGTTTTTGATGATTCAATATTTGCCTGTGTCGCTTTTTGACATGCTGCCGCTGCGTCTTTTAAGGCAGTTTCGCTGCTGCTGCCGGAATTTAGCGTTTTAGTATTTAAAGTTGTTGATTCAATATTTGCATCGAGTGCCTTTTTAGTGGCATCAAGTGCCTGTTGATTCGCAGTCGTGCTGTTGTTTACAGCATCAAGTGCTGACTTGTTTGACTGCATAGCTTGTGTGTTCTTTTCTTCGCCATTCTGGAAACACGTTGAAAGATTATAAATATTCTCTGCAGTTTTACTGGCATTAAGTGCATGCTCACAAGTAGCTGTTGCCTTATCGGTTGTCTGTTGTGCAATATCCGTAACTATTGAAGATTTATTACATGCGCTATGCGCACTATCATGGGCATGATTTGAGTTTTCACTTGCTGTTATGGCAGTATCGAGGGTTTTTTCAAGGAGTTGATTTGCCTTGTTAGCAGTAGCTGCAGCATTTTCAACTTTCAATGAAGCAGCAGTCGATTTGGTCTGAGCTGAAGAAAGGTCTGCATTTGCCAATTCAGCTTTATAAGTTGCGTCACTGGCTGCATAGTTAAGTTCAATTGCTTTGGCAACAGCAGTATCTGCTTCTGTATTTGCCAATTCAGCTGTTTGAGCCAGCTGATCAGCAGTTGCATTCAGTGCTTCTGCTTTTTCAATAGCCTGGACTGCTGCATTGTATGCGTCGTTAACCTCTTCAAGAGTTGGTGTCTTTCCCTCTGTGCTTTTATCGGTTCCTGTTTCCTTTGAATCAGTTTCTGTTGTCGTGCCCTCAGTCTCAGTAGCACCTGTCTTCTGAGTATCCTGTGCAGATGTAGTGCCATCCTTAGTCGTGCCTTCTCCGCTTTGACCGTTTTGATAAGATTCAAGGAGGCTGGTGTAATTATCAATGGCATCAGCAGCTTTCTGGTTTGCATCAGCAGCCGCCTTACTTGCATCAGCAGCCGCCTGGTTTGCCTGTTCTGCCTTATCCAGAGCTATTACTGCATCAATGTTTGCATCAGCAGCCTTCATATTGAGATCCGCAGCAGTTTGATTGAGATTGGCGGCATTCTGGTAGGCAGCAGCCATATCACTGTCTGCTGCTGCAGCTTCAATATTAGCGTCGGCTAATTGTTGATTTGCATCAGCAGCCATCAGATTGGCCTGGGCAAGATCGTCAAAAGCTTTACCTGCACTGACATCTGCATTAGCTGCAGCTACAAGAGACTGTGATGCAGACTGATTTGCGTTAGCGGCACTGCTGTTCGCAATGGAGGCCTGATTGATTGAGTCTGCCGCCAGTTGATTTGCATCAGCAGCGTTATTTATGGCTATTGTTGCCGTATTATTTACAGCGAGTGTAGCTTCTGCCGGATCGCTCAAATAAATTGCGTCAATGTTGTTCTGCAAATCCTGATACAATTGTGAATTTGCATCTTCAATTGTCTTTGCACCAGTCTCATCATTTGTTGCTGATGTCAGAGCATTTTGAGAAGTCTCAATGTTGCTGACAATTGATTCATCTGCATTTTTTGCAGCATTTTTATAGGCTTCACTCAATGAAAGCTGAGTCTCAGAATCGTTGCAAATTGACTGTGCTTCAATATCTGTATATACAGAACCCACTGTGGAAGATGGACTCTGTAATGCTGAAGAGTCTGATTCAGTATCTATGGCTTTCACTTCTGCATCTGCAGAAGCATCGCTAGTGTTCAAAGCTGTGGTTTGTGTAATCTGCGCTCTTGAAGATGTGTCTGGAACTGTATTGATGGTAGTTGTCTCTGTTGGCGCAGTTGTCTCAACATCGTTAACGGTCTCAACGGAATTATCATCGGTGATTCCTCCGATGCTTTCAATATCATATGTCTGTTCCTGATCCTGTTGTCGCTCGTCTTCGCTGTCGCCGCGCTGAGAATTATACTGTGTGGATTCAGTGCCTGTAACCGCATAACTTGGGGTATCATTACTGGTATCAGTGTTGTCTGAACTGGTGGATGTGGGCTGTTCTGTGAGCGAAAGACTTGAATTCTCTTCCATTGAGGGAGTAACTGAATCTGCAATAGCTGAATATAATATTGATTCTGTGAATTGTTTAAAATCTGAAGTATTAGTAAGATTTTCAACGCCTTTTTCATGGTTTTGCTGTTCAGTTGTTATTTTTTGCGATTCGACAGCTTTATCAGAATCTGCAGATGAGCAAGTCTCTATTGTACTATCCTGAACTGCAGTATCCATTCTACCTGAAGTGGGGCCATCACTCTTTGCAGTATCTGATTTGGACAATTGTCTGTTGCTGTCAAATTTTTCTGATTTCTTTGCTCCATCAGAATTATCATCATTAGAAATGTTAGACTCCTGATCTGCTTGTAAAGTGTCAGCAGTCTCTGCATTTTTATTATCCTCTTCAATTGCTTTACTGGTCAGATTATCTACAGCTTTGCTACTTTCTTCTTTCCTATCGACATTCTGCTCTTCTGTTTTCTGGCTCTGCTCTGCTTTCTGCTGTGCTTCAGTCTGCCGACCCTGCTCTGTCTGGTGTGGCTGTTCTTTCTGCTCCGCCTTCTGCTGCGAGTCTGCCTTCTCTGTATACTCTGCCTGCTGTGCCTGTTCTGCTTTCTGCTGGCTGTCAGTCTGCGGAGCCTGCTGCGCCTGTGGTGCCTGTTGTGCCTGTTCTGCTTTCTGCTGTGCTTCAGTCTGCCGACCCTGCTCTGTCTGGTGTGGCTGTTCTTTCTGCTCCGCCTTCTGCTGCGAGTCTGCCTTCTCTGTATGCTCTGCCTGCTGTGCCTGTTCTGCTTTCTGCTGGCTGTCAGTCTGCGGAGCCTGCTGCGCCTGTGGGGCCTGTTGTGCCTGCTCTGCTTTCTGCTGCGCCTGTGCCTGCTCCGGCTGCTGCTGCGCCTGCGTCGGCTGCTGCTGTGCCTGTTCCGGCTTCTGCTGCGCCTGCGCCTGCTCCGGCTGTGTCTGCGCCTGTGTCGGCTGCTGCTGTGCCTGTTCCGGCTTCTGCTGCGCCTGCGCCTGCTCCGGCTGTGTCTGCGCCTGCGTCGGCTGCTGCTGTGCCTGTTCCGGCTTCTGCTGCGCCTGCGCCTGCTCCGGCTGTGTCTGCGCCTGTGTCGGCTGCTGCTGTGCCTGTTCCGGCTTCTGCTGCGCCTGCGCCTGCTCCGGCTGCTGCTGCGCCTGCGGCTGCTCCGGCTGTGTCTGCGCCTGCGTCGGCTGCTGCTGTGCCTGATTCGGTTGCTGTGCCTGAGTCTGCTGCTGTGCCTGAGTCTGCGCCTGTGCCTGAGTCTGCTGCTGTGCCTGAGTCTGCGCCTGTGCCTGCTGCTGTTCCGGCTTCTGCTGCGCCTGTGCCTGCTCCGGCTGCTGTTGCGCCTGAGTCTGCTGCTGTGCCTGCGTCTGCTGCTGTGCCTGAGTCTGCTGCTGTGCCTGCGCCTGCTGCTGTGCCTGAGTCTGCTGCTGTGCCTGCGCCTGCTGCTGTGCCTGAGTCTGCTGCTGTGCCTGAGTCTGCGCCTGTGCCTGCGTCTGCGCCTGTGCCTGCTGCTGTTCCGGCTTCTGCTGTGCCTGCGCCTGCTCCGTCTGCTGCTGTGCCTGCGCCTGCTCCGTCTGCTGCTGTGCCTGCGCCTGCTGCTGCTCCGGCTTCTGCTGAACACTGCTTTGTTGTTCCGCAGGAGATTGATGCTGTGTTGATAATTGGGCGCTATCCTTCTGAATCGAACTCTGTTGAGTTGCCGACTGATCAGACTGAACAACTCCCTTGTCTTTTGCAATGGAGTCACCTGTCTGAGCAGAATCACTCTTATTTCTCTGTGAAAGGTTTTCTATGGATGAATCTTTCCCTTCTCTTGTACCTGATATTGAGTCTATGGCTTTTTGTGATGAGATCTGGCTTTCATGATCTGTTTTTGATTGCATCAGGTTTGAAGATGTCTGCTGCTGTTGAGACTGCTGCTGCATCTGTTGAGCAGTGCCTGCCATCTCCGGATTCATCTGCTGAAGTTTTGTGTTTACAAAGTTGTTCATCTGTTCAGATGTCATATTCTTTAGAACCATCTGCGACTGATTCTGCATCTGTTGAGATTCCAACTGCTGAACAGCATTCTGAAGAAGGCTTGATGACTGTTCCGGAGTCATGTGCTGCAGTGCTGTCTGCGTCATATTCATCGACTGCTGATCTGGCGATTGTGCCGAAGCCATACCCGTTAGAGATTTCTGCATGAATTTGGTCATCTGTTCAGGTGTCATCTTCTGAATGGCATTCTGGGTGAGGTTGGAGAGTTGTTCTGCGTTCATCTGCTTCATTGCAGATTGAAGCAGGTTTGATGTTTTATCCGGAGAAGTAGCTTTCTGAGCGGCATTGTTAAGATCGCCCATTTTCTGCGAGACTTTTTCCTGCATGGAGTTGAGTATGAAGTCCATCATCTTCTGTGGAGAGTCTTGTTTCATCGCATTCTGCAGAACATTTGAAAGCTGACCCTGGGACATCTCTTTCATTACCTGATTGGATATGTCACCGGCCTTCTGACCTGGAACATTCTGCATATTTGACTGGGATATATTAGATAGTTGTTTTGATGTGACTTCCTTAAAGAGTGACTGCATGAACTTGTTTGACTGTTCAGGCGTCATCTGAGATTTCAAAGTCTGAAGATTATTCTGAAGCTCCTGCTGAGACATCTGCGAGATGGCATTTTTTGCGACGTCAGCGAGTTGAGACTGCGACATGGTTCCCATGGCAGATTTCATCAGATCCACGATCTGGCCAGATGACATCTGGGACATGGCAGTATTGAGGAGATTTTTGGCCTGTTCAGATGTCATTTTTGAGAGTGACGAGGCATTGAGCTCTGTGGGATTCTTGGCTGTGTTCAGCAGGTTAATGTTTTCTTCATTGGTTCCCTGGCCGGCCTGCACTCCCATCTGTTTTCCCGCTTCTTTTGCGAGATTTTGAACTGCCTTCTGTGCTTCCTGCTGTGCAGTTTTCTGTGCTGCTTCCTTTGCAGCATTCTGTATTTCAGATTGTATCTGTTCGGGCGTCATATCCTTTAAGGATGCACGTGATAATATTTCCTGTGCAGTGTCGGAGGCAGCTTTCTGTGCCGCTTCCTGTGCCGCATCTTTTGCAGCCTGTTGCACAGCTTCCTTTACTGCAGATTGTGTAGCTTCCTTTGTAGCTTCTTTTGCAGCTTCCTTTGCTGCCTCATGTGCAACATCGTTGGCAATATCTTTTACAGATTGTGAACCGGCACTCTCTGCACGGTTCGCACTGCCAGTCTGTCCATCTCCTGATGTTATGCCGGTTCTTCCTGTATCACCGGCCTTTCCTGTGCCGTCAGCATTGCCTGTACCATCGGCTTTTCCTGTGCCATCTGCCTTTCCCGTACCGTCCGCTTCACCATCTCCAACATTCTGCTTCAGATTATCGATAAAGCCATCAAAACCTTTATCCTGACCGGCTTTTTCCGCGGTCAAATCCTTGTCCACTGTTACCTTATCAACAGGTTTTGTTGTATCAGTTGCAGGAGTAGCTGCAGGAGTAGCTGCAGGAGTAGCTGCAGGAGCAGGTGCAGGAGCAGGTGCAGGAGCAGGTGCAGGAGCAGGTGCAGGTGCGCTGCCACCTCCTCCACCAGAGCTTACAGGTGCTATGCTCCCAGAATCATTACCCATGGATATCCCCCCTTCATGAAATTATCACGACAATTTCATGCATGTAAAGAGATTTGTTGCTATTTTGTTGCTATTTTGTTGCTAATTTATTAAAACACAAAGATCGTCTATTCTGTGCAGTTTTAAGCCAAAGACTAAAATGATATGAATAATATCATTCTAGATTTGCAGTGTGTGACAGTAAAGTTCCACTGAGGATCCAATATTGAAATGGGATGCATTGATGGCAATATTTGAGACCATCGATGATTTTACCCGCTTCCTGGGATTCAGGCAGGTGAACAAGCATCATCATCGTTTAAGAGGGTGATTGGAAAGAAGGTCTTTGAGCATTGCGACGGCCAGATCTGTTGATGATGTCCACGTAATTCTTTCCACAGCTTCGTCTTTCCACGACTCTTGTGCTTCCGGATGGGGACCGCAGACGGCCACTCTGCCCTTCCCATATGAGCAGATCATGGCAGCTATACTGCCGTCGTCATAACTGGCAATAATCTGTAATGTCTCCCTGCTGCTTTTAATATGAAAACAGGGACCTGCCTGGTAAAACATCGGGCGAATCTTACCCATCCATTTAATGGAAAGTATCCTGGCACTGAAATCATCATTAAAAACACTGGATGAAGCAGGGATGATGCCCAGACCCTTCATTTGTGTGCCGTCTTCGTCCCAGCCGGTTGATGCCATGAAACCTCCTCCGCATATCCCCAGATAGCGCCCTCCGTCTTGAATATAGCGCCTTAAAGCCGCAGAGATCTGTGGCGTGAATGCTTTTAAAAGCGGGCGCATATCGTCTTCGGTCCCTCCAATGATGAACACAGCAGTGTTTTTCAGGAGGCGGGGGAGTTTATTGACTTCGGAGATAAATCTCACATTGAGTCCTGCGCCCCTTGCTATATCTGCTGCCGCTTCAGGACAGCCTTCGGCAGAGGCCGGTCCATTATACACCAGAGCGTGTTTATCTGAGCTGGCAGGTCCCATTTCGATGCAAGAAGCTGAACGTAAGAAAGCCATTCCTGCCAGTATCACAGCCGTGATTAAGAGAGCTGCTATCCTTATTGTATTAATTCTACCGACCTGCCTTTGAGTTGATTTCCACTCTATGCCTTATTCAATTGTTTCTGTGGCTTCACTTTCAAATATTCAGGAATCTCTTCTGCAGATGCAGTTTTAAAGGCGGCTATAAATCACGATGTCGGCTTTCGAAGTATCCACGTCAGGATGACTGCGATGAGTGTTGCTGCAGTAATCGCTTCTGCCCAGAAAAAGGATAGATAGTCGGCGAGACAGCCTACAGGTGGCGCTCCAGGCATGGCATTGCGCAGAGGCATCATTGCAAAAAGCTGGGCACCCAGCCAACTGAACATTGTCAGTTCCACTTTTCGACCTCCTGCTACTACCGTAAATCCAGCCAGGAAAGCCACAACGGTCAGGAGACCAATCAGAAGCATGATAAAGATGGAGAAACTTCTGGCAGAATTGGATCTTTCCACTTTGAAATGTATTTCGGCCACAGAAAACTCTTTTGTCTTCTGCGGGATTTCACGTGTATCGATCCTGAAACCGGGCACTCCGGCCTTCAAATCCAATGTGAAAGGTACAGCAGTCCACCTTTCATTACCGCTGGAAATCTCTCTCTCAGAAGCCAGGCATACCCAGAGTGTGCCATTATAATTATCCCAAGGGAAGTGGCTGCTCTTCCCCTCCATGGCAATGGTTACATCTATGGGCTGCATCGATTCCCCCTTTTTGAATGTGGCATCAGTTTTGCCTGCGGCACTGTTGGTATATACGGTTACTGAGCCGATAAGCAGGTCATCTTCATCAAGCAGGTCATCCTGAGGCTCAAATTGGAGGCGTATCATCAGTTCACCTTTTACAGGATTGATGGATACAACGTGTGCAAGAACTTGAACAATATCCTTTCGAGACTTAGAGGTCTGCAAAAAGTGCTGAAAAGTCTGCTCGCTTTCAATGCGGTATCCTGCAAGAAGACGGGAATATGCGACGATGAAGAGAATAAAGCACGATAATATTATGATAATCTGAAGTTTCCTGCTGATCATCTGTCCGCCTCTCACTTATATCTCGGAACTTCTACAGAAACGTTGCCTGGCCTCCTGTAGGGGTAACGACGCTGTTTTCCTGTCCCCGTAAGGGGGTGTGACTGAACACTGCCTGCCCCAGTGGGAAGAATGGTTGAATTATGGGAAAAAATAGTAAATCCCTTAAAAATATCCATGTCCACTAGATCGGAATTCTGATGTCTGACATTTCGTGGAAATGTGAAATATACCCTCCATTGGGGTGCAATCGGTCTTCAAACCCATTATCCCCCCTCCGGGAGAAGGCAGTATTCCATTATTGAACTATGATCCAATAAAACCGGATTTACCTCAGGTATTCCTTATATTTTTTATGAAGCTCGTGAAGCTGTGTAGCTTCATGAATCTGGCCTCCATTTATCGGGACTTCCGGTTTGCTTATGATGAAAGGCTTTATCTGATCACCGCCGAGTCCTCCATGGAGTGAACGAAGGCTGTATTTTTTGTTAAAGTCGATTACCTCATCCTTTTCTCTGTCATATGCACCGAAAATAACCACATCACCGCTTCCCTTGACCTTCATGTAGTTGGAAATCTGAGTGAGTATTACACCCTCATCGCCATAAGGCGTGAGAGGATTCTTGCCGGATTGCATTACCTGATTGTCAGAATTCACTGAAAGACTTCCATCTTTCCCTCTGATGATAAGGTTTTCGTCCTGCCGGCCGCACACCAGCCCGATTCCCGGATGATTGGCGATGAAATCGATGAGCTGCGGGTAATGCTGGTTTACCTCATTGAGGTCGGCAGGGCCTTTATCGAAGTTGAAGTATATATTGCCAAGGGAATATGCATCGGTGAAGACTATTTCGCCGTTATTATAACTCTCTCCACGTGACTCTTTCGTGAGTTTTGCGAAGTTGGAAATCATATCGCCCACTTTAGAGCCATAGACATCCTGAAAGAGTTTCGATGGTGTCTGTCCGTGATCTGAAAAAACAAGGACTTCATATTTGAGAGGGCTCTTCTCTGCAGAGTCCACAACTTTCCCGATCTGTGTATCGATGGATTTCAGCATATCCATGGCTTCTTTTGAATCTGCCCCGAAGTAGTGAGCTTTTTCGTCATAAGCGGCAAAATCAGTGAACATTACCGGGACACCCTTGTTGATTGCCTCGGTGAATCCTGCGGCAGCGACCTTTTCGAAAATGTTGTGATTGAGAGACATCATCACCGGCGCAAGTATATCGAGTCTGGTATTGGCTACGCCTTCTTTTCTCATCCAGATACTAGCCTTGGCAATATCCCTGATAAAGCTCCATGCGGTTTTTGTAAGGCTGTAACCACCTTTTTTAAGCATTTTAATGTCCTGAATGGCTTCATGGAAAAGAGTTCTGAGAGTTCCATGCTTCTTCTGACTCTCCTTCAATGAGTTCACTGTCAGGCCGGTTTCCTTCGAGCCGCCGGAAAGCGGACTGGAATATACCACGCCTTCACTGAGAATACCTTTCTCACCCTTTGCCTCAAGCTCTTTGCGGAGTTCTGTCTCATACACGGATCCGTCAACAAACTGGCCAGAGGCTTTGTCATACCAGTCGTTACCAGGGAGTTCTATACCATAGAAGAATGATGATAAAACCGGTAGTGTTACCGTTGCTATTCCGCATTGGAAAGGGGAGAGTGCATACCCTTTTGTATCCAGCAGCTTCCTGATATTTGGAGCATCGCCTTTCTCCATGGCTTTTCTGAGTGCACGGTGGGAAAGACCATCAATCTGCATGAGCACAAGCCCTCGTTTCTCTACTGAGCCTTCCCCCGCAAACGCATCATCTGTTAATGCTCTGTGAACCTCTTTCTCTTCTCTGGCATACTTTGTCTTTGCATGGCCATCAATGAAACGCGATGAAGGTTGTATGGTGTTCATCATTTTTCTCTCCTTTATCAGTTGTATTACTGCATTATTGAGGTTTATGTGATATGATATTGCAGTTATCAAGAAAATTATATTACAGCTTTCTTCTGCATGATATGAGAAAGCCTCAAGAGGTGTAAAAGAGGGGGTAAAGAGTGTGAAAAAAATAGTGACAGACTCCAATATTAACAATTGATTCGGATTCTGCAGCTTTTCGATGATCGGAAAGATCTATAATGAAAAGCATATGACCTCTAATCAGGTATACTTATACAAAAGCGCATTATATACAAACGCGCATTATAAATTGCACTATCAAAACTTCTGGAATTATCTATCAACGCTCATTTGGCAATTTAGAATGCTGCAGTTTGTTATGCTGGTGAGTATAAAAAATTTTCTCAGGATAGACAAAAAAGCTGGAAAATCAGGTCATAGCATGTGAGACGATGAATACAATAAGCAGCTTCTTCAGAAAAATCGGAACCAGGACAGGGATTCTCACAGGAAGGCCGGTGAGTGTCGAGGCACTGTATGAGCAGTATGCAGAATCATTGTATTCATATGCTCTTTCTCTTCTGAAGAGCATAGAGGCGGCGGAAGAGGTGGTTCAGAACAGCTTTCTGAAGCTTGTCAGAAGTCCTGAAATATTGAAAAGGGCAAAGAATGCAAAACCTTATCTCTATGCAATGGTGAGAAATGAAGTGTACGATTATATCAGAAGGGGAGGTGAAGAGCTGCTCGTCGACTGTTATGAAGGAATAGTATTCGAAGAATCATCCAGAGAGGATGAAATCCTGCTGCAGCAGCTCGTTAAAGAGCTGCCGGTGGAGCAGAGGGAAGTGATTGTGCTCAAGATCTATCAGGGTCTGACCTTCAGGGAGATTGCAGAAATAGTGTCGATACCCCTGAACACGGCAGCCAGCCGGTATAGATATGCAATAAGCAGTCTGAGACAGAAGATGGAGGTGAGAGCATGAAGGAGCGTGAGCTGGAAGGGAAGCTGAAAAAGCTTGCTCTGAGGAAAATGAGGCCCGGATTCAAAGACTCTCTCCTCGCAGAGATCAGGAAGAGAGAGAAAATGTCGGTAAAACCTTCCTTAAATCCGACACTTGCATTGAACTGCGCCCTTTCCCTGTCAGTAGTCGCCGTCATTTCTCTGGCGAGATTGACCTCTTCGGTCAATCTCGTGCAGGAGATCTCGAGGACGCCTGATCCGATCATAGTGGCGGCCGGCCTTGAGTTCTATCATCCGCAGACATTGAATTTCCTAGCCCAGTCATTGACGGTGGAGTCCCCAGGTTTCAAATCACAATCGGAGGTACAACTATGAAAGTGTCAATAAGAAAAGGACTAGTCGAGCTCTTCGGGAGCAGGATTCTGACATTTCTCACTGTTACACTGCTTCTGTTCATATCGGTCAGCTTCATCGCATCGCTGATACTTCAGGCCAGAGTTAAAGAAGAACTTGCTCTCATAAAGAAGGCAGGTGCACCTGTCATACTGAAGGATATGGCTCCGGATGTGCCAGAGAGGGGGCAGAATGCTGCCAGGCTCTATACTGCGGCAATGGATCTGGTCGACTTCAATCCTGCGTATTTCCCGGAAAAGCAGGACGAGATGTCATCATATTATACAAAGTGCAGAGATGAGATGCCTGCGATCCTGTCACGCAACTCCATGACACTGCAGATTCTCGATGAGGTAAAGAGCAGGCCGGTATGCAGATACGACCTGCGCTATGAAGATGGCTACAGGATGAGAATACTCGACCTGAAAAAGGTGAAGGAGATTGTCAGGCTCTCATCAATGAAGGCGATGTATGAGATAGATAACAGGCAGCCTGAAAAGGCATCCGAGACAGTTGCAACAGCGTTGAGATTTCTGAGGACACTCGAGCCGGAGATCATTCTAACGCAGGTCGTGCGCGCAAAGTTCCGCAGTATCCTTGAGGCCCCCCTGAAAGCGCTTACAGACTCAGGCTTCCGTAATTACCCTCCCACGCTGAGGAGCGAGATCGATGCGATTACGACTGGAAGCCTCAGAGAGCTTGAAGCCGTAATATTTGGAGAGCGTGCAATCGGTGTTCAGGTCTTCAATGAGATCTGCAGCAACGGGACGACGGATATTTTCAGAGACGAAATAAGCTCAGAGCATCTTAAGTGGAAGATGGCACTTGAAACACAGCTTCCTGGAAAGCCCATTCTCTATTATGATGAGCTTAAGTTTCTCGATAGATGGAACAGAGTCATAACGGCCATCCAGAAAGGTGAGAAACCAGGCGATATGAAGGTCAGCGACCTTTTCACCACTCTCTCGTGGATGCTGCTGCCAAACTGCAGAAAGATGGTTGAAAACAATGAGAAGACGCGATTGATCTACGTCGAAATAGAAAAAAAGATAAAACGCTGAATTTTCAGAAGATGACACTCCAAAGAAGAAATGCTGTTATATGATAAATGAAGGTTATCAGGCAGGCCGGGGGGTCACCTGGACGTGATTTAGTGGCCCACGTAAAAAATACCATCATGAATTCAAAGTCGTGCGCACTGACTCAAATCGATTACAATTGCTCCCGAATTCATGATTATAATTCTGTCGCACCCCACTTAGTGAACATTGAGAACTGGGAGGAGTTCAACGCCCTCTCGGCAGTAGCACCTCCACCGAACCCGACGGAGATGGAGATGAAGGCAATCAAAGCATACAATGTTAAGGCATACGGACAGATCAACTCGTATCTCAGAGGCGGCACAGGATTTACTGAGATCACATATCCTCCTGAAGCTCTGATGGCTCTGGCAAGGCTCGCGGCTTCCGGACTGAAGAACTTAGTTCGCTTCGCTCGCAATTGGAATAATGGAATGGTGGAATACTGCCTGCACTCCCCTCCGGGGACAGGCCGGAGGGGAGGATATTGGGTTGAAAGACGGATTGCACCCCCTCGGCTTTCGTGATATAAAGAGAGTATGGCGCGCCGAGCAAAGGGCGCATTACATAGCGGGTGCGAACCCCGCCTGGCAAGGGTGAGCCGACTCATCAGTAGCAAGTCTTGGATGTAAATGGGTGACCATCTACATTAAGCGTAGACAGCGAGATAGTAGGCCGAAAGCTGTAAAGCTGAAGGGAACGAGCCCCGTAAGATTTAGTTGGTTGGGAGGGCTGATGCCTTCATACTGGCAGAAAGCAACACTCTGGCAATCGCGTCGCAGAAAGTAAGATGACAATAAAAGGCTAGAGATCCAGAGCCTCCTCGGGGTCCAAGACCTTGGCTTGCTGTACATTATTGTGATGCGTCAACTCGGGAGACCTCAGTATCTCTTCCACGGAAGGAAGTAGGCATGAACAACTTTAGTCGGGAGGACGCGCCGAGGGATACTGAGGAGTCAGATCCGCAATAGTAGCCGGGAAGCCGTGTAATGACGGTGGAGCGAAGTGCGGTCGGCACCGATCGGCAAACATAGGGGCACATCGACCGGGCTCTGTATCGGAGGAAAGATGGACACAAAACTAGGTTTGATAACTCAGAGGTCTGCTCGTGACTCGAAAGCTAAATTTGATGCACTACTGCACCATATCAACAAAGGGTCTCTGGCGGAAAGCTTCCAAGGTCTGGACGGAACGAAGGCCGTGGGAGTTGATGGAGTAAGGAAGGAGGACTACACAATGAACCTGGAAGACAATCTCCAGTCGCTGGCTAAGAAACAATTCCCTATTCCAAAGGTTTGTGTGGTCCACAAGTTATTCTGACTCTGGGCAAATGGTCTGTCGTGAGCCCGTTGCGTTAATAGCGCACGGCGGGTCCTAAATGGGGGCGGGTCCTCGAAAGAGGCCCGTCTACCAGCTGCGCGCAGTGAGTTTTCGGCAGTGATGCACGACCGTGAAAATGCAAGCAAGAAAATGATGAAGGCAGATACGAGGGCTGGCTGTGAATTTGGTGGAGGACTTTGAACTTTGGCGAGCGACTCCAGATAATTCCATGGCATCCAGGCAGTCGGATTGTTGCAAAGCTCCTCGGCGTGTCGCTGCTGCTCTGTCATATAGTCGAAGAGGTTTACGCTGTTCAGCTCACAGGTGTGAATGAGGCTCATGTAGAGGTCTCCCACCTGCGCCTCATTCATAGTGCGGTAGAAGAGTGCGTTCTTTCGATGCAGGACTGCCTTCTTGAGCGCCCGTTCACAGAGAAGTGATTGCCGGATCAGTCTCCTCGCTGGGAGCTGTTGTAAGGAAGGCCAATCTGATTTATGAGCCTTCCGGAAAACCAGCCGCTGCATTCTGCGGCAGCAAGATCACACAGCGCGTTATCGAGAACCTGCTGGCCAACGCCGCAAAGTATGCCGGGCAGGGAGGCTCGATCCGGCTCGACTTGACAGAGCTTGAGGACGAAGTCAGGATTTCCGTTCACGATTCGGCTCCGGGAATTCCTGTGGAGTTTCACAAGATCATTTTCGATAAATTCGATCAGGTGCCCGTGAAGCAGCAATGCAGCAGGCATTCAACGGGACTGGGCCTGGCTTTCTGCAAGATCGCCGTCGAGGCGCAGGGGGGGCGCATCGGCGTGGAGAGCGAAGTGGGAAAGGGCAGCACTTTCTGTCTCACTGTGCCCCGCAGAGAGAACAAACAGCTTCGCAAAGGCGAAGAGGAATGACAGATGGCCCATTCTGTTTCAATGTGAAGCATGGCAATGGCCAAATGCCATGACGACAAAGATTAAAAGACATATCATACAGTACGTGCCAGTGGATCAACACCTGAAGAATTGACAGGTAATTAAGGTACTCTTTAAGACTTCGCCTGCAATAGCCTTTAAAGCAGGAATCAAGAGCTTCCTTCTTTTTGAGCGTCACTATTAAGAAAAAATTTCTTAAAAGATCATGAGTGCTGAAAATGGAACTTGATTAACGAAGTCGCAAAAAGTCTGTTTTAGCAAAAATCGCTCTTTTAAATTCAATGTTCATGCGGTTTTGCTCGTGTGATAAGTGCCGATTTTCGACTTTTTGCGAGGCCATCAAGCTTAGATGGTCTCCAATGTCGCAGCCTAAGCTGCGGAGGATCCACAGGGCGAAGTAAACGCAAGAAAGCTTGCCTCACTACCTGTTTCCATTCGCCTGCAAAAGATGAAAGGTTGTACAGAGTTTATTTTGATTCCATGAGGCTTGCCTCATGACGTTGATTATACTATAAACTTGTGGGAAGGTAAAAAAGCAAAGTCATGTCCTTTGCCGGGTAGAGGACGATTCACTGCCGGCGCTCAAGCATCACTCCACCGATATTGACCTGATCGTCCATTATAATGATCTCTTCTGCAGGCTCGTCGCCAAGGTGCTCTGCTGTTTCCCCCAGTTCATGCCGTGACTGCAGATAGCTCTCAATGGTCGCCAGGGCAGCTTCGTATTCTTTCGTATCTCTTGACGTTGTTCTGCTGCAGGCGCCGGTGCATATTTCCCTGATATACGTATTTTCAGCAACCTCCGCCAGCCGCGTGACAAAGGCCTTCGCCACATCACCCTGTATCTCCGGCTCGCTGCATTTGCGATAAGCTTTCACTGCTGTATCGGCCAGGTACAGGTCTGGATGAAGATGATTCTGCAAAGGGTGCCTGAGCTCTCTCAGGGCAGCCTGGTAGCAGGAGAGCTGAGTATAGTAGTAATAGGGCGACTTCAGGTTGTTGCCAGTCTGGATGAGCATTTTGGCTGCAGGGTCTGAGATGTGGTGCTCAAGCTCTTCCATGAAGGGCTTGATACAGGTTGCCTGCTCCTGTGAGTTATCGGCGTTTTTAAGGATGTCTTCCACTATGTGCAGAAAGGTTTTATCGGGAGGAAACGGCTGCTGGGATAGTATTTCCCCGAGGGCCGCCTCGTAGCCGATGTTGTATTCTCCCGACCGGTACTCGTCGGGAATTCCTGCCGCGGCACCGGCGATCTGTTGCTTCAGGGCATCGGTCGATAATAGGGCAATTTCGTTCAGAATGCCCTGCATGAGGTCGCTTTTCCCCCGGGCATCATCACTACAGGTGAGCGCGTCAATGCCTGCCTGGGCCAACAGTAAATCGGGAGCCCCTTGGGAGGGGGCTGCCAGCTCTTTCAGGGCAGCATGGCTGCAGGCAACAGTCTTGAGGTGAAAGTGATCCGTATCCTGCTTCCCGGCTATTTTCAGGAGTACTTTAACCACGGGCTCTGTTACCTCTTTTTCAAGCTCATCTATGAAAGGTTTTGCGCATACTGCCCCGGCTTTCATATCGCCTGCGTTGTTGAAGATGGCTTCTATTATGTGCGGAATGCCTTTGTCCAGGAGGTCAGGTGATGCAATTGCATTTAGGGCCGTCTCATAGCCGGCATTATATGTTCCTTCCTTATTTGTATCGGGAATCTTCACTGCGGCAGAGGCAATCTGTTTATTTACACCTTCAGGGGCAGTGGCTGCTATTTCCCCCAGGAAGAACTGCATAAGGTCACTTCTGACCTCGGGAAGATCCTGTTTTTTCAGCATATCCAGCGCAGTAATGACGAGAAATGAGTCGTCTATGGGTTTACCTGGTTTTTCCTGCGCGTCTATTGCCTCCCTGTACAATGCGAGCTTTGTCGCATAGTAATAGGGCGCCTTGAGCTCATTGCCCAGTTTCATCAATGCCTTTGACCGTGGGCTGGTGAGGTATTGTTCCATTTCCTTCATGCAGGGCGCGATGCAGTCAAGCTTCTGCTGGTGATCCAGGCTGCTTTTTTCCACATATTCCACCACGGTCCTGAGGGCTTTTTCCTCTGAGGGAGCCGGGGCAGTCCTGATGATTTCGAGCAGGGACTGGTAAACGGGAGAAGGAAAAGAGTCCTCCGGAATGAGGAGCGCCACGTTCAGGAGTTTTTGTGTGGTGGCATCGGTGGTGTGTTTTGCCAGCTTCTCCATGAAGGGCTTTGCGCACAGAGCCTTTTCTCTGGAAGTGCCGGTACTTCGGAGGATGTTCTCCGCCATGTGCAGAAAGGTTTTTTCAGAGGCATCCGGGTATGCGATGGCCCTGAGAGCCTCTTCATATCCGTTGTTCAACTTTCCGGAATCGTACTTGTCAGATATTCTCAATGCAGTGCCGGCAATATCCCTGTTGAGCGAATCCTGTGATGTCTTCTGGATCTCGCCCAGGATAACCTTCATCAGCTCGCCTCTGACTTCGGGTTTTTCCTGCTCCTGCGAGAGCCCCAGTGCCCTTTCGGCCAGGAATGTGTCCTGCGATGCCCATGCATGGTCTTTCTGCTCTTTAAGCGCTTCCCTGTAGAGGGCTGCCTTTGTATCGTAATAATAAGGAGGCTGAAGCCTGTTGCTTATCTGCAGGAGTGCCTTTGAATTCTGCCCTTCGCTGTGCTTTTCCAGCTCTTCCATGAAAGGTGTTGCCGCTTCCACAAATAATCTGGAGTTGCTGGTGTTCTTAAACAGCGAGTCTACAACTGATTTTATCGATATGACCAGGGGGACATGGGGGATTGTACCGATTGATGCCAGCACCGACTGATATGCCGCAATCCTGGCCCCAATGGTGGTATCGTCCGAATAATTGAGCGCAATCTGAAGGAGTAGCCCGGTGCTTTTCTCAGGTGATTGTGCGGCAATTTTTTCGCAATAAGAGCGGCCCACATCGGCCAGGAGCTTCATTTTCTCCCAGCCGCCGGGGGCATCGGGAACCCAAGGATCCTTCATCCTGTCGAGTCCCTGCCGGGCCAGCTCGAAAACATCGGTATTGTGCTGATCCTGCCTGCGCTCTTCCTGGCACCGGGCAACCGGTTTCCCGGGGGGCTCCGGCGCCTGCCCTGATGCACTGCCGCTGATAAAAGATATGGTCATTGTAAGGCTCCTTTGCTCTACCGGCACCTGACATCTGACTAGTGCAGTTGTTGCAATTTCATCATATTTTCAAGTATTCCATTCATCTGTTCCGGTGTGAGGGGCTGCGCAGGATTGAAGTGAATTTTCATCCCGCCGATCCCAATGCTATAAAACAGAAAGCAATCATCAGAAAATGGTTTTCCCGATGATATATCTGCATAGTCTTCCCCGAACACGTTTGTCACATTGTTTTCAGTGTCCTTCAACCTGACCTGAGTCCTGTTGCTGAGCTCGGTCCCCATCCTGGCTCCTGCCTGTAATGAAACTGTATTCATTGTCATTACCTCCTTGTTTTCTCTTCTGAACATATTATTACATAATCTTAAAGTGACAATGAAGTTCCAACTGTGATCCAAAATCGGGACTGGCTGCCTGGTTGTGGTATCTCTTTGTCGGCAATTACTGGTCGTGGCCTGAAGCTACATGAGAATTGGTGAATATTGCATGATTTTCTCAACTTTCCTCGAATCTCCTTTTTGAGACGAGGAAAGGAGAGGAACAATGAGAAAAAAACATAAGCACGATTTTCCCTGGCAGTTGTGCTACAATGAAAAATGCCCACTGTATATGAAAAAGGGTAAAGGCAACATCAAAGTACATGCTCACAATGGAGCGAGTAAGCATATTCATGAACTTGTCTGTGTCGAATGTGGCAGATTGTTTTCGGAGCGTAAAGGGACTCCCTTCTTTGATTTGAAAACTCCCCATGAAAAGGTGATGCAGGTATTCAAAGCGCTGGTCGAAGGCAATGGAATTCGTGCCAAGGAGCAAATAGCGGGGATTCATAGGGATACAGTGACGGGCATACTTGAACGGACGGCACGACATCTCAATAATGTGAGTGAAGAATTCATGAGGGATTTGGAGGCAGCAGAGATACAGTTTGACGAACTATGGACAATTTGTAAAAAAAGATCTGCAAGGAAGGCGAAGGAGAAGATATAGGTCAACAATGGGTTTCTGCAGCCTTTGATCCCGTGGGTAAAATCGTAGTCGCATGTCAGAGGGGCACACGCACCGAGAAATCTTTAACGGATCTGGTTGAAGATACGGTTGGACGATTAAAATCGCCACTTATACTCACCAGCATAACAAACTGCAGCATTCTAAATTGCCAAATGAGCGTTGATAGATGATTCCAGAAGCTTTGATAGTGCAATTTATAATGCGCGTTTGTATATAATGCGCGTTTGTATAGAAAAAGGGGAGACTTCAATGAAAAGAGAGCGCTTATGGTGGCTTTGCCTGTCATTAGATTGATCCCAAAGGCCCTTTTTTGGTATAATCACCTGGGGGGGCCGGATTAAAGTTCCTGTCGATTTTTCTACCCACCACCTGTTTTGGCAAAAAGAATCCTCCTGGCAAGAATCCCCCTCCCCCATTTTTCAACTTTCAGGGATTTCCGTAGATATTAGTAAATAAAGGATGGCTTTACACAACACTTATTAAATAAGTTCATTCTCCTGAATATGTAATCTGCCCCGCAGCTTATGTCTCTTAGACAAAACACGGGTAAGGAAAGGGGTCTGCGTTATGAATGACTATCTTATTCGCTCTGCCGTGCCGGATGATCTTCAGGCAGCTTACTACATCTGCCTGAAGACCGGAGATTTCGGAGGAGACGGGGAACCCTATTACCGGGATGATCCGGATGCCCTGGCGCGGATTTTTGTCGGGCCATATTTTGCCTATGAGCCTGAATGTGCCTTTGTCCTGGAAGACTCCGGCGGGGTGTGCGGCTATGCCCTGGCAGCGTTGGACTCGAAAAAATTCTATGCCCGGTATGAAACGGAATGGCGGGTGGACCTGTGCCGCAGATTTCCCGCCCCGCAGGGAGATCCCAGCGGGTGGAGCAGAACGCAGAAGGTTCATTCCTGGTATCATCAGTCGGACTACACGATGCCTGAACCCTATCAGCAGTATCCTTCCCATCTGCACATCGACCTGCTGCAGCGGGCGCAGGGCAAGGGCCTTGGCCGCCGTTTGATGGAACGGCTCATGGATACACTCAGGGACAATGGTTCGGCCGGCGTTCATCTGGGGGTCAGCGCGTTGAATCAAAGGGCCGTGCTGTTCTATCAAAAGCTGGGTTTCAAACAGTTGATGCAGCAAGGCGAAGGAGAGGACGCATGCTTTTATATGGGAAAAGTATTTGTAAAGCTTTGAGGCAATAGTGAGACGATGAACAGACTATCCTTGATTGTCAATGGTTACTGCTCAGAGGCTAATAAAGTCTGCGGCATAATAGGATTTCCCAGAAAGACATTCTTAAGAGATTCCAAGATATTAAGGCTGCTCTTTTTAACGGTTTGAATATAGCTTCTTATCCTGC
>Ga0302251_1000912_pt1 | contig 21706 bp, 12 predicted proteins | sample AAG_RA_Gln_MG_FD_193534 | JGI IMG/M metagenome (GOLD analysis project Ga0302251, IMG submission 193534) | Enriched activated sludge microbial communities from anaerobic digester in WTTP, New Holstein, Wisconsin, United States - AAG_RA_Gln | ecosystem: Engineered > Bioreactor > Anaerobic >...
GTAACCTCACCTGGTTTAACAATAGATTTGGGATACCCGGTTCTTCTATACTCAGCCCAGGCTTCATGTGGCTGCATTAAAAGATGAATATACTTTTGAGTAATAACCATTTCCTTCTTCATCTCCTGGGTAGTTGCAGGATCGTTAAACTTATTCATTATAGATGTAACATAAACATTTCCCGGATCTACCGCACCCCATTTCTCAAGTGAAGCCTCTATACCATTCTGAAACCAAGTAGCATCCCAACCTTTTAGTTCGGAAACCATAAAGCAAACTGTGGGATAATCAAGAAAGGTAGAAGGGAAGTCAGGATGAACAATAACCGGGTTTACATCTTTCAAACTAACCCTATATTTTTTATGCTTGCTCCAGAAAGTTTGTGTTATTCCATCAGGCATACCATAGGGAACGCCAACCCTGGTTAAATCAGTATAGGTTGTAAACACCACATACCTGGGATCAACTATTCCGTTAAAGGGATTAGTAAATGTCAAATGGTTATTACCCTTTAACAGCTCCATAAAGCGATAGGTATAGGTAAAGTCGTTCCTGCCACTAGTAAAGTAACCATTATACCAAGGCGCCTCATTTGGAGCACCCGGGGTGCTGAATGAGCACATGGCATTATCGGCATTGCTTTCCATAACCCCATCACTTATTGCATCCAAAGCTTCAGCAACATACGCAGAACCTCGTCCTGAAGCTCTTAGTGCAATTCTTAACCTCAGGGAATTTGCAAACTTCACCCATTTAGTTAAATCACCGTTAAAAAGTAAATCCCCAGTTGCAAAACCACCGGTAGTTGAATGTAAAAGTTTATCCTGAGCATCATTTAAAGTGGCTATTAACCCATCATAAACATCCTTTTGGGTATCATATGCAGGTTGAGGATACTTATCCAGGTTAAGAGCCTGAGTGTAAGGAATGTCGCCAAAATAGTCAGTAAGTAGCTGAAAAACCCAGCACTTCATAATTTCAGCCATGGCAATTTGCATATTATTATCACCATACAAAGCCTGGTAGTTATCCTTAGTTGCCGGATCGGTATTCAATTCAATAATCTTCTGAAGATTATTCATCCATATATAGTTGTTTCTGAAGAAACCATCAGTAACGTTAACCCTATATGAATATCTGTCTTCGGAAGTGTAATTTCTCTGAGCAAATTGTTGGCAGGCAAGTGCAGACTGACGTGCAGCGTACCAAACATCGAAGTCATTATAAGCAAAGACCCTCACAGCCTGGCTAAACAAGGCTGGAGTAGAAGCTTCTGTAGGATTATTAGGATTTGTGTTGATCTTATCAAAATCCTTTTCACAACCGGTAAGCAATAGCAAGCCTATGGTTGTGAGCATCAAGCCATATTTTCTCAATGATTTCATATTAGTGTAAATTAAAAGTTAAAGTTTAGACCAAAGCCAAAAGTCATAGTACTTGGTAGGTATCCGCCTTCAATACCCTGGGCATTACTTCCAGCCATTTGTAGATACTCAGGATCAAAATGCTCATTATCCGATCCGAAAATTGCCAGGTTTCGACCAAAAGCAGAAACTTTCAATCCTTTAATAGGACCAGTAAACTTGGCAGGAACATTGTAAGCTAACCTTACTTCGCGAAGCTTAATGAAGTCCGTTTTAAACACATTCTGCCTGTCTGGCCCATCATAGTGAGATTCTGCCCAAAGTTGTCCGTCAATTCTAGTAGTATTCTTAACAGGAGTAGCACTAGGATTTCCATCAGCATCCAAATAGGTAATTTTACCAGTAACGGCATTGTAACTTCCATACACACCATCAAGAAGCACACCTCCATTATTTGCTAAATCATCCCTAATGTTTCCGCCCAACTCGTTTGTTTTTGCGGATTCCTTAAGTATTCCGGAGTACATACCCCACATGTACGATAGCCAGTACATATTACCACCACGCTGCATGTCGATTAGGAAGCTGAATTCAAAGCCCTTATAGGAAAACGTATTGGTCAAACCTGCAGTAAAATCTGGCGTAACATTGGCAAGTGGTTTAATTTCAGAGGGGATATAGCTACCACCCGTACTAACAATAATATTACCTTGATCATCCTTTACATAATCAGTTCCATAAATTACGGGATAACCATAACCGACAAAGGCACCACTTTGTACTTTAAATGGGCCGTTACCTAGAGTTAAGTAGTCTAATCCTGGGGCTATTGCATTAACCTTATTTTTCAGGGTAGCAATATTTAAAACCACATCCCAACGGAAATCTCCAGAAATTGGGGTACCCGAAAGAGCAAGTTCAATACCCTTGTTGGTCATCTTACCTGCATTAATTATCATCTGATTATATCCCGTGGCGCCAGATACCCTTATAGGAATAATTTGGTCCTTTGTTTCCTTGTAGAAATAGGATAAATCAAGTCCAACTCTATTCTTTAAGAATTTCATTTCTGTACCAATTTCCCATGAGGTGGTAAGCTCGGGTTTCAGGTTCTTAGGAGCTAATGTTGTCGGAAAACTCATTCTTGGATTTTGCTCAAGCTCACCGTCCATAAAGGTAGAGTTGATAGTAACATAATTTAACAACTCGTAAGGTCCGGTATCATTACCAACCTGTGCAACACCTCCTCTAACCTTTGCAAAAGAGAGAATATCCTGATTCTTAAGAGCATCCAACTCCGTTACAATAAAACTTATTGTAGCTGATGGGTAGAAAAATGAACGGTTGTTTTCCGGCAATGTAGAAGACCAGTCATTACGTCCGGTCAATTCCAGGTAAACCATTCTATTGTAATCAAAGCTGAAGTTAGCGTAAAGGCTATTTATACGCTTCCAGGTAACGTAATCGTAAACAGTTGCTTTAGTAAGCGAGTTGGAAAGGTTGTAAAGTTTAGGTTGAATTAACCCCCCAACGGTTATTCCGCCATTACGCCATGACTTTCTGTCTAAACGGTTACCTCCCATAAGAGCAGTTAACCCGAACTTGTCATCAGCAAATCGTTTGTCAAAAGTTAAAAAAACTTCGGAGTTAACCTCAATATTAGAGTTAACATTCTGATAGTATTCAGATTGGGCTTGCGATCCAATGGCCATTCTTTCCTCGCTAAACATCCTATAAAAATCGGTTCCCATTCTACCCGTCAGCTTCAGCCAGGGTGTGAAAGTTAAATTTACACCAAAGTTACCGTACACCCTATCACGGCGGTCGTTTTGGTAGTTTTCATAGCGGCTCCAGTAGGGATTGTCGGTGTAGGCTGGCACAGGATCATCCCAGTCGGTTCTATTCCATGTACGTTGGGTTCCATCTGGATTCTTATAGGCCTTCATATCCTTATAATCAATACTTGTATGAATCCATTGCCACATTTTTTGTACAGGATTTCTATCCCCGTAACCCGTTTCAGGTCTTCCTACAGCCTCGTTTTGAACATAGTTAGCGTTAATCCATCCGTCCAGATACTTGCTAATTTTTGAAGTCGCACTCATGTTCACCGTATTTCTTTTCAAGGTGCTTTTGGGGTAAATTCCCGTTACATCCATGTTGGTGTAGGAAATACGCAACGTGCTGTTTTCGTTCCCTGCTGTAACAGCCACGTTGTTCTGGTAGTTGACCCCCGTTTCAAAAAAGTAGGTGTAATCATTTTTAGGATATATCCAGGGCTTTGGAACTAAATAGTTTATAGTATCCCAAGCATCAAATGAATTCCATTGAAGCACCTCAGTGTTTGGATCATACTTTGGGCCCCAACTTTCGTCGGTTGAGAAATCAGGATAGTTATAGTCCTTTCCATTAACGTTGATGGTAATGAAATCACCATAATAACCACCTCCATATAACTTTTGGTACTCAGGGTAATACTTAGCCTGTTCAAAGGTGACGCTAGAGTTAACCGATACTCCTATAGTTTTACCTGCGGATGCTGTCCCCTTTTTGGTGGTAACCATCACAACACCGTTAGCAGCACGTGAACCATAAAGAGCTGTAGCGCTGGCACCTTTTAGGATTGTCATTGACTCAATATCATCGGAGTTTATGTCAGAAGCAAGGTTACCTAAATCGTAACCCCCAGCGCCAGTAGCACCGTATGAAAAGTCTGAGTTATCCAATGGCACACCATCAACAACAAATAAGGGTTGGTTGTTTTTGGTAAGAGAGGTGTTACCACGAACGTTAATTTTAGCACCTCCACCCATTTGACCAGACGCTGATGTAATTTGAACGCCGGCAACTCTACCAGAAAGAGAGCTAATTACATTTTGGGTTCGAATCTGTGCCAGCTCTTCTCCTTTTACATCCTGAACGGCGTAGCCAAGTGCCTTCTTTTCACGGGTAATACCTAAAGCAGCAACAACAACCTCATCCATTTGAATGGCTTCAGTTTTCATCACCACATCAATCACCGAGCGGCCAGCAATGGCAACCACCTGAGTGGCGTAGCCCACAAAACTGAAGGACAGCGAAGTAGCTGTGGTGGGAACGTTAATTTCGTACTTACCATCAATGTTGGTGCTAGCACCAATGGTAGTACCGGGAACAACCACTGAAACGCCCGGCATGGGCATTCCATCCTCGGAACTGGTAACCGTTCCGGTAATCCTCACCGTTTGCGCCTGTGCCATGGTAATACCTACAAGCAGCAAACCTGCAAGAAAAACGCATAGTTTTTTCATAGAACAAGTTTTAGGTTTACAAATAGAGGTTAGTAAAATTTTCTACCCGGCTAATTTAGGAAACTGATTTCGTAATTGCAACAATTTATTTAATATTTTTTAGCATTTCAACCGGCATGTATTAAAATCCGTTAACGAAATTCCCTATATATAACACTGATGCATTCAAAAAGTCACAAAATAAAAAAGGGTTAAAGAAACCCTTAACCCTTAAATCCTTATTATTAAATTGTTAACGGTTAAAAAAATCTAATAGTTTTAAAAGACTTTGTGGATCATTCCATTTAATTTTGTTAACCTTCAAAAATTTCTTAAACTCAGCCGATTCTTTGTCGTCCAGTTGCGACATAATGCTTTTTTTTGTAGCAGAAAAAACTTTCCCCCTTGTAACAATAAAGTATTCATACATTAATGGCAAGGTTTCACCTTCCTCTTTTCTCTGCTTTAGCAGCATGTGATCAACAATAGTTTTACCGCCCACCTCTATGGAAGAAAGCTTCATTTTAGCAGAAGAGTTTAAGGAAGCACCATATGCACCCTGGGTAGAATTTAAAAGCTTATCAAAATCAGCAAGTATTAAGGTTGCCACAAATCCCCGTTCCTCGCTCCCAACCACCTTCATAACACTGCCGTCAACATTCATGTAAATATCATCTCCAATATTGGCCAGCAAAATATCCCCGCTCCTAGCTTCTTTTATAATCCCTTTAACCAGATAGTGTAAACGACCCTCCTGAACGTGCACGTTGAACTGGGCTGTTAGCTTACTACCATCAACCATAAGTAAAGTTCCCTCTTTAAATTCAGGATAGATGTATGGCCACATGGTTGTACATTCCTGCGAAATACCTACCAATGCCATACCCATCAAAAAAAATATTTGTACAATACGCTTAACCATGCTGTAACGAGTTTAAAATTTTAAATTTCATACCTTGACCCTTAGCCTACTTTACAAATTTATAGGAAATTTTTTCATTACCAAAATTCAAAACTGCAACATAAAGTCCTTTTATTAGAGTGTTACCTAGTGGAATGGTGGTATCCAGCACTTGTAATTCCTTACTAATCGTAGTAGAAAATATGAGTTTACCGTTAATGTCGTATAAATTCATGGTTGCCCTACCTATAGCTGAGTTGTTAAGCCACACTTTTAAGTTGCCATCATTTGTAGGTGTAATAATCATTTCGCCACTTAAAGTTAGGTCGCTAACACCTGTATTTTTAATCACGTTAATAAAAAATGATTTTTCCAACGAATGACCAGCCTTGTCGGTAGCCTTAATAATAATTTCGTAGCGGTTTCTCGTTTGAAAATTTAAAATTTCAGTTGTCAATAAGCTATCTCCTAAAATAGCAAAGGGGACAAACCCAGGCTCGCCATCAATAGTAGGAGGGGCAATTACCTCCAGGGTATGAGAATCGCCAGGTGTTTCATCCAGCACATTAACTTTACCAACCAGACTATATGCAGGTAATCCCTCCATAATGCTGTTGTTGGATAGTAATATATCCTGAGGGCTATGATTGCGTGGCATAATATTCACTACAGCCTCCTGGTTGCTGCTAAAATTATTTGAACCCGGAGTTAAGGAGGTAATCAGGTAGTAACCGTTGTAGGCACCGCTCCAGCCCCAGTTCAAATGGTACCGATTCTGGTCATCAACTCCATCAATATTAAATGCATGACCAGCTGTGCCATCGCCGGGATCGCCGGAGTAGTAAATAGGTCGTCCATTCGCAAGCTCGCTTACTAGGATAGAATCCCATTGGGCGGATGTAAAGTTGCTGCGTTTTAATATGGTAGTGCTGTTGGTGTAGTCGAAAAACGTTTTTAAAGCGCCAGGTACCATGCTGGAAAAGGCTCCTGAGCCATCAGCGCCATAGTTCATATCAACCGATACCCCAAGATGGTAGAGAAGAAGAGCCACATACTTATTTGGTTGATCTAAACCCATGATGGAGTCCCACTTATACTGCGTATCGCCAAAAACAGCACCAAGGCTCCCGTAGGTATCATCTACATAGTAGTTCTGTCCATATCCCACTTCAGGGTGCTGGTAAACCGACAATGCCTGACCCATGGCTACAGCCACGCAACCCGCGTAGGCATGACCACCAGGTCCCTCGCTATCAGCCGGACAGTATGCGTTCCACCCTGAACTCTGGTTCCACTCAACCCCTATAAGCGGCTCAACGGGTGAAGTGCTTTTTTGTGCCTCAAAGGGGTGGTTATCCCATGAAGCATGTCTTTTGGTTTCTTTTCCCTCCACAACCTCCTTTATCTGGTTGGCGTAATGCTGAAACCAGAAGTAAAATGGAACTTCCTTAATTTTAACGGTGTCAAAGCTACCCTTAAGCGAGTACGCAATTATGGCCGGAATCCTATCGTCGGCTGCAACAATTGCCCAACCCTCCGGTTTGTAGCTTACAAGGTAGGTATAGGTTCTATTTTCTCCCTTCTGAAATGGGAAAATTGATGATTCGGTGATTGACTTATCTAATTTTTTGTACATAAACCCATCGGCATGCTCCTTGGCTACTCGTTGAGGTACCTCTACAGCAAATAAGTTGATATGAACAAAAAATACAAGAACTAGTAATGCGATACGCTTCATTTCAGGCTGATTATAAATTAAATTATTATCAAAATTACCTTTAACCAAAATTTAAGATACTAAAATAATCGTTAGCATATAGTTACTATATCAAGACAATATATCATGAGAAGGACACGCTTTGATCGGTACAACATTCTTAAATTGAAAGCAAAAGTAACATTTTTGTTGAAAAATTAATTTTTCATATAGAATTAGTTTACAGGAAAAATTAAGATTAGCTTTATACAAATGCTGATCTGTTCATGTTAAAACCTGGCGCACAAGTTGTCTCTCCTAAAAAATCGGTGTAAATGAGTTAAAAAATCACCAACCTAATCAGGACCAACAGGTTTTAAAACTGTTGAATTTGAATTGCTCAACGTGTACAAAAACTTTTTACCCTGCTGGATTAATGTATGCCCGACATATCAAGAGAGGCGATTCTGTTTAAGAATCGCCTCCCCATTAAGTAACGTGCAAAATTGCGTTAACGAACAAATTTGCTCTTATGATTTTGTAGCTTAAGAACATAGTTTTGTTGAACGATACTCTTACCAGCAGGGGTCCAAGTTGCCTGGCTGAAAAGGTCATACCAGCCCAACGCCTCTAGCGTAACTGCGTCGTACGCATAAAAACCTAGTCCTTCCATATCAATGGTTCCATCAGCATTGACAAATCCAGTAGCAACGCCATCGCTTGAATATCCATTCCAAACCTCTAAAATGTAATCAGCCAACGGATGTCCATCAGGGAATGATATCATTTGCCCCATTCCGTCATAGGTTGGAATGTTGAACGATGCAAAGTCGCCGTTGAACTCGGCCACAATATCATCTTCTGAACCTAATAAACCGCTTATGACAACCAAATTAGGATCGGTTGGATGAGCTGAAGTAATAACGTTGTACTCATCGGTAATAGGGCCATCAAATTGGGAAACCAAGTTCCCGATCACGTAGTTCCCAATAACCATATTCCTTGTGTATCCATACGAGATAAACCACTCCTTATCGCCAAAGGCAATAGCCTTGGAGGGGTTTCCGTAAGCGTTACGCATGGCACCCTCGGCCATCTTCAAGGTAACCGTTTCGCCGTAAACGGGTGTTCTGGGAAGGGTTATCTGCACCAGGGTATCTTTTACAACGGCTACATTAGCCTGTGGAACCTGCACATCAAGGGTAGTTGTTGAAGTATAGTACCTAACAACCACATTGCCTTGCACGTAACCACCCTCTCCTGAAGTTGGGAATCTCATCTTTATGGGGTAATCGAGGGTGATCTTCATGCTCACATCGCTGGTCACGCTATCGGCGGGTAGAATTTGCTGGGTAGCGGTGGGAGAAAACTTAATGCGCCAGTAGATACCCTCCGCGTAACCTCCAACAATACCGCTGGTAACCCCCTCGTAGCTGTTACCAGCTCTATCCTTAACAGAGCCATTCCCAATGGATAAAAAAACGTACTGCCCGTTCATGGCGGTTGCCGGCTGGGCAATGGTAACTTTACTACCCGAAATGGTGATGCTGTCCTTAGGCACATCAACCCAAACAATTTCTGCAGTAACCACATTACGGTAACCCATTTTGATGCTAAAGGTTTCCGCAAGCACCACGGGCTCGTCAAAGGTGAGAACAGGTTTAAAGTTAAGGTCAATTGAAGCGTTGCCGGTAATGGCAGGGCTAACACCGCTATCTAAATCTAGAACCGGGGCATGATGGTCGCTTGTTGAAAAGGCTTCTGTGGTAACTATTTCACCAAGAACGCCATCATCGTTCACCGGTAAAGCAAATACCTTGTAGGAGGTATTCTGCACCAGCCCCGAAACAATAACCGAGGAGCTTAATGCACCAGCATCATTAAGGATAATCTGTTTTGAAAAAACAGCGCCTCCAACTGTTTGCTTAAGTATAGCCTGTGCATCAGGAGCAGGAGTTTCATCGGTACCGGGAACAACGGCAACATAAAGCCTACCGGTAACAGAGAGCGAGTAGTTAAGCAAGGCTGTGGAGTCGGCTATAGATGTTACGGAAACGGTGGCAGTGGCTGGGGCTTTAAGGGTTACGGCTTTGTAATCCTTCTCCCAATCTGCCTCACAACTGTACAGGACTACTGCAAATGATAATACTCCTAGTCCCGCAGCTATTTGTTTAATCATATTTAACTTCATAGTTGATAATTTTTTTCATTAAGTTAATGGTTCTGAGCTACCTTGTTAGCACAACATCAGCTTTGAAAATGTTGTACCAACCTAGTCCTGATGTTTGACCGGCATCTCCCCACACATAAGAGCCAAACCAATCCTTAATAGACAGCTTATTGGGCTCAATAGTTATGGTGATGTAGCCACCATCAGGAATTTCTTCCTCTCCCGATGGGCCATAAAATCCCTTAAGCTCAATAAAACCATAGCTGCCTGGAGGTGCTATTTCCTGTCCAACGGGTACTCTTATCTCGGTTTTGGCATCGTTTACCACGCCATAAATCTTATACCCAGAACCTCCATTGACAAATGGGTAGAACCAAACAACCGTAACATCGGAAGGATCTTTTGTAAGCTCCATATCCCAAGATTCAGACCCGTTAAAGTAGCTAGTCCCGGTAGCTGTCCAAGTGCCTAAAATAGCCGCTAGTGGATGGTCCAGATCTGTAATAGTTATAGTGCATACGTTTTCGGCATTAGGCTTGATGGTTCCGTCGTCGGAAAGCTGAAGCTTAAACCTAAGGTCGCCGGTGAACACACCAGGCTTATTAATAATGTTAACCACAATATACTGTGTACGGTTGGTGGCATCAAATGTTAATGTTTTGTTGGCATCAGCAAAGGTAAAGTTACTGCCTTCAACTGCTGTTCCACCATCAAGTAACGTATATGTTACGGAGGCAGATATGCCCTTAATAGACGCAAGGGTAACAGGTATACTTAACGTTTGGGCATTTTCTTCAACAGACATGGATGCATTGTCAAAAGCCACAAAAGCGTCATTGTCGTTAAATTCCGGCATTTCATTTGGGTTACACGAAGCAAGAACTGCCAGAACTGCGAGTGATAGAATATAACGTATCCTTTTCATTTTTATCACTTATTTATTAGTATTCAGGGTTTTGAACTAGATTGTCATTAACGTCCATCTCTCTTTGAGGGATAGGCATCAACCATCTGTAATCATCAGCAGCCAGAGGTTTATCGGAACGAGTAGATGGCTTATTTGTTCTAATATAATCAAACCATAAGTGGCCCTCAAAAGCGAGTTCTAACCGACGTTCAAGAAAAACAACATCGGCACCTACTGATGAATATGGCGCTAATCCTCTTTTAGTAACAATTGCATTTATGTCGCTTAGTGCAGTTGCACCAGGGATAGTTGCACCGTTAACCAACGCCTCGGCTCTATTAAGGTACATTTCCGAAAGGCGAAGAACAATAACGTTGTTAGCATCGGGCGTTCCCAAAGCATCACCATCGCCCTTACCTTTATACTTAGTAGTCCAAAACGAACCTGAAACGCCATCCGGGTCTGTTCTAAAAAGGGTTTTTCTAACGTCAGTTGAGGTATATAGTGCAAGTAAATCGCTATGCGTAGCACAATCGGCATATCCAATTGGGTTGGTCATATGCGAAGGACCTTCCCACCATGCATCGTAAGAATTTGATTTCTTTTCGTAAACCTCAAAAATTACCTCACCACCGGGACCGGCAATTTCCTTATTCCAAACATTAGGCAACTGAGATGCAGTCCACAATGAATATGCAGGATTACTGATAACCTTAGTAGCATAATCAGCTGCTTTCTGCCACTCCTGGTTGTATAGATAAGCTCTGCTCAGTAATGCCTGAATAGCAGGAAGGCTAACGCTAGCTTTAGGATCGACACCCGCCCCAACGTATGCAGGGTCAATAATGGCTTCGGCCTCAAGCAGGTCATTGATAATATTTTGGTAAACAGTTCTGACCGTTTCCCTTGCGGGCATTGCTGTGCCGGACTGATCGGTGTGGTATATATATGGAACTCCCGGTTCATCGGGCCCCTTTGCCATGGATGTGGCGTAAAGTCGTACCAGGTCAAAATGTGAAAGCGCTCTCAGGAATAAAGCTTCTGCCTTCAGGTTGTTTAGGTCTTGCTGCGTTACTCCACCAACATCTTTTCCCTCAAGGTTGTCAATAACATTATTTGCAGCGGAGATAACATAGTAGGCATATCCCCATAAACCTGAAGTGTTGGTGGGACTATAGTTAAGGTTTTTTGCTTCAAGCATTCTACCGCTAGTAAAATCGGTATTAGTAGGAATGGCAGCATTTCCTGCACGCATTTCTGCGTCCAAAACATAGAAAGCCCCGTACCATACAGATGAAGCTAACGGGCCATATGCACCGGCAATGGAATTATTCAAACCTGAATAGGTTGAAAGCGTTAGGTCACTACTTTGCTCAAGCCTTGGGGGTTCGTCTAGGAAATTTTCACACCCCGCAAGGACCAAGGAAGTCAACAGTAATATGATGAATGATTTTTTCATTGCTTTAATGTTTATAAGTTAAAATGAAAGTTCAATACCACCGGTGAATGACTTAGTCATAGGATATATACCGGCACCCATACCAGTTACACCACGTTCAGGATCCCAAAAATCAACATCGTGGAAAGTGTATGGATTTACAGCACTTACGTAAACCATCACGCTACCCAACTTTAAATTCTTAACAATATTTTCGGGAAGGGAATATGAAAGAGTTATATCCTTAATACGGCAATAGCTGCCATCCTCCAGCCAACGAGTGCTGCCAACCACATAAGAACTAGTAGAGTTTCCGGCAACAGGTTTTGGATTTACACCCACATCGCCGGGATTTTTCCAGTAGTTTAGTGCAGAAACATTCTGGTTCATGGACATTTGGTTGCCATCTGAATTTATATAACGTCTTTCGATAACCAATACCTTATTACCCTGCTTGAATTCAAGGAATACGCTCAGGTTAAATCCTTTCCAGTTCAGCGAAGTGTTAAATCCTCCAATAAACTTAGGCTCAGGGCTACCAGCGTAAACAAATGCAGCTTTGTTGTAATCTTTTGTAAGTGTGCCATCACTGGTTCTCCATAATGCATCTCCGGTTGAGGGGTTAACTCCATAGTAATCTTTGAGGTAGAATGTGTACATGCTCTTACCAACAGTATGCTTCAGCCTTGAGTCTCCTGAGTAGTTCATCTCTTTAACATCTCCTAAATTCAAGAGTTCGGTACGGTTATACGAGATATTAAATCCGGCATTCCATACTAAGTTATTTGTCTTTAAAATTTCACCATCCAGCTGAAACTCAACACCTTCGTTTAGCAACGAACCAATATTCATAAAATTTGAAGAGAACCCGGATGTTTGAGGAACCTGTTTGCTAAGCAGCATATCCTTAGTTTTCCTACTGTACGCATCAATGCTTCCATTTAACTTTCCTTTGAAAAAGCCAAAATCAAGCCCGAGGTTCCAGGTTTCGTTGGTTTCCCATGATAGCTTGCTATTAGGTGGCGTAGAGGGAAGCATACCGGTTATGCCGTTATAAACACTGGGTGAATATACACCATAGGCCTGGTAAGGTGCAATGTTATTATTACCATTAACACCGTAGCTGGCTCTAAGCTTAAGAATATTCAAAAAGGAAACATTCTCCATGAAAGCTTCCTTGTTAATGTTCCATGAACCACCTACTGACCAGAATAAACCCCACTGCTTATCGGAACCAAAAAGCGAGCTGCCATCGTATCTGAGCGATCCCTGAAAGTAGTACTTTGAGGCATAGTTATAGTCAAGTATTCCAAAGAATGACATCAAGGTTCTTGCATTGTAATCATAACTACCTTCATCAACTAATGGTGTAGAGGTTGTAGGATAGGGTATTTGTGGGTCAACATCGGGTGAGTATATGTAATAAGACCAGTAAGTACGCCTCATAGCTTCCTGCCCAACTAGAAATCTAACATTATGATCGGCAGCAAAAACGTTGTTATAAGTTACGGTATTTGAAGTAGTCAGCTGAACATATTGGAGTGTAGATGATTGTAATGTTCCGGTAGTTCCTCCTCCGGCTTCGGGCGACCAATACCTACGCCCCTCACCAAATGTACCTTCAGCTGCATTGTTAGTCTTGATTTCCAACTTTTCGATAGGCTTCCAGGTTAAAAAATAGGTACCCTGTACGCGATACTGTTTCTCCCACTGATCATCATACTCAGCAGTTGCCCGGGGATTTGCATTCGAATTTTCAGGAATATTAATGTTGTAAGAACCGTCAGCATTATATGCAGGTGTCCATGGCTGAATTGTCATGCCAGCAAAAGCGGGATTAACATAGTATAATTTCTGCATGGCAACGTCATTGGATTCAGTATAGGCAACGTTCATACGAGCCCCTGTTTCCAGTGTTTTGGTAAGTTTAAAATCGGCATTTACACGAGCCGAAAACTTCTGGAAATCAATTCCATAGAAAACGCCATCGTTCTTATGGTACGAAAGCGATGTGTAAAAGTTGCTCTTATTGGTACCACCAGAAGCATTAATTTCATACTCCTGCAGATTCCCTAAACGCGTGAAAAGATTCATCCAGTTTGTTTGTTCACCAGCTAAGAGGCTCATGGGGCGGTAGAAACTTCCATTGGGGTCATCAGGATCTTTACCAGCATTGATTATAGCCTGACGTTGAAAGCTAAGCAGCTCCTCGCCGTTCATTACCCTGAAATCATTATCATTGGCTAGTTGAGAAATTCCAAACTTAGAACGTGCATAAAATTTGGCTTTCCCCTCTTTTCCACTTTTAGTTGTAACAAGTATTACCCCATTAGCAGCTCTAGAACCATAGACAGAAGCGGCAGCAGCATCTTTCAATACGGTAATTGATTCAATGTCGTTAGGGTTTAAACTTGCCATAGCATTTCCTGTATTGGTGAAATAGGATTGATTACCTCCCATCACAGGAATTCCATCGACAACCCATAACGGTTCACTACCAGCATTAATTGAAGATGTTCCACGAATACGAATTTGAGAATCAGCCCCCGGTTGTCCGGATGAAGCAGTAACCTGAACTCCTGCCAGCTTACCAGCAAGAGCCTTGTCAACCGATGAAACAGGTATCTCAGCAATATTCTCACTACTTACAGTGGTTACAGAACCTGTTTTAGCCTCACGCTTAACAGTACCATAAGCCACAACAACAACCTCTTCCATCTCAACGGTTTCTGGTTTTAGGGAAATATCAATCACCGATCGGCCGGCAATTGCAACATCCTGTGTTGTAAAACCAATAAAGCTAAATGAAAGAGTAGTAGCATTAGCTGGAACGTTAATCTCGTACTTACCATCATTACTTGTGCTCACCCCGATGGTAGTACCGGGAACTATCACTGAAACACCCGGCAGGGGCATTCCATCCTCGGAACTGGTAACCGTTCCGGTAATCCTCACTGTTTGCGCCTGCGCCAGTGTTACACCTACAAGCAGCAAACCTGCAAGAAAAACACACAGTTTTTTCATAAAGCAAGTTTTAGGTTTACATTAAATTAAAGTTTAATTTGCGTGGCTAAGGTATTAAATTATGTGCCTGTTTCCAACAAATATTTTTAGTTTTAATTAACAAACACCACTTTTTTTTGTGAAAAATTAGCATTTAACACTTATAACCATCTGGTTACCTGCAAGCTAAGCAAACTGTTAAATTACAGGGAGGCAAAGAATTTTTTTTCAATATCCGAGAGTATCTCCTCCTCCATTGCAATCGTTTTCGATGCAATTTGGTTGCCCCTGTCCAGGTAATCCTTAACCAACGCCTTGTCCTTCAGCCCGCTGGAGTTGATTTTTACATTCAGGAATGCTCCCAGCACAGCCGATCGGGCAGCCAGCGCCCCTACACCGGCATCGGAAACGGAGCTTGGATTGCCCTGCCGGGCCATAGCCCTGATTACCTCCAGCGATTCGTAGCAAAGGTTCATCACCCTAAAGGGAACCTCTATGGCCTGAATGGTTGCTTCCTGAATTGCCTTGCTTCGTGCAGCCTTTTCGAGGTCGGTTCCCTTGGGAAGCCCGTAGGCCTCCATTATCCGGTTAAAGGCTCGGGTATCCTCGTCAACTAGCGCTAGCAGCTGCTCCATGTAGTATTTTCCCTTTTCTGCCCAAGCTGAAAATTCCTCCCACCGGTCGTCCCATCCGGGTTTGTGGGCCGAAAGGTTTGCCACCATGGTGGCCAGGGCTGCCCCAAAAGCGCCCATGGCCGCCGAAATGGAACCACCGCCGGGTGCGGGCGACTCGGAGGCTGTTTCGCGGGTAAAACTTTCAAGTGTCATTCCTGCAAGCTGCCTTGTGCCCTTTTCCTCGAGAATGTACTCGATAATCTTTTTATCGGGGTCGAACGGGTAGAGCTCATCAAGCCCCATGGACTTAACGGCAATCCGGATGATTTCCCTGTCGGGGATGCCCACCGATCGCTGCTGCTTACGAAGGAAGTACTTCCCGGCCTCCAGCATGGCGCTCAGGGGCACAACGCCCACAATCTCGGAGCCGGTAACCCGTAATCCACGTTCCTGAGCCTTTTTACTTGCCTCCTCAAAAGCTACATGCACCGGCGTAACCGTTATGTCAGTTAGGTTGATGGATACCTGTGCAATGCCGTACTCCTCAATGAACCAGCCGATAGCCTTGCACGCCTTTAGCGTTCCGGGAATCCATATCTCTTTCCCATCCTCATCGGTGGCAATTTTACCGGTAACGGGGTTCCCAACCCGCATGGGACGACCCTTCTCACGAATATCGAATGCCACGGCATTAGCCCTTCGGGTTGAGGTGGTGTTAAGGTTGACGTTGTAGGCCACCAGGAAATTCCTTGCACCAACGGCAATAGCGCCGGTTTTCGGGAGAAATTGCGCAGGGCCGAAGTCGGGTTTCCACTCCGGATCCTGCAGCTTTTTAGGAAGTCCCTCATACTCTCCCGCCCTGCAGCTGGCCAGGTTGCGACGTTTCTCCTCAAGCGCAGCATACTCATAGCAGTAAACCGGAATGCCCAGCTCGTCGCCAATCCTTTTGGCCAGCGCCCGGGCATACTCCACCACCTCATCCATGGTGATGTTGGCCACAGGTACTAGCGGGCAAACATCGGTGGCGCCAAACCGGGGATGTGCGCCGTGGTGCCTGCTCATGTCAATAAGCTCCTTTGCTTTGGCAACTGCCCGGAATGCCGCTTCAACCACCTCAACGGGGGTTCCAACAAAGGTTACAACCGTACGGTTGGTTGCCTTGCCAGGGTCAACATCTATAAGCTTAACACCTTCAACAGCTTCTATTACATCGGTTATCTGTTTAATTAAACCACTATCGCGCCCCTCAGAAAAATTTGGAACGCACTCAATTAACTTTTTCTCGGCCATTTCAGTATGAATAAATTAGATGTATGATAAATAAAATAAAGGATAAAGGATAAAGGATAAAGGATAAAAAACAAAACTCAAATCATTCATTTTTCTTCTCTTTAACCCCAAGACAGTCTCAGGACAAACTTTTAACTTTTTTTTCGGTTCGTTGTTCACGGTTTCAGCAGACATTAGTAATGTTGCCGTTGAGAAAAACCGTTTCAACCAGGTCGGAGGTGTACGCATAGGGCATGTACTCAAGAGTAGGTATTGGTTTTGTAATAAAGATATTGGCTACCTTGCCCCTGCAAATGCTCCCATGAGTCTCGGAAAGCCCCATGGCATATGCACCGTTGATGGTTGTAGCGTTGATTACCTCCTCAGGAAGCATTTTTAGCCTAATGCAACCCAACGACATGATGAACTTCATGTCGCCCGAAGGCGAAGAACCGGGGTTGAAATCGGATGCAAGGGCAATTGGAAGCCCTGCATCAATCATTTTACGCACGGGCGGGTTGTCCATTCCAAGAAAAAATGCTGCCCCTGGAAGCAGGGTTGGCATGGTTTCGGACCCAAGCAGGGTTTGAATTTCATCATCACCTGTAAATTCCAGATGGTCAACCGACAAGGCATTGTACTTTACGCCAACCTGTATGCCACCAGAGTAATCGAGCTCATTGGCATGAATTTTTGGTCTCAGGCCGTACTTCATGCCGGCCATCAGGATGCGCTCGGTATCCTCGACGGTAAAAAATCCCCTGTCGCAGAATACGTCAATATAGTCGGCCAGGTCCTCGGCTGCTACCTGGGGTATCATCTCGTTGATAATCTGGTCAACATATTCGGCTTGCCGGCCTTTATACTCAGCAGGAACTGCGTGGGCTCCTAAAAAAGTGGCCTTAATGGTTAGCGGTGTTGCTTCGCTAAGCCTGCGGATAACCCTCAACATTTTCAGCTCATTTTCGGTGCTCAGGCCGTAGCCGCTTTTAATTTCAACAGCTCCTGTTCCCTTGCGGATAATTTCTTTAACCCTAGGCAATGCCTGCTCGTACAGCTCGTCCTCGGAAGTTTGGGAGAGTAGCTTTGCGGAGTTAAGAATTCCCCCGCCACGCCTGGCAATTTCCTCGTACGATAGCCCTTTTATCTTATCAATATACTCAACTTCGCGGCTGCCGGCATATACCAGATGGGTGTGAGAGTCGCAGAAGGAGGGAAAAACCATCCGCCCATTTACGTTGTAAATCAGCACATCGCTGGGTAGCCCGGCAAATGAAGGAACATCCCTCATAGACCCAAAATCCTTGATTAAACCATTCTCCATCAGCAGGAATGCGTTATCAATGCACTTCAGGCTGGCCATATTTTGGCCCGCAACCCACTGAACAGGCTTTTCCTCGACCTGTACCAACTTTTTTATGTTAAGTAGCAGTATTTGCATGGTTTTCAGCATAAATCTCCGACGAAGGTAGCAATAAAATTGGGAAGAACTAAATATTATTTAATAAAAGGTATGCGTTAAAGCCCTGCACCAGCCAGCATCCTAGTGTTTTTGAGCTGGTATTAAAAATTTTACTCGTTTTGTAACATTTGTTACATAATTAGGAGGGGGTGGTGCCTTAGCTTTGCTCCAGAAAAAGGTTGAAATTTTTTTTCGTAAAAAAGCAGGCATGAAAAGAGATATCATTACAATTGACAGGGAAAAATGTAACGGTTGCGGCCAATGTGTAGGTGGATGCCACGAGGGTGCCCTGCAGCTGATTGACGGCAAGGCAGTTTTAGTTAGCGAGCTGATGTGCGATGGGCTGGGAGCCTGCATTGGTGAATGCCCCGAGGGAGCCATCACCGTTGAGCGGCGCGAGGCCGATGCCTACGATGAGGTAACCACCCTCAGCCAAATGGTAGCCAGCGGCAAAAATACCACAGTTGCCCATCTAAAGCACCTTAAAGAATACCACCAAACCGACTATTTACGACAAGCTGTAGAGTGGCTGCTTTCAAATCGTAAAAATGTTTCCTTTAGTGTTGATGAGGTGATGCAGGAGGTTCATAACCACTCCGGCAGCAGCTGTGGTTGCGGAAATGGAGGGAAACATGAACCGACACAACAGTCCCACCATGGTAAACATGTGGATGGATGCCCCGGTTCAGCAGAAAGGAGTTTTGGAAATAATATACGTGTTGAGGCATCAAAAATGGTATCCGGCAAGTCGGAGCTAACCCATTGGCCGGTTCAGCTCCATCTGATAAATCCGCATTCGGAACACTTTAAGGGGTCGAACCTGCTGCTCGCAGCCGATTGTGTAGCCTACTCGCAGGGGAGCTTCCACAGCCAGCATCTTGCCGGAAAAACGCTGGCCATTGCATGTCCTAAGCTTGACTCCAACAAGGAGGAGTACATTGAGAAGATTACCGCGTTTATTGACGATGCCCAAGTGGACACCATCACAGTGATGAAGATGGAGGTTCCCTGCTGCGGCGGGTTGCTCCAGCTTGCCCGGCTTGCCCGCGATAAGGCCAGGCGTAGTGTGCCCATAAAGGTAATAACCGTTGGCATACAGGGTGATATTCTGGATTCCGTTTGGGAAAACTAAGATGGAGAAAAAACTAGAGTCAAGAATAAAATATTTTAAATTTACCTGACTCGAGGGTTTTCCCCATCAACCTATTTATAAACAAGCTGCACAGCTACTACTTACAAACAATATCTAACCAATTTAAAAATTTTGAATCATGAGCATGTTTTGTTTTCAGTGTCAGGAGACAGCCAAAGGAACCGGCTGTACAATCAAGGGGGTATGCGGTAAGAGCGATGACCTTGCCAACATGATGGACCTACTAATGTTTGTTACCAAGGGGATTTGCGTTTACAGCACCGCACTCCGGGAACAAAAGGGTTATGAAAACCCTATCGTGAACAAGTTTGTTTTCGACAGCCTGTTCACCACCATCACCAACGCTAACTTCGATAAGCAGGTGATATCCAACCGGGTATCAAGTGCGTTGGAAATTCGGGAAACATTACGTAACGAAGCCTCCCTTCAAGGAGTAAGGGTTGACACCTCGTTTGAGGGATGCACATGGAGTGGCACACCGGCAGAATACGAAGCCAAGGCCGCCCTGGTAGGAGTTCTCAGCGAAAAAAATGAGGATATACGCTCGCTCAAGGAGCTGATTACATACGGGGTAAAAGGAATGGCAGCCTATACCGAACATGCCTACAACCTAGGCCATGAGGATGTGCAAAACTACGCCTTCATGCAGCGGGCTTTGGCCTCCATAACCAGAAATCTGAGCGTAGATGAGCTAGTGGCGCTCACCCTCGAAACCGGTAAGTTTGGCGTAAACGCCATGGCGCTGCTCGACAAGGCCAACACCAGCAGCTTCGGGAATCCTGAAATAACCAAGGTGAATCTGGGCGTAAGGAGCAATCCCGGTATCCTCATCAGCGGGCATGATCTTAAGGATATGGAGGAGCTGCTAGCTCAAACCGAGGGAACAGGTGTAGATGTTTACACCCATAGCGAAATGCTTCCGGCCAACTACTACCCTGCGTTTAAGAAGTACAGGCACTTTGTTGGAAACTATGGCAGCAGCTGGTGGCACCAGCGTGAGGATTTCGAGACCTTCAACGGACCCATTCTATTTACCACCAACTGTATTGTGCCCCCTTTAAATAATGCAACCTATAAGGACAGAATATTTACAACGGGTGCAGCAGGCTACCCTGGTAGCAAGCATGTTGCCGATCGCAAACCCGGGCAACAAAAGGATTTCAGCGAAATTATTGCTTTGGCTAAAACCTGTAAGGCCCCTACCCAAATTGAAACAGGCGAGATTATTGGCGGTTTTGCCCACGCCCAGGTTTTTGCACTTGCCGATAAGGTGGTAGATGCGGTTAAAAGCGGAGCAATAAGAAAATTCGTGGTGATGGCCGGTTGTGATGGTCGCATGAAGGACCGAACCTACTACACCGAGTTTGCTCAAAAACTACCCAAGGACACCGTTATTCTCACCGCTGGATGCGCCAAGTACCGCTATAACAAGCTAGCTTTGGGCGACATCAACGGAATACCCCGGGTGCTGGATGCCGGGCAGTGCAACGACTCCTACTCGCTGGCCATCATTGCCCTTAAGCTGAAGGAGATTTTCCAGCTGAACGATATCAACGAGCTGCCAATTGCCTACAACATAGCATGGTACGAGCAGAAAGCTGTTATTGTGCTACTCGCCCTGCTCTACCTTGGGGTAAAAAATATCCATTTAGGCCCGTCACTTCCGGGTTTCCTTTCACCGAACGTAACCAACGTGCTGGTTGACAACTTTGGAATAAGCGGTATAACTACTGTTGACGAGGATATTAAGCTACTTGTAGGGTAATTCTTAAAATTTCAAAAAAACACCATCCTGTGTGCCCGGGTATTCAAGAAACCGCACCAGGATGGTTAATTTTAAACCCTTCAAAAAAAATACAGCCATGAACAACGAGTTTGAAAAGGAAAAGAAGTTCAACTTTCTGGATGAGGTTGATTACAGCACGGGAGGCGTTGTTAGTAAAAACGTGATTAAAAAACCGACAGGTAATATTTCGCTGTTTGCATTCGAGAAAGGAGAAGGGCTTAGCGAGCATACTGCACCATTTGACGCCCTGCTGCAGGTTATTGACGGCGAAGCTAAAGTTACCATAAACGGCAAGCCACACGACCTAAAGGCCGGAGAATCTATAATCATGCCTGCCAACAGCCCCCATGCAGTTTTTGCAGCTGAACGCTTCAAAATGGTCCTTACCATGATCAAGGAGTAAACCATCATGAAGCCTATAAAAAATTCACCAGCCTGAACACACGTTCGGGTTGGTGGATTCTAAAAACATTGTAAGGAGCAATAATCAACCCTATTAGGCTACACCAATACACGGTATTTCGAAGGGAGTATTTATCCGGTTTTCCCTCCAAAGTTTTTAGCTTAACCATTTACATGCTAAAAACAACCATTTGAACCACCAGTAATCGGATTATTAGTGATTTAAGATTCGTCATGCAACGGTTTTTTTTACTTTTAAAATAATAGCAAAC
>Ga0302251_1000913_pt1 | contig 21660 bp, 10 predicted proteins | sample AAG_RA_Gln_MG_FD_193534 | JGI IMG/M metagenome (GOLD analysis project Ga0302251, IMG submission 193534) | Enriched activated sludge microbial communities from anaerobic digester in WTTP, New Holstein, Wisconsin, United States - AAG_RA_Gln | ecosystem: Engineered > Bioreactor > Anaerobic >...
TTGCTGGCTCAATTTTCGCCCCCATGCGGCATTGTTAACGAAATTCAGTTCTTTTACGTTTACCTAGCAAACAAAGCAACAATATTCTGATGCAAGCCAGAATTATTGCGGCCGAAGTAATTGTCTCTGTCTCCTTCGGGAATTGGGTGGGACCAAGTTATTTTACTATTTTCAAGGTTATTTTTGGCTGGTATTAAGGCGAGTTAAAGATGGTAAGGAAAACGACCGTTTTATTTACTGACAAAATCTGTAAAATGATATTTTTCAACCTATCTAATTAATAATTATTTAACAATTTCAGGATTTAATGCAACTCCACCTTTTGCAGTATATGCAATTGTAAAACTAAGTTCAGTATGTTCTTTTATATATAAGCCTTTGACTTTAGGAGAAATATACAAGAATATACCATAGAGCTTCGATTGAATAAGGAGATAACCAGATTTGGCTGCGATCACGGTTCCTGTTGTGCTAATATCAAGTTTTGGATTAGCTAAATTAATCGGCTTGTATTTAATTTCTCGCGCTTCTTCTTCTGGAAATCTTTGCTTTTTACCATTTTCAAAAGTACGTTGGGCGTCACTAACATTTCCCGATAACGATTGCATACCTCCAATAGTTGCAACAAAAGTTTGATCTGACCATGCAATTGGATCAGCTTGTTTTAAAATAGATATGGCTCCTAAGTAGCTTTGATCTCTAATTGAAATTGCTATTGCGTAGAGAATAAAACTTCGAATCTCATCAAAACGACTTTGAATGATGGGTTCCAATAAGCGTATTACTTCCTTATAATTGATATCATTATTGTATGCATTTCTTGCTAAAAGATATCTACAAATTGAACTAGATGGATTCTCAGCTAATGCCTTATTTAATAATTCTATGCGCTTAGGTTTATCACTTAGTATCTTTGCAAGATTTGATGAAACCAATAGTAAGCTTTCTTTTTTTGCTACGATTTTAAGTCCTTCATTTATTACTTCTTCACAACGATTTATATATTTTGCAAATATTTCTGAATCATCCCATTTCGTTGCCCAATCCAAGTATAACTGAGACAAAGATTGATAACCATAGTCATTAATTCGATTCATTGATATGCAAGTATTAAAACTTTCTTCTGATCTTGCAAAAAATTTTTCTCCTTTTGCTTGCTCTTTTTCATCTAATGCCATTTGAGCAAGAATTTGACCTTGTGTATGATATAAAATTCTTGCACGTTTATCTAACTTTAGCCCTGCCTCAATTTGACTTAATGCAAGCTGATATTTTCCGGCACGGAAAAGCATTCTTGCATAATGTTGACGTGGATAAGGATTATCAACATCTTTTTTACATGCTGACTCAAAAAAACCAACCCTAGATTCAAAAGAGCGTATAGAATCTACAACGTCATCGTCTTTTGTAAGTTCATCAAATACCTTTTGATCTTGGCTGTAAGCTAAGTTTAAACGCTGAACCAAATCTAATAAAATATTTTCCCGCTCTGCCCCTAGAAAGCATTTATGCCAGACTACCTTTGCTATAATTCGATGCCTTGTAGTTAGACATTGAACAAACTCCTTGTTCGGGTCATCTTCTATTTTTAGAATTCCTTCTGCATATTGTGATATTAATAGTGGTATTTCAGCTATGTTGCAATAAATTATATCACTTAAAAGCGACATTCTAGGCAAGATCCCGTATTGATGCATTCCAGCCACAGCTCCATATAATTTCTTTACCTTGGAGTTATTTATTCCTTGATATTCATTTTCAATAATCGCGTCAAAGCCATTATTCTCTATGGTTTCTCGCATTATGATTAATAGTTCTTTTTGATGTTTATTAATCAGAATTTTACGACGCAAGTCTTCATCAAGATTTTCCAGTTCACCTAAAGAGTTGCTTTTTTTCAACAATTCGATAAGTCTATCTATTTCAACTTCGGAAAGTTGTGGCAAAAGATGCTCTTGACATCTAAGTCTGGACCGTTCCTGCCTCCATTCATTCAAACGGGAGCCTAAAAGGAAGAAGCAATTTTTATTTTCACGCCTGCATTTCTGAATTATCTGATATAGCTGTATATGAGACCTGCTTGCCTGATCTATTACAAAAAGAATTTTTCCATTCAAATTGTTAAGAGCAAATTCAATATCTCCCTCTAATACTCCAGCCCCATCTTTTAAAAAAAGAACATGTATTCCTGCTATTTTTACAGATTTCCATGCAAGAGTCATTAACAAGGTCGTTATTCCATAGCCGGCCGAACCAAGAACTATTTCTGCACAGCATCTATTTTTAGGATCAGTCGTAAAATCAAGAATGCTATCAAATATTGGTTCTTCAATGTCTCTTTCAAAATAACCTCCTGAATCAATTAATGCCCAATTTGCTTTTGTTCCCTTATAATATTCTTTCGTGTTCGGCAGTACATGTATTTCCGATGATCCAACATATTCCCAAGCTGATAAAAGACGCTTGCACATTGCCGGTGCATTTTTGAATGCCTTCTCTAGTACGCTTGGAAAATTTTTGGGTACTGACCAAACCTTTGATACTGATCCTTGGACTTCTGTATATTCTTTATAAGCTTCTACGAGTGTATCCAAGCTACAAACTACAGTTTCTATTCCTTTGCTAAGAAGAATCTCTGCTTGATTTAGATTGGGTTTAGGATCTATTCGAAAAGAGCGCGGAAGGTTTCCTTCTGGAAATTCTGATAACATTTCTGAATGTATCATGCGCCAATTTGGGTCTCTATTAGAGTATCCTATATATAAAAATGAACATTGAGCGTGATGGATTTTCAGTTGTTCGAACATCATTCTCCTTTTTTCTCGGAATCTACTGTAATCTGATTGGGTAATGACTATTGGTAATTCAGGCTGATGAAGGCATCCATGTATAAAATATGATGGAATATCTGTATAAATACTGTAATCTTTGAAATCAGATGTTACATAAATTGGTATTATATTTTGAGCAGCTTTTCCGGATTTAGAATATGCAGATAACAACCCGTCATCAAAATTAGTTGTATAGATTGCCCGCCATCGAACTGTTGGTATCCATTGATAATGCTCATCAGGAGAATATCCAAGTAATTGTTTTCTTAAGTAGTCTAACAAATGTCCACGGCCTTTTCTTATTACGACAAGCTCAGAAGCTTCAGATAAATCATTAGTGGGATTATCTAAAAGGAATTCTTGACATATTCGTTTAGTAAGCTCTTCTCCATCTGGACAAGTATCTCCCTTTTCATTTTTAAGGTGGAATCCCATACCTGCGCCCAAAAAGAGGACACAATGTTCTGAATTAATTGATTGAAGAAGCGCTTCTGATGGAGTTGTCCTTAAAGACATGTTTTTTTCTCCCTAGATATGATTTAAGAGATCATCGCATATTGTTTTTATAATTTTTCAATACTGTTCCAAGATTAATTGAGTTGGTTTTATTGGTTGCAGCAATGATCCTCTTGGTTTGTGTAAATAGTGTTTGAAAGTACTAATATGAATCTAATTCTACTAGTCTTTTTCAAAACCCTGGCTCACAAATTTCAAGGTCCGGCTATTTTCTGTCACTGTGCGGACGACCTGATCCGTGGCGCCGTCCGGTATTTCGGCCTCTATTTCCAGTGTAACGGTAACCTTGGCATTGACGAGTCCGGCAAGATGAGAAATAACTTCTTCGGCAATTCTTCCGGCATCACGGCCGACACGGGCGGGATCGAGAATAACGGTTCCATGAAAACGCTTCGGTTGTACTGCCTTAGGGGGAAGAACGGTGTCTTCCTCTTTTTCTTCCTCACCTTTAGTTTTTTCTTGTTCCTTGCCGCCAACCTCCTGTTTTTCACCGGCTGTCTTTTTCTTTTCCGCCTCAATTTGAAGGGTAGCTATTTCAGGTTTCACAAGAAGCCCCGACATATCGCTATCCATGAGAGATATTTGCTGTCCGCAGCGCAAACCACGGTAACGGTTCGCGGTTTCATCGAAACTGTCGGCAAATGCAAAAGCATCTTGTTCCCATGTCAATAGAGCAACGCCGTCACGAATAGCCCCCACCAGCACAGACGGATCTTTAAGGCGAGGCAAATAAGTATAACGGGTAAAGTCCTCTGCAAGCTGTTTAACGGAAACGTCATTACCTCGCCAAAGCGGAATCTTATCTAATTCCATACGCAACCTGGTCGCGGCAAAGCTGGTAATAAACAATTCTTCATTTTTTAATTTTTTGCTGGCTCGAATAGCCAAGGCATCCTGGCCTGACAAGCGTATTACTTGCCAGTTTATCTCGGTTTGCGGCGTTTTTTGTTCCGGAACCAATAACCATTGATATGTTTCCGGAAGCCTTGCGGTCACTGATGTATTGGCAGCAGTCTTCTGATTTTCCGCCTGTTTGACCTGCTGGGGGTCCAGATTCAACTGCACTTTTTCATCCACGATGGATTCCCATGCCAAATATTTGCTGGTGGCATCTTCGAGATCCTGTAAGCGCGTTTTATCAGCCGCCAAAAAGATTAGCGTATTGCGATAAAGACGTGGCGTCGTTCCCCGTAATTCAAGAACCGCCTTTGCAGCCGTCTGGGCCGCATTGCCGGATTCTTTGCTGTAAGGATAATCAATCCCCAGAACGACCAGCCGCGTATCCAGATCATCGGGCACATCCTGTCCCGTGCGCGGTAACGGATGGATGCGGCTAAATTCACCTTTTCTTTCCAGGTCTTTGCGGAGTCTCTTTTCCACTTCCTCGGCCACTTTATCGCGGTTACGCTTTGTCTGTTCGGCACGATCCTCGGCCAGTTTTAAAACCGTTGGCTGAGTCGAATACCAGTAGTGCGGACCGTCCTGATAAAGATACGTCGCCGAACCGGCCAGACGGCGTAAAGCATCACCAAAGATAGATGGCGATTCTCCCGGCATCATGCAGCCAAGCTTCACCCGCCGATCTTCCAATCCACGATGTGCAGCCTTGGCCAGTGGCGCCGATCCCAGGTAAATAGTCCGGGCTACACGCCGGCAAGCGGCATATTTTCCTAAATTGGGCAATTCACCATCCAATCGCAGCGGCAAAGAGCTTACACCGTCGACATCCTTTTCGATAATCGGTACCCAGTTATCTGTCAGATAGCGTGTTAGTTCCGACTGCACGCGCATATCGTCTATTGCGATATTGGCTGGCAGTATCAACGGATTCCTGTCGTTTTTCTCCCAAAGGCTATGGATAACAGCGGCCATTAGCCGTAGGACGCCGCGTGTCCTCTGAAACTTCACCAGCGTTGACCAGTCGGTATAGAGCCTATCGAATATTTCCGGATGAATAGGATAGGCTGCTTTAATCCGCTTTTCGTAGTCTGCCTCCCGGCATTCCGGCGGAAACTCGGATTGTTGCGTTTTATAGAAATCAGCAAAAGCACGGGCAACCACATCGCGGTCTTTAAATTGTACAGAATCGGTCATCGGTTGGAAAAGACGACGCCGGACAATTTCAAATCCCTCTTCTGCGCTGGCTGGACGCCATGATGATTCGATGCGCCCTACAACATTGCGCAATCTGTCGAGAGCTTCCCGACCGCGCTGACCGCCCACTTCCACATCATCGGCCTGCGTATGTGGTGACGGTCCGGTATCTGAAGCGGGTAGACTTATTACCAACAGACAATTTAGAGAAAGTTTTGCCGATTCCGTCAGCACCTGGGCAAAAGTAAACTGTGTTTCGAAGCTGCCGGCGGGCAGATCACTCTGATCGTGAAGCTGTCGGGCATAAGCAACCCATTCATCAATCAATATCAGGCAAGGGCCATATTCAACAAAAAGTTCTCGCAGCACATCACCGGGACTGGTGGCTTTTTCATCGTCGGCGGCCACCCGGGCAAATGCCTTCTTGCCGCCCAGTTGCCAGACCAGCTCTCCCCAAAGTGTTTTGATCACTGTGCCGTCTGATTTTGTAACCGGATTACCGGGCGATATTTTATTGCCGACCAAAACCACCCGGCGGACGGAGGGCAGTTTTGACGCCTCGGCTGCCTGCATAACGGCATCGATTCCTGCAAGATCAGTTGGAGCAATCCCGGAAAAAAGATGATACAGCGCCATCATTGAATGCGTTTTGCCGCCGCCAAAATTGGTCTGGAGTTGAACAACAGGATCCCCATCTTTCCCGGAAAGTCTTCGGACGGCATTGACCAGCATTCCCCTAAGACTATCCGTGAGATACGTTCGGCGGAAAAATTCCGACGGATCACGGTATTCATCAGAGCCTTCATTCAAATGCACCTGCCAGAGATCAGCCGCAAACTCGGCCTGTGAATAATGTCCGCTCGCCACGTCTTTATGGGGTGTGACCACGTCCCGCCAGGGTTTGAGATTTGTTGTTGCGGTGCTTTCGATAGCAGATCCTGAGCTTTTTCGTTTTTCAGTGCGCACTTGCTCATCGTAAATAGTGCGCCGCAGTTCCATCTTGATTTTTCGGACATCCTCCGCCTGCGGTGCGGATACAGCGGACAACAATCGTTCGGCGGAATCCAGCGCCCGGTCGGCGTCATCACCGGAAAAGGGATTTTGGTGCGCCCACTTATTGCGGACATCGCGCAATTCACTGATCAGGCTGCGCTCGGCGTATCCCAGCGTTTTGCGAAAAACAGCATTCCATTGATTCCAAATCACCGCCAGGATGGCTGCGATATCCCACTGTGGCTTATCCTTGCTGGTAAAAAGCTTTGCCTGGGAGTCGCTTACCGTTGATCTTGCTTCTTCAATCCATTGCTGAGCATATTGGGCTTTTAATTCGCGTTCTACAAAGGAGATCAAGCCGTCTTTGAGAAGTTCCAACGCCTTGCCGACGCGCTCGTAGTTGGTAATTGCCATTGATGATTCCTTTTATTTGGTCAAAAAGTAATTTCCGTTTGTGTTTTTACCTGCTCTTCCGTTTCTTCCATTTGGTGTTGATCTGTTGCCAGGCGACTGATTTCCGGCCAGCTCTGGACAAGTGCATTGTAGGAAAGAGCCTCGGCTGCCCTTTTTTTGCGTTCGCACAGCGTATAAAGTCGGTAACAAAGTTCCCGGGCTGTTTCGGCCTTGGAACCTAACTTGGCAACCAGTTTGGCCGCTTCGGATTCGCCGCCGGATTCGAGCACGCGGATCAGGTGGTGCACCATTTCCCAGTTAGTGAGCCTCTTGTCTTTTTCCGGATCCCAGTCGACGAGCAGTTCGGAAGGTTTTAAGATTCGTACTTTGCCACTTTGTGATTGTAAAAAGCCTGCATCGACCAGACCTTCCACGCTCGTGTTTTTTGCCTTGGAAAGCGTCTCCGCCACGCCGTATTCACCTTCGCCAAATCCGAACTGATCGAACCAGGCCAAAGCCCAACGACTGTCGGCATCGAAGTCGCCTTCCTGTTCGGCAAGAGTCTCGTCGAGAATCTGATTGATGAGCGTTAACGCATCACGCACCGTAAGCGGTTTGCCCTCGGCATCCAGCACCCGGGCATAACGGGTAAAGACCGCCATGCCGGGGCCAATGGCCGCTTGAGCCAGGTCCACGGGTGCGATATTGCCACGCTGCAAATGGGCCAACGCAGAGGGTAATTCGGCTTTAAGTGCATTGCCAAATTCGGGGCGCGTTGTATTGAACACCTCTTTCCGTGGGCGACATACGAGAATGATGCTAGAAGCTAGGGAACTCATATTTTTCTTGAGGTTGCCTGTATACTCAGTCCGCATTGGCCAAGTGCCGGTGATAGCAAAACCGGCACGGATTACAGCATCAAGAAATGTTTCCCAACCTGTGCTGGCTGATCCATAAGATCCGTTGCTTTCCGATTGTTTGAAAGCATAGTAAATGGTAACAGGAAAAGTCGAGTGTGTCTGTTCGGCAAGACGGTGCATTGCTTGTGTCATACCATCAAGAAAATAGGATTCAGCCTTATCTTTCCCGCCTTGACGATTCGGTGCAGCTATCAGCTCTTTAGTCTTTGGTGTAACGAGAGTGGTAAAGATATCTGGGAAAATAGGCTGTAGTGATCTTCGTAGCCAAACATAAAAAAAATCCGATAAATCTGCGTAACTAATATTATCATAATATGGTGGATCGGTGGAAACAACTTTATTTTTACTTATGGATTGGACTGCTGCATCTTCTTGTATCGCTACACCCGTAGTACCGACACCAAGAACAACAATCATTTTTGCTGCTTGTTCAATACCAAGCAGCACATTTCCGGATGAATCGCTAAAGGGGTTTGCCTCTGTGTAATCCCAAACCATTGGTAATGCCTGCCGACCGAACGTGGAGATCATTTTCTCTGCGCCAGTATGCCAAGCACAGAGCGATGACCAGTAGTTAGCACCTTTATCGACTGCAAATCCCAGATAAAGCCCCACAGCATCAGCATAAGCGATGGTACCTGTATCAACGGTATCTATAGATTGGTGGCCATCAGATAGGCCTGTTACAAGTGCGTCACTATTCACCAGCTCGATTGTCTCCCGCACAAGGTCAGAAAAGGTTGTCAGCGCCACGAGCTGGCGTGACGTGAAAATATCACCAAGGTTATTCATGCCATATACGGGTGGCTGAAAATTACGATGCTTTTGGGGCATTTCACAGTCGGGTTTCCATTTTGGTTGTGTCTGACGTGTTATAGCGTCCATCATCTCTGTCGGCGCTATGTAAACCCTCCCACGATCACCCTCGGCAACAATGGCCATGAGTCTCGCGTTCATACGCCCTGCCTTTGCCTCAGAACGTATATAATCATATCCAATGGGAACCTTAGATAACAAGCATTTGAAAGCTTTCCGTTTACCAGCCGATGTACCATTCTTTGCCGCCTCAGCGTTCTTGAGATTGTTCATCTTCACTGTAAAACGGTAATTACTACCATCTATCACCGGCTCTATGTATGCTTCCTTACCTGCCTTGGTGGAAAGCATAAATGTGGACGCAAGCGGAACGTCTATATCTGCAAATGCCGGGTTCGGACTCTTTACAGTTCGTACCCAGATCCAGGCAATCACTGTAAGTTTCTGCCCCAAATACTTTGCCAAATCTGGTCCTTCCTGAACCATTTCTTTTGTAATTTCAATTTTGGGGTAAAGATGGCCGATGCGCTTTTCGGCTTCGTCACGCATCCATTTCCCGTAGTAGCGCACGTCTTCGGCCAGTCCTTGAGCACCGCTCCATGTGCGCATGGCTTTTTCTTCGGGTGTTTTATTTTGCCATTCGGGATTTACCGGCGGCAGGCCGGCAAACTTAGGCGGAATTTCGATCATTGCCTTGTTGATCAGGACTGCGACGGGATTAAGATCGCTGGCATAAGCTTCCAATCCCAGGCGCTGCGCTTCCAGGGGCAGTGCCCCGCCGCCGGCAAACGGATCATGAAAAGCGGGAAGTTTATAACGGTCAAAAAGTTCTTTAGCCCGTGGATGATCGGCGTTTTCCGCACAGGTCCGCCGCCAGCTTGTCCAGATTTCGTCGCGGGCTTGTTGCAGAACTTTCTCATTGGTCATGTTTTCCCACTTTACCATCTCTTCGATAATCTTAAAGAGGCGCTTGCGTTCCTTATCCTGTGCTTTTTCCGTGGGAAAAAGATCGGGATGCGCCGAAGGGTCATCAACCATCTGGGCGAAGATCACCGCCCGCGCCGCCGCCAGCGGCCGTCTGGCCCACCAAAGATGCAATGTACTTGGATGTCCGTGACGAATGGATTTTTCTCTTGCGGATGCCTTATTAATTGCCTCCAACGGCAACGCCACTTCAATGAGTTTCTTCTTATGTATCATGGTTTTGCTTTATTTTTTTTGCCTGAATTGATAGGGGGCTTCTGATTTGCAGATTTTTGCTTTTCCTCATATAGTGCAACAAAATTCATCGGCTGCAGGTTCAGCGGTGCAATGCTGGCCCGCCTTGTTAGATCGGCAATAGACTCCCGCACATAAGGAAATATAATCGCCGCACAATTGATATGGGCAATCTTCTCCAGGAATTCCTTTGGAGGCATGGCTTCAAAAGAAAATGCGCCTTCCCAGGCTACGGAAAATCGAAAAGGCTGCTCTTCTGAATCTGAAGAAAACCTCACTACAACAGCCAAAATGTTATCAACGTGCTTATGTTCAATTTCAATACTTTGCTGGAACTCTATTGGCTCTTTCTCTTCCCATTTATATTGCCTGTTTAATGCAAAATGGGATTCAATGAGCCTTATGACCTCAATTTTGAATTTACGTTCCATAGGCCATATCCTCTTCGTTGGAATAATAGTCCGCCTTTTTGACCTCATAGCCAATTTTATCTTTGAATTCATCTATGTAAGTTATTTTTGATTTCGACATGAGACTGGCATCGTTTTTCCGGATAACGTTCAGCGTATGTGGATAGGCATCCAAAATACGAAGAAGATTGTCCATACCTTTACTTTGACAAATCTGACCTGATTCATAACGAGCCACGCTTTTTAAACCGCCGCCGATAATGTTGGCCAGTTGTGCTTGTGTCAAACCCAATTTATTCCGAATAGCCTTGATTTGCGAACCGGTGAGCAGACCATCTACTTCTCGCTGAAAGTCCTTGAGCATTTTACCGGATGCTTTCAGTGATTCATTGTCGACGATTGCTTCCCCACATTCAGAGCATGTCCAGGTAACGTAATTGGGGATTTCCTTACTTTTACCTTTATATGTGAATGTCTGTGTTTTTTCTTCTTTTTTAAGCGATCCGGCACCGCAAATGGGGCATTTCTGCGCTTTCATTTTAATCATCGTTCCCTTTGTCTTTCTTCATTTGAATCAAAATTGCTTTCTTTTTATCCACCGAAAACTGCAATTTGATATAGAGCTTTTTCTCTTCGTCCGTAAATTTGTAAACGTCTTGCCAAACCTTATGATTAGCATAAGTGGTCATGGACTTATAAAAATGTTCGGAACAAAGCCGGTCAATGATACTCTGAACGTCTTCAACGGTCATATACCCTTCTGCTACCGCCCCCTGACGGGCTTTTTGGGTAATTAAGCGGCTGTTTTCATTTCGGAAAAGAGTCTTAAATTCACTTAATACGTAATGTGGCTTACGTTTTTCATTTACATTTGGTATCATTATGATACTTTCTTATCGGTTGTCAACCTTTTTCTCTTAAGCTTCTTTCAGGCAAAATTTAACATGGTTCCGTTGCTCTATTCAGTAATTCCTGAAAATCGTAGTTGACGCTGGTTACGCCAAAGTCCGGTTCCCGCTGGAAGGGCTGGCGTACATAATGAACTTGATAATCTTTATCTTCTTTGAATTCCACGATAGCAAGAATGAAGTCTTCAGGTTTATTGAGAGAATAGAGAATTTCGTTACGTGTTACAGTGATGGTTGCCGCACCGGAAATCCTCCCCTTGACTTCAATAAATCGCAACCTTCCAGTTCCCGGCACCCGGCTCTCGATGTCATAGCCGACTTTATCAACCTCGCGGTCGGTTGGCTCAAAACCGAGAAGGCGCTCAATATCCATGATGATGGCACGGGCCTTTGCTGCAGCAGCCTGCGTATCGGCCGTTCCAGTCGGGGCAGGAATGGTTTTGCCCGACATGGTCGAAAGAAGTCCTGCCGGGATAATCAGCAGGCCACCGATGACTACCGGCGGCAAAGGTGAAATTTGCGCCTCCAGTTTAAGTTCTTCCATTCTTTTGTAAAGTCGTGCCTGTAAATTGTCGGCCCTCTTTCGAGCCTCCCCGGAATTAAGCCGGGCATTGGTTTTCCCGGCCTGTTCCTGAAGTTTCAGTTCTTCGGCGCGGTGATCCCAATAATTGATTTCTTTGGTCAGTCTGTCCTTCACTGCGGCTTCCGTTTTCGCAATTAATGGCACCCTATTTTCTTTAACTTCCGACATGTGTTCCGGCACAACGTGAGCAACAGCGTGGTTTTGGGCTGTCTGTTCCAAATCGCGAGTGATCCATGCACATTCCGTGCGGTCAAGAATTGTCTCCAGGTCAGGTTCGTTATCTTTTAGTGGCCTGTAATCCAAATAAGGCGCGTATTGCATGTGCCGCGTTTTTCCTTCAGCGTCAAGTTCCACATAAAGCACGCGTTTGGAGATAACGCGTCTCTCCCCAGTTTGCGTCACGCCGGCATCCTGAATCGCGTGTTCGAGGTAAAAAAGAACACGCGGATTTGTTCCGTCATCCTTGTCATCGACGAGGATGGCACCTCTTTTCAACAGATCCCGGTGCCTCTCCAGTACCAGGTCGATAACCGAATCCAGAAGCGGATGCCCGGGGCATACAAACGCTGCAAGAGGCTGCCCTTGTGGAGCAGTCAGTAACTTCTCAAAAACAATACGTTCATAACGTGGCATTACTGGTTCACGGATACCGATCAGCCGATCACGAGTTCTGATAAGCGCTGGAACATGGGTAATTTCATATCGTCTGGTTTCTCGCTGTTTAGCCTTACCCCCCAAGTGTTTAAATGCCTCCAGAAAAAACGATTCCACATAATGTGGCTGCAGGCGGCGTGTCTCCGCACGCTCCATGGCTTCCCGAATACGGAAGACGCGGCTGACATCCATGGAATCATGAACCAAAGCATGATCATCCAATAATTCTCGAATATGATCCTGGTTCAGGACCTTATCCACCACTTCCGTCAGGTAGGCTTTGACTTCCGGCTGCTCGCCGTATCGAATTGCCTCAATGAGCAGATCACGCAGTGTCTTTCCCTCAAACTCCAGTTTACCCAAAACATCAAATACCTGCCCGCCCAAGGATATGCGCGCCTGTTCAAGCTTATCCAAGAGCTTGCGATAAACATCGCCCTCGCGGGTTTCCTCAGCAACAAGGTTCCAAAGATGACAAACTTCTGTTTGGCCGATACGGTGGATACGGCCAAAGCGCTGTTCAATGCGGTTGGGATTCCACGGTAGGTCATAATTAATCATTAAGTGGGCCCGCTGCAGGTTGATACCTTCACCGGCAGCATCGGTCGCCAATAAAATTTTTACTCGGGGATCATGCTTGAAGGCTTCCTGTGCCTTAGTCCGATCTTCCCGCCCTATACCTCCATGAATGATTACAATGGCGTCTTTTTCGCCTAATAAGGTGACGATTCGGCTTGTTAAATAATTTAGTGTGTCTCTGTGTTCGGTAAAAATGACTAGTTTCTGATGCGGCGAAGGAGTGGGCGGAGGTATTTTATTATTCCCATAATTGGGTCTGGATTCAGTAATACATCCTGGCGTCATGAATATCTCACCCAACAGGTTTGACAACTCACACCATTTTGTGTCTGCTCCGCTGCGTCGGAGAGCCAGTGCTAATGCTTCAAGGTTTTTAAGGGTTTCAATTTCCGCCTTTAACTCGGCAATAGATCGCGCAGCGGTCGCCTGGTCGAGTACTTCTTCCTCTGCAGCTTGGACTTCTTCATCCGGTGCATCATCCAGGTCTTCCACATCATCAGTGTCTAGTGTTCGCAAAGCCGGATCTATAATAGGTGCTGCCTGGCCGCCCCGTTGTAGCAATTCCAGTTCACGCAAGCGGCTCTCCAGCCTCTCTCGACGGCGGCGCAAGGATTGATAGATGGCTTCGGGTGACGAAGCCAGACGTCGCTGCAAGACGGTAAGGGCAAATCCCACAGTTCCAGCGCGTTTGTCGTTTTCCAGTGCTTCTGCCCGATTAAACTCTTCACGAACATAATCCGTAACAGCTTTATACAGGTGAGCTTCCTCGCCGGACAGCTTATACGGCACGGTATAAGCGATGCGCTGAGGAAATAACCTTGTTCCGTCAAATTTAAGCAGGTTCTCTTTAACCATCCGTCGCATCAAATCGGAAACATCTTGCGAATGAACGCCATCGCGAAATCGTCCTTCAAACCGGTCTCCATCCAGCAAAGCCATAAAAAGTTGAAAGTCCGTCTCCTTACCGTTGTGCGGGGTTGCCGTCATGAGAAGGAAATGTCGGGTAATTGTTGACAGAAGCCGGCCTAGACGATAACGCTTTGTGAACTTAGCCTCACCGCCAAATACAGTAGCAGACATCTTATGCGCTTCATCGCAGACTACAAGATCCCATCGGCAATCAGGTGCTTGAAGTTTGAATTGCACATCTTCGTTACGCGATAGTTTGTCAAGACGGGCGATCACCAAGTCAGTTTCCATAAACCAATTGCCGGTGCGTGCAGCTTCCAATTTATCATTGGTAAGTATTTCAAACGAAATATGAAAACGGCTCCAGAGTTCATCCTGCCATTGTTCAGCAAGGCTGCCGGGGCAGACAATAAGGCATCTTTGTAGATCACCTCGGGCAATCAGCTCTTTGATTAGCAATCCTGCCATAATGGTTTTCCCCGCACCAGGATCGTCCGCAAGAAGAAAGCGAAGCGGCTGGCGGGGCAGCAAGGATTCGTAGACTGCTGTGATCTGATGAGGCAGTGGTTCCACGATTGATGTATGGATGGCGAGCAATGGGTCAAATAGATAGGCAAGGCGAATACGACGGGCTTCTGATGCCAAGCGGAACATTGCGCCGTCGCCATCGAAGCTCCATGGGCGCCCCTTCTCAACAAGGGTGAGTCTTTGTTCATCATGGCGATAGATGAGCTCATTACCCAGCTTTCCGTCGGTTGTCTTGTATGTGATTTCGATGGCTTCCGAGCCAAACCACTGGACATTGACAATGGTTACATGGCCATTTGGTACAATGCCTGATACTGCTGCATTGGGTTGAATGTCTTCGAGTCTTATCATTGCGGCTCCATATCTAAAGTTATCGTTTGAGTTATTTACCGCAGAGATTCCACTTCTGAACTTAAAAAAGCACAGGTCGATTATCACATAAGACGTAAGCTATCAATTATATTTTTCTTTTTCTTCAGAATATTAATAACTGTGCCCAACAGGCTAATGGCTCGCGGTTAAAGGCGGTGGACGAGTAATGCCCAGTACGCCACAAACTCTGCTCTTTTACCGTCAGAGCCTTATAATTCCTCGTGATGTCATAGCAGCTGATCATCTCCAAAATTTCTCTAGCCGTTTCGTGAAAATAATTGGTTTGTCATGAATAATATTAATATTTGGATCATTTTCAACATTTGTTGAAAATTTTGTTTTTTAATGAAAAATCATGAGTATGCCTTTCTTCCCTACCCTTTTATGCTTAATTTTAGCGCCTATATCACCGGCACGGATCGGTATTTGCGTGCATACCTTATAATCCTCTTTAACATTAATCTGGGTGTTCTTCAGACACGATCTTGAATAAAGATATCTTGTTCAAGCTGTGCAGACCGGCCTTATTTCTTTAGCCACAACATTTTTCGTCATCCCTGATTATCCATTGCAAACCCCCTCCCTTTAGTGTATGATAAAGGACGTTATCATTCATTAAACCACTATTCTGGGAGGACTTCATGACCGGTGAAATTATTGCCGTCGGAAAAGAAAATAAGGGAGCGCTTCCGGCGCTTTTTGCCCCGGATCAAAGGACCGCGGAAAAGGTGCTGGAATTTTTTACGGTCAATATCCGGAATGCCCACACCCGCAGAGCCTATGTCAAGGCCGCCGGCTATTTTGCCGGCTGGTGTATCAATGAGGGCCTTACCTCCCTGCAGAATGTGCGCCCTGTCCATGTGGCGGCTTATATCGAGGATCTGCAAAAGCAGTTGGCCGCTCCCTCGGTGAAACAACACTTGGCCGCCGTCCGCATGCTTTATGATTGGCTGGTTGTGGGCCAGGTGGTGCCGGCTAATCCGGCCAGCGCCGTCCGGGGGCCAAAATACTCGGTTAAAAAGGGAAAAACGCCCATACTAACTGTCGAAGAGGCCCAGGACATCCTTAAAGTTATTGATGATGTTTCTCCCGTGGGGTTAAGGGACCGGGCCCTGATGGGTCTTATGGTGTATACTTTTGCTCGGGTCGGGGCGGCAATCAAGATGCGGGTCGAGGATGTTTATGTGCAGGGCCGGAGAACCTGGGTAAGATTGCACGAAAAGGGCGGCAAGCTCCACGAAATGCCCTGTCACCACAAATTAGAGGAATATCTGCATGCCTATATGGAAGCGGCGGGAATCGGCGCGGACAAAAAAGGTTTTCTTTTCCGGACCGCCTGCAGGCGAACCGGAAAGCTGACGGAAAACCCGCTGGCTCAGGCTGATGTCTACAGAATGATCAACCGGCGAGCGCTCGATGCCGGTATTCGAACTAAGATAGGATGTCACAGTTTCCGGGCGACGGGAATTACCGAATATTTAAAAAATGGTGGAAAACTGGAAATAGCCCAACAGATGGCTAATCATGAGTCGGCCCGGACAACAGGGCTTTATGACCGCCGCAATGATCAAGTTTCTCTCGATGAAGTGGAGAGAATATTGATTTAGCTAAAAAATAATGCGTTTTACTGATTATAGCGATTACCAAATTATACTTGAAAGAGCTTTTGATATCTAAAACGGTTTGCTTTCTTCTTTCTGCTTTTCAAATATCTCAATAAATTTACATAATAATTGCCCATTATTATCAAAAAAATATTTGAGAAATTGTTCTGTTTTAAGTGGTATGAATTCAATATTTTCGGCACTTACAGTTACATAATTAAACTCCGGAAGCTCCGAATAAAAAGAATTTTTTTGAATTTCCCTCAGGTAATCTGTTAGATCGCTCTGGTTAGTCCCATTGGGGTATTTTATTCTGTAGCAATCGTCTGGATCATATGGAATCTCTTTATTATTATCATAAATTTTTTCAGGTCCAAAATATGGATTAACAATGATAAGCTTCTTCAAATTCTTGACTGCGTTGAAAAGCAGGTTATTGATATATGGATCAAAAAAACTATAACCGATTATAAAAAAATATTCCTTAGAACCTGAATTAAGCTGATTGTTAAAGTAGTTAATTAACGAGAAGAACGGCTCGACAGAAAAGGTCTTTGTTCCCTGTCCAAATATCAGATAAGGATTATGCTTTTCGTCGATATTCTCCCTTTTCTTTTCGTCAAGCTTTAGCTCTTCCCACACATCCATATCTTCAAGTCGAACCCAGTCAATTGATCCATGAAGTTTAAAAAGGTTAATACGGCCAAATGGATCATTCACGTCATCGTTGACGATGCCCTGCCACTTACCATCTACAAATCCCCGCCAGGGTATTTCATGGTGGCTTGAAAAATATTCTTCTATGACTAAGTCATTATTAAGTGAAAAGATGTCGAACTTATATTCTTCTTGGGAATTAGTTTTAATAAGTTCAAGAAGGGGATTCATGAAAGATAAATCGCAATTGATCTTAAACCACTCATTTTTAAGCAAATATTTGAATATTTTCTCAAGACTTTCGAATAATCCGTCTCCTGGAGATACAGTGAAATGCTGAGACTCCAAAGTTACCAGCTTATCCGCCCAATTACCCGTGATAGGATAAGGAAGGAAATTCTCTCGGTTCTTTATTCTTCTTATCAAAAGAGCGAGTTCCTCTATATTAGGTTTAAAAGTTATCCCGTTGGATGATTCCAGAGTCCGCCATTCAGAGTGATATTGCAAGCAGGCTATCAAAAATTTCAACGCCTCTTTTTGTGCCTTATTAAATGTTTCATCCTGTTCATTAGAAATTCTTTTTCTCAAGTCGTCGAACATCTCAACCGAAGTTTTGCATCCAGTGTCGAATGAAAATCCTGCCCCAAATAAAAATAGTGACTTATTTATGATTTCTGCAAGACTGAGCATATCGTTATAAGAACCATGGTGACTTTTGTGCAACCAGGTTATCGGGTATTTTTCCGCCAAATTTCGAAGAATAATCCGCAATCAATTTTGAGTATTTTGATGTAACTGGCTGGCTCTGCTGCTTCAGCCCTTTCCAATAAATCCTTGAAAACTCATATACCTGGGTAATCAATTCTCTATGATGGAAACCGCCTGTATCAGCAAATGAGATTTTTACCTTAATCGGCAATTCCTCTTCGATACGTCTTACGGTATCCTTTTGATAGCGGTTGTTGTTAAATAGCAGATATTCATTCCGTCGTCCTACCCTTACGTAGGTTCCACTCTCAGGCATTCCCATACGACATTCTGTATCAAAACATATCTCCATCTTAGTTTTGCTATCATTGACCTCGACTACCGCAAAGGGCGTAGGCAAATTCATTTCGTCTTTCAGAAGAAACTCTATATTCCTAAGTTCCTTTTCCCGGGGCGGCTTATAATAATGAATGACTAGTCTATCTGGATCTCCGAAGTCCTTCGAATATTCTAGAATGGCTTTTTTCAAATGTTGGATCAGTCCTTTGCTATCAGCATGAGGAAACCCGCGAACCATACCAAGTTTTCCTTCATTATCAAAAAAAACTGCACTGCCAAGAAAGGTATCATCATGGCACCTCATGATATTAAATCCAATAACAAGCTCATTGTATTTTTTATTTTCCAATTTCCAAGGTATGCCGCCAAGTTTTGCCAGGATTGCAACAGCAATATTAGGAAGTGCATAATGGAAATTTGAATCTTTGATAGTTGAACTGTTGATAAATTGAGATGAGATTCCCTTATCTAACAGGAGTTTTTTGATATTGTAATATACTTCGCTTTCTTCTTCATCCGATTCGTATTTTTTGAAAGGGCCAATGACGATGGCCAATGTTTCGGGATAGATTACGTCCGGATATTCTTTAAGTAAAAAATCTTCAAGCTCTTTGGGAAGAGATGCTGCATCATTATATTTCAGGCCTTTGTGGTCCGGGAGAGAGACTGGAATTCCAGTATAGCTTAAAAGTCCTGGAAAATGCTTCAACCCATTTCTCAGATATAAATACAAATTATTAGCATCATCCCGGTTCTGGTAAATAAACAGTAGCTTTATTTTATTGGCGTTTTCAATTTTTTTAAAAGGTCCGAATTCCCTCATCCCCATAGCGGCATTGACTGAAGTTTTACCGCCCCCAAAGGCCATTAAATTCTGTCTGCTGAATATTGCCTGGACATCTCTGGGAGCAACAGTTTTGAGCCCGGATTTGTCTATATAAAAAAACTTAGAATGGAAGGCGTTAAGGTATTCTAAACCAATGGTCTTAAGGTCTTTGTATCTCTCATTGTAATTGAACCTTTTTGGTGTACCTTGGTTTATTCTTTCTGTGGGAAATGACTTTCTTGGTATGGAGTCGTTACCGTCGTAATTGCAATTATATATTAATAGATTGTCTTCATTAACTATTTTGACTCCATCTTCGTGCTGCATTTTTTGCCTTGTAATCAAAGTTCTTTCACTGCCTATGTTGAATGATAGTTCCTCGCTTTTTCGGTCCCATATGAAATCGATTCGCCGATACCGTTCATATTCCTGATCGAAATCACCGATTCGCTGATAGGCAGAAAAATCCACAACCTTTCTTGCTGCATCAATGTAAAAGCCTTTATCCATGAAAAAGTTGGCAAGCTCTTGGATAAAGATTTTTGTCTTGAATTGCTGGATTACATCTGAATTTAGCTGAATAGAAAGCGATCCTTCTTTTCCCTCTTCCGAGAAATTGAAGGCTACATAATCTTTCTCTGCGTCAATGCCTTCCCTGACAAGCCATTCTTCAAACTTTGAAATATATTCTGGTGGTAATTTTTTTTTAGTCCATTCAACTTTATCCTCGACAAGACAAAAACCAACTTTTTTCGAGATATTAAGAACGCATGAGGCATCCCTGTTAAACTTAAGGTTGATTCTATTTATGATTAATTTACTCATATATTATTGTAATTCCTGTTTACATTAAATATTTGATTGGTTGCTAATATTGCAAACGCTGACAAACTGTCGGCTTAATATCCCTAATGTAATGACGCATAATCGATGTTTAATACTTTAATTCAATTGCATTATCAATTATTTTTGAATTCAACCGGCTGTCTGCCATTAGCCGGTTCCCGAATAACATCCTCTTGTATTAGAGATCCCAAGACCCTTCCATACCCTTTGCTTTAGTTAAATCAGGTGTTTTTTCCGGTACTTTCGTGATATTATTGCCATCATAGATTACATCGCTAAGTAGCAGTCGTTCAGATACCCCCTGTTTTGTTGCCGAAACAAGATATTGCTTGCTGTTGTTGATGCTTTCAATCCGCGATATGTTTTACCTTGGTGTTGCAGATCGCCGTAATCGAGGCTGGTAATAACTAAAAGTGCGAATGGTAGGTGTTGTGATATTTTTGGAAGATATATCTGTATTCTGTATATCGCTGTTTCTATCCATCATCTGCCTCCTTTTCTTAAATCAATAAGAAATACAGATAGATGATGACTAATAACTCCTTATCTGTCAAACATAAGTTTGGTACGTATAGCAGGAAGCGAGTGGTGCATTCACAAAGACGAAAAATCAGCTTATAAGCCAAGGAACCGCCCCAACTCCATTGTCTTTTCACGTAATTTATCTTTGATGGGCGATCTGGTCACTATTGCGGATTTAACCAGGTCTTTCCCGTTATAGTCGACCCGTTCCAGGAGCAGGTCTTTTTGACTGAGATTCGCCGTTGACGGAATCAGGAATCTTTCGCCGTCATCATTTTTGATCCGGTGCCAGGTCTTTCCCTGGTATTGCGTCTCACCCTGATAATGGCCGTGGAGCGGCTCTGGAAGTTTCCCTTCCGGTACAACAAACCACTCCTTGTTTAGATGAACGGACTTGGGGAAGTCCGGCATATAGTAATTAGCTTCGTATCCCCGCTGATCGGCAAAGTCTTTGACCAGGGATTTGATATTTCTCTTTTCCACGGCTTCTTGCAATGCTGTTTGATCCTTAAAGTCATCCCGGCCATAATACATGGTTACATCGTCCCGATGCCGGGAAAGGGACACATAGGCAACGTGCTTGTCAAAACGCTTCGTTGCCAGGACAAAGGAGCGGTCAACAGTGGTTCCCTGGGCCTTGTGCACGGTCATGGCATAGCCATGATCTATGTTTTTGTACTGTCGCGGATCGAAAGAAACCGTCTTGTCCTTGTCCAGCCTGACCAGGAAAGACCGATCGGGCCCGATATTCTCAATGGTTCCCAGGGAGCCGTTTTTAACGCTCATTCCCCTGTTGTTCTCCAGGAAGATGATCCTATCCCCTTCCGCAAAAGCTCTGACTCCCTTCTCCGTTTTGACGGTTACTTCCCGATTCCCGAGAAACCCCGCATCCCGGATCTGTGTCCGGGCCAGCTGATTTAGCCGTTCCACGTCTTTATTGGTATAGGTAAGGATCACTGCCGATTTATCGGGGTTGGTGATAACGTATTTCTTCCAGTCGTCAATAAGGTCATCCTGGGCTTTCTCCCTGGTCGGCAGTGCAATGATGTTTCCACTAGCGGCATACCGGTCAATTACTTTTCCCATATAATTATTTTTACTGGACATCAGCCGGGTAGCTTGCGCCTGCCATTCTATTTTCTGTCGCCGTACCTGGGATAACTCCATATAACCAACTCGCTCCATTATCGCCCGGGCGCTGCCTCCGGCTTCAATAGCCGGCAGTTGCTCCATATCACCGCTCAGAATAATCTTCCCCCCCGCCCGGCTTACCTCGTTTATAATCTGGTGCATTTGGCGCGTCCCCACAAAGCCGGCTTCATCCACAACATAAATATCCTGGGCGGTCGGCAGGTCTTTCCCCTGATCCCAGGCGCTGAGCTGGGAAAAGAGCGTTTGACTCTTGATGCCGCTGGAATTTTCCAGATTCTCCGC
>Ga0302251_1000915_pt1 | contig 21616 bp, 25 predicted proteins | sample AAG_RA_Gln_MG_FD_193534 | JGI IMG/M metagenome (GOLD analysis project Ga0302251, IMG submission 193534) | Enriched activated sludge microbial communities from anaerobic digester in WTTP, New Holstein, Wisconsin, United States - AAG_RA_Gln | ecosystem: Engineered > Bioreactor > Anaerobic >...
GTATTTCATGACGGTGTTCCCGGAGAAGGACATTTTCTTCACTAGGTTGTTGGGATAGTTTTCCAAAGGCTCCCAATCAACGGTCTTGAAGTTAAAATCGGGGTGAATCTGGAATTCGAAGGCGTTCATGTCCAGGCCGAAGAGGTATCCTGCGGGGCAGAAAGGGTCGGCGAGGATGGTCGTTCCCTCGAAAGTGACATTGGTGAAGCCCATGTCGGCGGTCTCTTTGTCAGAGGTGCCTTCATACTTCGTGGCAAGCCAGATTTTTTCTTTCAAGGTGGCAAGGATATCCTCGGTGGTCAGGAGAAATTTAGGCTTTTTCCCGCCGAAGGTGGATGCGACAATGGCCTTATAAAGCGACTTCTTTCCCTTCGCGATGTCATCGGAATAAAGATCAAGAACGGTCCAGTCAGTCCCGGCGTAGACCTTCGATTTCCAGTTAGGCGCGTCCGCAGGGTCGATTCCTGCGTACTTCTGGGCAGAGACCAGGAAGGTAAGAGGAGAAATCATATCAAGGCATGATTCGACGTAGGCCTCCGTGGAATACAGGTCCTTCGCCATCTTGTCCTCATAGTCCTCCTGAAGCTCTACGTATTTGTCCTTCAAGAGAGACACGATCTGCGCTTCCCCGACGTTCTCCACGCGCTCCTGCCAGTTGATTTGCGTAGAGCCGAAATAGAATTTCCAGCCTGACTTCGCGGCGGTCCGGCTGTCGCCCACGCCGTAGGTCACAGGGGCGGCGGGGTCTACGCCTTTTACCGCGCCGTTGCCCGACATGGCGGTGTAGCGGACAGGCCACTGGATATGGGTTCCGCCTTTTACTTTCACCTGGTTGCCCTTCTTCAGTTTTTTAAAGAAAGGGCAGTTGTCATAGGCTATGTTGATAAGTGCCTTTTCAAAGTACTGGCGGCTTACGGCATTCGCCTGGGAAATTTCTAGAGCCATCTATGCGTCTCTCCTTACCTTTTAGTAGTTGTTAATGCAAACCCGCTAAGGCGGCTTGCTCGGCTTCTTCCATGCTCCTGTAGGAGCCGGAAGCTTTCGGCACCGGACCGCTTCCCGGAAGGACTCGGGCAGCGCCTTTCGCCTGAATCCGGTCAACGATCTTCTTTTCCATCTCTAAGGGATTCTGGATGTTCCTGCCCTTAATCGAGTGATAGAGGAGATCCAGGATTGCCTCGGAATCGCCTTCGGCGAGGATTTTTAACGCGCTCTCAATCTGCGGCTCATCGAAATCCTCATACCGGGATTTAAAGGAGTCATACAGCTTTCGCTTGGCTTCCTCCTGCTCCCGGTTCTTCTTCCAGCCTTCCATGTCAGCAAGCTTTTTCTCCAGTTCGGCGTACTTCTCATCCGCGTACTGCCTGGCTCCGTCTAACGCCCCTCTCGTGGAAGGACCGTTTTTCACGGCCTCCTGAAGCTGGCGGTATATGTCCGGGTTGTCGCGCAGGAATTGGTTGTACTTGTCGTACTTGGCGGACTCTTCTTTACGCTTGGAATCCCATAGAGCCCTCTGCCTCTCATGCTCCTCCCGCATTTTCGCTATCTCTGCGGTCTTGCGGGTGTAGTCAGAGCGCATCATGCCCATGTTCTTCCACTCTTTTAGGAATTCGTCCTTCGTCCTGTACGACTTTCGCACGCCTTTTTCATCGTCAAGGTCAAGGAAAGTACCTGGTTCTACTTGTCCTGCCGAAACAGGGGCGCTCTCAGCGTGTCCGGGAGTGGAATCAAGGGAAACCGTGTCGGTACTCTCGCCGGGGCTTCCGCCGCCCACACCGTCGGGGCTGAAATAGGTACGTATGAACATCTGTTATCTGCCTCCATAGGTCATTAAGTCTTCAAGCGATCCAGACTCCTGACTCATGCCGCCCTGGCTTCCGAGCCGGGAAGCTACAGGGTCAGGTATCGGACTTGCTGAAGCCGCCGCTTTCATCTTGTTTAGGGGATTCGCTTTCTGGGTCTCCCGCTGGACCATCTCGGATAATTGGGTTACAGGACCCTCCACATCGACACCGAGGGTGGAAAAAAGCTCGCGCACGCTCATGTCCTTGCGAAGCATCCCGCGCTCAGCCATGAGAAAGGCATCCTGGGGATTCATGACCGAAAGCCCTTCATCCGTCGATTGCGGTACGCTCTTCTGAGTGTTCATCCCCATGCCGGGGGCTATCGGGTTAGGCAACCGCTTCCTCCTTCACTTGTGCATCTGCGAGATCATTAAGAAGATTCTGAATCACTGCCTGATCTTCAGGCGCATCGGGATTCTCGTGTCCTGCCCCGGCGTTTGCCATTTGTTCTTCCTTTTGCCGTTGTTCGGCAAGCCGGGTGAGAATTTTGTCAGTTCCCGGGACGCGCAGAGTTTCAAGCACCGCCTGGGCATCGACTATTTTCATTTCAGCAAGCCGGAGCATGAGATTCGCCAGTGATTGTCTGTCCAAGGGGAGGGTGGAATTGGTTTGGATCTCAATATTGAAATCAAAGTAGACTTCATCGGTCTCGGCTATCGCGTCGATGAGCGTTTCATAGTCTTCAATGTCCTCTTTCTCATCCTCTGAAAGATCATCATCCATGAGGCCTACTGGTGTTTGAGGCTTTAAAGTTTCGGCAAGGAAATCTTTCTGATTGGAAATCACGCCATATTGGACTTCCTCATCCTTGCGGATATAGAAGCTTCGGGGTTCTGTGTAAAACTGCATCATGAGTTCCACGATGAGGGTCGCAAGGCGCTTGATCGAGGATTCTAAGTTCCTAACCCGCTGGCGCGTCCGGGTATAGGAGGATTCAAGGAGCATCGACATTTCGGTAGCTGTCTGGCGCTGGCGCTTTCCAGTCACGCCTTTCGTGACATCGGTGACACCTGATACTTCCTCAATAAGCTGCGGAATCGTGGACATGATCTGCGTGATGACTGAAGGAAGGTCCGGGACATCGAGGGTCGCCACGACATCCTTGGCAAATCCTGCCTTGGACATAAGGACCTGATCTCCTTTCTGGATCGCGTCCTTTATCTGCTCAGTGCTTATCCCTGCCGATTCGTCAACGACGATATTCCGCTTTGTGTACTTCCTGGCATGCTCGACTATCTGTTGTAAGCGGACATTGAATTCCCGGTTTAAGTTCTCTATCTGATCAGGCTCGCCTATCCCCCAGAATTGATGCGGCACTTTGTAGTTATGGAGCGCGACGTAGGGCGGCCTTCCGTGATTGAAAGGGGAAGGGCGGTCATCGAGGAGGATCGCGTTCCCGCCAGTAAAGGTGAGTATTCTGCCGTTGGGATACTTGGCTTTCCTAACCTTCTTTTTCTCTGATACATCTAAGCCGTCAGCGTTCTTCCCCGCATACTGCTCTTCTATCGCTTCAATGGTTTCGTTGTCTTTAAGCCATATTTCGTAGACCAGGATGTAATCCCCGATGAGGTCATGCTCAGCCAGGCGGTCCTGCTTCTGATCATGCTCGGTGGCGTACTCTTCCTGGGTGATATTCTTCTCAGCCTTGGGATAGAGCCTTTTTACGTCCTCCACAGGCATGAGCTTTCGCATGCCGCACCAGGAGGCGTTCCAGGGGTCATCGTAGCCGGGGGCAATGACGAAATCGAAAGGGTCCACTACATCGATGGCGACATCCCCTAGACTTCCGGCGGCATCGGGATCGAAATAGACTTTAAAGATCGCCGTGCCATGTATTAGGCAGTCATAGACGGCATCGAGGAGCTTTTCATCCATCCTTGCCATTTCCCAGACAAATTTGAGCGCGTCGTTGTAAAGGTCAGCTACCCGCTGGAAGAAATAACGGCGGGGCAGGACTGACCAGATAGGCCTGTTATCCGTCAGAAGCGGGGCGGTAGTTTGGATCGTGGAGAATATGAAGTTGCAGAATACCCGGGAGTCTTCGGGATTAAGCTCCGTCTCATTCCACCATTTCCCGGTAAATTCCTTAATAAAGCGCTGCCACTTCTTGCGGCGCTCCTCATGCTCAGGTGAGCCATAGGCGGCATCGACGGCATCTTTTAATTCTGAAAACGTCATTCCGCCGCCTTTATAATGCCGTTCTCCGCCATGTACTTCTCCCGGGCGGCCTGGGAGTTGAAATTCTGTCCTGTGTACGGATCATGCCCGGCTCTAAAGGCTACTTTGATAGCAGGGGATGAGTACTTCCGGCGCAGTTTCTTTTCACAGGTGGGGCAGAGTTGTTCAGTTTCATTGATTTTCTCCGGGTCCACGTAGATTGATTCCATGATGCCGCAGCGTTCGCAGATAAAATCGTAGAGAATCACCGTATCACTCCGTATGCCCCGGTCTTGAAATCCTGCATCGCGGTACCGTCGGTCCTCCTAGTGCCTGAAACGTATTTAGGCGCTTTCTTGATGCGTTCCTCCATGGCGATAAGCCTCTCTAGATAGTTCTCTGGGAAGTGAGAGAATGAGGCCTGGCTAATACGCCCATCGTTACGCAACAAACTTCGCCTCCCATGAGGACTTCAAGCGCCGCTTGAACATCCCGAATAACGAATCAGGCCTATAGGACCTGTCTTTAAGCGCGTCGCCGGAATTCCCCGAAGTAAATTCCGTAATGATCTGGACCATCATCGTGAGCGCGTCCACGAGATCGTCATGCTCCCCTTTGGGGAAGAATTCCATCTGAAGAAGGAGGTCAGCTAGCGACTGGTTGATAAATACCCGGCCTGTACGCACAACGCCGCCTAAGATGCGGTTTATCTTGTCCTCTTTGGACATGGACCGTGGCGCGTCAATCTGCTCTAACTTAAAGCGCAAAGGCTTTCCCGTGATCTCTTCGTATTCCCGCTTCTTTATATCAAGGAGGTATTGAATCCCCGCCTGTAGCCCTAGCTCGATTCCCACAGTCTTAGGGCGGTACTGCACGATGAGCCTGATTAGCTCATCCACCATCTTGTCAGGCTTTAAGTGAATCTTCTTAGCCTCGACGACGTACAGAAAGCCTTCAGAATTGACAGCCCCGATGATGACTCCTGTGTCATCTGAATAGCGCTCCGCTGTCGCCGCAGGGTCCACTGTCATGTAGTAGGCATATGCTCCCGGGGGAAGCTCGGAATATGTCGGCTGAGGGGGAGGGAATATCTGGTCATCCCTCGGGACCGGGTTGTTATCGTACTGGCAGGAATATTCGTACGCTCCCTGCCGTTGCTTGATCTTGGCAAGCATCGAGAGGGTGAAGAACCGATAAATGGGCTTTCCATCTTCGACAGCCCGGCGGATAAATACCCTGTCCCTGTACCAGCCTTCTTTTATCACCGTTCCATAGATGTCCGAGAAATGATAGCGAGTGCCTATCATAAGCTCGAAGCCTTCAGGGTCCTTAATCGACTGTATGTAGGAATACCAGTCCCGGACCTTCTTTATCTGCTCCGGGGTCGAACATGACTGCTCGTTGATAATGTCATCCATGATGATGACATCGTAATGCCGCCCAACGATGGTAGCGCCGACTCCCCATGCCTCAACCTGGTTCTCCTGGGGAATCCTGCCCCATTCGCCTGAACGGTACACGGTAAGCTCATTGGCGACTGACCGTTTCCAGTTGGCAAACCGCTTGCCAGGTTCCGGGATTCGGTCAGGGAATAGCCGCATAAGCATAGGGGTACAGAAAAGTTGCTTGATTTCCCCTAGCTGAGACTCTACTAAGCTGGAAGTCCGTGAAAATAAGCCTATGCGGATATTAGGATTCTGAAGGATCAGCTGGATGATCTTTACTTTCGTCCAGGCTGACTTCATGTGACCGCGGGGAATCAGAATAAGGGTGTCGTCATTCCTCTCCATGATACCCGAAAGCCATCCATGCAAGACTGGATCAAGGCGGGGTCTTCCCCCATCCTCGATCTTGTCCATGCCCAGAATGACGGCACCCAGGAAATACAGATCAGTGAGAGCCTTCCATTGCAGGTAAAGCTCTGCCGCTAGCTCCTCCTTCCCTGTTTTGTCTAAGAACTCTTTATACTTCCGCCTTTCAGCGGGAGTGCGCACGTATTCCATGAATCTCCGAAGTATCTATATATGATACTTTTGTATATACCTTCTCCTTGACCATCGAGATCAGGTTTACCCTAACCGTTATCTGGTACGCTTTTCTTTGCTCTTAAGCGAGTAATAAAGCTATATGCTGAACTTTCCGAAGTCGTGCTGAGCGTTAGCGAAGCCCTCTGGAGACGAAGGAAAGTGTCTCTAATCTAATCTTATGTATCTGCACTAGTATACATGCGTATAATATATATGAAGGAGGATTGAAAATGTGTCAAGACATTTTTGGAATGTTTTGTATCAGATGAAATCTTAAAGCGTTCCATTGTGCATAGTGAGAGCTTGGTGCTATATGTTTCCCACTTCTTACTAAAAATTTCTTAATTCATCTTTGATAAAGCACTGCAATCACGAATTATGGCTGAGAGCAATATAAGGTTGAAGCTCTTGGTAGGTTATCTTTTAAATAAGTCTAATAAGTTTAACTATAGAATTTTCGGAAGTATCCGTTATAAATAGTTCTACCTTAATAATAATTTCTTTTCTAGGTTCAATTGTTGTTTTATTTCTTACTATTTGTCCTATAATTATTACTTTATTAACAATATTTTGATTATTTGAAACAAACTCTACATGGCTTTTATACGATGAATTACTCTCTTCCCAATGTGCTAATCCATTTCTTATTCCCCTGATTAACTCATCAAATGTGATTTGAATATTTGATGAATCTAATTTCAACTTTGATTCATATCCTATTTCATTTTCATTAATACCATTTTCCGTTAAATAAATTCGTGCTTCTTTTTTAGAAATAGTATTTTGATTTTTTTTATAAGCCATCATAAGCAAACCATATAAACAATTAATTGATAAAGTAACGTCATAATAATCATCTTCACAAGAGGACAATTTTTCTTTATACTGTTCTATTATTTTTTTTGTTCTTTTAATAAACATATTAGCTGAGAATTGTTCATGTAACATACACAATACTCCATTTATAATAATTTTAAAGAAAAATACTATAAACCTAAATATATTTCATCGCATCTGTGATGTCAACTTAAATTATACTGCAAATAAAATGTTAGGTAGCTAAATAGTACGCAATAATTTTATGTTATCTAAACCGAAATATTTTATTCGAAAATCTATTAATAGTAATTTTGTTTCCTTTCCAGTATGACATTGGTCTGTTTAGCTAATATATTTAAATATTTCCTTAAATATAAAATATTAAATCGATAAGATATATCAGAGAATTCTTAATATTTAAGAGTCTCTTAGACTTTATCAATATGATTCGTCAAAGGTTTTTCTTGGCTTCAAGGTTAATTTAAAAACTAATAATTATGACTTAATAATATTTAATTTAAACCTAATTTTGTCCCAAATTTAAATCGATATATCTAAAATATTTCTTATAACATACTATCAGCTACTAGATAGATAACATTTGCGTCAAGTTTGTAGAATAATATATTTTATTTAACGAATTCAAGATTATTTAAAAGTTGCGGTTAATTATTTGATCTATTGATATAAAAAATCGAAATATTCATTTACTAAACTTTAATAGACTGCAAAAATAATTAGCTATTTGACAAAATAGCTATATCATGGTCTAATTTATTTACTTAAAATATGTAAGGAGAGAGGTATATGGGTGGAATAGCAGCAATTTCACTACTTCTTTTTGTAGCAAGTGCATTACCATATATAGCAATAGCTAATTACATTTCGTTATCACTAGGTTTTAGCGGACTATTGCCGACTGGAATAATTTTCCTAATTGTGGAAATGGTAGGACTTGCTATCTTAAGAATATTTTTTAAAAACTTTACGGTTGCAATTATATTATTTTTTGTGATCGGCGCAATTATTGTTTTTTCTATGGGTGATAATATTTACCAATATCTTCCAAAAGATATGTTTGAATAATATATTTACAATTACACTATGTAATTATATAAACTCTGGTAAGCAGCGGCATTAGTAATTTTAGTTGCAAGCACTGGAAGAGTCAATGAAAATTTATTAATTAGCTAATTTTAGTCATGGTCTGAGAACTTAGTATATAAAAAACAGAATACTATAAAAAGCTCAAGAGGTTAATATCATGTTTACTAAACCATATCATTTATTGTAGCGAAGGCATATGCAATATACTAATAGATTACCAAGATAGTATTTAAAAGCGGCTATTAATTAAGAAAAATTTCTAAAAACCAACCTGCTCGATATATTAACAAGATCAATAAGCATCTTAAAAAATCTCAAACCTATCGAACCTTAAAAAAATATTTAAAGAGGCTATGTTGCAATTCAAACCTCAAAGAATACTGAATTATTTTATATAAATTTAAGGCGCAGCCCGATAGCCAATTTGCCCACAGTTACAACATTCTATCATTAATTGTGTAGGTTTGAAGATACCGCCCCTACCATATACATTATGCCTACAATTGCTGCCACAGTGCAAGCAAGTATGAATATATTGATAGAGGAATTTCCAGTCACTGCTCATATTAATCTCCTTAATTAAATAGTTGCATTCTAGCAGAAATAATCTTACCTTTAATTTGGTCCATCAAATCAATCAAGTTAAACCAGTCGTCAAGCTTTGCCGGATCATCAGTTTTCATCCCTATTGCTTTTGCAATAGAATAGATCAACTCCTTTTCTTTAATGGAATAGTTGGTATCACTATTTGCAACACGATAACAAAGTGAGAGCGTTTCTAATTTATCCTCCATAGTTAACCCTGATAGATTGACTAATAATTCATTAAACTTAAACTCATTATCAAATAAATTTTGAAACTCAGTAGATGTAAGTGAATAATTGATAGTATCACAAAAATTTCTTAAAGCTGCCTTTTCTTCTTCAGTGACTTTACCATCAGCCTGCGCAATTCTTACAATTAAAGCAATTTGTAGTTCAACTTTATTCATAACACCTCCATAATTTACATATAACATTGATATTTTACTTTGTCAACGAATGTTTTATATACATTTTAATTGCGCGAAGAGTCAACTTAACACTAGCTAACATGATCTTTGCTTCATTTAACGTCAACACTCACATCTTCTTTTATTTTCTTTCCTTTTGCCCTCCCCCTAGCTTCCTTCATCACCTCTTTAATCAGCGCCCTATGTACATCCCTCTCCTGATCAGACACTTTCTTCTGATCTGTATAAGTCCCATCCATACGGTTAAGGGTATCTACAGCTTTGATAATATCCGAGAAGGTAGGTCCAGATTTGACAACTTCGACCAATTCACCTTCAGCGTTATACCGTTCAGTCTTCCTTGTCATCTTCTGGGTAATAAGCTCGATAAGCACGCTAGATCGGTGTTCCTTTCCCATCCCTCGTTCTTCTAGGATACGTTCTATCTCATTCCGTATACGATCCTGGCGCATGAGCTTGTATGACTGCTTATGAGCTGTCTCATAGGTGACATCCATAGCTGATACCGCAGAACCTAGAGCATTACCGTAGTTAGGGGAATCAGGATCGGTTATCTCGACAACGAAGCGTGCTGCACGTTCATCAAAGTTGCCTTTACTGGCTTCAGGTGTCGCTGACAATTCTATCACTCCTTTTCCAACGATCAGTTCTTCCGTCATAGGAATCTTCAGGGTCATACCCTTTGTTCCGTAACCAGTCCGTCACAGCCTCATTGATAATAGAGGTTGTCGTACCCTCACCTTCTTTCTGGATTATCTCACGAATGATCTCTAAATTTTTTGTTGGAATATTAAGCCCGATGAAGCTTTTTAAGGCTGAAACTTTTTTTGGCATCTTCGCCTCCGTTTCAGAGCTAATATATATCATTTAATGGTATATGTCAACATTTTTTTTGATTATAGATAATCTCACAGGTTATTCTTATGGGGGCTTGACTCGATGCCACCCCTGGGGGGGGCTGGCTTGTGACTACTTACTATTTTATTGTCCTAAAATGATAAAAAGGCTTCCTTATTTAATAACATATATAGCTATATCTATGCCAACTATCTGAACACCGATGAAAATAAATGTATATAAAAATTGTATTTACTGATTGACAGATACCATATAGCGATATATGGTAAGTCTATCGAGAGCAGAAATGCAATCGAAGCAAGTTTCTTTTACAAGCCGTCACGTAAAGCCGTGACACGTAGCGGATAGTCTCGCAGTCTAGTACCGTGTGGCGATTGTAGGAAGCCGGAACCGTAAAGCCGGGAAACCGTACCCGAGGCGATGGAAGCGCCATCGTACGCCATAGCACGCGAACGCTGAAAGCGAGACCCGATACCACAAAGGAAGGGAAGTATATCGATTGCCTATATAATTGCCCTATAAATCCAACACTAGGGGAGATATATGGACAATATCGCAATGGAAAAACTCATATCGGCAATCGTAGCGGAAACCGTAAAATCTATCGTTCCGGCGTTCATGGCTTCAGTGAATACAGGAAAGCCGGAAACTGTCAGTCAATCTGTCGTTGAGTATATGCCTTCTAAGATTCCATCTAATAGGAAAGCCGGAAGGCTCATAAAATCCGCAGGCAGTGATATAGAAGCCTTTACGATAGTAAAAAAGCACGTTCTAGCAAGGAAAGCCGGCAAGCTTCAGAAAGGACCCTTTTTAACCTGCTATCGGCATATTTCCGATACTACCACGCTGGAAGAAGTCGCCAGGTCTTCCACTACGGCACTTCAGACCTTGCACAAGGAAGCGCAGAAAGTCCTTAATTATAGGGCGTAGAAGGCGAAGCCTTCCGCAAGCGCGCTTTGCGCGTTGTAGTGGGCTTTGCTCACCGGGACGCTGTCAGCGTCCTAGACCATTAATTTTTCTATTCACTATATAGGGCAATTTTACAGGCAATCGATATATAGAAAGTACCATACATTTATGGATTTTCGGATTGCATCGCTATACATCCTGCAATCATGGCATGATTTATGCTTTATAAGACTGGCACGCCATCGGCACGCCCAAAGTCTATAGCTATCGGCATATTTCTTGCTTATGGGGATAAAAATAGAAGGCGAAGCCTTCCGCAAGCGTGCTTCGCACCTTGTAGTGTTGTCACGATGCAATAGGGTAAGTGGGCTTTGCCCACTCGGGACGCTATAAGCGTCCTAGGCCTCTTCATACCCGCAATAGGTTAGCGTCCTTGTCATACGCGATGAGCGTTGAGAGCTGTGTATGGAAGCTATAGGTCAGGCGTTCCTGCGGTTGCTAAGGGGTAATGGGCGATTCGAGCCAGCGAGGCAGTCACTTTGTGGCGCTATGTAGTTTGATGCGAAGCATCGGGGGCTTTATATGCTCTGGAATGGGTCAGGCGCTTATGCGTCGGCTCACCTTATGCGAAGGCTTATTGTAGGGAAAGTCCAGTCCTAGAGGATGCTGGAAGCGACGGCCTAAAACACCATACGAAGAGGGGAGTACCAAAGAGCCTAGTGGGTCGAATGGGCCAGAGGATGCGAAGCATCACCAGGACGCTAGAATAGCGCCTGTCGTTAGGCCACGTAGTGTTTCAGCAGGTCAGCCTACCATCCAGGTTGGCATGACCAGTGCTACAGCATAGGGTTGTCGCTCGGTTCAAGTCCGGGGCTGTAGCAAAAAAATATTCGTTACTCTATTAATCTTACGAATATTGAATATCTATGATAAAATTATTACTAATATAATCTCATTATCATTACTTTGGGATTTTTTAAGGTTTGAGGAGATTGATCAATGATAACAAATATTTCTTTAAAATTTGGTAAAGCACCAGGATGTCAACCAACTTCTTTTGTACCAAATGCGATTACTGTCTTTGTAGGGCCAAATAATTCTGGTAAAAGCCTAGTATTAAGGGAATTGTTATATTATTGCCAAAATGGTAACCAAAATAGTCAAAATTTAATATTGGATTCTATTCAATTTGAAAGTTTTGAGCCAGAGATTGCATCTATGAAAATTGCCGATGTTAGTATTTCTCCCAATTTTCAGGAAGTGATATTACCAGGTCATATTTTGGTTGGCAAGAAGGGTACTAGATCTCAAGTTAATAAAACGAGTCTCCAAAATGCTTTGGAAAATCCAAATAAAAATCAAACCCAATTTTGTTCATGGTATTTATCGTATAATACACTATTCCTTGATGGACAAAGCAGAATTAACCTAGTTAATGATCAACCAGCCGGTGATCTTCAAAAGCCACCACATTCAAGTTTGCAGGCATTTGCAAAAGAAGATATTAAGCGACAAAACATTCGAAGAATAATATTTGAAGCATTTGGTAAATACTTTGTTATAGATCCGACTAATCTTGGAAAACTTCGAATACGTTTATCTGAAAGAGAACCTAATAGCACGAGAGAGGAAATTGGAATACATCAAGAAGCAGTAAGCTTTCACTCAAATGCCCAACATATTAGTGAAGCTAGCGATGGGGTAAAGGCTTTTACTGGAATATTAACAGAGGTTATTGCGGGTGACCCTAATATAATAATAATTGATGAACCAGAAGCTTTTTTGCATCCTGCCTTAGCAAATAAACTTGGTCTAGAAATCTCAAAAGCAACAATTGGCTCTGATAAAAATGTATTTATATCAACACACAGCCCCAATTTTATAATGGGCTGCATTCAATCTGGGGTGGCTGTAAATATTATCAGACTAACGTATAAAAACAATGTTCCAACAGCTCGAATACTGCCCAATAATGAAATTCTTAAACTAATGAGAAATCCATTATTACGTTCAACTAACGTATTAAGCGGATTGTTTTATGAATCAGTATTAGTAACAGAATCTGATTCCGATAGAGCATTTTACCAAGAAATAAATGAACGATTATTAAGATTTAACCCAGAGAGGGGAATACAGAATGCGTTATTTATAAATGCACAGAATAAACAAACCGTATCTACTATTATTAAGCCCCTTCGCGATTTAGGCATTCCTGCTATGGGGATTGTGGATGTCGATGTATTGAAAGATGGGGGAATGGTTTTTACTAACCTTTTAAATAGCATATCGATACCACAAATTAGCCATTCAGGATTAGCAGCTATCAGGTTAAGTATAAAAACCAAATGTGAAGCCTCGGGGCTAGATATGAAACGAAATGGAGGCGTGAGTATTTTAGATGTAAACGATGCTCTTGCTGCAAATGATTTTTTTGATCAATTGGCTGATTATGGGTTTTTTTGTGTTCGTTGTGGCGAGCTAGAATCATGGTTAAAGGGACTTGCAATTACTGGACATGGACCAACTTGGCTAATAAAAATGTTTGAAAGGTTAGGGGAGGATCCTGACTCTTCTACTTATATCAGGCCTTCTGACGACGATGTTTGGGCATTTCTATATGCAATTAAACAGTGGTCATCTGATCCTAATCGAAAAGGTATTCCGACAAACTGAGATGGTGTTAATAAAAGTATAAGTTAAAATTGAATAATGCCTTTACATCAAGAAAGTGATTTATGTTTTCATCTTATATTTAAAAATTCTTACTTTTTTTATCCAGAAAAGTTAACACAATAAATCTAATTTCAATATTTGCCAGAAAGCAGACGGACGCTCTCTCAATACACATCCATAGGAGGTCTCACAAATGGTAGTCGGAATGTACTACAGGTTCGGCCTTGGCATCTTCATGATGCTGGTCGAAGGGCAACAGGTTGTTGGCGTAACGCCAGGAGGTACAAGGGAATTGTTGGGTCCAAAAGCAAAGCTAAAAACGCTGAAAAGGAGGTTAGACGCATGGGAGGTGGAACGATGAAAGAAATGGACAAGTCGGAAGTCATTTCCATGATCGAGCAGGGCAACTATGCCCGGGCGATCTTAAGAATGGTCTCGGAAGTACAAGTGCGGCATCCGAAAGATGTGGTAAAGCTCTTATCCGGCTATGCAAAACGGAGCCAGGAACACTTTCTTGTGCTAACCCTGGACGGAGCACATAAGCCAATAAGAATCCACACTGTCACAAAAGGGCTTGTGAATAGGACGGTCATACACCCCAGGGAAGTGTTCAGGGTGGCTATCAAGGACAACGCTGTTGCGATCATCGTTGCCCATAACCATCCTTCGGGTAACATGGAGCCATCCAAGGAAGACATCGACATCACAGAACGGCTGCTTTCAGCCGGGGAGATCGTCGGCATCCCTATACTCGACCATATGATAATCGGCAAGTACGGCTCGTACAGCTTCATTGAACACGGACACTTTCGCTCACAGACAGTCGCCTAGCCGCACTCTTTATTTACCCTTAAGTATACAAATGTATATATAACACACTACAGGAGAAGCTTCAATGATCGTGGACACACTAGGATTAACGGACATTCCGGAAGAAGTACTCATGAAAGCCCATCGGTATGGAGAGCAGATCGGCGCTGATAAGGTCGTGATCGGACCTGAAGGACGGCGAAAGGAAAACTATGTCCTGGCCTTCTGGCGGGGCGAAGGGAAGAATCCCTTCATCCTTGGGGCTATCTACTCTGACGGTTCTGACCATCTTTACAGCTTTCACTCATAACTAGGGGGGTTAGATATGGGAGACATTGTTCAGTTTCGAGAAGGTTTCTTAAAGAAAGCTCTTAGGATAAGAGAAGAGAAGAAAGAAGAAGAGAAAAGAGAAGTAAGAATACAAATACAGACAATAGAGAGTGACGTTAAAGATAGGAGGCCGGGAGCATGAATAACTTAAACAGCGTCCTTTTAGAAGGAACTTGCGTATCAAAGCCTGTAGTTGAAGTGGTGGCTGATAGCCAGAAGGCGCTATGCAGTTTTGTAGTCGAGTCTGTCAGGAACGAGAGAGGCGGTGATAAGGAAGTATCCATCTTCGAGATCGAGACCCAAGGAAGGCTTGCATGGACCTTAGGAAGGACCATAGCCGAAGGAAGGGGCTTGCGCATCATCGGCAGGATGAAGCAAATCCGCTGGAAGAACGAGGCCGGAGAGGAGCAGTCTACAATCCGGGTCATTGCCGAACATATTGAAGTTAAGCCAGGAAAGGCTTGATATGCAGTATGAAGTAATGGTGTACTATAAAGGTGGCGGTGCGGCAGTCTATCCAGTATCGGCGTTGAACAGCGCCGCCGCTAAAGGATTGGGCAGATACCTATCCAGCCAATGGGAGCCGAATATGCCTATAGTGAAAGTGACGGCACAGCGCTTGGCTGTAAAGGGCGGCAAGCCTCATACGTATAATCCAGACAAGCCCTTTGGGGACCCTTTCGATGATACCGAGGACTTATCAACGCATCCTAGCTCGGTGTGGTTCGCCTAAAAAGTTAAAAATCCCTTTCTTTTTCATGTTGACAATACATCTGTAATATTACAGTATACATGTGTAATATATCAGGAAGGGGATATGAGCAATAGAAGGCATGTATTTACCGCAGATGATTGTCAATTTCAATGGGTCCGGCAGAAAACGCTTAATCTGTGTTCAGACTGTGCGTTTCAACTGCCGGGTCCTTATTCTCACTGCTGTGAGGATTCAACAACAGCGTTTGACTGCAAAAAGGAGCAGTATGGTGCTTGGAAGCAAGTTAGCCTGGGCAAGTAAGGATAAGCGGTTCTGGATGGGGCTGTATCTAGGATTTAGCATTGGGGGAAGCATATACCTTGGTACATTCGGGTTTAGGCTTCTAGGATTGTAGGGAAATGATAAGACCCGCCGACAGGACCGACATCGATAGGCTCTCAGACCTTCTAGCATGAGGGATTGCCTTATGAATCGGCGGGTTTAATAATTCCATTTATTTAAAAGATTAAGGTAAGGCTGGCACTATAAAGGAAAGGATTCTGAAAGGTTTAGTGATAATCTTCAATTAAAGTATGGATTTATTAAGTGGAAGGATGTAATCTAGATAGGTATTGAATAACCATCAACTTGTTGGCTTTCTTATGACTTAAGTGTTCTCAATAATTACTTATTAGATTAGTAAGGGTAGTATCGTGCAGCAACCAAAACATAAATACTTGCTTGAACCAGAATATATTAATCATATTTTTGAAAATGATTGTTTAGATGTAATGAATTATTTGCCAGATAATTGTGTAGATATGGTGCTTTGCGATTTACCCTATGGGACAACCCAAAATAAATGGGATTCTGTTATTGACCTGGATAAGTTATGGAAGTTATACAACCGAATTGTAAAAAGAGATGGCGCAATTGTTCTTACATCGCAAGGAATATTTACCGCTAAACTAATAATAAGTAATGAGAAAATGTTTAAATATAAATTAGTATGGGAGAAGTCAAAACCGACTAATTTTCTAAATGCTAAGAAACAACCACTTCGAAAGCATGAGGATATCTGTATTTTTTATCGTCAACAGCCATATTATTGTCCTCAGATGGGGATTGGGAAATCTTATACAAAAGGTGTAAGAAAAGAACAATTTACTGGAAGTTATGGCGATTTTAAGCCAGTACTTGTTGAAAGTAAAAGTGGTTTGCGATACCCGACGGATGTGATTTATTTTAAGACCCCCGAGAGTGAACCTGAAGGAACAGTATGGCATCCAACACAAAAACCAGTGGAGCTTGGTAGGTATTTAATTAGGACATATTCGAAGCCTGGTGATATTATCCTAGATAACGCATCTGGATCAGGATCATTCTTAGTTTCAGCTCTTCTAGAACAAAGAAATTTTATTGGAATTGAAAAGAATCAAGATTCTAGATTGTTTAAGAATGAATACATAAATTTAATAGAAATTTCTAAAGATCGTCTTCGAAAAATACTTATTAACAATATAGATATTGCATTCTCAAAATACATTAAAAGAGTAGGTTTATTAGCGGAGATAGAAAAACATGAGGAATACAGAGCTTAAGTATAACGAAAGAGCTTGGGCAATTGACTTAATTTCTTTTTTAAACTCGCAAGTTTCTGAAGAAGATGTAATTCGTAGAATTGGCGGAGAGTACTCGCTTAAAGAAGAAAAGCAAACTCTTTTTCCTGATATTCTACTTTTTGGTGATTCAGGATCAGGTAACATCCTTCAAGGATGGGAATTAAAAATGCCTGATACACCAATAAATGATCAAAATTTTATTAATAATGCAACAACTAAAGCAAGAAGATTAGGGCTAAATAGTTTTTTACTTTGGAATGCTGTCGATATAAGATTATATATATCTGATAAAAATAATATTTTTAACCTTGATGCTGAATTCAATATTCATAAATCAGAATACATCGATAGATACGATGTCTATAAAAGACCAGATATATGGAAAAGAGATGCAATTTCAATTATCAAGATATTAAATACTTATTTTAAGACAGGTAGACTTATAAAAATATCTCCACAGATGATATTTTCTGATAAAGGAATAATTCCTGTAGTTTTGTCATGCCAATATGAAGTTAAAAAATACTTAGAGAATATTGTAATTAATAATCCAATAATCGATGCTAATATAAAAAAGTGGTGGAGATGTGTTCATAAGGAATATCCCGGTTATGAAGAAGCCTTAGCTCCTTTAGCGTATACAATAATATTACGTTGGTTTAATAGATTTGTATTTTATAATATTCTCTATGCTTATGGTAAGGTTAATATAAAGAATGATTCAATAAATCTTAATACATCAATAGAAAATGCAATTCAAATATTTAATAAAATAAGTTCTGTAAATGATTTTTGGAATATAATGGGTACGAATGAATATGATATATACTTACCAAGCATAGCATGGGAAAAATTAGTATCCATATACTTATTATTGAAAGAATATGATTTTTCACAGATTGATAAGACAATTTTAAGTGAAATACTACAGAGTACCGTATTACTATCTATTAAAAAAGCAGCCGGGTTATTCTCAACACCTCATAATCTTGCAGAGTTATTAGTAAGACTCTCTTTATGGGAAAAAGATTCAAACGCTATCGATCCATTTTGTGGTACTGGAACAATTGTTAAACAAATACTTGAAATTAAATCTGATTATAATATCGATGGGAAAAATGCTGTAAAACAAACCTGGGCTTGTGATAAATTTGCATTTCCGGTACAAGTAGCAAATTTATCTGTTGCTATACCTGAAGTTATATCTGAACCTATGCAGATATTTACTCATGATGCATTCGATTTATATTATGGTAAAGATATAGAGTTTATAAATCCTAAAAATGGGAAGATTGAAACAAAAAAACTACCAATATTTAGTTCAATTATATCAAATCTTCCATTTGTATCATTTGAGGATATTGAAATACTTAATCCCGCAGTATTTAATAAGATTAAAAAATATTATGAACAATATAATATAGATAAAAAATATCAATTAGATGGCAGAAGTGACTTATATTGTTATATACCATTTATATTGCTTCCATTATTAAAAGAAGAGGGATTATTAGGTGTTATTATATCTAATTCATGGTTATCAACAAAATCAGGAGAGAAATATAGAAAATTATTATTTAACAGTTATAACATAGAATTTGTTATTACTTCAGCAAAGGGTAGATGGTTTCATAATACAGATATTGTAGCAAATATATTAGTTTTAAGGAAAAATAAAAGTGACGAAAATAAAACTGCTTTTATATCAATAAAAGTGGATTTGAATGAAGAAAAGGCCATTGAAGAAATTGCATCAGATATTTTTAGTAAAAATATGAAATCTAAATATGTGAATATAAATATAAAAAATAAAAAGCAAATTGAAGATATAGAAAAATATAAACTAGGATTCAATTCATGCTTTGCTAACAATGATTGGCTATTAAGAAATATAGAAAAATATGAAAATATTTCTAACATTATGGAGGTAAATAGAGGTGAAAGAAGAGGTTGGGATCCATTATTCTATCCTAAAAATGAAAATTTAAAAAATATTGAAAGTCTTTATTTGAAACCAGTATATAAAACAGCTAAAGGAAGCATATATTATGATGTAAAAGCAGATAGTAAAGCATTTTGTTGTAATAAAAAAATTGAAGAATTGGAAATATTGGGACATGTGGGAGCTAAAAACTGGATAAAAAAATTTGAAAATGAAAAAAATAAAAAGGGAGAACCATTAAAAAGTGTATTAGATAGAAAAAATCTATACTGGTACGAAATGCCTGTATCAACAATGGCATTATATGCATTATCTATTAACCCTGATAAAAATATAATAATATATAAATTTGAAGAACCTACTTTTGTCAATCAAAGATTAATTAGTATTTCTCCTAAAAATACTATCGATGAAGAATTAATGCATGCAATATTAAATTCTATATTTATTTCTAGTCAAATTGAGGCATTGGGATTCGGAAGAGGATTGGGAGTACTTGATATTAACTCTACAAAGATTAAAGAAGGATTATATATCCCTAGAATTGAATTAATTAGCAAGAAAAAAAGAGAATCAATACTTAAAATATTTAATAGAATAAAGCAAAATAAAGTAATTAATACTATAGACATAATAAAAAACCATGATTATGTAGAATATAACATGGCAATATTGGAAAGTTTAGAGATTGAAAAAGAGGTGTTCTACGAATCGTTTGAAAATTTTAAAAGCTTATATCAAATTAGAAAGGCAGTGACCAAAATTTAAAAAAAGCCCCCCAGTTGGACGAACCGGGGGGCAACACACTAGAGAAGATCAATAGGGGATTAGGCTAAAATCTTCGCATTAGAGTCTACTTTTCCATCTTCCTGAAGTCAATAACGTTTCGGATTAAAGCTTGGAACGCCTCTAGCTCATTCTCCGTAAGCTCCTTAGTCAAGGCAAGCACTTTATTAGTAAGTATGTCCCGCTTTGTCTTTCCGGCTGGCTGGAAGTGCTGTACATCGCCTTTAAGCATGTCCTCTATCGGATACCCCAATACCTTCGAGATGGTCCAGGCGTTATTGACTGACGGATAAAGGTTTCTTCTAAACATATTAGGGATGGCGGCAGGGGACAGTCCGCATTCAAGCGAAAGCCACTTTCTTGATTTCCCGACACGCTTTAAGGCAATATCAAGGTTCTTTAAGTAGGTGTTCAGCTCTTCAGACTTTGCCATCTCCATAGCCTCCAATACGTTACTTTTAGTCACTACACACTATATACAATTGTATCATAATGTCAATACATATGATATAAAGACTTAATTAAAAAGAGAACTTAAATATCGTCAATATATGTAAATATTACTTTAAAACTTGTAATTAGATATTACATAATGAGATATAGAAATAATACTAATGTATCCCGAAAACCGTGAAAAGTATCTTGTCACTCATGCAGGTATACTATACAAACGTGTAGTGAGGAGAAATAACGGTGCATAGCATGTGGCTTCAAGACGCAAAGATTAACCGTTCCATAGTAAACGGAAAACCTAAATACACCCTGCGTATTCCAGAGGTGTTCATGAGGGCTATTGAAAGCGAGGAGGGTTTGGAGGTGGCATTGTTCCTGGAAGACGGAAGCTTAAAGGTAATTCCCTATGAAAAAGAAAGAAGTAAATAACCAGTGGCCTGAAGCATGGATTTACCTTCCTGAAGCCTGTCAGCTAAAGGGAGTTAAGTACAACACAATCGCCAGGCCGAAGGATGCCTGGAAACAGCCCAATGGGGGAAAGGAGGATGGAATCTTGAATGGCCGCAAAGCATGGCGGCCTGAGACAGTGCGGGAATGGATAACAATGGATGATTCCGCGCTGGATAGACGGTACCGCAAGAAAGAGACGCAAAATTCTTTTGCGGAAGCGCACTAGAGGAGGATTAATAGATGGGTTTTCAGAAAGCGGTTAAGTCGAAGTCAAAACTGAGATGCGCCCTTTTCGGTCCATCGGGAGCCGGAAAGACCTATTCAGCCCTGTCCATCGCCAAGGGAATTGGCGGGAAGGTGGCTGTCATCGACTCGGAGAGGGGATCGGCATCGAAATACGCCGATAAGTTTGATTTCGATGTGGTGGACTTAGAAAAGAAGTCGATTGACGAGTATGTCCAGTTCATAGCCGAAGCGGGGGAGGCTGGCTACTCGGTGCTTATCATCGACTCCCTTACCCATGCCTGGCAGGACTTACTCGAAGAGGTGGAAAAGCTTGCCAATGCGAAGTACCGGGGCAATACCTGGTCAGCCTGGTCGGAAGGAACGCCGAAGCAGAGAGCGCTGGTGAACGCCATACTCTCCTGCCCCTGCCATATCATGGCGACGATGAGAAGCAAGACCGAATGGCAGACAACCCAGGATGACCGGGGGAAGTCCCGCCCTGTCCGGGTAGGCCTCGCGCCGGAGCAAGGAAAGGGCATCGAGTATGAGTTTGACATGCTCCTAGAGCTTTCCACGGAGCATATTGCCAACGTCATTAAGGATAGGACCGGGATGTTCCAGGATAAGCTACTCACAAAGCCCGGCGTTGAATTCGGAAGGGAGCTGGTGGAGTGGCTTAATACTGGCGTCGATGAAACGATTGCCTTGCAGAAACGCTTAGAAGCCATGCCCGAAGTCAGAGAGATTAAGGCGCTGATCGAGAGGCATGGGGAGAGCCTAGAGAAGAGCGTAAAGGACTTCTCTGAAGCGGAGATCAGGAAGGACCATACCCCGGAATGGTTTTCCAGGCTCTACATGAAACTTCTTAATTATACCCAGGATGATACAAAAGTATTA
>Ga0302251_1000921_pt1 | contig 21496 bp, 11 predicted proteins | sample AAG_RA_Gln_MG_FD_193534 | JGI IMG/M metagenome (GOLD analysis project Ga0302251, IMG submission 193534) | Enriched activated sludge microbial communities from anaerobic digester in WTTP, New Holstein, Wisconsin, United States - AAG_RA_Gln | ecosystem: Engineered > Bioreactor > Anaerobic >...
ACCTGGTCCAACCCTCCACTTGTAGGTTCTCACAATAGTTGGCGGCAGCAACGCTGTTTCTGACCCTTTTCTCACAAATCTTGGCGGCAGCAACGCCGTTTTTGACCCTTTTCTCATAAACCTTGGCGGCGGCTTCTCCCGAAAGTTGGCGGCAGCCTACCACTGCATCACAATAGTTGGCGGCAGCCTACAAGTAGCACACAACGCTTCTCACAAATGTTGGCGGTAGCCTAGCGGCCTGTTGGTATCACAAATCTTGGCGGTAGCCTACCAGGTCCCTGCGCTCCGCACGGTGCGGGAGAACCTGGCGCAGTTGCGGGCGGCCCGCCCTGATGAGTAGGCTGCCGCCGAGGTCTGTGAGTAGGCTGCCGCCAACATTTGTGAGAAAATCACCCTCTGTAGGCTGCCGCCAACATTTGTGAGAAAGCTACCGCCAACTATTGTGATTCTACCGCCAAGATTTGTGATTCTGCCGCCAACTATTGTGAGAACCTACATACAACCCACCCGGTTGACAATACGCCGGTAACCGCGTATAATCTATCTCTATGAGGGAATTCTAAGAAATGCATCATAGAGCTGCGAGGTGCCCTATGCCCGCCTTCATTGATCGCCAGCGCGAACTTAGCGAACTCAATGCTTTGTGTCGTATACCGAAGTTATTGAGAATATACCGAATAAATTGAGAATCCGTACCGGATTTCCTGAGAATACTGGCCATCGTGCGCGACGCGGCTATATTTTGCGGCGTTCTGGCCGACCAACGTTAGGATATTCTCAATAACTTCGGTACAGGATTAGGGCATTCTCATTATCTTCGGGACAGTATTCTCAATAACTGTGGTATAGGGCCGTTTCAAGGGCCGCTATTCTCAACAACTTCGGGATACGACACTTTGCTCGAGAACCCCCGCCGGGCCGAGTTCGTGCTGGCCTACGGCCGCCGGCGGGTGGGCAAAACCACCCTCCTCACCCACTGGGCGCAGGCCTCCGGCCGGCCGTTCCTCTATTGGGTGGCCCGCCAGGAGACGGCCGAGGCGACCCGCCAAAGCCTGGCCCGGGCGCTCTGGCGCTGGGCCTACCCCGAGGCCGGGGAGGTCGAGCCGCCGCGCTTTGCGTCGTGGGAGCACCTCTTTGAGCAGCTCGTGCGCATGATCGGCGACGAACCGGTGATCATCGTCCTGGATGAGTTTTCCCACGCCGCCGAAACGGACAAGTCCTTGCCCTCCCACGTGCAGGTACTGTGGGACCAGCACCTCCAGCACCGCGTCGGCACGGTCCTGGTGCTGGCGGGCTCCCACATCGGGATGATGGTCGATCTGCAGGCCCACAACGCCCCCCTCTACGGCCGGTTCACGGCCCAGCTGCCGCTGAACCCGCTGCCGTACGCGGCGTTGACGGCCTTTTTTCCCCAGTACTCGGCCGAAGAACGGGTCTTTGCCTACGCGGTGCTGGGCGGGATCCCGGCCTATCTGCAAGCGTTCGACCCCCACCAGAGTGTCACGCAGAACATTCGCCGCCATCTGTTCCAATCCACAGGGATGTTCCGCAGCGACCCGCTACTCCTGATCAGCGAACTGGTCACCCGGACCAATGTCTACACCACGGTGCTGTCCGCCATCGCCCTGGGCGACCACACCCCCGGCGAGATCGCTACGCGTACCGGGTTGCAGTCCCCCAACCTGGACCCCTATCTCAAGCAGCTGCAAAAACTGGCGTTGATCGAACGGCGTCTACCGGCCCTGGTCCCCCCGGACGAACGCTCGACGACCACGCGCAGCCGGTATCACCTGAGCGACCCCTATCTGCGGTTCTACTTCCGCTTCATCGCGCCGTACCTGGAGTCGATCGAGCTGGATCTGGTCGACGCCCTGTGGGAGGTGCTCCACGACCAGGTGCGCGCCTTCGTTGGGGGCACCGCCTTCGAGGAGTTGTGCCGAGAATGGGTGTTGGCCCAAGCCCGCGCCCGCCGGCTGCCCTTCGCCCCCGAGATTGTCGGCAGCCACTGGTCGGCGAAGGTCCAGCTCGACGTAGTGGCCGTCAACTGGCGCAAAAAGCGGCTGCTGGTGGGCGAGTGCAAATGGGGCCAGGACGGCGTGGACCTGGCGACCATCCGGGAACGGCTGGACAAGGAAGCCGTGATCCGCGAAGAACTACCCGCAGGAGGCCACGACTGGACCCTCCACTATGCCTTCTTCTCGCGCGTCGGCTTCACCGCGGAAGCCCGCGCCCGCGCCGCGGTCGAGCGGGCCATCCTGGTGGACCTGCCCCAACTGGATGCCGACCTCCTCGCGGCCCACCCCGTGGACGGCTAAACCCGCAGGGTTCGGGCAGCTCTAAGCAGCTTATGATAAGCTACTTAGATTCGCAGCTTGTGATGGGCCATAGTAAAACTGGATATTGACGTGGCGCCCCTGTTGTGTTATAATCTAATCTACTTAGGCTAACCAGCTTAGACTACCCTGATTAGAAAAAGGGGGCCTGCGATGAATCGGTTCTTCGGCCGGCAACGCGAACTGGACGTGCTGAACAACATCCTCTCGCGCGAGGGGGCGCAGTTGCTCCTGGTTTACGGCCGGCGGCAGGTGGGCAAGACCACCCTGCTCCTCAACTGGGCCAAGCAGACCGGCCGGCCGCTCATCTACTGGGTCGCCACTCACGACACCCCCGCCCAGGTGCGCCGCGGCTTTACGCAGGCCGTGTGGACCTGGGCCCACCCCGGCAGCCGGGGGGTGCCGCGTTTCGATACCTGGCCGGAAATTTTCGAGGCCGCTGTTGACCTGATTGGCGATCAACCGGTAATCCTGATCATCGACCAATTCTCCTATGCTGCGGAATCCGACTCGTCCCTGCCCTCCAAGCTGCAGGCCGCGTGGGACCAGCATTTCAAGGAACGGAACATCACCCTGGTCCTGGTCGGGTCGCACATCGGCATGATGCTCGACCTGATGGGCTACGAGGCCCCCCTGTATGGGCGCGTGACGGCGCAGATTCCGGTCGACCCGCTGCCCTTTCCCTTCTTGCGGGAGTTTCTGCCGGACTACTCGCCGGAGGATCGGGTGGCGGTCTACGCCGTGACCGGCGGTGTCCCGGCCTACCTGGAGCGCTTCGACGACGCGGAGGATGTGGCCGCCAACGTCCAGCGGCTCTTCATGCGCCGTACCGGGATGTTCCGCAACGAACCGCTGGTCCTGATCAGCGAGGTCATCCGCCGCGAAACGCGCAACTACGAGGCCATCCTCAAGGCCATCGCCTCGGGCAAGCGCACCCCGCAGGAGATCGGGGAGCTGGTCGGTCTGGCCTCCTCGTACCTCAGTCCCTACCTCAAGAGCCTGGAGGACCTGCGCCTGGTAGAGCGGCGCATCCCGGCCACCACCCCCCTGGACCGGCGCCAGGCCAGCCGGGTCAGCCAGTACCACATGGCCGACCCCTACTTGCACTTCTACTTCCGCTTTGTCACCCCCAACCTGGGGCTCGTGGAGCAAGACCAGGCTCAGGTGCTCTGGCGGCGCATTGCGACGCAGTTCGACGCCTTTACCGGCGAGACGGCCTTCCGGACGCTCTGCCGCCAGTGGGTGCTGACCCAGGCCGAGGCGGGGCAGCTCCCCTTCCTGCCCGAGATCGTGGGCGAGCACTGGTCGCCGGAAGAGGAAGTGGATGTCGTGGCCATCAACTGGGAGGAGCAAGCCATCCTCTTAGGGGCATGCCATTGGAGCCCCGATCCGGCCGGCCACGAGGTGGTCCAACTGCTGGTCAACAAAACCTCCCGGGTCGTGCCCGACAAGAAATGGCAGGTCCACTATGTCGTATTCTCCCGGGCGGGCTTCACTGCGCCGGCTATTGAGGTGGCCGGCACACGCAAGGTCCAGCTGGTGGATCTGGCCACGCTGGACATGGATCTGCGCGGTGAAGCCCCAGCGGTGGAAAGCACCAGCGCCCCGGAGTCTCCGGCAGGACAGGAGGGCAGTCCCGCCGCCCCAGTAGAGACAGTCTAAGTAGATTATAATAAGCAGCTTAGTAGGAACTCGAGGCGCCCTTGCCCCCTGCCTACCAAACAGGAGACGAGATTCAGCTCCGTAGCGCATCGCGAGGGCCTTTCAGCGGCAACCCGACAGGGGGGCTCGTGGATCTGGAGACCAATCTGAGGCGCTATCTCGATGGGGTAGCTACGCAAGATGGCCGGAAACCCGACGCACGGTACGCCTCGTTCGATTACTGCTTCAACTACTTCCAGGAATTTCGCGAGTTCGGGCGGATCGGCGAACTGGCGTCCGCCCCGAACATCCAGGTCAGTTGTCTCCAACTCGGTTTCTACCTCGCGAGCTGGGGGATGTTTCGCGGCTCCGCAAAACTGCTCCAGAGGAGCGTGCGGCACTTCATCCCCCTGATCGAGACAATTGCCTCAGCGAACCCCGCTGTGTGGACGATCGACGCTGATGCGTACACTGCGGCAAACATCGAGGCGCTACTTGCGCTCGCGCACGCCCTCCGCCAGTCGCTGGGCGGCATGTCGGACATACTGGTGACCAAGGTGATGTTGGGCGTGTATGGCAACGTTCCCGCGTTCGACACGTACTTCCAGCGGGGGTTCGGCGTCACAAAATTCAACGCCAAGTCATTACGGAAGATCGGTACCTACTACGGGGAAAACGCTGAACTCCTCGATAGGTACCGTGTGCCCACACTTGACTTCATGACTGGGCAATCGACGAAGCGCCGGTATACCAGGGCCAAGGTCATCGACATGGCGTTCTTCATTGCGGGAATGACATAGCGGCATGGGCTGTTTCAAAAAAACCATGCCGGCCTCAGCGGTGGAATGGGCAGTCTACTCAAGTGCCGGCGCGCACCTGGCGCTATGTCACGGTCTGCACATGGCTCTGCTCCCTACCCAGAGATAGAATCAAAGCAGTTTATAATAAGCTGCTTTGATTGACCGCCCGACTATTGAGTACGCCAGAATCTGGGGCCGGCCCTCCCATAGACCAAGGCGGTCTGCGTGGCTAGCGAGCGGGCAGCGCAGAGGTTCTTTCTTCCGCAGCGGCTATTCCCACTGATCTGCGCCCATCCTTTCGCCAAGTCACCATCTTCTTCCGTCAGATGGAGCCGGCGCCCCTATGAAGTCCTTCTTAGAAGAGTTTCATAGAGGTAAGGAGGATGGTCGAGGAACACCCTGGCACCGCGCCGGGTCACTCTTCCCTGCACCGAAACCTACGAGCGGGGCCCGGCCCTCGTCGCCGCCGCTCGTATCTCCACGGACCAGCTGTCTCCCAGTATTTCCTGGACCTCCCGCCGGGTTTTTCGCAGGAAATCTTCCCGTCGGAGCCAGGGGCAAGCTGCAGGTTGGCTGGATACGGTAAGCCGACGCTCCCCCAGGTGCAAGTCTACGCCGCGGCTTTGTTCCACCCAGGTCGCGTATTCGGAGCGCGGGAGCTGCGTGGCCAGACGCTGCTTGACCTTTTCCCAAGCCGCATGGGCCCGTTCCTGCAATTTGTGCAGGTAGCCTACCATGTCGGTATAGCGGCCCACCGCGACCGGGAGGGGAGCGCCCAAGTGGCGGTGCACGGTCTGTACGACGACCTGCCCGATCCCATCCTCCCACAGGTACCTCCCAACCGCGTCGATGTCAACGTCGTCGGGGACCAGCAACCACACCTCGGCCTCCCCTCGGCCGGCCTTCCGGGGACCGTGCACATCGAGCAGGGCCGCCGGCGCCCAATCCGGGGGGGAAATGCCGAGTCGCCGGACCTCCAGGAGAACCTGTTCCCAAGGGGCCAGATCGAGGGACACGCCCAACAACTCCGCGTAGGACGCCCGCGTATCCCGGGGAGCAGCACCCGGATCCTCCACTGGACCGCCGGCAGCCTCCGATCCATCCTCGGCCGCATTATCCCCCAGTAGATCAAACCGCAGTTGGCGAGCCCACGACTCGGGCAAGGGATCCTGCGTCTCTAGCCATCTGACCACTCGCGCCGCCAGGTACTTGTAATCGGGAGTTCCGTGGACGCGCTGCCACACATGCTCGGTGACGGCGCGCACGTAAGCAAAGGGCAGCTCGGCTAGTCCCTTTTTCCTGGCCACGGACGACCGGACGTCCGCTGCGGCCGCTAGGTACGTCAGCACCGCTTCGTCCGGCCCGCGCTGCAGCCAGGTGTGGGCAATTTCACCGCGACTCTCGTAGCCGGGATATCCTGGTTGGATCTCCTCCAGGGCGGCAACCAGTTCTTCAACTTCAGCGGGGGTGGTTACGGGGCAGATCTGGTCGGGGGAGATGGCTATTTCAGCTAGAAGAGCAACAACAACAGCCGGTAGGGCTGTTGTTGTTACTCTTTTGTTTGTATTTCTATGTTCATGTTGTTCCGGTTCGGTAGGTTTTCTCGAGCTGGAAGCCGCCAGCGCGGCCCCCCCAGGCGTGCTTTGGGGATCGGACGGCCCCCCCCCCTTGCTCCCCGTAGCCGGGTTTTCCCGGGGCCCCTTGTTCCCGGGGGGCGGGTTTTTTGACTTTCGGGACCGCCCTTGTTCCCGTTGCGCGGGTTTTCGTGCCCCTTGTTCCGCGGCGCAGGGTTTTTCTAAAGCTGCTGTTAGTGTGCCAGTCCCTGCCGCTTCCGCAATTCGGGGGCCCGGATGGAGTTGCGCCATGGCGGCCTCCCCCGGCGGAGAGAGTTGGGCGCGGATCTCGCCGGCCGCCACCTCGTGGAGGAAGTCGGCCGTGTTTTCACAGGGGTCCCAGAGCAGGAAGCGCAGCGGGACATTGGCCTTGTTGGCGCCGGCTTGGCGCCCACCGCCGATACGCCGGGCCAGTCCGGCGTTTTCCAGAGCGGTCAGCAAGGCTTCGACCGCGGTCCAGCGCAGGTGGAACTGGCGCCGGATTTGGGAGATGCTGACGGTGACCCAGGGCTCGCGCTGCAAGCGCGCCTGATCGGCGCGCTTGCGCAACCACAGGGCTAGGCCAATAGCGGCCAAGCCCAATAGCGGGACCGTGGTGAGGCGGACGACGGCGCGGCCGCGGGTCAGGGGGGGGCCGTTCCAGGGGACGAGGGCGGTGTCGTCTTGATCACCGGGACCGGGAATGTGCACCCATGATTGGCCGTCCCGTTCCTGGATATCCACCAGGTCGCCGAGGTACAGGTCAAAGACGGTGCGCAGGCAAGGCTCCCAGCCGCGCCCGCGGAGGAACGAGCGGGGCTTGAGCACCCGGTAGCTTTCCTGGGCCTGGGTGAAATCGAACGCCGCCAACTCTGCGGGGGGGATATCGACTACCACACGGTCCTGGGCTGGAACGCCAAAACAGCCCTTGGCCGCGGCCAGCCGGAAGTCCGCTTCCAGCAGCGGATCATAGGGGGTCACGCGGCTGCGTTTGCCGCGGCCCTTGCCGGGTTGGATCTCGAGCAGGCCGGCCGCCTGCAGGCGGAAGACGATCGCCTTGGCCGCCTTCTCCCGGGCCGGATCGCCGAACCAGACCCCGGCGAGCTCGGCCCACGTGTACTCGGAGGAGGAGGCCTGGTCCTGGTGGTAGCGGGCGCAGAACCAAAGGTGTGCCGCCACGTCCTCCAATCGTAGGAGTGGCTGCTGGAGTATCCGGTCCGACGTGTACAACCAGTACTCGTTCCAGCAGGGCTCGAACGGGTAGTCAATCCACTTGCCCTTGCGAAAGACTAGTTCGCGTTCCTCGCGGGGGGCCATCGCACTTTCCTTGCCATCTTGACCGTATGCTTTCCCGGGCGGAAACTGCCCTGTCCCATATAAAGATGCCCACCCCGTCGGCGGGAGTGGGCATGTGGCAAGGGACAGAATAAGATTCGCAACCCCAGGATCCTGCTTGACAAGCAGGATCGCAAAGCGTATAATCGAACTGGAGTTAGATCCTTGCCACACGCCCCACCGGCGGCCAACCTGTTGGGGCGTGTTGGTGTTTTAGGTCGCTACTAGTGGTGCAACTCCTCGCCATTGCTGGCGTACGGGGAGATGATTGCTTTCACGCGGCCACCCGTAGTGGCAGCGGAACCATGTTAGAACATCCCTGGCTAGTTGTCAAGGAGCTTTTTTAGCCCCAAATGTTCGCATGCCCGAAATCTAAGTAGCTTATAATAAGGCGTTTTGGTTAGCGGTGCCCTGGTGGAAGGCCCGGAGCGGGGTTGCAGACCCCAGGGGGCTGGGGGAGATAAGGCCCCGGAGCTGTCGCCCGCGGATATATCCCGCTGCAGCCGCTGCGGTCCCGCTTGACAGATACGCAGAGGATACCGGAGAGGGCCCGGATGATCCAAAGCTGATAGCCCCTGGCAAAGTCAAAGCCCGCGCGGTAATTCCGACACCAGCGCCGCACACTACCCTCGCTGGGCTGCTGCACCCAGAAGTCGCGGCCCATCCGCTTGGGAACCCGGCGGATTGCCATCCCATCTTCGTAGCCGGTTGAACCGCGCGCTCCACGACCCGTTGGGTGTAAATGGCGTCGCGGCGCATGAAAGGCGGTTGCGCACGAAAGTAGTGGTGGCAGTCGCCGCAGTAATGCACGCTGACAACAACCTGCAACAGGGCTGGGTGGTCCAGGTGCAGATCAATCGCTACGCGTTCCGTCGTTGCAAAGTAGGGCACCATCTGCTGACACCGGTCACAAGGGGCAGACACCAAGCTGTAGTTCACCTCGGCGATTTGGCAAACAGTTTGATTGATGGGCGCAGTCATTTCGGTCACGGCACGGCACCTCCGGGCAGTTTTCTGTCCGGCTCATTATGCCGTGCTGCTCGCGCCTGTCTACTTCTGGCCCGAGTGCCAACGTCAAGTACGCACTCTCCACATAGGTGGTACACCGCGGGCGACTATTGACAGTTAGCCGGCCGGCTGCAGGCGCAGGACAGGGCTAATATCGTGTCAGCGGCCCCAAAAACGTCCGCAAACCCGACATCTCCCCCCGGATAAGGCCGTCGGGAAGTCTCCACCTCGTATCGACTTCACCTCGAGACCGAACTGCCGGTATCTGTGATTGACTGCTACGCGAAGTGGGGCTGCCACCCGCGGGAGGTCGTCAGCAGAATGGCCTGAACCGTATGCACCATGATGTGGCGAGGTAGTTCATTGCTGAAGGAGAGATTCCAGTCGCCGACGTGCCTTCCCGACTCATTCGTCACGGTGAGCCCCCGCTATTGGTCCGCAGTGCTTTTAGCCGCCGCGTGCATCCACCGGCCCTTTGGCGAGAACTATTGCTCCGGCAGAGTGCCTATGATATAATACATATGGGAGCAAGCTCGGTAGAGTCAGGGCGCTCCTGCTGGTGAACGTATGCAGGATACTGGTGGCCCCGCACTTCGTCTTCACGATCTTGCACATCGCTTCATCAGTCTCATGTTGTGAAGTGTATCACAGGTGGGCAGAGAGTACGGAGGAGAAGAGATGAAGCGAGCATTTGCCTACGTAGCCTTTGCACTGCTATTGGCTGTTTCTGTGCCCCCTGTGACCGCCCAGTGGCCAGGGAGACGCCAGGAGGACACTCTACCGGTAGTAGACGGTCTCGCGGTTCAGACGGCAAGTCCGACACATGAACCAGCAGCGACCGTCGCAGGCTCAAGTGAGGGAACCAGAGCGTTTCCGTGGCAGTACGAACTGGTGGACGCACGGCACGAAGTGGGGCAGTGGGCCTCTTTAGCACTAGACGCTGCCGGCCGCCCGCACATTAGTCACCGCGGTTGGGGTATCGAGTATGCGCATTTCGATGGGTCCGCCTGGATATTGGAGATGCCTGACCCCATCAACGTGACGTACACGTCCCTCGCCCTAGACCGCTTCGGCTGGCCACACATTGGCTACTTCGCTACTGATTCCCGAATCCTGAAACATGCCTGGTATGACGGTTCCATTTGGCAGACCGAGGTAGTAGATGAGGGGGACGCAGGCCACTTCTGTTCTCTCGCCCTGGACTCTGCCGGGCGACCCCGTATTAGCTACCACAAAGAAGGTGACCGAGATCTGAAATACGCGTGGCATGATGGATTGGTCTGGCATACCGAGGTAGTGGATAGTGCAGGAGAGGTGGGATATTGGACTAGTCTGGCCTTGGACGCCGCTGACCGGCCGCACATCAGTTACTACGATCAGGTGAACTTGACCCTGAAGCATGCTTACTTCGATGGGAGTTCGTGGCAGACTCAGACAGTAGCCCAGGTCTCGTCCATAGGATATGCCCCTACGACTTCTCTGAAGCTTGACCGCTGGGGTAGGCCACATATAAGTTTCCTAGATGAAGCGGACCATGAAGTGCTTTACGCGCACTACGACGGTTCGGCGTGGCAGGTTGAGACGGTGTATCTGGGTACATCAAACGAACTGGTCCGCTTTAGTTCCCTGGCTCTAAACTCGCTCGATTATCCGTCGATCAGCTGGGTAAGCCAGATTCTTTATGGTGGTTCACAAGTCTGGTATGCCTGGTACGATGGTTCCGTTTGGCAGGTAGAAGTTGTACATGGGGAGCAGACTGGTCAGAAGAACCCTTCACTGGTTCTGGACTCATCGGATCGCCCCCACATCGCTTACAACGAAAAGAGGTACAACGGCCTGGTGTACACCTGGGTCGGACCTGACGACCACCCACCAGCGGCGATAACTGATCTTGGGGCCAGTCCCGGTGCAATCGTGGGTGAGGTCCATCTTACTTGGACTGCCCCCGGCGACAACACGCACTCGGGCACAGCCACCCAGTACGATGTGCGATACAGCACATCCAAGATAATTGAGGGCAATTGGTCTTTTGCGACGCAGGCAAGCGGGGAGCCGGCGCCAGCCCAAGCTGGAACAGCACAGAGCATGACCATGCAGGTTCCGTTCCCAAGCCAGGTCTACTACTTCGCGATCAAGACAGCCGATGAAGTGCCCAACTGGTCGGAACTGTCCAACGTTACCTCAACGGTTTCTGGTCAGCCTGTGGATACTGTTTCCCCTGGCCGCATTACGGATCTCATCGCAGTGACCGGATCGTATACTGGTGAGGTCGACTTAGCTTGGACAGCACCAGGAGATGATGGATACACCGGCACGGCCGATCTCTACATCGTGCGCTGGAACACGGATCCCATAATGAGTGACAACTGGGGTTCCTCCTACGATGTGAGCGGCGAGCCCATACCCAGCCCCGCTGGAAGCGCCGAGAGTATGACAGTAGCGAACCTGGCTCCCGGCCAACCGTGTTTTTTTGCCATTCGGTCGTATGACGAGACAGATAATCGATCAGCGGTATCCAATAGCTCCAACGCAGTCGCATACGGCGCCCCTCTTCCCGATCTGGTAATGAGCGCACTCAGCGTGGCTCCGACAGCGGTGAATCCGGGGGACTACGTGCAGGTGAACTTCACGGTAAGAAACAACGGCGCTAGCACGGCTGGCGTTCACACAAGCACTGTCTACTTGGGCTACTATCGCTACGGAGGGGAGCGCGTTGAGCTGGGCAAGCGCAATATCCTCAGTCTAGATCCGGATAGTAGCAGCAGTTTTACTCTGACAGCGCGGATCCCACCGGGCACCCCACACGGCGAATACTACGTTGTCGCCGCCGCCGACAGCGTGGGTAACGTGGTGACGGAGTCCAACGAGCACAACAATGAGCGCGACCAGTACCCCATCACCGTACAAGGAGCAGTCCCTCAGCCTGACTTGTACATTACGGGTATTGAGGTAAGCCAGGGTGTCCAGGTATTTCGACTGGACGATCCAGACTACCATGATCCCCCCTATGGAGACCACCCTCACCCGTCCCATCCAACATGGGGCTGGGAGGAAGTAGGGCCAGGCAACAATGATGTCCGCCTAGTCCGCGAGCGGACAACAATCGTGCGAGTGTTCGTTGACGTCGATCCAAGCGTCGCTGATCCACTAGAAGTAGCTGTGGCGCTAGAGTACAATACTGGCTCAGGTTGGCAATCCCTGACCTCGCTGAATAGTCCGATCTCTCTTCGAGGAGACGAGAATGATCCAAGGAACTACGCCGACCTATCAGTCAACTTCCAGATCCACGGCCACAGGCTGAACGCCGCTGCGCTTGACCTTCGTGCAACGGTGGATCCTGATGATCAGATACCCGAGTCGGATGAAGGAAACAACACCGGCGTGGAGCAAGTCCAGCTCCAAAGTCAGGACCAATTGCGAATCGGAATCCTCCCCGTAAGTATGGTTAAGGATGGACAACCTGTGGGGACCGGTGAGGTCAACGATGATGTCTTCGCGTACATAAACTACGCCCGAGCGGCCCTTCCCTTCCCGGACTGGTTGGACGTTGCTTTTCTTGAGCCTCCTTACTCCTTCGAGTACAGCGCGGGGAGTTGCTTCTGGGGGACTGCGGATGACAACCTGCTGAACGAGCTGGAAAGCAGGCCCCGAGGTGACCTCGACATCATCGTTGGCGTGTTCCCCAGAGCAGCAGGTGACTCCTGTGCCGCCTTTGAAGATCTCCTCGGGGAGGCGTTCGATATCGGCCGTGGACATAGCGTTATTGTTCGGGATTACGCGGCCTCGTCATACGATACCATGGCGCACGAGCTCGGCCATCTAGTCCCTGGTCTTAAGCATCCTGTCTGGTGGCCTCATCAATGTAGCCAGGCGTGTGGTGCATGTGATTTTTTTCCTACCTGGCCTTACGACGGTTTATGTCTACAGGACGTTGGGACAGCAATACTCGGGTTTGACTGGAGTTGGCAACCTCGCCAAGCTGGCCAGGTAATCCGCAAAGCCTGTGGATCGGACTTCCACGACGTCATGAGCTACTGCCAATGGTTGTGGGTCTCCCCGTATTCTTGGGAGGTCTGGCTGACACAGAGCGCACCCACAGCACAGGACGCCTTCCAGCCAGCCGCCTACACGGTTGTCTCCGGACTAGTCTATACAGACAATACGGCTATTCTCAATCCCCTCTGGATATCAGATGAGCGGATTGCCCCGCCATCCAAACCTGGGGAGTACTGCGTCGAAGCGCTGGGCATATCCAGTACTCTTGTGTTCTCTGAGTGTTTTGACTTGGACTTCTTTGACCACATGGCAGGCGAGTCAGTACCGGCCGACACATTTCAGATCACTCTTCCCTATAGTCCCTCTGTTGACAGAGTGCAGCTTACTTTTAGCGGCACATTGATAGCCCAGGCTATCGCCAGTCCGTCCCCTCCTACTGTCAGCCTTGTTTACCCTGACGGTGGTGAAATCCTGACACAACCTTTCTTCGTTACTTGGGAGGGAAGCGACGACGATGGCGATCCACTCTCTTACCGGCTGTTCTACAGCCCAGACAGCGGCTCAAGCTGGCTAATGCTAGCCAGCGGTATCACGAGGACGGTGTTCCCAATTGACCCCTCGAATACGCCAGGCAGCGAAACGGGCCTTTTCAAGATTCTCGCTTCGGATGGGTTTCACAGCCGTGCAGATCAAAGTGATGGCGTCTGCACGATCCCTCGTAAAGCACCTGTTCCTATTATCAACCCGATCCTGGGCGACCTCCTGGTTTCTCTGAGCACCACGGTGATGCTGGATGGATACGCCATTGATTTGGAGGATGGGAGCGTCTCAACTACAAACTTTGCCTGGACATCCAGCCTGGACGGACCACTGGGGCGCGGGTCTCCCATTGACGTTGCTGACCTTAGCGTCGGTATTCACAGTATCACGCTCATTGTCACCGACACCGATGGCATGACCGGAACTCACAGCATCTTCCTTGCCGTCATGCAAGATGCTGACCAAGATGGGATGCCCGACCCGTGGGAGCAGGACGTTGGTCTGGATCCAACCCTGAGCGATGCGCACGCAGATGCCGATCAGGATGGCCTCTGGAACGTCGATGAGTTTCACTACGGAACCGATCCCGTACTCGCTGATACGGACTATGACGAGTACGACGACCTGACAGAGATTCTGTTTGGATCGGATCCCTTGGATCCTGGTTCCATCGCTCAAGATCCGATTGCCGACCTCGTTGCGCTCAACGATAGCCCGACCGCACTAGGAGGCATCACCACGCTGAGCGCTACCATCACGGCCGGCACCAGTGTCAGGTATACCTGGTCGCTCGGTGATGAAACGTTTGGCTGTGGGGCAGTTCTATCTCACACCTATCCCGCCGTGGCCACCTATACGGCCGTCGTCACTGCTAGCAACCCCCTGAGCATAGTAACGGCAACAACAGTGGTAACGGTTGAGGAGCCTATCACCGCCCTGGAGGCATTCAACAACAGTCCTACATCCTTGGGCGGTCTTACTTCACTGACGGCCACGGTTGTGTCCGGTAGCAACGTTTCCTACAACTGGGCCTTCGGCGATGGCACACTTGGTAGCGGGGCGACGCTAGCCCACACCTATCCAGAGGCACGCTTCTACATTGCTACCGTCACTGCCAGCAACAGCGTAAGCGTGGTCAGCGACACTACTGCAGTGACCATCACCGATGTGCCTATCAGCGGATTGGTGGCGACCAACGACAGCCCGACAGAGATGGGCAGCACTACCATGTTTACGGCCACAACCGCCAGCGGCACGAACGTCCTTTACACTTGGTGGTTCGGGGACGGTGGCAGCGATGCCGGATCAGTGGTGACACACACCTACTACGACGTGGGCACCTACTCGGCTACCGTCACTGCCAGCAACGGCACCAACCATCTGACGGCAACGACGGTCGTTTCGATCTGCGAGGCCTGCAGTCCGCCGATGGCGATCACCTTCACCTGGGTGCCCGCCCTGCCCACAGCAGGGATTGCGGTCACCCTGACTGGCGTAGCCACAGGAACACCGCCGCTCACTCTCACCTGGTCCTTGGGAGATGGGACCGTCGGCAGCGGGCTCACGGTTACCCATATCTACACTTTGGGAGCGACCTACCTAGTAGTGATGACGGCAACCGGTCCCTGTGGCGAACCGGCGTGGGTACAGCGCGACGTTGTTGTGGACAGTCCGCATCCGGCGGGCTGGTGGATCTACCTGCCACTCGTTCTGAAGTGATCAACGGCATCCTCCTCGGGCTACCAGGCCGTTCGACCGACGCTTCAGCGCGGTTCAAGGGTCGCGCGCCCCCGCAAGCGTAGATGCTCGGTCTTGTCCTCTGTGAACGCGTAGCCATGATGGGATGTGTTGGGCCCTAGCCACCGTATGGCAGACTAGGGTGGTCAGGGCCCGAAGTGCCCCTGAAACCAGGCCCATTTGATGATCAGATTCAGACCCACTTCACGGCAAGCAACTTTGCGGTCCGCACACCGCTTGGTCGTTCCAGTGGAGAGAGTCTAAGCAGCTTATTATAAACAGCTTTGCCTGAGCGTGCCTGCGGCTGCCTGGACAGCGACCTGGGCAGCAGGCGGATTGTAGGTTCTCACAAATCTTGGCGGCAGAATCACAAACCTTGGTGGCACTCTCAAATATCTTGGCGGCAGCTTGCTCACAGATGTTGGCAGTAGCCTACGAGGAGCGAGCCGCCGCTTGTGGTTGGACCAAGCAGCAGAGCGGCTGCCAATCTTTGTGAGAAGCGTTAGGTGCTACTTGTAGGCTGCCGCCAACTTTCGTGAGCATCCACCGCCAAGGTTTTGGAGAAAAGAGCCCAAAACGGCGCTTCTGTCGCCAACTATTGTGAGGACCTACATCAATCAAAGCAGCTTATTATAAGCTGCTTCGTTGTGCTTGGACAGCGCTGTGTCAACACACCGGAGGAACTCGGCCGACTGCTTCGGCGCTGCCGCGTGGGTTCCGGGATCACCTCTGCGGCTCCTCTTCGCAAGCCCGCGCCTCTAGCCGGCTATCGTGTTTGTTGGAGATGGATTCCCAATCCCAGCACTCGTGCTTGCCCCCTGCTGGAGCTGCGCCGGCGCAGCGGAGCATCTTTCTGCTGGCCGGCGGTCCGCGGGTTGACAGATTAGCTGGAGTGGGTTGCCCTCTGTCGCGGCAGGCATCGCCACCGCTCCCGCGACTGCAATCAAAGCAGCTTATAATAAACTGCTTAGAATGCGAGGCGGCCAACGCTTTGCCCGCCCCGAGGGTCTACAATGCCCTACGGCCGGCATTGGCCATCTAGGGTACTGTTACCTATCATCGCTAAAAGGGGCCGCCCAGAAGGGCTCTCAGGGCTTTCTTCGGTGGCGTAGCCGCCACTAAATACGCCAGCGTATATAGTGGCGTATCGGTGGCGTATTTAGTGGCGTAGGTAGTGGCGTACCTGCTATTTGTCCCCGTTGCGCCGCGCTTTCCAGCGCATTTCGTGGGTCTTGGTTACGACAGCGGTTTCTACCTGTTCGAGCAGGCCGGCCCGGTAGGCCTCGGCCGCTAGACGCAAAAACCAGGTCACCACCCCCGAATCAATCACCCCTTTTCCTTCCTCATCCACATGCCCCAGTTCCTTGCAGATGTCCCGCAGCTCTTGAGCCAGGTCCTCCGGCAGGGTCGGTGAGATCTTGCGCCCCCGCCGGCGCCGTTCCGAGGGGGACATGGGCCGCTGGCGGGCCTTGTCTCGGGTGGCTTCCTGCGCCATACGGCCGCTTAGCGCAGGAGCCTCGCCGTGGTACTCCAGGTCCTGCCAGGCTTCCCCCAGCCGGCCGGCCTCGGGTGCTTTATCCCTGAATTTTCGCGTCATAGGCCACTCTCTCCAGTACGGTGCGCATCTCGCGGGCCGCCACATCGTCCGGGGCCAGGTCCCAGATGGGCCGGCCGTAGCGGACAATTTCCCCCCAAATCACCCGTCGGGGCAGCCCCCATAGTCGGGACTTGGGATCGTAGTATACTGCGGGGCCCAGGGTCCGCTGCCAGTCCTCGATCGTTGTCCGATGTTCTTTCGCTGTTGCTACCCAAAGAGTTGGGATCACGGCCGTGATCCCGCGCCCCACGGCCTTCAGCCGCCGGGCAATATCGAGTATGCCATCCTCGGTGGCGGCCTCCGGCTTGCCGGGCACGATGACATGGTCCGCTATGCTCAGAGCGGCCTCCTGCAACAGGCCGGCATAGGGCCCCGTGTCAATCACCACGAAGAGTCCCGTCCGCCCCTGGAGGGGAGCCAGCGCATCCGCCAGAATCTCCCCGGCCGGCCGGACGCCTGGCCGCCGCAGGTCGCCATCCAGGTTCGCGGAGCGCTCCCAGCCGCGGATTACCACCAGGTCGGGATAGCCGGGCACCGGGCACAAGAAAGACGAAAGTGGCGGTCTCCGGTCAGGACGAAGCAAAAGGGTCGCGCTCAGCAGCTCGGCTACGTCGTCCGCCTTGTCCAGGCCCAGGAAACGGGCTACGCTGCCTTGGGTGTCCAGGTCCACCAGGACTACCGGCCGGCCGGACTTGGCCAGCCAGGCCGCCATGTGGATGGCCAGGGTCGTTTTGCCCGTGCCCCCCTTTTGGTTCGCCACTGTTACAACACGCATGCGGTTCTCCTCAGGATATGCTTACTCGTCAAGCGCTTGCCTTTGGTTCTTATGACCCGCCGCCGCTTGAATAGCGACCAAGTTGACTCTTGGACTCTCCTGGCGACCAACGCGACCATTGCGTTTTCGTCGCCTTACCTCCGCACCACACTTCGATTATACTAAGATGCAGAAACTACTATACAGTATACTGCAAGGAGGCGATCAATGCAATTGCTACCCACCGCAACCGAAGTCTTCCCCATCGTCATACCCTACATCGCGCCGGCCCTGGGCCTACTCCTGCTGGCCGGCCTGAACTGGCTCTGGGACACCTGGAACCGGGGGCGCTGAGTCCAGCAGGGCCGCGACTGAACCGTCCGCATTCAGCCATCTCCCGTATATTATACCACCTTCTAGCCATTCCCAACACGACACTGCCCAATCAGCCTCGTCGCTCAGGGCTTGTCGCCAGCGCAGCCAGATCGCCCCCGCGCGGGCCGGCCCCGCCGTCACGACGACCGGCAGGGGGAACGCCCCATAGCTCTTTTCCCAGCGCCAGCGTTCAGTGTAGTACCGGGCGTACAACTTGGCCTTACGGGCCATCCGCACCAGCGTCATCGTGCCCCGATCCACCTCCAGGGCCAGCGCCAACTCCCGGGGCGCTCCCGTTCGGCCGACCTGTCCATTCCCCACCAACCCTTCCAGGGGGCTCCCCACCAGCCGGTCCTGGCGTGGGGTCAGCTCCCAGCCCACCTGGGCCAGAGCGTCACACCGCAGCCCGGGCCGTAATTCCACCTCGACCCGGAAGCCCACCCCGGAGAGGACCAGGCTACCCTGCCGCTCTTCCAACACTCGCACGAGGAACTCGGCCACCTGCGCGGCGTGCGCGGCCAGTTGAGCCGATTTCAGTCCGGCGATTGGCTGGCCGGCCAGTCGGGAGAGGAGCCGCAAGCCGGCCGCGGACGCGCACCACACCTTGCTGCCACCAGTGCTGACAACTCTGTCAACCAATCCCGTGCGGGCTAACACGTCCAGGTGGTACATCGCCAGCCGGTAGGAGCTGGCGGTCAGTCGGGCGACCTGGCTACCGCGCAGCGCCTGCACTACTGTAAGCAGCCGCAGAATTCGCTGCCGTTCTACCCCGAGTTCGTTCCAGGTGATCATCCGCGGTCCTAACCAGATGACACAGCGGTCAAATAAGACGCCAATGCGACCAATACGACCGCACATGGGTAAAAGTCTCTCGTTGCGACCTTGGCCTTTCAGGGCATCTTTTTCCAACTTTTCATTTCATTCGTGACCCCCACAAATGAAATGAGTCTGGCTAAAAACTGTAGCAACTCGCATGTCGGCCATTCAGCGACAGAAGTGAGTTGAAAGACACGGCTTTTTGAGCCATAATCGGGGTTCCAACCAACCGACGGCTCAAAGGAGGTAGCCAGTGTCTTCCAACTCGGACCAGATTGTACAACAAATCCGGCAAGATTTCCAGGCCTTGATGGACTATGTAATGGGCGACGGCTCGCAAACGCGCACGGCCTACGAAGTGGAACTGACGCTGTTCCGGCGGCTTCTGGCGCTGGGGGCGGCCTTGCTGCGTCTCTTTTTCGTGCACCGCGCCGCGGTGCGGCCCCCTGAGCCCGTCTATGCCCCGGATGGGACCGAACTGCGGTACCAAAGCCTGCGCCTGACGACCTATTTTTCCGTCTTTGGCAAGGTGCGGTTTCAGCGCCACTACTACCACGCGGTCGGGCAAGCGGGCGTCTGTCCCCTCGATACCGCGTTGAGTTTGCCCCCACGGTGTTACTCGGACTTGTTGCGGGACTGGACCGAATACGGCAGCACCAATGAGTCGTACAACGAGCAGCTCCAGACCGTGGAACGGATCTTGGGCCTCACCCTCGCCAAGCGGGCCCTGGAAACGAGCGTCCGGGAGGACGCGACCGACGTCGACGCTTTCTACGACCAGAAAACTGTGCCGCCCCCGGCCGCCGAAGGGCCGATCCTGGTGCTCCAGGCCGACGGCAAGGGCGTCCCGATGGTCCGCCCCGCCCCCGCCGCGGCCCCGGCCCGGCGCGGCAAGGGCGCGAAGCGCACCCAGAAGAAAGAGGCGGTGGTGACGGCCATTTATACCATCGCCCCGCACGTCCGCACCCCGCAAGCCGTCGCCGCCGCGCTCATGGCCGCCCCCGCCGCCGAACCGGTGCCGCGCCTTACCCCCGGCCCCGCACGCCCGCAGCCGGTGGGGAAAGAGGTCCGGGCCACCTTGGCGGGGAAGGACGCCGCGTTTGACCGCTTGGCCCGCCGAGTCGCCCAGCGCGACGGGCCGCATATTCACTACCGCGTGGCGCTCACCGACGGGGCCGCGCCGTTGCAACAGCAGATGCTGCGGCGGTGGCCGCTGTTCACCCTGGTCCTGGACATCATCCACGCCGTCGAATATCTGTGGTTGGCGGCCAATGCCTGGCTGGGCGAGACCCATCCCTACCGGACAGCCTGGGTGCATGAGCAGTTGGTACACCTCCTGGCAGGCCGCACGGCGCTGGTGATCCAAACGTTGGAGAAACTGGCCCGGCAGCCAACCCTGACGCCCGCCCAAATCCAGGCGCTGCACACGACCATCGGGTACTACCGCCGCAACGCGCCGTATATGCGCTACGATGTGTACCTGGCGCGCGGCTGGCCGATTGGCTCCGGGGTGGTCGAGGGCGCGTGTGGCCACCTGGTCAAAGACCGGATGGAACGGTCGGCGATGCGCTGGACGGTACCCGGCGCGCAGGCCCTGCTGGAACTGCGGGCCGTGCGTATCAATGAGGATTGGGCAGCGTACCAAGACTTTCATCGGCAGTGTCAGCACCAGCGGCTTTATGATGGCGCGTGTGTGATGGTCATACCCGTGGCTGAGACGTTCGCGCTGGACTTGGCAGAACAGGTAGCGGCATGAGCGCAACACGCTCCTACAGTTTTTAGCCAGACTCAAATGAAATGCCCCGCATTGCGCTGTTCGTCCCCAGCACTACTGCCGCGGCCGGAAAGTTGCCTCGGTTGCTGGCAGTGGATTTCCACCCGCAACACCTACCTGCTTTGGACGAGGCTTTCTTCGGCCCGCCCGCGCCGGCGTCGTTTGCCTCCAGTGCCGTCATCCATCTTCCACTGCTGCAGGAGGCGCCGCAACTCGGCCGCTACCTCTACTGCCGGAGTGCCATAAGCCAGACTTGACAGATACACCAACCGCGTGCCCCGATTCGGAATCGTATCGCGCTGCGCGAGGATGAACGCCCGCTCGGCCAGGCCGCGTTGCAGCCGCCGCCGGCGGAACGCCAACCACTCGGCCGCCGGCATCTCAGCCAGCCGCGTGGCCAAGGCCTCCACCCGCTCGCTATCGTCTGGGTCACACCACCAGATCTCCTGCACCAAGCGGTCATGATCCCCTTGGCCATCGCCCGGAGCGGGCCACCGGAAGCCGGTTTCTTGGGGCCCGTAGCTCGGCATCTCATGGACGGCTCTAACTTCGACCGGGGGAGGCAGCGTAGCCACGAGCACTGCCGGCCGCCTACCACGCTGCAAATACGCATGATAGGCGGGTAGAAACTGCACGTCTTCGGCTTCCAAATCTCCCCCCAAGAGGCGGGCCATATGCCCAGCATCGGTAGGGCTGCGCACGCCAAACACGAGTTTGTTGAGCGTCAGACTCTCGATGTCATCCCGCAGTTCTTCCAGCTGAGCCGGGGCCTGATTAGAAAGCATCAACCCTACGCCCAAGGCCCGAAACTTGGCCAGCATCGTCGGGATATCGGGGGTCCGGAACGACTGCGCTTCATCGACGCCCAGCAGGTAAAGGTGCCGATCCCGCTCGGCGAGGTCCACACGGGTGAACGCAGCCTGCAACCACATGGTCAGGAGCGCGGCGCCGATGAATCCGGCAATGTCCTCCCCGACCAACTCGGGAACGAGCGGGGCCAGCACCAGCATCCCTTTTTGCAGCACTCGCGCCAGGTCTACCGTGGGAAACCCTTGGCCGAACATGAAGCGCGTGCGCTCGGCCGTAATGAATCGGGAGAGCCGCCGGCGTACGGCGTCGAAACTCGTCTTCGTGATGTCGGTCGAGTTAGGGACCTGCTCGAGCCAGTACGAGCGCACGATGGCGTCCACTCGCGGAC